>Ga0137416_10000597_pt1 | contig 17002 bp, 13 predicted proteins | sample CZODoug3_1_1_16f_FD_108282 | JGI IMG/M metagenome (GOLD analysis project Ga0137416, IMG submission 108282) | Vadose zone soil fungal communities from Angelo Coast Range Reserve, California, USA - CZODoug3_1_1_16fungal (Illumina Assembly) | ecosystem: Environmental > Terrestrial > Soil > Vadose...
AGACCCTGCCTATCTGGCCTGGGCCAAGGAGAACAACCGGGCGCCGGCGGGGACGTACGCGAAAGCGGCGCTGGTGCTCGGCGATCTCGAGGACCAACGCGCTGTGCCGGTGCTGGTGGCGAAGCTGAAGTACGTCGACTCCGACCCGGTGCCGGGAACGTCGCGCCTCTTGTCGAATCTCGTCCGCATGTTCGCCGCCAATGCGCTCGGGCGCATGCGCGCGACCCAGGCCGCGCCCGCCGTCCAGGCCGTGGTTTCCACGGCCAACGCCCAGGACGAGGAGGTGACCACGTTCGCGGCCGAAGCGCTGGTCTGGATCGGCGATCGCGCGCAAGCACGCGAATTGATGAAGAAAGCCCAGACCGGCCTGCTCAAGCTGCGCCTCACCGTGGCGCAGTCGGCGGCGCTGTTCGGGGAGCCAGTGCTGGGCAAGGACGTGCTCACGCTGGCGACGCGGGAAGCGAAGGGATCGCAGCAGTCCTGCGCGCGTCAGCTCAGCGACCTGACGATGCCGGTCGCCGATCCCCGGCAAGCCTGCGACGTGCTCGCGATGCAGTTCGGCGAGCTCTCGAAGCCCCTGGAAGCCGCCCGGGTCTGCGCCAGCGATGCGCCTTGCTGGCTTCCCAAGTTGCAGGACCCCGATCCTGTCGTCCGCGCCCGCGCCGCTTACGAGCTCGGCCGGGCCGGCGCCGCGGAGGCGATTGCCGCGCTCGCCAAGGCCGCCGGCGAAGAGCAGCTCCTGGTTCGCACGGCCGCCACCCGCGCGCTCGACTGGCTGGCGTCCGTCCCCGCCGCCCGCCCTGCCCTCAAGGGCGTCGCGCCCCAGCTGGCGTCCCAACTCGCCCAGGAGCAGGGAAAAGGCCAGTACTTGAAGGCCAACGAGGACTTGCGCCGGCTGCAAGTGAAGCTTTCCCGCCTGTGATAGACCTGCGGGAGCCTTGGCGAAGCTGACCGGAATCCCCGCTTCTCCCGGCGTCGCGATCGGGCGCGTGTTCCCCGTGGACCGGCGGCGCGCCCGCGTGCCGCGCTACCACGTGCAGCCAGACCAGGTAAAGGACGAGATTGCGCGGCTCGACGCGGCGGTGAAGGAGTCGGTCGACCAGCTGGAGCAGATCCGCCGGAGCCTGGGCGACGGAGAGCAGGGCGACATTCTCGATGCGCACCGGATGATGGCCGACGATCCGACGCTCCTCGAGGGCGCCAAAGGCCTGATTCGGGACGAGCTGCTCAACGCCGAATGGGCGGTGCGGCGGCTGGTGCGCGACATGAGCGAGAAACTGGGCGCCGACGGCTACCTCGCCGAGCGTCGCGCCGATCTGGACGAGGTCGGCGACCGCGTCGTGCACAACCTGATCGGCGAGAACCCGATCACGGTGTCGCTGCCGGACGCGGACGTGGTCATCGTGGCCTATGACCTGCCCACCGCCGAGGCCGCGATCCTGCTCGCCTCAGGGAAGGTCAAGGGGCTCGTCACCGATTTCGGCAGCAAGACCTCGCACACCGCCATCCTCGCGCGCGCTCTGGAGGTGCCGTGCGTCGTGGGAGCCGGACAGGCGAGTGAGATTGCCCAGGCCGGAGACCTGATCGCGCTGGACGGCAGCACCGGCGAGGTGCTCGTCTCGCCCGACCCGGAGGAAGTGAAGCGTTTCGAGGCGGCGCGCGCCGCGGCCAGGTCCCGCGAGGCCGCGCTGCTCGAAGATCGCGATCTGCCGGCGCAGACGCTCGACGGACGCCGCGTGTACCTGCTCGCGAACATCGAGTTCCCGGAGGAGGTGCCGAGCGTCCTCGCCCATGGCGGGGAGGGTGTCGGGCTCTACCGGACCGAGTTCCTCTACCTGAACCGGGAAGAGCTTCCGACCGAGGAGGAGCACTACCGCGCGTACAGCACCATCCTGGAACGGATGAAGGACTTTCCGGTCACCATCCGCACCCTGGATCTCGGGGGCGACAAGCTGCCCATCGGACAGCGCTCGCATGAGCCGAATCCGGCGCTGGGGCTGCGCGCCATCCGGTTCACGCTCAGGCATCCCCAGCTCTTCCGCACGCAATGCCGGGCCCTCTTGCGCGCGTCGATGCACGGCAAGCTGCAGATCATGCTGCCCATGATCGCCGCCGTCGGCGAGCTGAGAGATGCCAAGGCCCAGATCGAGGCCGTCCGGCAGGAGTTGCTCCGCGAGGGCAAGCCGGTGGCGGAGAAGATCCCCATCGGGATCATGATCGAGACGCCCGCTGCCGCGCTCGCCGCCGACCGGCTGGCGCAGGAGTGCGACTTCTTCTCCATCGGCACCAACGACCTCATCCAGTACTCGCTCGCGATCGATCGCTCCAACCGGGACGTGGCGTACCTGTACCGTCCGCTGCATCTCGGCGTGCTGCGGCTGATCCAGTCGTCGGTGGAAGGCGCGCAGGCGGCCGGGATCGAGTGCGCGATGTGCGGAGAGATGGCGGGCGATCCCGCCTACGTCCTCGTCCTGCTCGCGCTCGGGCTCGACACGCTCTCCATGAACCCGGCGGACATCCCCAAGGTGAAGAGAGTGATCCGGGCCGCGGACGTCCGGGACGCCAGGAAGATGCTCGACGAAGCGATGGCGTTCTCCTCGCACGACGAGATCGAACGCTACGTTCTGGAGCAGATGCAGAAGCGGTTCCCGACCCTGTTTTCCGATCCCGGCCGGGCGGCTTCGGAACGTTCCGTTTGACGTTGACAGGCCGCGGCATCAGGGCGATTCTGCGCGGCCTTTCGTTCCACGCCGGCATGCGCCGGGTCTGAGGACAAACGATGCAGCTTCGCGACGCGCTCTTCTCTTCCGAATCCGTCACCGAAGGCCACCCCGACAAGATCTGCGATCAGGTCTCGGACGCGGTGCTCGACGAATCGCTGCGTCAGGACAAGTCGAGCCGCGTAGCGCTGGAGACGGCGGTGAAGACCGGTCTCGTCCTGCTCATCGGAGAGATCACCACCCGGGCGCGCCTCGATTACCCGAGCATCGTCCGCCGCACGGTGGAGCGAATCGGATTCAACGATGGCTCCATGGGGTTCGACGCACGCAGTTGCGCCGTGATGGTCGCGGTCGAGCAGCAGTCTCCGGAGATCGCCATGGGCGTCGATTCCAGCTCCAGCAAGGAGCAGGGCGCGGGCGACCAGGGAATGATGTTCGGCTACGCCTGCGACGAGACGCCGGAGCTGATGCCGCTGCCGATCGCGCTGGCGCACCGGCTCACGCGGCAGCTCGCCAAGGCGCGCCGCGGCGAGCTGAAGTTCCTGCGGCCCGACGGGAAGAGCCAGGTGACGGTGGAGTACCGCGGCGGGCGCCCGCACAAGGTGCAGGCGGTGGTCATCGCCGCCCAGCACGACGACTCCGTTACCACGGAGAACCTGCGCGAGGCCGTCAATCTGGAAGTGATCGACAAGGTGGTTCCCGTCGAGCTGCGCGCGCCGGACATGAAGCGGATGATCAACGCTACGGGCCGGTTCATCATCGGCGGACCGATGGGCGACTCGGGCGTCACCGGCCGCAAGATCATCGTCGACACGTACGGAGGCATGGGACACCACGGGGGCGGCGCCTTCTCCGGAAAGGATCCCTCGAAGGTGGACCGCAGCGCCGCCTACGCCGCGCGCTGGGTGGCGAAGAACGTGGTCGCTGCCGGGCTGGCGCGCCGCTGCGAGTTGCAGGTCGCCTTTGCCATCGGGGTGGCAGAACCGGTCTCCATCATGGTGGAGACCTTTGGGACCCATGTCGTGCCCGAGGAGAAGATCGAGAAGGCGGTGCGGGCCACGTTCTCGCTCAAGCCGGCTTCGATCATCCGCGAGCTGGACCTGGTCCGGCCCATCTACGAGAGGACCGCCGCCTACGGGCACTTCGGCCGGAGCGAGCCGGAGTTCACCTGGGAGCGCACCGATCGCGCCGATGCGCTGCGGCAGGCCGCGGGGCTCAAAGGCGCCGCGTAGAAAACTTGCAGCTCGCGGGTACGCTGGCGTGCGGAGGATTCATGCGCACGTCCGCAGCGACGATCTGCCTTCTCTCCGCGTTGGGCTGCAGCAGCGGGTCCCAGGGACCGAAAGGAGACCCAGGACCGAAGGGCGACCTTGGCCCGCAGGGCGCAGCTGGCGTGGCCGGACCCCAGGGGAGTCCAGGGCCTCAGGGGCCCGCGGGGCCCAGGGAAATCCGGGCAGCTACAGCGCCGGGTCCGGTATCGTGATCGCGGCAGGTATGATCTCGGCCCAAGGTGACGGCTCAGGCCTGACCGCCCTGGACGCTTCCGCGCTCGCGAGCGGAACCGTTCCCGACGCCCGGATGTCCGCGAACGTTCCGTTGCTCAGCGGAGGCAGACTATCCAGCTCGCTCTTGCCGGCGGACGTGCCGCTGCTTGCTTCGGGGAAGTTGCCGGATTCGGTGCTGCCCAGCGACCTCGTCCGCGCGCCGTCCGGTGCCGGTTCCAGCGCATCCTTGCCGGCGCCGAGCTGCAAAGCGATCAAGACGGCTTCACCTGCGGCGCGTTCCGGCGTCTATTGGCTGAAGGTCGCAGGCGCGCAGACGTTCCTCGCCCGGTGCGACATGGAGGATGGTGGCGGCGGCTGGACGCTGCTCTATGCGGGTCGCAATGGGAACCCGCGTGTGCGGTTCGATCAACTCGCCGGCGATCTGACCGCCGATTGCGTGCACCCGCAGTTCGATTGCGCGCGCCGGCTCGCGACCGATCGCAGCGAGACCAACACCGAGTTCGCATCCGCTTGCGGCGATGCGATGGTCGCGTTCACGCTATCGCAGACGTCGGTGAAACTGCTGCGCGACGGCGTGATGACGCCGAATACCAGCGGTGGGTACCAGCCGATCGGTAACCTGGTGGTGTTGTACGGGTCACTCCCATCAACTCCCGACACGTTCTATTCGGGGACGTCGAACCCCGGCTGGATCCTGCTCAGCGTCGGTTCGGGAAGTGTGTTTTCCTCCGGATACGCAGGCGGCTACGACGGGTGCAACTCCGTCGACGACCGCGGCGCGCTGACCACCTTGTACTGGCGCGAAGTTCCCTAGTGTGGCGCGCTGGTCACAAGTGCGCTAAAGGGGCGCGTTCATCCCGGAGATGTCAATGGCGGTTTCGAAGAAGCACATGAAGGTCGCGCATCACGTGAAGGACCTGAACCTCGCGCCCAAGGGGCACGGGCGCATCGAGTGGGCGGGCCGTTCGATGCCGGTGCTCGCCAGCATCCGGGAGCGGTTCGCGAAGCAGAAGCCGCTCAAGGGCATCCGGATCAGCGCCTGCCTGCACGTGACCAGCGAGACGGCGCATCTCATGCACACCCTGCACGCGGGCGGGGCCGAGCTGGTGCTCTGCGCCTCGAATCCGTTGAGCACGCAGGACGACGTCGCGGCGGCGCTGGTCGACGACGGCATCAGCGTCTACGCGATCAAGGGCGAGGATCGCGACACCTACTTCGACCACATCAAGGCCGCGCTCGACCATGCGCCGAACCTGACGATGGACGACGGGTGCGACCTGGTCTCCAGCCTGGTCAGCGATCGCCGCGAGCTGCTCGAGAACGTGATCGGCGGGACCGAGGAGACCACCACCGGCGTACAGCGCCTGCGGGCGATGCAGGCGAAGGGCGAGCTCGCGTTCCCGGTGATCAGCGTCAACGACGCGCTCACCAAGCACATGTTCGACAACCGCTATGGCACCGGCCAGAGCACCCTCGACGGCATGGTTCGCGCCACGAATCGGCTGCTCGCCGGAAGCGTCTTCGTGGTCCTCGGCTATGGCTGGTGCGGGCGCGGGCTCGCCATGCGGGCCAAGGGCATGGGCGCCGACGTGGTGGTGACGGAGATCGATCCCCTCAAGGCGTTGGAAGCGACCATGGATGGCTATCGGGTGATGCCGTCGCTGGAGGCGGCGAAGATCGGCGACTTCTTCTGCACCGTCACCGGGAACTGCGAGGTGCTGGCGCAGGCGCACTTCGAGCGGATGAAGGACGGGGCCATCGTGGCGAACAGCGGCCACTTCAACGTCGAAGTGGACGTCGGCTGGCTGGAGAAGAACGCGAAGAAGCGCACGGTGCGCGAGTTCGTCGACGAGTACACGCTGAAGAGCGGCGACCGCGTCGCCGTTCTCGGCGAAGGCCGCCTGATCAACCTGGCTAGCGCCGAGGGCCATCCCAGCTCGGTGATGGACATGAGCTTCGCCAACCAGGCGCTCAGCGCCGAGTACGTGGTGAAGACCGGCAAGAAGCTGCGCAACCAGGTGTACCCGGTGCCCGACGAGATCGATCGCGAGATCGCTCGCCTCAAGTTGAAGGCGATGGGTGTGCGAATCGACAAGCTCACCCCGAAGCAGGAAAAGTATCTCGCGTCCTGGGAAGAAGGGACGTAGAGAAGCGGCATGCCGGTGTGGCAAGCCGTGGTGTACGGGGTCGTTCAGGGCCTCGCGGAGTTCCTGCCGATTTCGTCCAGCGCGCACCTGACGCTGCTCCCCTGGGCGCTCGGGTGGGAGGATCCCGGCCTGGCGTTCGACGTGGCCCTGCACTGGGGGACGCTGGCGGCGGTTCTGGCGATCTTCTGGAAGGACTGGATCCGGCTCCTCACCGCGGGGTTGACCGGGCGCGGGTCGGAGTCCGACCGGCGTCTCTTCTGGGGCTTGGTGATTTCGGCGATCCCCGCTGCGATCATCGGCAAGCTGCTCGACAAATGGGCGGAGTCGAATCTGCGCGCGCCGTTGCTCATCGCTTGCACCATGGCGGTGCTCGGACTCATCCTCTGGTACGCCGACCACGCCGGCCGCAAATCGCGTGACCTGCGGGAGATGACGATTCCGCGGGCGTTCTCCATCGGCGTGGCGCAAGCGGCGGCACTGGTGCCGGGAGTGTCGCGCAGTGGGGCCACCATCTCGCTCGGGCTCTTGGAAGACTTCACCCGCGAGGAGATCGCGCGCTTCAGCTTCCTCATGAGCACGCCGATCATCTTCGGGGCAGGCCTGCTGAAGCTGCCGAAGATGGTCCACGACATGCGCACCGGGGAAGGCGATCTCACCTGGGCGGCGCTGACGGCCGGGTTTCTCGCCTCGGCGATCGTCGGAGCTGCGGTGATCCGCTGGATGCTCGACTACCTGCGACGCCGCACGTACGCCGCGTTCGCCTGGTACCGCCTCGCGGTGGCTGCCCTGGTGGTGGTGCTGTGGCTGAGCGGCAAGAGATAACGCTTCCGCAGATCCGGCGGGCCATCGCCCGGCACACGCCGGTGCGGCGGCCCGAGTTGGGCCGCGCCGCGGGGGTGCTGGTTCCGCTCTTGCCCCGGCCCGAAGGGCTCCATGTCCTCTTCACCGAGCGCAGCAAGGAGCTGCGCTCGCACGCAGGACAGATCAGCTTCCCGGGCGGGTCCGTGGAGCGCGCGGACGCGGATGCCACGGCCGCGGCGCTGCGCGAGGCCCGGGAAGAGGTCGGGCTTCGCGCGGAGCACGTCGAAGTCCTCGGAGCCATCGACGACTGTCCCACGTTCGTGAGCGGGTACGTGATCACGCCCATCGTCGGCGTGATCGATCCGCTCGCCTTCACGGCTGCGGGCCGGTATCCGTGGACGCCGAGCCCGGCCGAGATCGCCGCCCTGCACGAGTTGCCGCTGACGGCCTTCTCCGATCCGGCCAACCTTCGCGTCGAAATGCGCGAGCGGGAAGGGGAGATGTTCGAGCTCCATTGGTTCACCGTGCAGGGGACGGTGGTGTGGGGCGCCACCGCGCGCATCCTGCACCAGCTGATCGAGCTTGCGCAGGAGGGCCAATGAGCCTGCACGCAGTGATCCTCGCCGGCGGGAGCGGGACCCGCTTCTGGCCGCTTTCGCGCGCGAAGAAGCCCAAGCAGTTCCTGGCGCTGGTCACCGGACGGACGCTGATCGCCGAGACGTTCCTGCGCGTGGAGCCGCTCTGCACCAGCGAGCGGGCGTGGGTCGTGTGCGGAACGGATCACGCCGAAGCCGTGCGCAAGGCGCTGCCCGACCTGCCGCAGGCCCACCTGATCGTCGAGCCCGCCGCGCGGAACACCGCTCCCGCCATCGGTCTCGCTTGCGTCCATGCGCTGCGGGAGGACCGCGAGGCCACGCTCATGGTGCTGCCGAGCGACCACCACATCGCGCGGCCGGACGCGTTCCGGGAAGCGCTGTCGGCGGCCGCTCGCGCCTGCGCGAATGGCGATCTGCTCACCATCGGCATCCACCCGACGCGGCCGGAGACCGGGTACGGCTATCTGCGCCGGGGCGCGGAGAAGTCGGCCGGCGTGTTCGCGGTGGAGGCCTTCGTGGAGAAGCCCGACGCTGCGACCGCCCTTCGCTACGTTCGGGACCCGGCGTGTTCCTGGAACGCGGGCATCTTCGTCTTCCGCGCAGACGCGATGCTCGACGCTCTGCGCCGGCACCTGCCGCAGGTGCACGAAACGCTGACGCGCGGTGGGGACTTCGCTGCCCTCCGATCGATCAGCGTCGACTACGGCGTGATGGAGCCCGAGTCGCAGACGACTCGCCGCATCGCGCTGGTTCCCGGCGACTTCGGCTGGAGCGACGTGGGCTCGTTCGCCGCGCTTCCCGAAGTGCGCACGCTCGATGCGCGCGGGAACGCGCTCAGCGGCGACACGCTCGCCATCGACTGCAACGACTGCGTCGTGCTCGCGGAAGGCGAGCGCCTCGTCGCGACGCTCGGGCTTCGCGGCCTCTGCGTGGTCGATGCCGGCGACGCGCTCCTGGTCGTTCCGCGCGATCGCGCCCAGGACGTCCGCGCGATCGTCGACGCCCTGAAAGTGCAAGGACGCGGCGAGAAGCTCTGATCGTCCCGGGCCTGCGCGCGGGCCGCACCGGCCACAAGCCGGACCTGCCGCTCAATTGAAGGGACGCTGCAGTTTTGCGCACCGGCTCCCGTTCCTTGACTCTCCTTCGCCATTGCTGCGAGAACCTTCCCGGACTTCTGCGAGGGGCCGTCCCATGCGGGTTCTGTTCGCGCTCGTTGTAGCGGTGTCGTTCGCGGCGTCGGCGCAGTCGAAGAAGACGGACCAGACGGCGCCACCCACTTCGCAGGAATGGGGAGCTCCGAAACCCGCTCCCCAGACTCCTCCGGGATGGGGAACGCCAGCGACCACGCCACCGCCGGCGAAGGTGGACGAGGCGCTTCCGCTCCCGCTCCCCGGTCCCGAGCAGCCGGCGCTCGACCTGACCCTGCTCAAGGACACCTCGCTGTGCGTGTTCCCCTTCGTGAAGGAGTCGGCGGCCGGCAGCTCGGACAAGAAGTACCTGGAGGCGATCCAGAAGACGTTCTTCGACGTGGCGAAGGATTCGCCCCTGCTGAAGGATGCCATCCTGCTCGGCGACTCGACGGCCCGATGTGAGCCGCACGACGCCGCGTGCGTTTCCAACGTGGGGAAGATGGCGCGCTGCCAGAACGTGCTGGTCGGATCGTCGGCGGCGAAGGGCAACGGGTTCGTGCTCTCGGTGCGGATCTTCGAGGTGGGCAAGCAGCGGGTGCTTCCGGGCTCGGAAGTGGAGCAGGTGCTGGAGACCGATCGGCAGAGTGACGTGCAGGCCTGGGCCGAGGGGCAGGCGTGCCGCGCCCTTCAAGTCAAGTGCGCGGGACGGATCTACGTCGACGCAGACCGCAAGGACATGAACATCTACATCGACAACCGGCTCGCGCCCCGCAGCGGGAAGACGCCGGAGGTGATCGCCGTGGAGCCCGGAGTGCACGGCGTGCGCGTCGCGGTCGGGCAGCGGACTTCCCTGGAGAAGAAGGTGGCGGTGCGCCGGGGCGGGTTCTCGGAGACGATCTACGCGCGGCAGACAGAGAAGGGCGGCCTGCCGCTGTGGCTGGCGTCGGATCTGCGCGGGACGCGGCCGGAGCCCAGCGTGGACGTGAAGGAAGGGAAGTGGACGCGGCCGGTAGGGTACACGCTGGCCGGCGCTGCCGTCCTCGCGCTCGGGATCGGCATCTTCGAGGGCCAGCACAGCAAGAACCTGGTCAGCGATGCGGAGTCGAACTACCGCAAGAACGGCGTGTACCTCTCGTCCGACATCTCCAACCTCAACTCTGCGAAGAGCGCGGCGACCGTCGCCAACGTCTTGATCGCGAGCGGCGTGGTGCTGCTCGCGGCCGGCGGGGTGCTCGCGTTTGCTTTCTAGTTTCCAAGAGAGAAACCGAATGAATCGCCAAATCGCCTCTCTGGCGCTCCTGTTTTGTGTGGGCTGCGTTTACAGCGGTGACACGTCGCTCGGCCCTTGCAACGCCGCGACCGATTGCACCCGCCCAGACGGTGGGGCGCTTTTGGGCGCAACTTGCAATGGCGGGCACTGCGCGTACGCGTGCGGGCACGTCTGCGACCCTGCGGAGAGCTGCAATGGTACAGATTGCGTGCTGGTAGGGCCGAAAATTACCTCGGTGACTGCCCCTCTGACATGGAGTCTGCCATCTCAGTCCGTAACAGTAACGGCGGTGGTAGACGACACACCAGCCACTGGCACGTCGCCGGGTATCGCGTCGGCGACACTCCGGATCGTGGGGAAGCTGGACATCGCGGGCACGACCACGGATACCGGACTCATTCGCACGTACACCTTTTCCGTGCCTGGGTCGGTGCAGGCAAACAATTCAGAGTCGCCGGTCAACTTCACGGTCGTCGCGACGGATGCGAAGGGTGGCGTCACGCCGGAAGGCGCTGCACCGACAGGGCAACTGCTCATCGATGGAATTGGGCCCAAGGTGAACGGCGTGACCGTGAATGGCGGTGTCGCGGTAGCGTCGCCAACGAACCCGAACAGGGTCATCAGGTGGTTTGCACGAAGCCAACCTGGAAACATCCATGCCATAGTAAACATCCAGGACAACGGCAGCGGCGTGGACACTGCGTCGTTGACGCTGATGGCTCCCGTGGATCCGGTGACGCTGGCGCTGTTGCCGGGTGCGTCACGAATCGATACAGCCGGCGCCACGATGTGCGTGCGGGCAACGGCACAATCATATTCTTGCGACTTTACGATTGCGCCTGCCGCGACACCCATTGGTGCGGGTGCGCAGGGAGAGGTGAACTTCAAGGTTGCGGGTAACGATGCAATCCTGAATAACGTCCAGGATAACGTCGCGACGCTCGGGATTGACGACAAGAAGCCGACGATCACGTTCACGCCGAACTATCCTCCAGCGAACGCGGATTGCAACGCCGACGCTAATCTGTTTTGCGGTCACGACGGCAACCATCTCCGGCGCGTTGGGGATGGCAAATACACTTTGAAGTTCGCCGTGAGCGATTCGGCGGTGGCGGGTGATCTCGGAAGCGGACCAAATCCAAGTACTGCGACGTGCTCGATCAACGGAGTTCCGACGTGCACGGTCACGTACGATGCGTCGTCTGGGAACTTCAGCTTCCCCGCAGACATGAGTAGCGCAACGTTTGCGTCGGGTGTTGATGGAACAGGCCCTGTGACGGTGAAGATCGACGCAAAAGATTTCGTCGGCAATGCGGCGACCCAAGTTTCGGTCGATGTCAATGTGACGCGTGTGAAATGGGTGCGCAAAATTCCGATTGCTGCTACCGTTGGAGCGCCGGTTTTGACCCCGCAATCAGGTCAAGTGATCGTGGCAGGAACAGTGGGGTCCGGTGATTCTATCTACTCGGTGAAGGCGGTCGATGGCGCCATTGCTTGGAGCGCGGGTGCAAGCCTCTCGCCACCAATCAGCGTCGTTACGACGAACATGGCCCTCGATACAACGCCGTCCACCGATGCGAACCATCCCACTCCGATCCTTTATGTGAACAGCGCCCGTTTCGTCTATTCGTTGAACTTCTCGGCTACGAGGGTCGAAAAGTATTGCACCGGGGCAGCCTCAGCGTCTAATATCGCAGGGTCCCCGATCGTATTCGGGGGTGGCGCATCCGCCGATGTGGTAGTAGCGGGCGGCAATACAATCGCCGCGTTTACTACGCCTCTAGACGTTAACGGCGGCCCGTGCCTTGCACATGGAAGCACTTCATTCACGAATGCTGGGACTGCGCAGCCCGTACTTGGGCCGCCTTCGGCGAATGGGAACACGATCTTCTTTGGGTACGATAACTCTGCCGATACCACAAATGATTTGGGGATAAAGTCCGTTCAGTTCGCTGCTGGAAGCTTCAGCGCCCCGAACTCCCGGAATCTTGGTAGGCAGCCGACCGCTGGAACGAACCCAGCTGCGATTACGCCCGCTGCTGACCTCTTTTTCGGTGTCAACAATGACCATACGTTTTATCGGCATGCCGCAAACTTGACTCCTGTCTCCTGGAGCCCTTTGCCGCTGAGCGGAAGCCAGAACATCTTTTCGCAGCCGCTGGTGAGCGGCGACCTCATGTTCGCGATGTCGAACACGCTGACGGCGTTCAGATTGTCAGACGCATCGACGGCGTGGGTTTACAGCACGGCTTTGACGCAAGTATCGCCGCCGGCGATCGCGACGACCACGTTCTTTGTCTCGAATCAGCAGAACCAAGAGATGGTGGCCGTCAACGCATCTGATCGTGCTCAACGCTGGGCCTATAGGGGCACGACTGCAACGTCGCCCAGCACGAGAATGTCCAGCATCGGGACGGAGGCGACGCTGGGTTCGGACGGCATATTGTACTTCGGCGACAGCGTCGGGCATTTGTACGCGCTGTTCGTCGACGACACTCCGCTGGCGACCGCTGCCGGTGACTGGCCGCGCACGGGCTACGACAACTGCAACTCGAACCACTCGAACAACGCCGGCTTCGTCTGCCAATGAGGTGACGGCGGTCACGTTGCTCTTCTGACCCGGTTCGCCGTCCGCCTGTTGTCCGCTCGCCGCTCGGCGCGTACATTCCCCGTTCTTCGGAGCGGAGTGGTCATGGCCATCCCGATGCACGTCTTTCGCGAGTACGACATCCGCGGGCTCGTCGCGAACGAGCTGACGCCGGAGTTCGCCGAGCAGCTCGGGCGTGGCTTCGGGCGATACCTGCTCGAGAAGGACCCCGCCGCGCAGAGCATCGTGCTCGGGCGCGACCATCGCGTTTCCAGCCCAGGCCTGGCATCCGCGTTCTCGCGCGGCGTGCGGTCGTACGGCGTGGAAGTGATCTCCATCGGGGTCGTTCCGACACCGGTCTCCTACTTCGCGGCGCACGTGCTGCCCGTCGACGGCCTGTGCATGATCACCGGCTCCCACAATCCGCCCGAGTACAACGGCTTCAAGGTGGGAATCGGCAAGACCACGCTGGCCGGTGGCGACGTGCAGGAGCTGAAGAGCCATGTCGTTGAAGCGCGCGACGGCGGAGGCAGCGCGCGCGAAAGCGTGCACGACGTCATCGTCCCGTACATCCACTTCGTGGTCGAGTCGCTGGGAATGACGATACGGCCGCTCCGCGTGGTGTGCGACGCGGGCAACGGCACGGGCGGCCTGGTCGGCCCGCGGCTGCTCCGCGCGCTCGGACACCACGTCATCGAGCTGTTCTGCAATCTCGACGGGTCGTTTCCGAATCACCACCCGGACCCGACGGTGGAGGTGAACCTGCGCGACCTGCAGAAGAAGGTGGCCGACTGCAAGGCGGACGTCGGCATCGCCTGGGATGGCGACGCGGATCGAATCGGTGCCATCGACGAGGAGGGCAGCATCCTCTGGGGCGACCAGCTCATGATCCTCTTCTCGCGCGACGTGCTCGCCGAGCGCCCCGGAGCGGCCATCGTCGGCGAAGTCAAGTGCTCGCAGACGCTGTATGACGACATCGAGAAGCACGGCGGCCGCGCCATCATGTGGAAGGCCGGGCATTCGCTGATCAAGAGCAAGATGAAGGAGGAGCACGCGCTGCTCGCGGGAGAGATGAGCGGGCACATCTTCTTCCGCCACCGCTACTTCGGATTCGACGACGGCATCTACTCGGCCGCGCGCTTGCTCGAGTTGATCGCGCGCGACGGAAGGCCCCTGAGCCAGATGCTCGACGGCGTCCCGCGCACGTACGCGTCGCCCGAGATCCGCTTCGACTTCCCCGAGGACAAGAAATTCCGCGCCGTCGAGCTCGCGAAGGAGCGCCTGCGCAAGCACGGCAAGACCATCGAGGTGGACGGCGTCCGCGTCATCCTCGAAGGCGGCTGGGGCCTGGTGCGCGCCTCCAATACGCAGCCGCTGCTGGTCCTGCGCTGGGAGGCGACGAGCGAGGCGAAGCTGCGCGAGATCCAGCGCCTGATCGAAGGGACCGTGCAGCAGATCCGCCAAGAGCTGGCCTGACTCGCGCAAGAGGCCGCAAGCCTGCTAGCATCCCGGCCGTGCCATGAAGCGCGAGGAGCTCTATCTCGGCGTCGACCTGGGCGGCGTGAGCGTTCGCGCCGCGGTGGTCGATGCCACGGGTCACGTGCTCGGACAGGAGAAACACCGCCTGCTCTCGAAGGAGCCGCCCCAGGTCGCGGAAGCGGTGCTGCGCGCCGCGAAGACGGCATGCGGCGCGGCGGGGATGCCGTTCTCCGAGATGAAGGGGATGGGACTCGGGGTCGCGGGCATGATCGATCGCGAGCAGGGACTGGTCCGGAGCGCGCCGACCCTGGGCTGGCGCGACGTCCCGTTCATCAAGCTGCTGCAAGCGCGCACGCCGCGCACGCCGCTATGGATCGCGAGCGAGCTGTCCGTGTCCGCCTGGGGCGAGCGCGCCGTCGGCGGTGGACGCGGCGTCAACGACCTCATCGTCGTGCTCGTGGGCAGCAACATCGGCGCGGGCATCGTCATGGCCGGCAAGCTCTATGAGGGCGCGTCGGGCGCCGCGGGCGAGCTCGGGCACGTGCAGGTGATGCCGAACGGCCGCCTCTGCTCGTGCGGCCAGCGCGGATGCCTGGAGGCCTACGCCGGCGGGCAGAACCTCGCCGCCTGGGCCCGCGACGATCTCCGCATCGCCATGGCCGCCGCGCGGGCAGCCGGGGAACGCTATCCGGCGGTCGGGAGGAAGCTGCTCGATCTCGTCGGCGAGCCGGAGAAGGTGAGCGTCGCCGCGATGGAGAAAGCCGCGCACGAAGGCGACGAGCTTTCCCGCCGGCTGCTGGAGGAGGCGGGGCGACTGCTCGGGATGGCGCTCGCCAATCTCGTCACCATGCTCAATCCGGCACGGCTCCTCCTCGGCAGCGGCGTCCTGCTCGGGTCGCCGCGCATGACGCGCGCAGCGATCGCCGGCATCGACGCGCACGCCACCAAGTCCTCGCGGGCGGCGGTTCACATCTCCGCCCCCGAGCTGGGCGAGCAGGCCGGCGTCGTCGGCGCTGCCCTTCTCGCCCGCGAATCTCTCTCCGCCGCTGCCTGAGAGCTGCGAGGGGGCACGCAGCCGGCGCCCAGCAGCGTGAACGCGAGCAGCTTCTCGGCGATCACTCCGCCTCCACGCCCACCGCGTGCCCCGGCGGACGCTGCGCCGTCAAGACGCCCGCCCGTCCGAGCGACTTGCGCGCAAGAGAAGAAACGCCGAGCGCGACGATTCCGGCGGGTGCGACCCAGCGGACGTCAGGGCTCCTCGGCGTGCCGCTCGCGCGCGCGGTCTGGAGCGTCACACGGACTTCCCGGTGAGTCAGCGTCTGCTCGACGACCCCGAGGCTGGTCATGCGGCCGAGGATGCGGATTCCCTCGGGCCGCTCGACCGGCAAGTCCCACAATCCGCCGAAGAGCGCTTCCGCCGGCCGGCGCGCGAGGAGGACCGCGCCGTCCTTTCGCGTGAGCGCGAGCGCGCGCCATTCGAGCAGCGGGCGGACCGGGCGCTTGCGCGCGGCCGGGAACTTCGCCGGCTCGTCCTTGCCTCGGCAGACCGGGCGGATGGGGCAGCGCGGGCAATCCGGCGCGCGGGGCGTGCAGACCGTCGCGCCGAGCTCCATCAGCGCTTCGTTGAACTGGCCGCCGCGGCCGGGCGGCAACAGATGGCGCGCGATCTTCCAGGCCTGCGTTTTCGGGTCGCCAGGGATCGCGAAAGCGCGGGCAAGCACGCGCGCCACGTTTCCGTCGACCAGCGGGACGTCCTCTCCGAACGCGAGCGACGCAACCGCCGCGGCCGTGTACGGGCCGAATCCGGGCAGCGCACGAAGCTCCGCCGACGTGCTCGGGAGCGCACCACCGCACGCCCGAGCCGCGCGGTGAAGATTGCGGGCGCGCGCGTAGTACCCGAGGCCGCTCCAGAGTGCGAGGACGTCGTCCAGCGGCCCGGCCCCGAGCGCCTCCAGCGTCGGGAATCGCAGGAGGAACCGCCGGTAATAAGGCACCACCACGTCGACCCGCGTCTGCTGCAGCATCACTTCGCTCACCCACACGCGATACGGATCGCGAGGCTCCTTCCGCCAGGGGAGATCGCGCCGCGCCGTCGCAAACCACGACAGCAGGCGATCGGCGAGTGTGTTATTCATGCGCGCCAATGAAGCGCATCCGCGTGCACAGCGTGGAGCAGTACGTGAACGAGATCGGCCCGCTGGTGCAGAAAGGGCTCGAGATGTACCGGGCGGATGTGCCGGAGGAAGGATTGCTCGGCGTAGGGTTCGTTGGGGCCGACACGGAAGTGCTGATCTCGATCCGCGAGTTCAAGGAAACGGGCGACCTGATCAAGTATGGCGAGTTGATCGATCCCTACGAACCCGAGGGAAAGAAGACCCAGAAGGTCAAGACCGGCGGCAAGGACTAGAACGCATTCATGACCTGCCTGCGAGTGTTTTCGCTCAAGAGTAGCCGCTATCCGGCCTTCGGCCGGCGCGGCTAACGGGTACACGCCGCCTCGACGTCCTTCACCGAGCGCGGAATCGAGACCGTCAGGTTCTCATGCCCCGAGTCCGTGACCAGGATGTCGTCCTCGATGCGGATTCCGATTCCGCGCAGCTCCTTCGGCGCATTCTCGTCGTCGCTCGCGATGTACAACCCTGGCTCGATGGTGAAGACGATGCCCGCCTCGAGCGGCCGCGGCTTCCAGTCGATGCTGTAGCTGCCGACGTCGTGCACGTCCAGCCCGAGCCAGTGGCTGGTGCGGTGCATGTAGTACCGCCGATAG
>Ga0137416_10000603_pt1 | contig 16918 bp, 15 predicted proteins | sample CZODoug3_1_1_16f_FD_108282 | JGI IMG/M metagenome (GOLD analysis project Ga0137416, IMG submission 108282) | Vadose zone soil fungal communities from Angelo Coast Range Reserve, California, USA - CZODoug3_1_1_16fungal (Illumina Assembly) | ecosystem: Environmental > Terrestrial > Soil > Vadose...
CGTGATTCGTGTCGTGAACCGGTGTTCCCGCCACGTGATGCACCCGTGCTGGCCGTCTAGCACAATCTGTTCCGCCTGAGGATCGTTGGGTAACCATATCAAATCGAGGGTAGAAGTAAAAATCCGTTTCCAGTCGGGTGGGTGACGCCGCCAGGAAATCCAGGTCTCTTCCCACGCGTTGGCCTGCTTTCGCCGCCCCACACGCCAGACGTGGCGCCCCGGTAACCAGATGCGAAGCTGGATCACTTGCTTGCCTTGAGAAAGCCTTGAATGGAGCAATCATCGGATGACGTGGAGACGTCAACGAACCCGGCAGCACGTGCGAGCGAGGCGAGATCCCCTGGGGAGCGGTAGTGGACTTTCAATTCAGCAAGGCGCAGAAGATAGTCGGCGAAGGGCAGCCGCCGCATCGCGCTGCTTACAAGTACTCCGCCCGGGCGAAGCAGTCGATGGAATACGCCGTACAGCTGTTTCAGCTGGCTGTCGTCCAGAAACTCCCCGAAGCCGGTCGAGGTAATAAAGTCAAACTGGTCATCGTAGGATCGGATGTCGAGCGCGTCTCCCCGATGAACCGTCACAGCGATCCCATGTTCACTGGCAAACTGTCTGGCCTGGGACAGGACCTGCTCGTCCAGATCGAGGACGTGGAACCGCACCCTCTCGAGCGAGCCGCCGCGAGCCCGATGACGATCCCCGGCCGTTACCAGGTCTCGTGGAATTCCGCAGGGAACGCTCAACACGTCGACGCTCCCGGTTCGCTGCATCCGCTCCTCGAGGAAGCGCGCAAGCTCGTCCCGGGCCATGAAGAAACGGTTGCGAAACGATTCGACCGCCTGCATCTTCAGGATGCGTCGATCGAGCCATCGTCCCACGAAGTACCTGCCGGAGGGCTGGTTGCGATAGATATGGTCGGCAAAGCGATAACTGCCGGAATTCTCGAAGCCCTCGCGAGCAAGATCGGACGTTCGCAACAACCAGTATATGGGCAACTCGAGCAACCGCCCGCTGCGCAGGAGCTTGTTCCCGATGGACGATGATCGCCTGGTGCGGTTGTAGAACTCGGCCATGTCGACGATCACACTCGCAGGTAGCTCGCGATCATTTCCTTCATGATCTCGGGTGTGCCGGCCGCGATGGTGAGCGCCCGGGCATCGCGATAAAAGCGGCTGGCCCAATGATCCGCCAGGTAACCCAGACCACCGTGAATCTGCAGGCACTGAGTGATGACTTTTTGGGCCGCCTGGTAGCTGAACAACTTGATCATGCAAATCTCTCGAGTGACGGACTCCCCGTTTATCCAGCGCGCCAGGGTCGCGTAGTTGAGGGCCCGAGCCGCCTCCAGCTCGGTTGCCAGTTCGGCAAATTCATGTCGCACCGCCTGAAAACGATTCAACGTGTTGCCAAATGCCTTGCGCTGTCGCGAAAACTCGAGCGCTTTCTCCAGGGCGTACTGGGCCCAGGCCACGCAGGCCAGTCCGCCAAACAGCCGCTCGCGATTGAGCGCGCGCTGTACCTGCCCAAAGCCGTCCCCGACGTTTCCGATGATCTGATTTCGCCCGGTCCGGCAGTCCTCGAAAGTGATCCGCCCAGCACCCGAACAATCCAGGCCGAGCGTGCGCAGGCGCTCGATCCGCACGCCCTCCTGACGGGCAGGCACCAGCACCAGGGTCAGGCCCGGTTCGTCAGATTGCTGGATGCGAACGGCCACCACCAGGAAGTCAGCGAATGTTGCATTGGTGATGTAGGTCTTCTCTCCACGGAGAGTCAGATGGTCTCCGGCAATCTCCGCCTGGCACGTCAAGGCAGCAAAATCAGAACCTGCCCCCGGCTCGGTCACGGCCATCGCTCCGATCGTCTTGCCAGCCCGCAGACCGGGGAGGTAGGCCGCTTGCTGTTCTGGTGTGCCACATTCTTCGAGCAGGGGAGCGACAAGATTCACCTGCACGAAGAAACTCAGTGCGAATCCCAGAGATTCAGAGCGCGGCAGCTCTTCAGCAACGATTCCATTCAGCCAAGGATCGCTCTGGAACAGCCCGTGCTCAGCGCATGTCGTCAGAATCGAACGCGGAAACTCTCTGGCCTCATCCCAGGCGCCGGCCAGAGGCCGCAGGGTTTGCTCGATGAATGGTCGGATCCTGAGCCGGAATTGTTCGCGCTCGGCTGAGAAGAAGCTTGTCATCGATCAGGTGTGAGACGGTGTGACCCGCTGAAAGGCTTCGATCACGTCCTGCACGGTCTTCAGCCGCCACAGGTCTTCTTCCTTGATCTCCACCTTCAGCGCGTCTTCGAGCGACAACACGCACTCCAGCTTCTCGAGCGACTCCATCTCGAGATCGGTGAGCTTTGCCTCGGGCCTGATGTCGGCCGCGGGCAGCCCGGAAGCGCGCCCAATCAACTCCCTGACCTTGTCTTCGACGCTCATGGAGTTGTCTCCTCGGGCTCGAAGTCGCGCGCAAGTCGACCGTGCAGGTCCGCGGCTACCTTCCGATCGACGCCCCGCCATTTAAGGTAGGCCGCTGCCACTTGATCTTGCGGCATGGTGGCCAGGCAGCGCTCCACCCAGCCCGGCTGGCCGCTGTGTGCTTCCTCATCTTTCACAATGATTTCGAGCGTCGCCCGCACCCTGGAGTCCAGGCCCCGCTGTTGGAGGTGGTCCCGGTAGCTCGCGAGCACGCGTGCTTCCAGAACTTCCGAGAGCACCAGCAGGTCCACCAGGCTTTTCGGGATCCCTCCGTCCCCGGAATAGTGCTCCTGGATCGTGTCGGTGGAGGGCTCGATCGCGCCGCCTAGGCTTCGGATCAGCTCAGTCAGGAGCGCGGCATGAGTCGCCTCGGTGGCGCAGTGCCGAGTCGCTCCAACCAGCACTTCGGGACTGGAAACGCTGCGCGCGATTCTGCCCATCAGCAGGGCGCCGTGCAATTCGCTGCTGCGGTACAGGTTGAGCAAGTACTGCTCCCGTTTAGTGAGCGACATGCATTTCCGCCTTGGCAAATTCGGAAAGCCCGGTTCCACACAGCCGGTGCATCTTTTGGTCGAGGGTGAGAATCGCCTGAATATCGTTCTTCTCTGAAATCGGCACGTCGACAACGTCGGATCCCACATGACGAAAATGCAGCCCGGCGTTCAAACAGCGCCGGCGGGCATCGGCATCGGATCGAACCCGAGGCTCCAGCAGATCGTAAGCAAACTGCGCGTGACGGAATTCGTCCTTGGCGATGAACGCGTTGATTCGCGCCAGCACCGGCTCCCTGGCCTGGCGCGAAGCGCGCAGGAAATAATAGGCTGCGAAATGCTCGCTGATCATGTACCGCGCCAGTTCGGCAATCGGGTCTGTGACGACCGTGTCCCGATTCTTTTCCCGCACGGCCACCAGTTCAGCGTCGCTCACCGGACGGTAGTTTACCGAGCTCAAGTAGCGATTCAGCACATAAAAATGCTTGTAAGACTCGTACAGCTGAATGGAAAAAACCGACGTGACATCCACCTGGTCCCACATGGCCCGCAGGAGGTTGGTGGTGTAGAGCGGGAAATACGACTCGATCAAGGCGGAGTCATGCATCTGGTCAAGCAATTCCGGTTGGCTCAGGGCTCGCTCACAATCGATCTGGTTCCAGGCCACGTCCACTTCCAGGATCCAGCGCTGCAACTCGGCCGTGGTTAGATACTCGTCGTAGATCATGTGCTCTCCAGCCCCGCCAGCCTGCGGGCCTGATCGATCCCCAGCTTCGCCGATAACGCCAGAGCCCAGCGTTCCAGTCCGAATGCGATGCATCCGGTTGAGGCCCAGGTGCCGTCCACCCGGTGCAAGTTGAAGCGACGCGCAAAGAAGTTCTCATGAAGATTGAAGGATGAAATCGCCAGCGTCGTTTCCGGAGTATACAGCGGCACGCGCAGTTCGTACTTCAACTGTTTAAGCTGTTGCAAGAGCTTTCGGCCACGGGCTTCACCCCGTTCGAAGAATGGATCTGAGGCAGGCACAAGCGTCGGCGCAAGCAGAAGGGATTCTGCGAATGCCACAATCCTCGCCATCCATTCCTGTCTCTGTTCGCGCACCCAGGTTTCACTGCCGGCGAGGATGACCTCTCTCATCCGGAAAGTCTCGAGCCGCCCGGGTCCGCTCTCGACTTCCTTGCGGCCGCAAAGCGCGCAGCCTGTCCAACTGGCGCTTTCCTCTATTACCGCGCCTTTCTGCTGGGCGTACCAGTGGTAACAGGTGGCGGGGGAAAGGCAGTGGCCATCAGCGGTTTCTCCAACCAGTGGGCCAGGAAACGACTCAAAGTATCCGGCGCTTTCGAGCGTCGATCTCGCGATCAATGCCGGAACCGTGATTTCCTGCGCGCCCGCTGCTTTCGCCAGGGCTCGGAAGCAGGAATCGAGCCAGTTCGCAAGGGCGGAAATGCCGGCGTCCTCGGCCGACTGCCGCACGTCATCTGCGAAAGCAGAACCTTCGCGGGGTTTGGCCGGAGGCATCGCCATTACGCGAGTCCAAAACGATGAGCGATCTGATTCACACTCTGGAAATTCTCCATCACAACCTGCTCATCGGGAATTTCCTGGCCGGTCATCCGTTCAATAAAAGCAATCAGCTTCAGGATCGAGAGGGAGTCGATCCACCCGTCCTCGAAAAGCCGGGTGTCGGACGCCGCCTGAACGCCCTTGCCGGACAGCAACTCGCCATTAATATAGGCGAGCAATTCAGCAGGCTTATCCCTCACCCCAGCACCGCCTCGGAAACGATCGTGCGGTCGGCCCAACCCGACTCTACCAGCCAGCGCACGACCTTTGGATAGAAATCAGACACCGGATCCTTGCGCAGGTTGGCCTCCTCCAAGGCACCGGCACAGTGTCGGTCGTCATACATCTTGGGATAGGCCAATTGGGGAGCGAAGTGTTCGATCACCGAAACACTGTGTTGCAGCAAATGATCCCCCAGTTCGTGGACCGACGCTACGAAGAGATTGAACGTCGGCAGATCCACTATGGCGGGCACAGCAATCCTACGTTTTCTCCAGGATGGTCTGTACTGCAGGAACACCTGACGCGTGAGCTCCAGCATTTTTCCGACGGTGAGGACGTCCGCTCCGCCGCAAACCTGAAACGTCCGTCCTGGTTCGAAGTGTTCGGTGGCAAGGTGAGCGACCGCCGAAGCGGCGAAGTCCAGCGCGACCAGGTCCACCGGACTGTCCGCTGTTCCCGGAATCATGGGCGCAAGCGAATGGTAGTACAGGCGGAGAGCGTGATGGATAGCCGCGTACTTTCCCACCTCGCCGCTCACCGAAGACCCGAAAACTGTGCTGAGCCGCACGATCGAGATTGGCACCTCCGGCATGCTCTGGCGCAGCAAGAGCTCTGATTCATACTTTGACTGCTCGTAAGAATTTACGAAGCCCTCACAGTGTTCCAGGTCATCTTCAGAAATCAACCCGGTCCGTTTCCCGGCGACGTGCACCGTACTCAGCGCCACGAGTCCCCGTAACCGTGGACAGTGAACAGCGAACGAGAGCAGATTTCGGGCACCCTCGACATTCGCCGCCCGCGACTCCGTGAGCGGCGCCGAGAACCGGGTATCGGCCGCCGCATGGATAATCACGCTCACGCGATCCCGGATTTGACCCTGGATGTCGTCCGACATCCCCAGATCCGAACCGGCCTGCAGGTTCCCGGAGATCGGAATCACGTTTTCGTGGCGCACTCGGACCCCGGCCTTGTGCGCCAGGGCAAAGATCTGGCTGACGTCCGCGCGGGCCGCGAGCACCGGCACAAGCGCTTCCCCCACCATCCCGCCCGCACCTGTCAGCAAGACGACGTGGCCCATTTCGGCAATCCGGTTTCAGTGTTCCAGGACCATGCAGGCCCAATTCGCGCCAAAGCCAAACGTAAAGAGCAGAAGCCGGTCGCCCGGTCTGACCTTTCCCAGACTTGTGGCGTCCTTCAAATTGATCCAGTTGTCGGCAGCGATCACATGCGCGATCTTGCTGATGTTCTGGGTAAACAATCGCTCGCCACCGGTCTCGAGCAATCCCAGCAAAATTTCCCAGCTGCGGGCCGACACGTTGTGCGGAAGGATCCACGCGATCTCGGATAAATCCGTGTGGGCTTCCGCCAGGGTCTCCCGAATCACCGTTTGCGCGGTAGGGAAGTAGGCGGCCGCGATCTCATTCTTCCGGGCGATCGAGTCCCAGTAGTATCCTTTGGTGAGCTGCCGGTAGGCAAGAATGCGATTGCGCGGCGGTTGGGACTTCTCGACCAGCAACGCGCACGCCCCATCAGAAATCACGTTGTAAATCATCTCGCGTTTGCATCCTTCGGGCAGCACATCCGAGCTGACGCACACCACGCGAGACGCCTGCGGGCGCGAAACCAGGTAGTCGCGCGCCGAACTGACTGCCGTCATCAATCCTGCGCACCCCAGCTGGCTTACGCCGTACGCCACCGCCCGGCTCATTCCCAGTTCGTATTGCAGCCACGCCACCGGATAGTTGAACGCGGACATCGCAGCGGGGCTGCCGACGGCATGGCTGGCAGGAGTCGCCCCGACATAGAAAACAGCGTCAACGCTCAGCGGATCGATGTCACCGGCCTCGAGTAGTTTCTGCGCGGCCCGGTTCGCCAGCTCGTGTGGCGTCTCCGAACTCAGCTTCACCTCGCTGAACCCAAAGGCCCGCAAACGGTCCGCCGAGCTGACCAGAAGTCCCCGTGTTTCAAGTTGCTCAAGGCTCACAGAATTGGAGTCAAGCACGTACTCCACGCAGGAAACCCCGATCTGTGGCAAATCGGCCATGTGACGCGGACACGCGTCCCGCATTCTCGCACAAAGACCGACCGATTCAACTGTCAGGTCGGATGGCCTGTTCGCCCGGCTCCCCCCTTGCTTTCCAATGCCGGCTTTCAGGTTTCGCACCGATTTGCTGCTCGGAGCATCAAAAACCCGGACCCTATTTTCCCAATGAAAACAGCCCGGGCGTAGCCTTCCAACCGGACCCTTGCTGCAGGGCGAGCAAGCGCGAGGAGCTGAAATGAGCACCAGATTCTCAGGCAAAGCAATTCTGATCGGCGGTGGCACCGGAGGTCTGGGACGCGCGGTGAGCTCGGCGTTTCTGGAAGAAGGCGCCCAAGTGGTCGTAACCTATCGGAAGCCGGAAGAGTTCGATGCCTTAAAGACTCGTGTCCGCGCGCATGGCGCGGCGCTCGAAGGCTACCGTGTGGACGCGACCGACGAGGCCGCCGTGCGGAACCTGGTCGACGGAATTCTTCGAAAGCACGGACATTTGGACGCATTGGTGAATACCGTGGGCGGCTACGCGGGCGGCATCAAGTTGTGGGAACTGGATCCCAAAGTGTTCGATCTCATGCTATCGCTGAACCTGCGCTCGGGCTACACTTTCGCGCGCGCCGTCGTGCCACCGATGTTGAAGCAGCGACACGGAGCGATCGTCAACGTGGTATCAAAAGCCGCCCTCGATCACGCAGCGGGCGCAGCCGCCTACGCGGCCTCCAAAGCGGCTGCGCTGGCCATGACGGATTCGCTGGCCGCGGACCTGAAAGGCACGGGCGTGCGCGCAAACTCGATCCTTCCCAGCATCATCGACACCGAGGTCAACCGTCGTGCGATGCCCGGCGCCGACTTCGCACAGTGGCCAAAGCCCGACGACATCGCCCGCGTCATACTCTTCTTGTGCAGTGATGAGGCCACGCTGATTCAGGGAGCAGCGGTGCCCGTCTATGGAGACAGCTAGAATGCTGTCAGCCGATGCGGCATAAGCATCGCCCGGTACGCAGGGCAAGGGCAGACTTCTTACGAGGCTTAACCGGGAGACTTATCATGTCCATCCGACCGGTCAAGCGAGTCATCAAGTCAAAACCCACCCGGGAAGGCGCGGGCGTTCATCTGCGCAGAGCCTTCGGCTTTGGCGACACCTCGGACTTCGACCCTTTTCTCCTACTTGACGATTTCCGCAACGACGTCCCGGAAGATTATCTGGCGGGTTTTCCCTGGCATCCCCATCGCGGGATCGAAACCATCACCTACGTTCTTGCCGGGACCGTCGAGCATGGCGACAGCATGGGAAACCAGGGTGCGATTGCCGCCGGTGACGTGCAGTGGATGACCGCCGGCAGTGGCATCATCCACCAGGAAATGCCAAAAGGCGATCCCGCGGGCCGCATGCACGGGTTCCAGCTATGGGCCAACCTTCCCGCGTCGCTCAAGATGACTGCGCCCCGCTACCAGGAAGTGAAGTCTCTCGAGATTCCCGAAATCATCGACGACGACGGCACCCACGTTCGACTCGTATGCGGAAGCTTCTGGGGAAAGAAGGGCCCGGTGGAGGGAATCGCCGCCGATCCGATCTATCTCGACGTATCCGTCTCGCCCGGGCGCAGGAAGACTCTTCCGGTGGAGACCCCCCGACACGCCTTCGCCTACGTTTTTGGCGGAACCGGGAAGTTCTGCAACGCCTCGAGTCCCCTCGCGGTCCCGACCGAGGCGGTCAAATGGGCTGACACTGCTCCTCGCTCGGAAGCCGACAATCGCTCGCTGATCCTTTTCGATCGCGGAGACGATGTCACCGTGCGAGCCGGGGACGACAGCATCCGATTTCTGCTGGTCTCCGGAAAGCCTCTCGAGGAGCCCGTCGCGTGGTATGGTCCCATCGTCATGAACACCCAGGAGCAGTTGCGACACGCGTTTCAGGAACTCGAGCAGGGAACATTCATCAAGCAGGGGTGATCTCCGAGGATCGCTGCGGACGACGCGCCCGGGCCACGGATCGGGACGGGAGAGTCACTCGAACTCGATCAGAACAATTTCCGGCTGAGTGCCCACCCGCATGGGCGGCCCCCACGTGCCTGCGCCGGTGGTTGTGTACACCAGGAGATGGCCGAACTGCGCCAACCCGTAGGTGTATGCACCGAAGATCCGCCGGGTAAACCACGTAAAGGGAAAGATCTGGCCTCCGTGGGTATGTCCTGAGAGCTGCAGCGAAATGCCCGCCTCTTCGGCGATCGGCAATGCGTGCGGCGCATGGGAGAGCAATATGCTCGCCTGGTCGCGCTCCAACGCTGCCTGTTTCAACACAGCGCGGAATCGCTCGGCATTCGTGGTTTCGGCGAAGTGGACGCCCACGACCTGCAGGCCGTCCATCACGACCTTCTCATTGTTAAGAACGCGCACGCCCGCGTCCTTTACCGCCTCGAGATATTTCGTGGGATCGGAGAACTCCTCGTGATTTCCGGTCACGAAATACGCGCCGAACGCGGTCGAGATCGTTTTCCAGGGGGCGGCCAGAAAGCCTGGGTTCACCTTGGTTCCGTCATACAGATCCCCGGTAATGAACACGACATCGGGACGCAGGTGCCGAACCTTGGATACGATGCGCCGCATGAATCCGAGTCCATTGACGTGCCCAAGATGAACGTCCGACACCAGGGCGGCCCGCCGTCCGCGCCATGAGGGGGGCAGGTTCGGCAGCTTGACCTTGATTCGCTTCACGCGCGTCCATTGAGCATTCGCCAGGCCGTAAATGCCGGCGCTGAGCGCCAAGCCAAACACCATCGCGGCGATCGTCGGGCGCGCAAGATGTAGTCCCAACCACCCGCCACCCAAGTAGATCAGCCAGCTCAGACACGCAGCCATGAAGAGGAAGTTCAACAATCCAAGCCACACGGCCGATAACCGATAGAAGGCTCGCACGGCCACGTTCGAATAGCGCAAAGCCAGCAGGCTGGCCACGACAAAACTGATCGACAGCAACATCACCGTCGCCTCCCACCCGTTCGTGCCGGGCGGATCCAGCCTTGCCTCAAACGAAGTCCAGGTTTTGTAGATGAACCAGTGGGCCAGAAATAAAATCGATTGTATGACGACGACAAAAGTGGCGATTCTTGCGCGCAAGCTGGGTTATCCCTCGTGTATTGGATGTTAGTCGCCGGATTTCGAATCGACAGATATCACCCTGGCGGGAGAAAAACGACGTCCCACCCGCCTCTCGGGTTGTCAGACGGCCCAGGATCGCCTGCGTGGTCGCAGTCGGGGCAGCTGAGCAAGAACCAAAGCGAAAACCTTTCCCCGTTGTCTTTACTCTCTACGCCTACATTGCGCCTCCGGGATCTCTCGACGGCGGCCCGGCTTGATTTATTGCGGCCTGCAGGGCATTCAGCTCTTCCACCCAAAGCCAAGATCTGCGAACTGAAGGCCCCGAGCCCGGCCACTCACGGGCCCAGACGAGGCTGCGATGCTATCCTCTGCATCCTATGCGCACGATCGGTCGGTTGTGCTTCCTGCTTGCGCTGCTTCCGCTGCGTGCCCTCTCGCAGGCGCCGTTTCTCACGACGATTCAGTGGACGGTTTTGCGCGATGAATCCAGCGGAAACGTGCCCTACGAAAATCTGCGCTACCTGACCGGCTTGCATCGCGTGCCCGCGACTCCGGAGTTCGATCAGGCGGCGCGCTTCATGCTGCAGCGCGCCCAGGAGTATGGCCTCTCCGACGCCCATAACGAGCAGTTTCCCATCGACGGCAAGAAAACGTACGGGCTCATGCGCTCCTACCTGGCATGGGCGGTGGAAGATGGTCGTTTATGGGAGGTAAGTCCCCGGCAGGTTCTGATCGGCGATTGGAAGACTGAACCCATTCGCCTGGCAGACTACAGTCACAGCGCCGACGTGGAAGCAGCACTCATGGATGTGGGCGACGGCGCTCGCGAGCAGGACTACTCCGGTAAGGATGTGGGCGGCAAGATCGTGCTGGCGGACGGCGTGCTGGCGCGGGTGCAGGCTTTGGCTGTCATCGCACACGGCGCGGTCGGCATCGTCAGCGACATGCCGAATCAAACCACCGCCTGGTCTGGCCTCGATCCGGGCGTCATTCGCTGGGGGCACCTCGATGCCCGCCAGCCCTCAGGTTTCGCTTTCATGGTCTCGCATCAAACCGCGGAAGCCTTGCGCACGCGCTTGCACAACGGCGAGCCGATCCTTTTGCATGCTCAGGTGAAAGCCGAGGTCGGCCCCGGGCACTGGACGGTCGTCACGGGCACGATCCCGGGCTCTGATCAAGCGGCGGGCGAAATCGTGTACAGCTGCCATCTCGATCACGAGCGCCCGGGAGCCAATGACAATGGCAGCGGCTGCGTCACCATCCTTGAATCCGCGCGCGTGCTTGCGCGTCTGATAGGTTCGGGCGCGCTGCCGCGTCCCAGGCGCACCCTTCGCTTTGTCTGGGGGCCCGAGGTAGAAGGGACCATGGCATTCCTCGCCAGCCACCCCGAGATCAAGCAACGGCTGCGCGCCAACATTCATATGGATATGGTCGGCGGTGACCCATTCAAGAACAAATCCGTATTTCACGTCACCGCCACCCCCTGGTCCCTGCCCAGCTTTGTCACCGATGTAGGAACCACGTTCCTCGAGACCATTCGCTCCGGTGCCACCGATTACGGCGAGGGAAGCGGTCCGGCCGATGCGGCGGTCGCGGAAACTCGGGGCGCGGCGCCTGGCACACGCAACCTCTTCATCGCCGACACCACCCCCTATTCCGCCGGCAGCGATCATGACGACTACGACTCCTCCACCATCGCCGTGCCGTCGCTTTATCTGCGAGATTGGCCCGACATCTACATTCACACCGACCACGACACCCTGAATCAGATCGACGCCACGAAGTTGCGCCGCGTGGCATTGCTCGGGGCCGCCGCTGGGTACGTCTATGCGAGCATCGATGCACAGCTGCTGGCCAGGGCGCTGCCTGTGCTGGCGGCTCAGGGGATGGCTCGATTGACGGAAGACTTCTCCCGGGCCTGGAAGCTTGTGGACGACGCTCAGATCGGGGCCGGAGCCGCCTGGTATGAAGCTCGCAACCTTGTGAATCAATCCCTTCGCAGGGAGAGCGCTGCGCTGGATTCGCTGGCGGAATTTGTGGGCCAGCCGAAGGAAGCGGACGTGGAGGAACGGAAGGCCCTCAGGTCGCAGGCTGCCGTCTTCAACGGTTGGATCGACAGATACGCCAAAGGCCGGGGCGCCCGGGAAGCAGTTCCCGACTCGCCCTGGGCGGCAGACGCTGAAGCCCGCAAGATCCCCATGCGTATCGGGGAATTCGGACCCCTCACCTACCAGAACGACAACACACTTCTCGAACGGCTCGGACGGGACCGATATTCGAAAATCAAGCTGCTCAGCAGCGAAGCGACCCCGTTGTTGAGCGTAGCCGACCAGTCCGAGCTCTATGCCTACGAAATCGCGAACTTCGTGAACGGCAGTCGCTCTGTGGGTGAAATACGGGACGCTGTGTCGGCAGAATACGGTCCTCTGCCCATCGGCGTGGTGGCTGACTATCTCCGTGCGTGCGCCGAGGCCGGCATCGTCGCGTGGAAGCCGGAATCAAAGTGAGTGAGTCGCATGGCTGCCAATCCCGGCTCGAAAAAACGGACTGGCGAAAAACGGACCAATAAGTACGCCGTTCGGGTCATGCGTATCTATTGCTGGGGCAATGCCAAAGTTTCGATGCCTGACCCGCTTGAATCACACCCTCGGTTTCTGTTACAAGAATAATTAGTCCGGTTTGGTCGCAAGCCGTCTCAGACTGTGGAAGAGCTTGATTGACGAGCTTGCTTTAGTTTTGGTGGAGCAGATCTGCTTCATCCGATCGTTTTCCGAGCGCCGCTGCGGAAAGCGATGTATGTAGGGTATCGAAGCTAGCCGGCGCCGTGAAGTTCGCTCCCTGCGTTCTGCGGTGCAAAACATCGAACCTCCTGCTTGCTTGGCTTTAAGGAGTTTCCGGTGGGTCGTTATGTGGTTCCGGACTGCTCGGATCAGGTTTCGAGCCTAAGCTTCGGAGCACGACTGTGTCCCGCCCGATCCCGCTGTCCCGTTCACCACCTGCTGTCTGTCCCTTCTCTTACGCAAACTGCTCGAACATCGCATACGCCGGAGGAAGATCATGGCGACGAAGCTCGTCCAAATTGAAGATGACCTGGAGATCAAACAGCGCCTCGACACCGAGCGCGCCCGCTTGCGAAAGATCGCTGGCCTCGACCAGCCCTCTCACTTCCACCGCCCGGTGGAACGCGCCTTCACGGCTGAAGAGCGCAACCGAGTAACCATTCTGTTCGGCGGTTTTACGTGGAAGCACGAAGACCTGATTCGCGCGGTGTTCCAGGGCTGCGGGTACCGCTGCGAGAAACTGCCCGTGCCCGATGTCCCGGCCTTTCAGATCGGCAAGGAATACGGCAACAACGGGCAGTGCAATCCCACCTACTTCACGGTGGGCAATCTGGTGCAGTATCTCCAGTTCCTCGAGAAGGAAGGAATTCCGCGCAAGGACATTCTCGACAACTATGTCTTCTTTACCGCCGGATCATGCGGCCCGTGCCGATTCGGCATGTACGAGGCCGAATACCGCTTCGCGCTGAAGAATGCCGGCTTCGACGGCTTCCGCGTACTCCTGTTCAAGGACAGTGACGGCATCAAGGCCGCCTCGGGAGAGCCCGGACTGAAGTTCACCATCGATTTCGGCTTCGGCATGCTGAACGCCATGCACCTCGGCGATGTGATGAATGATCTGATCTACCAGATCCGTCCCTTCGAAGTGAACAAAGGGGAAACCGATCGCGTCTTTCACGAGACCGTCGACGGATTGTGCGACGACCTGAGAAGCCGCGATTCCTTCGAGATCGAAGAGCGTGCTCCCAACTGGGCCAAGCCCAAATTCAAGAACAACAAGATCCTGCGCAACACCGCCAACGTCTTGGGCAAGTGGCACGAGCACATGTGGGGCAAGGACTACCTGAGCGCGCTCGACAGTGCGCGTGAGCGTATGGACCGCATCGAGATCGATCGCACCAAGGTGAGGCCGGTCGTGAAAATCACGGGCGAATTCTGGGCGCAGATCACCGAAGGCGACGGCAACTTCCACATGTTCGACTTCCTCGAGCGCGAAGGCGCACAGGTCGTGGTGGAACCCATCGCAACCTGGGTCGCCTACCTCATGTACCAGGCCAAGGCTCACGCCAAAGAAAAATGGCCGGCCAAGCGACCCTATCGCGACCCGCAGTGGTGGGAACTGAAAAAACACCTCGCCAATGACCTTGGGCTGCGCAAGAAACTGATGGGAATCGCAGTCGGCGAGAAGATGTGGAATTTCTTCTATCACCGCACCATCAAGCACCTGGGCGGCATCACGCACCACCTGGTTCCGCAAACCGATCTGGCCGAGATGGCTCACCCCTTCTATAACCAGTTTGCCCGAGGCGGCGAAGGCCATCTGGAAGTCGGCAAAAACGTCTACTACACCGTCCATCACCTCTGTCACATGGTGCTTGCGTTGAAACCCTTCGGCTGCATGCCCTCTTCGCAGTCCGACGGAGTCCAATCGGCGGTCGTCAACAAGTTCAAGGACATGATCTTCCTGCCGATTGAAACCTCCGGCGAAGGTGAAGTGAACGCTCACAGCCGCGTGCAAATGGCGCTCGGTGAGGCCAAAGTGAAGGCCAAGACCGAGTTCGAGCAATGCCTGAAGTCGACCGGCAAGAGCCTGGACGAAATCCGGGACTACATCGCCGATCATCCCGAACTCCGCCGCCCGTTCTACCACGTTCCTCATCGCCAGGGGATTGCCGGCACAGCCGCCCAATTCATCTTGCACGTGAGCGATCGCATGGACAAGAGCACGCATTCATGGAAACGCGCGCGCGTTCCCGGAATTGCGTTGCCGAACGCGGCGTAAGGGGCGGCCATCTAGGAATGGCTTCGCAGAGTCGCGGCGACCGCCATCTTGTCCGCATTTGTTCTGCCGAACAAGATGGCGGTTACCGCCGTCAGAAACGTTTCCTGCCACGATATCGGAGAGACAATGCACGACCATCTGGGAACCGCGCCGAAGGCACCGCTGCTGCAGATTGCTCCCGCACCCATGCAAAAGCCGCACGACCATCACACCGAATTCATGGTGGGCCTCGACGTCGGCTCGACCACCGTGAAGGCCATCGTGGTCGACGCGGCCACCGACCAGGTTCTGTGGCAGGACTACCAGCGCCACGAAACCAAGCAGCCCGAGAAGTCGCTCGAGTTCCTGCGCCGCATTGAAGCCGAAGTTGGCATCAACGGCCACAACACGCGCATGTTCGTGACCGGCTCCGGCGGCGGATCGATCGCCGAGCAGATCGGCGCCAAGTTCGTGCAGGAAGTGACTGCCGTCTCGCTGGCCGTCGAGAAGATGCACCCCGAGGTGTATTCGGTCATCGAACTTGGCGGCCAGGACGCCAAGATCATCGTATTCAAGGACGACGACGAAACCGGCCGCAAAAAGAAAATTCCCTCGATGAACGACAAGTGCGCCGGTGGCACAGGCGCGGTGATCGACAAAATCAACGCCAAGCTGAAAATCCCGACGGCTGAGCTGGCCCTGCAGGGCTATCACGGGATCAAACTCCACAAAGTAGCAGGCAAGTGCGGAGTCTTCGCCGAGACCGACATCAACAGCCTGCAAAAAGTCGGCACTCCACCCGACGAGCTGATGGCTTCGCTGTTTGAAGCCATCGTCCTGCAAAATCTGAGCGTCCTCACCCGTGGGCACACCCTGCGTCCGCACGTTTTGTTGCTGGGCGGCCCGAACAGCTTCATCAAAGGCATGCGCGAAGCCTGGCAGGCGAACATCCCCCGCATGTGGCAGGAGCGCAAGGTCACGATCCCGGACGGCGCCAAGCCCGACGAACTGATCAAAGTCCCGCAGAATGCCCAGTACTTCGCAGCCATCGGTGCCATCGAATTCGGCAAGAGTGAAGAAGACTGCGTCGGCTGCTACCAGGGATACGAAAAGTTGGTGCACTACATCGATTTTGGCCGTCAGGAAGAAAAAGCCAAGTCGGGCGCCAAAGGCCTTACCTCCGGCGACCAGGACCTCGACGACTTCAAGGTGTCATACCGGCGCAAAAAGTTTGTTCCCGCGGTGTTCAACACGAACCAGGTGGTCGGCGGTTTTATCGGCATTGACGGCGGGTCCACTTCCACCAAGGCGGTTCTCCTCGATGAGAACGGCGACATCCTCTGCACGTCCTACCAGCTCTCGAACGGCAATCCGATCCAGGACACCATCGAAATGTTCGAGAACCTCCGCACCCAGGTGGAGTCTCAGAAAGCCAAGCTGGAAGTCCTCGGAGTCGCGACCACCGGCTACGCCAAGGACATTCTCAAAGACGTCCTGCACGCCGACGTTGCGCTGGTCGAGACGGTTGCGCACACCGAGTCGGCCCTCAAGTTTTATGAAGATCCCCACGTCATCGTCGACGTAGGCGGCCAGGACATCAAGATCATCATCCTCCATAACGGCCGCGTCAAAGACTTCAAGCTCAACACGCAGTGTTCTGCCGGCAACGGGTACTTCCTGCAGTCCACCGCCGAAGGCTTCGGCCTGAGCGTCGAGCAATACGCCGACTTGGCCTTTTCCGCACAATCGATGCCGGTCTTCGGCTATGGCTGCGCAGTCTTCATGCAATCCGACATCGTGAATTTCCAGCGCCAGGGCTGGCGGGCCGAGGAAATCCTCGCCGGTCTAGCCGCCGTCCTTCCCAAAAACGTGTTCCTGTACGTCGCAAGCATCCCCAATCTGGCCGCGCTGGGCACGCGTTTCGTCCTGCAGGGTGGAACCCAGAACAATATGGCCGTGGTGAAGGCCGAAGTGGACTTCATCCACAACAGTTTCCGCGCCGCCGGCAAGAAGCCCGAGATCATCGTCCACGAGTTCTGCGGCGAGTCCGGAGCCATCGGTGCGGCGGTCGAATCCCTTCGCCTGTGGCGCAAGGGCCAGCAGACCACGTTCGTCGGTCTGGAAGCGGTCCGCAAAATCGAATACCGCACCACCCGCAACGAATCCACCCGCTGCAATTTCTGCAAAAACAATTGCCTGCGCACCTTCATCGACATCCGCACC
>Ga0137416_10000606_pt1 | contig 16877 bp, 16 predicted proteins | sample CZODoug3_1_1_16f_FD_108282 | JGI IMG/M metagenome (GOLD analysis project Ga0137416, IMG submission 108282) | Vadose zone soil fungal communities from Angelo Coast Range Reserve, California, USA - CZODoug3_1_1_16fungal (Illumina Assembly) | ecosystem: Environmental > Terrestrial > Soil > Vadose...
CGCGGCCCAAAGCAGCTTGTCGAACGACGTGGACTGCGGCGAGCCAACCATAGGAATGGCGAGGTCCATGAAATCAGGATAAGCGACGGCCCATTCGAACGTTTGCATGCCGCCCATGGAAATACCCATGACCGCGTGGACATGCGAGACGTGCAGCACGTTGATAAGTAGCCGATGCTCAGCCTCCACCATGTCTCGAATAGTGAACACGGGGAATTTCATGAGTGGCTGCTTACTGTCGTTCGAAGGCGAGGACGATACCCCGTTTCCGATGGCATCCACGAGGATGACAAAATAGTTCGTGGTATTGACAACCTTGCCTGGCCCGAGAAACTGCAACAAGTCCGCGGATTTGCCGCCCAGCCAGGTCGGCCATAGAACGGCGTTCGACTTCTCGGCATTGAGTGTCCCGAGTGTGCGATAGCCGAGACGGAAATCCTGAATCACACCTCCGCCTTGCAATTTCAGATCGCCGAGCGCGGCGAATTGCTGCGCGCCCTGGGCTGGAGAAGTTTGCGCACTGGCGGTAGGAATTCGCCATGTGAGTAAGATCAGCAAAATGCGACCTGCGAATCGATAGTTGTTTTTCATGCCGCGCATTCTACTCGATTGTCATGCAAGATCGGCGTTCTTCAGTTTTCCAAAGGCTTGCGTCTAGATGTATGCTGCAAGACTTTGGGGTCGGAGCTATCCAAAACTGAGGGGGATTTGATGCGCAGGATTCTGCTGATACTTTCTTTCGTGCTCGCTATTACGCTGGCCTCGCCGCTAACTTTTGCGGCTCCGGGGGCGGTGCGTTGCGGCAAGCTGCTGGACGTGCGCTCTGGCAGGGTACTCACGGATCAGCTCGTCGTGTTCGATGCGAATGGGACGATTACGGCGGTAGGCCCGGCGGCTTCCACTTCGGCGCCGGGAGGGGTCGCGCCGACAGATTTGTCGAGCGCGACGTGCCTTCCAGGCTTGATCGATGTGCATACGCACCTCACCGGAGATCCCACCAACAACGGCTATCAAGGACTTGGCATATCCATTCCGCGCGAGGCGATTACCGGCGCCAAGAATGCGCGGCTCACGGTGCGCGCGGGCTTCACCACGGTGCGCAACGTGGGTGCGAGCGGCTACACCGACGTTGCCCTGCGGGACGGCATCGACGCCGGAGATATCGAAGGGCCGCGCATGCTCGTTTCGGGCCCGCCGCTAGGGATCACCGGAGGGCACTGCGACGACAATCTTCTGCCGTTCGAATACCACCACAAAGCGGAGGGCGTGGCCGACGGCCCGTGGGCTGCGCGCGCCAAGGTTCGCGAGACCGTCAAGTACGGAGCGGACCTGATCAAGATATGCGCCTCGGGCGGGGTGTTGAGCAAAGGCGACCAGCCAGGGACGCCGCAATACACGCTCGAGGAGATGCAGGCCATCGCCGAAGAAGCGCACAAGCTCGGGCGCAAAGTCGCCGCGCACGCACACGGCACGCAGTCCATTAAAGACGCGATTCGCGCCGGCATCGATTCGATCGAGCACAGCAGCTTGATCGACGATGAAGGCATCGCGCTCGCGAAGCAGCACGGCACGTACCTGGTGTTCGACATTTACAACGATGATTTCATTCTGCAGGAAGGCGCGAAAGTCGGAATGCTGCCGGAATCCATCGAGAAGGAAAAGAAAATCGGGCGCTTGCAACGGGAGAATTTCCGCCACGCATTTCAGTCCGGCGCGAAAATGGCTTTCGGCACCGACTCTGGTGTCTACCCGCACGGCGACAACGCCAGGCAATTCGCGAAAATGGTGGAGTGGGGGATGAAGCCGATCGATGCGATTCAAGCCGCCACGATTCGCGCTGCCGATCTGATTGGCTGGCCCGCAAAAGTGGGTGCGCTCGAGCCGGATCACTTTGCGGACGTCATCGCGGTGAGCGGCGATCCTCTCTCCGACGTTCGCGTGCTGGAATCCGTGAAGTTTGTGATGAAGAATGGCGCTGTCGTACGCAACGATTTCAGCGCAAAATAAACTGAGCGGCGCATGTTACGCTGCCGTTCACGCGACATGCTCGCGATCGTTTTGATCGATCATCGTCTGGCGCTGCTGGCGCTTGCCGCGCTGCTCATTTCCGCGGGGGCTCCTCTCGCTTACGCGTGGGCCATGCTTTTGCCGGAAGAGCCCCCGCCGTTTGAGGTTCCTGCCGCTGGCCTGCCTCCTGAGAATCTTGCTTCGAATCGGAAGAATCCGGCGAAGAAGGATCCCTTTGCTGTGTTTCTGCTGGTCTGCGTGACGCTCAGTTATGTTCTGAGATTTCCGGGCTTACCGTTGGCGGTGGGACTGCAGTGGCTGTCCACGTTGCTGCCCGCAGAGTATTTTCATTGGACGGTGCTTGGAGGGCGCTGGTTCTTCGCCGTCGTGCCGGGAGTGGCGGCGGCATGTTCCGCGCTGCGGCCGAACCCGATGCGAATCGCTTTGATTGTCGGTGGGTTACTGATTCTGGCGCTTTGGTTGGTCAGTCCAATGCTGCGGGCGGCGATTGCGACTGCATGAGGGCGCAGCGTGCTGCGCCCACAGAGAGATAAGTCGCCGTTCACGCAGTGGCGGCTTTTACCTGGCTCAGAGCGGAAGCCACTTCTTTCACGTCGGGCACGACGGGAATGTCGTAATTCTTGAACCACGCGATTTTGCCTTGTTTGTTCACGATAGCGATGGCGCGCCCTGTGATGCCTTTGTCGGCGAGGTAGACGCCGTATTTTTCGCTCATCGCGCCCTTGGGATGAAAATCCGCGAGCAGGGAATATTTGATGCCCATCTTCTCGGCGTACGCTTTGTGCGACCACGTGCTGTCCACGCTGACGCCGAGCACTTCCGCATCGAGCTGATCGAAAGAGCGCATATCGTTGACGAAGCAAGCGTGTTCGTTCGTGCACGTCGGACTCCAGTCCAGCGGATACCACACGAGCACCACGTTTTTCTTGCCCGCGAAATCGGAAAGCTTCACTTCCTTCTTGTCCTGGTTCTGCAACGCGAAATCCGGCGCGGTTTGTCCCACTCCTATCGCCATTTTCGTTCCTCCGATCAATTTGGAATCGAGCCACCATCTTATCGAATCCCAACCAGCCTCGCCAAACGGCGCGGCGCCTTCGCGGCGCTGTGCATCGGACTTTTTGGGTGTACACTTCTTTCAGAAAATCTGCCGGCCCATGATGCCATGCCCTCCGAAGCAACTCGCCGCACAGCGATGATTGCGCTGCGCGAATTAGTCGATCGCTACCTTAGCGCCGCGGACAGGTTCGGTGTTCCCGTTGCCCTTTCTTCGTTTGCGCTTTCCGCTGCGGAGACCGAACGGGTCTTCTCCAGTTACGACGAGGACTATCACATTTCCCGCTTTTTTCATTTTTCGCAGGACGCCGGTGAGCGGTTTTCGATCAACGGTTTCCCAGCCACGCACGTGGCGATCGACGCAGAAATAGAATCGATCCTCTAGCTTGTAGCCGCGCGGCGAAAATCCAAGTGGATTTTCCGAAAATCGCACCGCGCAAAAGTGCATAGGATTGGCGGCTTAGCCCGAGCGCGCCAATGAGGCGCCTTTAGTGCTGAGGCGGCGCGAGAGTTTTTCGTGCTCCTCGCGGAGTTCCCGCGGAAAACGGCTGCCGAACTTGTCGAAGAATAGTTTGCTGTCGGCAAGATCGTCTTCCCAGTCTTCGGGGTTCACGCTCAGAAGTTCTTCCATCGTTTCAGGCGAAATTTGCAGGCCATCGAGGGTGAGCGCGTTGCGGGTGGGCACGAGTCCGACGGGAGTTTCTTCGCCGGCGCCGCGGCCTTCCACGCGTTCTAGAATCCATTTCAGCACGCGGACATTTTCACCATAGCCGGGCCACAGGAATTTTCCGTCGGCGCCGCGGCGGAACCAATTCACGTGGAAGATTTTGGGCGGATGCGGGATACGCTTGCCCATTTGCAGCCAGTAGCTGAAATAGTCAGCCATGTTGTAGCCGCAGAATGGCAGCATGGCCATGGGATCGCGGCGGACAATGCCTACGTTTCCGGTTGCCGCGGCAGTCGTTTCGCTGGCCATGTTGGCGGCTACGAAGACACCGTGCTGCCAGTCAAAGGATTCGTAGACCAGAGGCGCGACGCGCGCCCGGCGGCCGCCAAAAATGAACGCGGAAATGGGCACGCCTTCCGGCGCTTCCCACTTCGGCGAAATGGAGGGAGATTGCCGCGCGGGGACGGTATAGCGCGCATTGGGATGCGCCGCCGGCCCTTTTGAAGTGTCCCACTTTTCGTTTTTCCAGTTAATGAGGCCGGGAAGAGGCGGGCTGCCGATTCCTTCCCACCAGGGTTCGCGATCAGGCGTCATTGCCACATTCGTGAAGATCGTGTTTTTGTGCAGCGCGCCCATTACATTGGGATTGGTGAGCATGCCGGTCCCGGGCGCTACGCCGAAGAAGCCGGCTTCCGGATTGATGGCATGCAGATAGCCGTCATCGGCGATTTTCATCCAGGCGATGTCGTCGCCGACGGTCCAGACTCGGTAGCCCTGATCCTGGAGCGCGGAGACCATCATGGCCAGATTGGTCTTGCCGCAGGCGCTGGGAAAAGCCGCGCCCATATAAGTGACTTTGCCGCCGGGCGACTCGAGGCCGAGGATAAGCATGTGCTCAGCCATCCAGCCCTGCTCGCGCGCCAGGTAACTAGCGATGCGCAGCGCAAAACATTTCTTGCCCAGCAGGGCGTTGCCGCCGTAGCCGGAGCCCACACTCCAGATCAACTTTTCCTTGGGAAAATGCGCGATGTAGCGGCGCATGGGATCCAGATCGCCGAGGGAGTGCAAGCCGGGAACGAAATCGGAAGAAGAGCCGATGCGGTCCAGAGCCACTTTGCCCATGCGCGACATGATGCGCATGTTGGCAACGACGTAAGGGCTGTCGGTGACTTCCACGCCTGCTTTGCTGATCGGAGAATTCACCGGGCCCATTATGTAGGGCACGACGTACATGGTGCGGCCGCGCATGGCGCCATCGAAGAGCGCGCCGATTTTGTACTTGGCTGCGCCGGGATCCATCCAGTTGTTGGTGGGACCGGCATCGTCTTTTTCAGGTGTGCAGATGAAGGTCAGATGCTCGGTGCGGGCAACGTCATTGGGACTGCTGCGATGCAGGTAACAGTTTGGGTACGTTTTTTCGTTGAGCGTCTCGGAATCGCCTCCGCGGAGCATTTCGGCGATGATGCGCTCGTCTTCTTCCGAGGACCCGTCGCAATACACGACGCGGTCGGGCTTGGTAAGCCGGGCGGCGTCTTCAACCCAATTTTCGAGTGGGGTCCCCACGATGCTCCTTCTGCGAGAAGGCCAGCGTGCGCCACAGATAGCGCGTGAAAGCCGTTGCCGATAACGAGTCCGCTCGTTGGCCGCAGCTACCCGCTTGCGGCGAGGCCAACCGGACGGCGTGAGGTGGGAACTTCAAGCCAGGCTGGCAAGGCGGTATGCAATCGACACTGACAGTGTATGTTAGCGGTCTGCGGGTGCGCAAGATGCGGTGAGGCGCGCCCATGTTTAGGGGGCCGGTCGGTGCGGATGGCATCGCTGCGGGCTGCTGGTATTAGTTGGGTTTGCGGTTGAGTGCCGCGGCGGCGAATTCCTCGGCCGTCTTGGGTAGCGGCTCCTTTCCTGGTGGGACTGGTTGCGGTGCTGGATTTGCGGCGGATTCGGCTACGGCTTGCTCTTCCGTTTCATCATCGTCATAGGTGTAATGCTCGTTGTCGTAATCGATGGCGGGGAGGGTGCGGAGGAGGAGGCTGCTGATGTGAGCAAGAACGGAGGCGCGGCGGGGCGAGATGCGTCCTTCGGCGAGGAGATTGTAGAGAGCGCCGAGGGAGTTGTTGACGCCTTGAGGCCTCTGGAAATCGAGAGCGTCGCGGGTGAGCACTTCGCGGAAGTTAACGGCCCGTTCTGTCGCAGCGTGGTGAGGGCAGAGTCCGGAGGAAGGGTCGCCGGCGAGGGAGCGGCATTGCCGTCCGGCGGCGGTGCGATGCTGACAACGGGTGGTGCTGGTGACTGGGTTGGGTGATTGAGCGTGCATGGTTTTGTCCTATTCTGGAGGCTGGAGGTTCGGTCTGGAGGCTTGAAGCTGGAGGCTTGAAGCCGGCAGGGACACCCCCACCCCGGGTGATTTGCCACAAGAGTGTGGAATTGGTTGAAAACAAGGGAATTGACTGATTTTGTAACCATAAAGAGTTGGTAACAGTGTGGTGACAAAGGAGATAGGTCGGTCCGGAAAGGTTCTGCAGAGGAATTCGGCGATGCGAAAGACGCATCTGAGCGTCGGATCGTCGGGAACCGGAAGGGAAGGGCGAAGAGAGGAGTCGGGGAATGGCGAGCGGAACAGGCTGGAGCGCGATCTTCACGTCCCTCTATAGCACGAAACAGGGACATTTGTCAAGAAAAATCGTTTACTTGTAAGGTACTCGTTCGGACGAATTGCTAAGTCATTCAAATGCGGAGGGTTGTAACGAGGTTGGGGTGAAAAAGTAACCATTCCGAGACCCGGGAGCAAAACCGATGTTCGTGCCAATCGAGTCAGAAGAACAACACGAGTTGTTCGAGGGGGTCACGGCGGTTGCCTACTTGGCGGCTGCGAAGCTGACTCTAAACCCACAAACCGCGAGACCGGCGTATGCAGCACCCAAATTCCCTCCCACGAGTGTATCGGCCCCGCCTCGCCACAGGCTTTATTTTGCCAGCGCACCGGTCTATAACGTCTATTTAAGGAAAGGAAGGCTAATGCCATGTCAAAACCACCCTATCGGGTTTTGCGAGTCATTCTGGGTATCTTCTCGCTGTTCACCGCGGTCGGAGGGCTGATCCTCCTTTTCAGCAGCAGGCCGATGGTGATGCGCCTTTTTCTGCGGCCTCCCGAGTCGGAGGTATCAACCTTGCTGCTGCTGGTAACGAAAGAGATGGGCGGGTTCATTCTCATGCTGAGCGTGATGCTGTTCTTCGCCTATCGCGATCCTGCGCGAAACGTGGCCATTCTCGACGGGCTGACTGTCGGCCTGTGCGTACTGGCCTTTACACCGTTATGGTCTCTTTACACGCTGGACGTGCGACAGCTTTATCCAAGCTACCTGATTTTGGGGCGGTCTGCCGTACGTTTGGTGCTGGCGGCGCTGCTTTTCTACCTGCGACCGCAAGAGAGTGTTCCTAAGCCATCTTAACGGAAATTCGCAAGGAATTGGACCGGCAACTCAAGCAATGGGACACCACAGGCAAACCGATGCAAAAAAAAGATCTCGATAGTCTCGCTCTGAGTGACTTCGGCCGGGATTTCCTACGCGGCTCGTCTTGCTTCGCATTTTGGGCAGAACGCGGCAACATCTGGAAGTTTCGTGCCGCATGCGATACAAAACGCCATCGGGAGTTCCTCGGCTTGACCCCTAGTAGCGTCAATTGTTGCGCCCGGTGCCGCAGCGGCGCTAGACATCGGTAGTTCAGCAGTGGCCGCTGCCAACATTTGCTTCTGGTGGCCAAGGTACGCGCCTACCAGCGTTCCCGCGACGGCACCAATGATCGCCACGACAAGCACTTGATTGAACGACTGTTCGGCCGTCGATTTGAGAAGTAGATCCATCCCGCTCAGGTTCGCGCCGCGCGTCAGGACCGTCTCGATCGGAAGCTGGCCGATCAGCGGCACTGACGGCCTCGTCAGAAGTCCCAGCGTAACCCCGGCGACGAGGCCCGCTATGGCCCAGCGAACCACGGGCGATGCCGTGCCGCGCGCGCGCGCGCCCCGGACAACAGGAAGGGCCGAAGCCTGCGTGTAACTGTTCGACAATTTGCTCACCACATCGAGCGACAAGGGCTCACCGCAAGCCGCACACCATGTATATTGGTGATCTGAGTTGATGGGCTTGTGGCACTTGGCACACTCGCCGACGGTGCTAGGTTTGACTGCTCCACTTCCATTTGCCACGACGTTCACCTCCGAAACACGGCACGCCGCGTTACTACCGCGAACTGAATACTGGCCGATTGAACTTGCCGACCTCCGAGTCCGGCTAACTCTTAATCGGGATTTCCATCTTGACTTCCGGGCCGACCGATAACGTACACCCAGCCCCGTCAACATGCAATGCTCCTGCCATGTTTTTGAACTTTAAATCTCTGGCCGATTATTTTCGCAGCGGATATGAGTTGAGGCACTCACGAGGATTGTTTATTGGAGGTGAGTGGCTTAGACTTCGGGCGAAATTGGGGAGGGAACGATGCAAACGCGGAGAACTTTCTTGGGGTCGGTGGGAGCGGCGGCTGCTTTGGGTGTCGCGGGACGGGCGGCATTTAGCGGAGAGACGGCAGCCGCGGAGGACGGAGCGAAGAATATGGACGATGCTGAACGCGGCAGCGCAGATGCGGCGGCGCCTTCGGGCGAGAAGATGCTGTTTTGGGTGGCGGTGTCCACGCCGTGCGACAAGAACCTGAATTTTGATCCTGAGCTGTACAAGGATTTGCTGGCGTATTTGAAGTCGCAGGGCGCGGATGGCGTGGTGGTGCTCGGAACGACCGGGGAGTTTCCTTCGTTTTCCTTTGCGGAGCGGAAGAAGGTTGCGGAGACGGCGCTCAAGAACCGGAATGCCTTGAACATTATCGTGGGGCCGGGAACGTCGAATTTTCCGGAGACGATCGAGCTTTCGAAGCATGCTGAAGAGCACGGCGCGGACGGCTTGCTGATTGTTCCGCCGTTTTATTACAAGCGTGTGGGGCAAGAGGCGCTGACGAAATATTATTCGATGATTTTCGAGCAGGTGAAAATTCCAATCAACCTGTACCACATTCCGTTTGCGAGCGGCGTACCGATTTCGCATGAGCTGCTGCACAGCCTGGAGCACTATGCCAATCTGGCGGGAATCAAGGATTCGGTGAGCGATCCCGAGGTGTATCACCGTTTCGTGGCGGAATTCCCGCGACTGAACATGCGTACGGGGACGGATGTGAATTTGAAGTACGCGCTGGAGCACGGGATGGGCGCGATTCTGGCGGAGGGCAATAATTTCACAAAGCAGATCGCGGCGGTGTTTGCGGCCAAGCGGGCGGGGAAGGACATCGACGAGCCGATTGCGAAGCTGAATGCGGCGCTGAAGCTGCTGCGGGCGGGCGGCGTGGATGAGTATGGGCCGATGAAGTATGCGCTGAGCTTGCAGATGGGGACGCGGCAGTTTTATCAGCGGCCGCCCAACTCGGATGTCACCGAGGAGCAGAAGGCGAAGATCAAGGCGGCGTTGGAGGAGATTAAGCGGATGGGGTGAGGAGCGGCATTGGTTGCACGCACATCACGCAGGGAGTCAGCGATCGGCTGAGACGCGTTCGTGCGGTGCGCGTGAGGGGGAATTTTGGGGGAGGGTCGGAATGTTTCTGCGGAACACAATAGGATTAGTGCGGTTCTGTGTGATCGGGAGTGTCTTTGCAATGCTGCCCATCGTGGTTGGGGCGCAGTGGAAGGCTAAGGATACGGAGTGGGCTAGCTATGGGGCGGATTTGGCGGCGACGCGATACCGGCCGCTGGATCAGATCAATGCTGCGAACTTCAGCGATTTAGAGATTGCCTGGCGGATCAAGACCGACAATTTCGGCAACCGGCCGGAGTACAAGCTGGAAGGCACACCGCTAATGGTGAACGGCGTGTTGTATGCGACGGCGGGATCGCGGCGCGCGGTGATTGCACTGGATGCGGTTACGGGCGAGTTGTTGTGGGTTCACGGCGAGCATGAAGGCGCACGCGGAGGCGCGGCGCCGCGGCAACTCTCCGGGCGCGGCCTAGCATATTGGTCGGACGGAAAAGAAGAGCGCATTTTGTATGTGACGCCCGGCTATCAATTGATTTGCCTGGATGCGAAGACGGGGATGCGCGTGCCGGGATTCGGGAATAAGGGAGCCGTGGATTTGAAGCTGAATGACGATCAGGAGATTTTTCCTGATCTAACGACTGGGGAAATCGGAATTCAATCAGCGCCGGTGGTGGCGAAGGACACGGTAATTGTCGGCGCGGCATTTCGCGAAGGCATGACGCCGAAAAGCATGCGCAACAACAAAGGATATGTGCGGGGATTCGACGTGCGCACGGGGAAGCGGCTATGGATTTTTCACACCATTCCGAAAAAAGGCGAGTTTGGATATGACACCTGGCTAAACGGTTCGGCCGAATACACCGGGAACACGGGAGTTTGGACCCAGGTCACGGTGGACGAAGAACTGGGGCTGGTGTACCTGCCGGTGGAATCGCCGACCAACGATTTTTACGGGGGGCACCGGCCAGGGAACAATCTATTTGGTGAAACGCTGGTGTGCGTGGATTTGAAGACCGGGCAGCGGAAGTGGCACTACCAGTTGGTGCATCACCCGATGTGGGACATGGATATTTCTTCGGCGCCGATTCTGGCGGACATTACGGTGGATGGAAAACCGGTGAAGGCGGTGGCGCAACCGTCCAAGCAGGGATTTCTTTATGTTTTCGACCGTGTGACCGGGAAGCCAGTGTGGCCGTTTGAAGAGAAAGAAGTCGAAGTGGGCACGGTGCCGGGCGAATGGTACTCGCCGACGCAGCCAATTCCGTCGAAGCCGCCGGCTTACAGCCGCAACGGAGTATCGCTAGACGATCTTGTGGACTTTACGCCGGAGATCAACGCGCGGGCGAAAGCGATTGCGTCGAAGTATCACCTGGGTCCGGTGTATACGCCGCCCTCGGAAAGCAAGATCGACGGGACGTTGGGGACGCTGACTGTCGGGACGGCGTCAGGCGGCACGAATTGGCCTGGAGGATCCTACGATCCGGAGACGCACATAGTGTATGCGTTCGCCTGCAACGCGTGCGCGGAGCCGATTGGGCTAGTGCGCGCGCCGAAAGAAGTTTCCGACATGAATTACATCGCGGGTACGGCGGGAGAAGAGGTGAAGATTCTGCGCGGCCCTGGCGAAAATGCGGGAGCGGATTCGCCCGTGCCGCCGAAGAAGAGAACGGGCAGCGGATATGTACCGCTGAACGTGGACGGACTGCCGCTGCTGAAGCCGCCGTACGGGACGATCAGCGCCATCAATCTTGATAAGGGGGAAATTGTCTGGCAGATCGCGCACGGGGAGACACCGGACGTGGTGCGGAATTATCCGGCGTTGAAGGGCATGAATATTCCGCGAACGGGGCAGGAGACTTATAACATCGGGACGCTGGTGACCAAGACTCTCGTGATCGCAGGCGATGGGCAGATCACCACGACCTCGGATCATCCGCGGGGCGCGATGCTGCGCGCTTACGACAAGAAGACCGGCAAGGAAGTTGGCGCAGTGTATATGCCGGCGCCGCAGAGCGGTTCGCCGATGACGTATATGGTGAACGGGAAGCAGTACATCGTCGTGGCGGTGAGCGGCGGGGCCTATTCGGGGGAATATATTGCGTACAGTTTGCCGTCGGCGGAGTGAACCGGAGAAAGATAACGCACAGACGCAGAGGATGGTAAAGGAAGAGAAGCGGCGGGTAAGAGATCGTTGGTTGCCGAGATGGGGCGCAGCGGTGCTGCACCCCTACGGGATTCTTTGCGCGATTTGCTTCGTGGTAGTGCTGGTTGCGAGGGCGCAAGAGGCGGCGCCGACGTCGCGATCGGTTTGGGACGGCGTGTACACGGAGGAGCAGGCTAAGCGCGGCGAGGAACTTTATCGGAAAGAATGCGCTTCGTGCCACGGCGATTCGCTGGTGGGCGGAGGTGGCGCGGCGCCGCTGACCGGCGGGACATTTCTTTCGAATTGGAACGGTCTTACGGTCGGAGATTTGTTCGACCGCATTCGCAAAACCATGCCACAAGGTTCGCTGGGCAAACTGACCAAGCAGCAGGATGCAGACATCCTGGCCTACTTGTTGAGCTTTAACAAATTTCCGGCGGGGAAGACGGAGCTGCAGAAGCAGGTGGAGTTTTTGAGAGAGATTCGGTTCGAAGCGACGAAGCCTGAAGCGAAATGAGGACTTCGATTTGCGAGGAGGCGGTATGAAGAAGATGATCCCAGTGTTGGTGATCGGCGCGGCGCTTGCGGGATTCGTGGCCGGTCAGGCGATGCGGCCGAAGGCGGAAGGCGTGCTGAGCGGGCATCTCGATGAGCTTTCGATGATGCCGAGCGCGCTCGCGCAGGACAAAGGCGAAGTCATGCCGTTTGGCTACAATTCGCCGCGCCAACCCGCGCTGGCTCCCGACGCTCCGCCCATCACGTACTGGAACATCGACGACATTCGCAAGGCACACTCGGAATTGGCGGAGAAAGCGGCGAAGGCGCTGACGCAAGCAGGCAGCGGAAGCTCGCAGTCGTTCGGCGGGGGACCGGTGCACGTGCAGACGCGGAACTTCAGCATCTTTATGCTGTATCGCGCGCACCGCGAGCAGCCCGTGCTGAGCTTGACGAAGGTCAACAGCGTGTGGGACGACGCGGAGATGCACGCCGGGGCGTACGATTTTTACGTCATCACCGGCGGAACCGGAGAGATGATCGTGGGCGGCAAAATCGCGAACCGCCAGAATTTGCGGGACAAAGACGGAATCATCCCCGGCGAATATCGCGGCCAGCCGATCGAAGGCGGGCAGACTTTCAAGGTGAAGGCCGGGGACTGGCTGCTGATTCCTCCGGACACGCCGCACCAGCCGAAGCCGGACGCCGGCGGGTTCAGTTACATGATCATGAAACTAAATGTTGGCGTTTATCCGTGGAGCCTCGTTCGCTGACCGGCACGCGAACGGGCTAGGAGTTCCACGCCACGCGCGAAAGCTGGCGCTTACGATTTTCCCATTCGGCGCCGGAGAGAATGCGCGGCGCCACTTCGATGAGTCGCGGCGTCAGCTTGAAGACCGCGAGGGCCGTCCAGGGCTTTCCGTCCCGGGTGCGGAAGGCGCGCCCGTTCAGCAATTCGGCCATGTGCTTATAAGATTGGTCTTGGACAATCATTTCAGCCAGGTGATTGAGGACTTGCATCTCAGTGGGATTCTCTTCCAGGTGCAGGCAATCGCCGGCGACGCGCGTGCCGTAGGGAATTTCCTCGCCGGTGACTAGTTCCGTGGACGCGGCGGCCGGCTCCACTTGCACCTCGCGCTCCCACTCAACGGCAACCAAGCGCCACCCAGCAGTCTCTCGTTGGCTGAGGTAATCGGGGCTGGGCCAAGCCGAGAGAGCTTCTCGAATCCACTCAATTTTCTTCATGGAATGTCTCCTTGACGACCCACTCGCCTGGGCGACGAAAGAGAGCACACCCACCTAGGCACGGGAGTAGGCAATTTGCTTGCCCAGCGCCTTTTCTACGTAAATCATTAAGGAAAAATCGTTTAGCTCGGGTTCAAGATGACCAGAGCGACAGGGAGATGTCCGTTAGTGGGATGGATTGTTGCGTTGCCGGACACCGGCGTGAGCACCCGCGACGCACGCCAAAAAGTAGAGCTTTTTCGTCCCTCGCCGGTTATTATAGAGGCGTCTCACCGTCCAACCCTCGATTTCCCACATTACATCTCTAGGCCGACCCGGTCCCGCCTTACCTTGGCGGTGTCCTATGCAAGTAGACGTGAAGGGGAAGCGAACAGAAGAGCGCAAGTATTTGAAGGTAGGAGTGGATCTATGCAGCGTAGACGTACGAACGCCCGCGTACTCCGGGGTTACGGACAATGTTAGCTCGCACGGAGCGCGAGTGCTGACGAGCAAGGCGCTGAAGTCCAACGAGCGGCTAGAGGTGCGGTCCATGTTGGGAAGCTACCGGTCTAGAGCGCGTGTCGTTTATTGCGTGCCCGTGGAGGGCGGATTGTACGCGGTGGGGCTGCAACTCTACGCTATCGCCGGGAAATGGGTATCGCCGGAGTAGATTCTGCCGTCCGCGGTCAGAGTATCAAACAGGTGGAGGTACTGCCGATCAGCGAACCGCCAGCCGCTGCCGGCTTAAGACCGCAAAAAGATTGCTGTAATCGTCGGTCCAGAGGATAGGCTGCTTTTTCAAAACGACCGGGGTTGCCCTTTTTTCCAAGTTGGGGATTCGGAAGATCTCGGGATTTTGGGAGAGCAAAATCCACCAGCTGTACTGGTCGCGAACTTCTACAGCGCTGAGATGATAGGCCTCACCGAGGCCGGCGATTACCGGTGCAAGGTCCAGAAAGCGACTAGAGATATTGAATGCCAAGATGCCGCTGTTGTCTCGCAAGTGATGAAGATAGATTCCCAAAGCCTCCTTTGTAAGAAGATGTATGGGCACAGCGTCACCACTGAAGGCGTCTGCCACTAAGATATCGAAGTTCTGCAGGTCCCCGCGTGCAGCCTCCCGCTCGAGCGAAAGCCTGCCGTCTCCCATCACGAGTTCAATCGATGCGGGTGAATCCTTCATAAACTGAAAATACGGCCTGGGTCCAGCGGACAGAAGCGGTACGTCGGGATCGATCTCGTAGAAACGGAAGACATCCCCGGAACGCCCGTAAGAGGCGAGCGTACCGACTCCGAGTCCAATGGTACCCACGCGCAGGCGCTCCTTGCCGGAAGCTTTCCGAGGATAATTACTCAGCAGCAAGCCGATTCCGCTTTCCGGTCGGTAATAAACCGTTGGTATGCGGCGCCGCTCGGGATTTCTGAACTGCGTCCCATGGATGGTGCTGCCGGAGACGAACCAAATCTGGTCCGGCGTTTCGGTGACATATTTGACGCCGAAAAAGTTTCTTTTATAAAAAAGGAAGTGCTGCGATCCTAGGGTAGCGTACGAGTAAGCGAGAATCGCGAACACCCCGAGCAAGGCCAGGGCGGTGATAGGTTGCCATGGAAAGGTGGAATCCAAGTCTCTTGGGGCAGCCTCACTTTGATTCTTAAACAAAAGCCTTGCAGTCAGGAGAACCACGGCCGCCATCCCGCCCGTGTAATACTCGTTGGTCAAAAAAGATAGAGCGGCGATCTTGGGAAGTAGACTAATAATGTGAGGTACGAGCCAAGTGAGGAGCAAAGCGACTGCGGCGATCCAGGAAGCCCGCTCCGCGCGGCCGCTTCGGTCCTCAAGAATGAAGGCCAAGAAAAGCAAGAAACCGCAGGAAAGCAAAGCGATCTGAAATTCCCAGAAGCCACTAAAAATGGCAGGTGCAACAATCACGACGAAAACCCCGCCCAAAGCGCCCCCCGTCGCAACCATGAAAAAAAACGCCGTCAAGTATCGCGAGGAGGGTTTGGAGCGTGCTAGCTCGCCGTGGCAAACCATGCATACGACGAACAGGGCCGCACAACAGACTATGATTTGAAAGGCTGTTCTCCCGTTATAGCTGAGCGCCTCTGGATTCAAGACCAAGCCAAGAAAAAGAAAATAGACCGGCCAAAAAATGCTGCGCCGGTACCAGCGACTGCTGTCAAAAGTGAAGATGAAGGAGAGCAGGTACAGGCTAAGAGGAACGACCCAAAGTAGTGGAATAGCAGCCAGATCTTGACACAGAAGGTTCGTCGTGGCCAGTAGCATCGTGGAGGAGCAAGCACTGAAGGTCACCCAAAGCAGATACTTGGCAGGCTGCGGTGCATTGCGATCGATTGTCTGCGAAGCACTTGCAGTTGGAGGAGATGCTTCAGCCGCTGTCCCCACGCTGCCCCGGATTTTCCACGCCAGGCGGGCGCACAATGCAATGAAAACGAGATAGCCGAAGGTCCACACTTGAACCTGGTGTTTTAGCGTGAAGAGCCATTCCAGTAGGAAGGGATATGTCAGCAGGCCCAGGAGAGACCCGGCGTTAGACAGCGCGTAAAGGCGATAAGGAGACTTTCCGGCGTATGTCCGGCCGAACCAGTTCTGCAGCAGCGGACCGGTGGTCGACAATAGAAAGAAGGGGATGGCCACGGTAACTGCCAACAGTTGCAGGATCTTCCATACGGGGTTGTCGCTTGGTTGCGGCTTCCAATCCAGGCCCGGAGTGAGAGGCGTGGTCCACTTCCACCAAACAAGTGCAAGCACCGCCAGCGCGGAGATTAACAGGACACCGTGTATTACTGCCTGCGCGCGAAGGCGAACGCGGCTGGCGAGGAAGTGAGAATATCCATAGCCAGCCAGCAGGAGCACCTGAAAGAACAGCATGCACGTGTTCCAGACCGAAGCAGCGCCGCCAAAAAAGGGCAGAATGTACTTGCCGATGATCAGCTGCACCTGAAAGAGAAGAAAGGCGCTGAGAAAGACGGTGGCTGCGAACGCCAACGGCACAAAGCGCGGCCCACTCCTGCCAGCCGAGGGGAGCTCCGTCTGCGCAGATGATCTGAATTCGGCAGTTTCAATCATCTTTTGATTTTTGCAGGTCGCTCAGCCGCTCACCATCGGTATTCGCTGGAGAGATGACCTTCCTGACAAGGGGCGTGCGTACCCGGCGTTCGAAGCGGGGTATGATGGCGAAATGTACGCTCGGAAATTAAGGGTTGAAGTCGTGGTACGCGGGGAGCGGCGCCTCTGTCCACTGGAGTGGCTGGATCAATTTTGCATGAGGAACTTCACGAATGCGGTGGAGTTCGACGATACGTTGCCGCTGGGCGATGGGATTGTAGAAACGAGCTTTCGAGTTACCCCCGAACACTTTGCGGAGAGCCTTGGGGCATGGCTGACACAGCGCGGAAAGGGTGAAGGGCAGGCGCTGCGGGTCGAAGTAGCAGCGACGAGATGAATGGTTCAGGCTGCCGAGTCGCGTTTTTCTCCAGTGAGGAGCGCTTTGATTTCAGGCAGCGCGGCCTGCACCGCGGCTTCGCCGACGGCGACGAGCTCGTTGGTGCGCGTGAAATCGTCCCACACGAAAGGCTTCACGTCCGGTTCGATGATGACGTCCGCTTGCTGACGCCAGGCGATTTCGCCGTGGCGCTGGATGATGTTGAAGGAGCGGCTGATGACGTCGGC
>Ga0137416_10000607_pt1 | contig 16873 bp, 11 predicted proteins | sample CZODoug3_1_1_16f_FD_108282 | JGI IMG/M metagenome (GOLD analysis project Ga0137416, IMG submission 108282) | Vadose zone soil fungal communities from Angelo Coast Range Reserve, California, USA - CZODoug3_1_1_16fungal (Illumina Assembly) | ecosystem: Environmental > Terrestrial > Soil > Vadose...
CCGTGCACGGCACCCGGCGCGACGGCGCGCACATCGTCGGGGGCACGCTCACGTGCCCGGCGTGCGGCAAGCAGTGGCCCGTCGTCGACGGTGTGCCCGACTTCGTTCGCGGCGCATCGAGAAACGGGCCGGTCGAGCAGACGACCGATGGCCTTTCGACGAACTGGAAGCGCTACAGCGACGTGATCATCGCGCAGCCGGCACTCAACGATGAGCTCTTCCGCGATTGGCTCGCGCCGTTGCCGCCGGAGCTCTTCGCAGGCCGCAGCGTGCTCGACGCCGGCTGCGGTATGGGGCGCTGGCTGGCGACGGCTGCGCCGCACGCGCCGGGGGCGCTCGTCGGCTTCGACTACTCGGATGTCGCGCATGCGGCGTACGCGAACACGCGGTACCTTGAGAACGTGCACGTGATGCGTGCCGACATCTTCTCGTTGCCGTTGCTGAAGCGCGCGTTCGACGTGTGCTACTCGATCGGGGTCGTGCACCACACGCCCGATCCCGAGGGGGCCTTTGCGGCGCTGCTCGACGTCGTCAAAGAGGACGGCGCGCTGAGCGTGTGGGTCTATGGCAAAGAGAACAACGAGTGGATCGAGAACGTGATCACGCCGCTGCGACGCCTGGTCACGAGCCGGATGCCGGACGCGGCGCTGCACGCGCTGTCGAAGGCGCTGGCGATCCAGCTGGCGCTCGGGGCGCGGGCGTTCACGAAGCTCTTCCCGGAGCCGACGTCCTTTCCGTATGACGCGTACACGCGGCACCTGGCGAAGTACCCGCGCGAGTACCTCGAGCACATCGTGTACGACCACCTGGTCCCGCAGCTCGCGCAGTATCTGCCGCGCGCCGAGGTCGAGCGCTGGGCGACGTCGCGCGGCCTGGCGTGCTGCCTGACGTCGAGAAACGACAACTCCTGGCGCCTGCTCACCGCGAGATCGGAAGGCGCGCTGTCCCGCTGGACAGCGTAATCTCGAGCCCATGGCCGAGACCTTCTGCAAGCGTCGCTTTCATCACGAAGAGTTCGGCCGTCCTGGCCAGCCTTCCCGGCTTGCGTGATGCCCGAGAGAGACGCGGTCTCCGTCGTCCTGCCGGTCCTCAACGAGCGGGACAACCTCGAGCCGCTGCACGCCCGCCTGACGGAGGCGCTGGAGCCCCTGGGACGCCCGTACGAAGTCGTCTACGTGGACGACGGGAGCACGGACGGCTCCTGGGACGTCCTGAAGCGCCTCGCCGCGAAGGACGCCCACGTGCGCCTGGTGAGGCTCCGCCGGAACTTCGGCCAGACGCCGGCGCTCACCGCCGGCTTCGTCCACTCCCGGCACCCGATCGTGGTGACGCTCGACGCGGACCTCCAGAACGATCCTCGTGACATCCCGCGGCTCGTCGCCGCGCTCGGCGACAGCTACGACGTCGTGTCGGGCTGGCGGCGCCACCGGAGCGACCCGTGGCTGACGCGCGTCCTGCCCTCGCACGTGGCGAATTACCTGATCCGCAAGCTCAGCGGCGTGCCCCTGCACGACTTCGGCTGCACGCTCAAGGCGTACCGGCGTGAGGTCATCCAGGACGTGAGCCTCTACGGCGAGATGCACCGTTTCCTCCCCGTCCTGGCGGCGTGGGTCGGCGGCCGTGTCGCGGAGCTCGAGGTCACGCACCACCCACGCACGGGCGGGACGTCCAAATACGGGCTCACGCGGACCTACAAGGTCCTCGTGGATCTCATCACCCTCAAGTTCATCAGCGGTTTTTCCACTCGGCCCAACTACGTCTTCGGCGGGTTCGGCCTCGCGAACCTGGCGCTCGGGTTCCTGGCGTTCGACGTCGTGGCCTACCGGGTCCTGGTCCTCCGGCATTACGAGGCGACGCCGCTCGTCTTCGTCATGATGCTGCTCTTGATCACCGGCACGCTCTCCCTCTTCATCGGGTTTCTCGCCGAGATCGTGATCCGCGGGTTCTACGACACGCAGCGGAAGCCGACGTATTACGTGCGCGAGACGGCGGGCCCGGACGAGGAGCGGTAGCGCCGGTGTGCGGGATCGTCGGCAACGTCTTCGCGCGCGCCGACCGGCGCCCGGACCCCGCCGTCCTCAGGCGCATGAACGACCGGCTCGCCCACCGCGGGCCCGACGACGAGGGCTTCTTCGTGCAGGGGCCCGCGGGGCTCGCGATGCGGCGGCTCAAGATCATCGACCTCGCGACGGGTCACCAGCCGATGACGGGCGAGGACCGCCGCGTGTGGGTCGTCTTCAACGGGGAGATCTACAACTACCGCGAGCTCACCCGGACCCTCGCCGCCCGCGGCCACGCCTTCGCGACGCTCTCGGACACCGAGGTCATCGTCCACGGCTTCGAGGACCGGGGGGTCGAGTCCATCACGGACCTCGAGGGCATGTTCGCCTTCGCCGTCTGGGACGAGCCCGCGCGCACGCTCGTCCTGGCGCGTGACCGTCTCGGAATCAAGCCGCTCTACTATGCCCTGCTGCCCGATCAGCTCGTCTTCGCTTCCGAGCTCCGGGCCCTCGTCGAGCACCCCGCGGTCGACCGGCGCCTCGACATCACCGCGCTGTCGCGCTACCTGGCGCACGAGTATGTACCCGCGCCCCACGCGATCCTCCGCTCGGTGCGGAAGCTCCCCGCGGGCCACTGGCTCAGCTACACCGAAGGACGCGTGAAAGTCGAGCCGTACTGGGACGTCCACTTCGGCCGCCGTGGGCCGGTCGTCGAGGCCGAGGCCGTCGAGGCGCTGCGCACGACGCTCGACGCGTCGGTCCGACGGCACCTCGTCAGCGACGTGCCGCTCGGTATCTTCCTCTCGGGTGGCGTCGACTCGAGCACGGTGGCGGCGTTCGCCGCGCGCCACGCGCCGGGCCGGCTGAAGACCTTTTCGATCGGCTTCGAGGATCCGTCCTTCGACGAGTCCGCCCATGCGCGGCGCGTGGCGCGCGCCCTCGACACGGACCACCACGAAGAGATTCTGAGCCCGCACGCGGCCCTCGACGTGGTCGACCGGCTGCCCGACCTGCTCGATGAGCCGCTCGGCGACGCCTCGCTGCTGCCGACCTACCTGCTCTCCCGCTTCACCCGGCGGTCCGTGACGGTGGCGCTCTCGGGCGACGGCGGCGACGAGCTCTTCGCCGGATACCCGACCTACCAGGCCCACCGCCTCGCCAGCGCGTTCCGGCTCCTCCCCCGCTGGCTCCGCCGGGGCGTGGTGCGGCCCGCGATCGAACGGCTGCCGGTGTCGCTCGACGACCTGAGCCTCGACTTCAGGCTCCGGCGCTTCGTCGCCGGCCTGGACCACCAGGACGTCGAGCGCCACGCGCTGTGGCTCGGGTCCTTCACGCCGACCGAGCAGCGTGAGCTCTTCACGGCCGATGCGCTGGCGCGGCTCCCGGCGCCGCCGTCCTACGACGCCTTCCACGAGATCCTCGCGCACGCCGCCTCGGCCCAGGGCCTCGAGCGCATGCTCTACCTCGACCTCAAGGGGTATCTCGGCGAGGGTGTGCTCACGAAGGTAGACCGCGCGAGCATGGCGTGCTCGCTCGAGGTGCGGGTACCGCTCCTCGACCGGTGCGTCGTCGAACTCGCCGCGAGCCTCCCGATGCGCCTCAAGCTCCGGGGCCTCACGACGAAGTACGCGCTCAAGCGTGCCGCGCGCGAAGTCCTGCCGAAGGAGATCCTCGCACGCCCGAAGAAGGGGTTCAGCGTGCCGCTCGGGCGGTGGTTCAGGGGCGAGCTGCGCCAGGTCCTCCACGACGCGTGCGCGCCCGACGTGATCCGGCGCTATGGTCTCTTCAGACCCGAATGCATCGAGAGGCTCCTGGCGGAGCACGAGGCCGGCCGACACGACCACCGGAAGAAGCTCTACACGCTGCTCGCCTTCCAGCTCTGGGCGCAGCGCTATCACCCCGTCTGAGCGCCCTTCAGCCGCGGGGAGCGTCCGACGCTGGCCGCGCGGGCGTCAGGCACGTCAGGACCAGCGCGGCGACCGTGAGGAGGCCGAGCGCCCCCAGCGCCGGCGCCGCCCCCGAATCGCCGTCGCTCCGAGGCTCGACCCGGACCGTCGCGAGGAGCGGCGGGTAGACATAGTGCTTGCGCGTCGGCTGCTCGGCCGAGGCGCGGATGAACTGCACGCGGAAGAGGTACCAGGAGCCGGGTCCCACACCCTGCAGGGTGACGAGAAGGCCGCCGAGGGGCCGGCCGGGCACGGCGCGGACGTACGCGGTCGGCGTTCCCTGGAAGGCACCCGCGGCAGAGAGGAAGACCCAGCTGGGCGCGCCGTCGCGTGCGACCGAGACGTACACGTCGACACCGGCCCCTCCGTCGAGCTCCGAGCTCGCGGAGCCCGGATGTACACGGAGCGTGAGGTTTCCTCCCTCGGTCAATTCGGGCGGCGTCACCTCGAGCGTCGCGGGCGCCGCGGGAAGCTTGGCGTCGGCGGCTCCCGGCCACACGGCGAGCGCGAGAGCGAGCGCCACGCCTCCGGCGCGCAGGCGTCCCGGCGCCCAGAGGAGGCCCGCGACGACCAGCGCGCTGAGCGCGCTGACGAGTAGGCCCACGCGGAACGACGCCGGCGCGTAGCCGAACTCGACCCGGTGGCGCCCGGGCGGCAGCCACACGGCGCGCAGCACATGGTCGGCGCGCCACAGAGTCTGCTCGGCACCGTCCACCCGCACGTGCCAGCCCGGAAACCACGCGTCGCCGAGGACGAGGTAGGCGGCGACCGCGGTCGTGGCGTCGATGACCACGCGGTCAGGGGCGTAATGCCTGATCTCCACGCTGCCGGCCTGGGCGGGCCCGCCCGCCGGCGGCACGCCGTCGCACCCCGCGATGATCACCTCCTCCTTCACGTCGAGCGCGCCCTGCTGGAGGAGACGCAGCGTGGCGGCGTCGTCCAGGCACGTCCGGGCCCGCGAGACCAGGAACGCGCGGGGCAACGCGCGGTCGTTCCGATACACGACCGCGTCGGGCCCCTGGTATTCGAGGACCAGGTGAGGGGCCGGGCTCGGCGAGCCAGGCGTCCGCATCACATAGCGGATCCCGAGCAGGTCGAACACGGGCGACGCGACCCCCGCCGTCGGGCGGAACGCGCCACTGGCGGCAGAGTCGATCGACCCGATGGGGTCGGCCAGCTGCTCGATGCGAAGGGGGGTCATTCCGTCGTAGCCGCCGACCTCGTCGAGTCTGAAGATCGTCCCGAAGTTCGCGGCGCCGAGCCCGGTGCTGAAGAGCACGCGCTCGTGGTCGCGCGCCGTCCGCTCCTGGAGGTGCCTCACGGCCGGCGGCGGCCCCAGGTCGAGGAATCGCCTGTCGATGACGGGGTTGTAGGTGGCGGCGACGGGCAGCAGGCTGGCGAGCTCGACCGCCGCGAGCGCGGCCCAGAGGCCGGGCGCCGCGCCGGCCACCCGGAGCAGGCGCAGCACGAGGACGGCCGCGAGCGTCAGCAGGAGGAGGAACCACGCGTACTGCGCCCAGAGCGGCACCCGCATCGCCACGCGCGCGGCGAGCGTCCAGTGGCTCCACGTGAACCCGAGTGCGCCAAGGCTCAGGAGCGCGAACGCGACTCGCACGGCGGCCGGCAGGAGCCGCCTCGCCGCCGGCAGGGCCGTGCGGACCGCGTCGAGGCCGAGCGCGCCGAGGACGGGGAGCGCGAACACGAACAGGTCGGCCGTGCGCACGATGAGCGTCGTGGAGAAGAGCGGCAGGCGCGCGAGCGCGTCCCCGACGAGCGGCGCGCCGTACACCAGGGCGGCCGAACCGACCGCGAGGCCCACGAAGTACTTCGTCCCCGGCCGCGACCACGCGGCCACGAGCGCCAGCGGCAGCGCGAGCCACGGCACGACGCCGACCGAGAGCGCGATCTCGTTGAAATTCGCCGGCCCCCAAAAGTCGCGCCCGGGATCGCTGCCGAAGAAGTAGGGCATGAGCACGACGATCGACGCGCGGAGGGGCAGCGGGAAGTGCGGCATCCACTCTTCCCGGTAGGCGAGCACGACGCTCGCGCGCGCGTACTCGACGAACGGCAGGAGCTGGACGGCCGAGAGCAGAAGACCGAGCGTCACGCCCCCGGCCCAGCACGCCAGGAAGGGCACGGGCCGCGTGGCGGAGCGGCAGCGGTAGATGACCCAGATCGCCAGTACCGGGAGCCCGTAGACAACCCGCTGCGGATAGCCGGCGAACACCGCGAGCGCCACCGTGAGCGCCAGACCCGCGACGGGTCGGACGCCGGGGCGCGCGCGCAGGAGCTCGGTCAGCCCGAACAGGAAAGGCAGGAGCACCACGGGGCTCGTGTTCGACCACTGGAGCCACGTCACGAGCAGCGCGTTGAACTCGAACGCGACCGCACCGACTAGCGCGGGGAGCCGGGCGACGTCGAGGCGACGGAGGAACCAGTACATCCCGACGCCCGCCACCGAGAGCTTGAGCACCGACATGAGGGTCAGGGCGAGCGCCGGCGGCAGGACGTAGGCGAGCGCGGTCAGCGGAAAGAGGAGCGCCGTTTGCGGGTTGGCGAAGAACGGGGCCCCGCCGAAGACGTGGGGGTTCCACAGGGGGAAGCGTCCCGCGCGGATCTCCTCGGCGGCGTAGAGGATCGACGGGTGAAAGAGAAAGGTGACGTCGGAGAGTCGTGGGTTCGCGGGCTCGACCCCGGGCGCGAGCGCGGCCCAGGGCGCGAAGCCGACGACGTTGTCCGCCGGCGCGAGGACCTTGCCCGGCAGGAGCGCACGCCCGAGCACGAGGAACGGCAGGATCAGGAGCAGGAGCGCAGCGACGAGGTCGGGGTGCTTTCGGCCGAACGCGGCGAGGCGCGACATCGTCTCCGCGCGCATTGTACCGGACGCGGTCCGGCGACGACGACCTATCCTGGTGCTCGAACCTTCCGCCCCAGCGCGTCCTTGAGGCGATGCTCGAACACGGTCGCTGCCGAGTGCCGGGACATGAAGACGTTCCGGATCGTCCGCCAGATCCGTCGCGGATACAGCACGTAGCCGACCAGGTAGTTGAGCATCATGAAGGAGATCCGGTAGAGCGCGAGCTCCCGGGGGCCCATGACGGGGTTGAGCGTCAGGGGGTTGGTTCGCGTGTAGTCGCTGTTCAGCGAGGTGAGCTGGAGGAAGTAACGATCGCCGAGCTGGATCTTGCCGGCCTCGGCGAGTTCGCGATAGAGCTCGGAGCCCGGGTACGGCGAAAAGATGTTGATGCTCACCTCATCCACTCCGCGGGCGGCGAGCATCAGCCCGTACCGGATGGTCTCGAAGACCTCCCGCCGAGTCTCGTGCGGGAACCCGATGATGAGATTCGTGCGCACGACGATCCCCTGCCGCGTGGCCTCGAGGATCGAGGCGGTGATGCGTGGAAGCTGGATCTTCTTCTTGATCCTCCGGAGCGTGCTCGGCGACCCGCTCTCCGGAGCGAACACGAGGTAGTTGCAGCCCGTGCGTTTGAGCAGGCCGAGCGTCTCGTGGTCGAGCGCCTCGCTGCGCGTCCCGGACGGGAGCGACCACTTCAGATCGATCCCCCGGGCCAGCAGCTTGGTCGTGAACTCGACCGTCCAGCTCTTCTTCGTGATCGCCGTGAGGTCGTAGAGCTGCAGGCTCGTGATCGCGTATCGCGTCCGGTAGTGCTCGATCTCGGCGATGACGTCGTCGGCGCCGCGCAACCGATAGAGCGTGGTCCACATCTGCGGGCTCGAGCAGAACGTACATTGATACGGACAGCCCCGCGAGACGAGCAGCGGCATGTCGCGTTCGGAGGCGATGCCGTACGATTTGCCCGCCGCCCAGAACTTCTCGAGGTATCCCTCCGGCCAATCGGGCCACGGGATCTGATCCAGCTCCCGAATCCGCGGCATGTGGTCGTTCGCCCGGAACTGGCCGTCGTCCAGATACGCGATGCCGTTCACGGCGTCCAGATCACGCCCCTCGCTCAGGCGCTCCAGCAGCTCGTAGAAGGTGTGCTCTCCCTCGCTCCTCACGCACACGTCGAGCGCCGGGCAGTCGCGCAGGCTGTACTCGGGCAGCGCCGTGATGTGCTCGCCGCCGGCGACCATGACCGCCTTCGGGAACTCCCGACGCATCGCGGTAATCAACCCTCGCTGTACCGGCCACTCGCCGGAGAACATCGCGGAGAAGCCGATGACGTCGGGGTCGCGTGGCATGCGCTCCAGCACCTCGTCGAAAGGCAGTCCCTGACAGACGTAGCCGGGATGCGCGGGGAGCGGCCAGTAGCGGTTGAGGCCCTCGCCGATGGCGTCGACGATCGTCGGCGCGTACCCGTGCGCGCGCGCGTAGGCGGACACGTAGGCGAGGCCGAGGCACGGTGTAGCCTCATTGTTGACCGAGCGCGCCGTAGAGACGATCGGACCGCGGACGAGGGCAACGCGGAGCTTCGAAGCGCGAGAGCCGAGCGTAGTGCTCGTCACGGCAGTGGTCACGGGAAAGCCACCAACGTGAGCATTATGCGAGAGGAGCGAACAGAATAGCAATGTTGCGTCTGGGATGAGCGAGCCCGGACATGGCAGGTGAAGGGCAGCAATTCGTGGGCCACATGTGGCCGGAAACTCACGGAACAACTATCAGATTTTGCTGGAGTTTTCTCGTGGAGAAGAGCCGGTCGCCGCACCGTGCGAGCCGGTGACGCATCACGTCAGCACTCCTGACAATAGCTGACAAAGATTCCGGCGGAGGAGGGGAGCTGTCGACCCGCTCAGCGGTTGGGCGAGTCGCCGAGCGCGACGACGACGAGCGGGCCATGCGCGTCGAGCGGGCGGACCCCACGCCCGTACGCCGCAACCTGATCGCAGAGCCAGCCGACGCACGGGGTGCGCGCGCCGACCGAGCCGCGGATGGCCTCCCACTCGTCCGCGGCCGCCGAGCCGAGGGCGCGGCGGCGCGCCGAGCTCTCGATCACGAGCACGAGCCGCGCCGCGTCACCCTCGAGCCGCTTCACCGCGGTCAGCGTCGCCTCCACCGCGCTCTGGACGAGCGCGTCGGGCGCCGGCGGGGCGCCGGGCTCGAAGCCATCGGCCCAGCCGAGGCCGGTCGAGTAGGGCGCCTCGAGGCAGCCCGCGCTGACGATCGGATCTGCGGGCGAGGAGCTGTAGACGGCGGGAGCCGAGAGCACGCTGCAGACGGTCCGCATCTTCGGCCCCATGAGGAGCCGCCACGCCGACAAGAACCCTTCGGCCGGCGTGCCCCAGCCCGGCCGGGCAAACGCGAAGCCGAGCCCGCGAGGGTAGCGCATCCTGAAGGGCCAGCCCGCGAGAATGAGCCTCGCGGCGCCCTGCGCGGCCTCGCCGAGATCATGACCCCCGGCCGCGGCTGTCCCGCTCACGCCACCCTCGCCGTTCGCCAGACATACAACGAGCGCGCCGCTGGCGACAGCGCCGTTGTGCGTGATGATCGCGGAAGTGGCGCCCCCAGCGATGCCGACTGGACCGAGGACGCTCTTGATCACGGGAACGACGTCCTGACTCGGCACTCCCGCCGTCACCAGCAGGACGAGCTCCGGGGTGGCGCCGTTGAGTCCCGTGCGCGCCATCGCCGTCGCGCGTACCGCAGCCCAGAGCGTGTCAGGGTGTGAGGCGAACCCCACGCCGACCTGGAGGATCTTCGCTCCCGCTTCAACGGACAGAACTCCGATCACGGGAATTCTGGAAAGCATGACAAATGCCAATCGTAAGTGCCCGAAACGGCGAAAGTTCCAGGGTGCGAGCGAGCGTCGGCAGTGTCAGTTCGACAACACCTGTGTCGCTTTAGGAGTCGGTGAGTGCTGGCCTCAGGCGAGGCTGGCCAGACCGATCAACGCGAAGGACAGAAGCGAGAGCGTTCCGAGCAGCGAGGCCACGAGAAGGGCCGGTATGCGAAGCGCGCGCTCCTCGCACTGCCGCCAGTAAAAGAAGAACATCGGCAATATCGGAAAGAGATATCTGCCTTGGCCCTGAAAATTGACGACCCAAGACCGGTAGAGTGATTGAGCGACCACGAGCGCGGCGCAGGCCAAGACGCCGAGGAACAGTAATTGCGTGCTTCGAGCGCGTCGCACGGCGACCGGCAGCGCGAGGATGACGAGCAGCGCAGCATCGAGCGCGCCGAAGACGCGATAGACCCACGGGACGGCCACGATGGTCATCCAGCCGTAGAGTCCCGAGAAGCTGCGGAAGGACAGACCCGGCCAATCCAGTGTCGTGACGAGGTCCGACACCGACACGCCCTTGGCCCGAAGCATGATGAGGGGAAAGGACTGCGGGCTCGCAAAGGCCGACGGCTTCAACTCGGGAGCCGCCACCTGGTCCGCGTACGCCGCGACCTTCGTACTGGTCTGGAAGTCGTTGATCCAGGCGTGGTAGCACGACCATGGGGCGGCGATTGCGACGGCGACCGCGATCGGAACCGTCAGCCGCTTCCAGTGCGTGATCTCCCCTCGCAGCCACACGAGGATGACGCCCAGGAATACGACACCCACCAGGTAGTTGAGCTTGGAGGTGAGAAGGAGTCCAAGCAGGACGCCGACCGCAAACACGCCTGCCGTGGGCCCGGCCTCCCGGCTTCTCCAGAAGGCTCGAATGCCGGACTCCGGCCAGCCTAGTTCGAGGATCAAGCCCGTGAAGAGCAGAAACGGGAGCGCATCGGCGTTGATGTAGGAGAAGACGTACCAGAGCTGAGGCGTCAGCAGGAGGAATCCTAGCGCGGGAACGAACGTCCGGGCCCGGGCGAGGCACCACACGACGAGGGCGACATAGAGGAGGACCTGCAAGGACCGCATCGCGACGGCCGGTGTTGCGCGGAAGAGCGCCCCGGCTGCCGCCGCCTTGCCGAGGAGCCAGTGCGCGACGTCTCCCATGTCCAGGTAGGAAAAGCCCCATAGGCTGTAAGACCCGGCCGTCTGCGGCGCTCCGACGGGGGGGGCAACCAGTGCGTCTGGAAGTACCGTCCGGCGAGCAGGTGGAGCATCTCGTCAGGATGCGCATCGATCGGACTCTTCGCGGCCATGAGGAACACCAGGACCACCGAGGCGAGAAGCTGGACCAGCAGCGCGACGGCCAGCGCCCGCTCGACTTTCAAAGCATCCCGTACTCTTTGAGGCGGCGATAGATGGTCCGACGCGAGATCCCGAGCGCGTTCGCCGCTGCCTCCTTGTCGTCCTTGTAGAAGGCGAGCGCACGGAGAATCAGCTCCTTCTCCACCTCGGCGAGCTGGGGGATCGTACCGGCGCTCATCGGCGCCGGGGCCGCGTGGCCGCTCGCGAGCGTCGGGAGGTCGGCGAGCGTGAGTTGGTCCTTCGCGCCCATCGCGTACGCGCGCTCCATGAGGTTCTCGAGCTCGCGCACGTTGCCGGGGAAGTCGTAGGCCTGGAGGGCCGAGAGCGCTTCGGGTGTGACGCCGCGCAGCTCGCGCCGGAAGCGCCGGTTGAAGCGACGGATGAAATAGTTGGAGAGCGCGACGATGTCGTCGCGCCGCGCCCGGAGCGGCGGAAGGCTGATCCGGACCACGTTCAACCGGTAGTAGAGGTCCTGGCGGAACTTCTCCTCGGCGATCACGCGGTCGAGGTCGCGGTTCGTCGCGGCGATCACGCGAACGTCCACCGAGTACGCCTTGGTCGAGCCCACGGGGCGCACCTGCATCTCCTGGAGCACCCGCAGGAGCTTGACTTGAAGCGCGGGCGAGAGCTCCGCGATCTCGTCGAGGAAGAGGGTCCCGTCGTTGGCGCCGCGGAAGAGCCCGAGCGTATCGGAGACCGCGCCCGAGAACGCGCCGCGGACGTGGCCGAAGAATTCGGACTCGAGGAGGTCCGGGGGGATTGCGCTGCAGTTCACGGGGATGAACGGCCCCTTGGCGCGCGGCGACAGGCGGTGGATGGCAGCCGCGACGAGCTCCTTGCCGGTGCCGCTCTCACCCTCGATGAGCACGGGTGAGCCGGTCCCCGCGACCTTGGCGATGATCTCCTTCACGCGCTGCATCGGCGCCGAGTTACCGACCAGCTCCGTGACGGTGAGCTCCTCGCCCAGACGCTCGCGCAGCGTGTGCACCTCGCCGCGGAGGAACCGCCGCTCCATCATCCGCGCCATGAGGTGGCGGAGCTCGTCGAGGATCAGCGGCTTGGAGAGGTAGTCGTACGCCCCCTCCTTGAGGGCCTCGACGGCCGAGGCGATCGTCGGGTAACCCGTCATCATGACGATCTCGATCGACTCGTCCTGGCGCTTGACCTCTTTGAGGAGCTCGAGGCCGCTCATCTCGGGCATGCGGATGTCGGTGATGACGGCGTCGAACATCTCACCGCGGACGGCTTCGACCGCCTCGGTGCCGCTCGAGGCGCACTTCACGGAATAGCCCCACTGCGTCAGAGCCTCTTGGAGCAGGCGCAGGATCGAGGGCTCGTCGTCCACCACCAGGATCTTTGCCGTTTCCATCGGTGTGAGAAACTTTATCATGAACGGGTGTCAAACTGACAAGCTAATCCAGACGCCGAGGCCATCGGGGCCTTGCTTCGACGGCGCCTCCATGTTAGCGTCGACGTTGACTTTTTAACGAGGAGATCGCTCATGGCTGATGCCGGAACCGTCCACCTCAACGAGCAGAGCTTCGACGAGACCCTCAATCGGCAGCAGGGCCTCATGTTGGTGGACTTCTGGGCGGAGTGGTGCGGACCCTGCCGGGCGATCTCACCCGTTCTCGAGGAATTGGCTCGCGAGTCAGGCGGCAAAATCACCCTCGCCAAGGTGAACGTGGACGAGAACCCCGGCCTCGCGGCGCGCTACGGGATCCGATCGATCCCGACGATCCTCTTCGTCAAGCAAGGACAGGTCGCCGACCAGGTCATCGGGGCGGTGCCCCGGGCCAAGATCAAAGAGAAGCTGGACGCTCTCGCCTGAGGCACCCCGGGCGGGGACCGCATCAGTACCTCCGGCACAGGCATCCCGGCTCTCTCTCCGACCCGTGACGAGTTCAGGTCTCTCGCGGCGCGGGGGAACCTCGTCCCCGTGTTCGCCGAGCTTCCGGCGGATCTCGACACACCGCTGTCGGCCTACCTCAGGCTCCGGCCGGGTCCCTACGCGTTCCTGCTCGAGTCGGTCGAGGGCGGCGAGGTCTGGGCGCGCTACTCATTCCTCGGCGCCGACCCCCTGATGGTGCTGACGGCGAAGAACGGTCACCTCACGCTGCGGCGCGGGACACGGACAGAGCGTCTACCCGACGGTAACCCGCTCGAGGCGGTGCGCGAGCTGCTGCGGCAGTTCCAGCCTGTGCCCGTGCCCGGTCTGCCACGGTTCCAGGGCGGCGCGGTGGGCTACCTCGCCTACGACATGGTCCACCACATGGAGCGGCTGCCCCGGACGACCGAGGACGACCTCGGCCTTCCTGACGCCGTGTTCCTGTTCACCGACACGCTGCTCGTCTTCGACAACCTGCGTCACCGGCTGCTCGTGATCGCGAACGCGGTGATCGACCGGCGCGACCCCGCCGCGCTCGACCGCGCCTACGACCGTGCGGCGGTGCGCATCGGCATGACGCTGGCGAAGCTTGCGCGCCCCACGCGCGCGGCCGCGCCGCTCACCTTGCCGTCGCATGCCCCCCTTCTCGCCCAGGGCGAGGAGGGCTTCACCTCGACAATGGGCGAACAGGACTTCACCGACGCCGTCCGCCGCGCCAAGGAGTTCATCGCCGCCGGCGACGCCTACCAGATCGTGCTGTCGCGACGGCTCGACTGCCGCTTGACGGCCGACCCGTTCACCGTGTACCGGGCGCTCCGGACGATCAATCCGTCGCCGTACCTCTTCTTTCTTCGGCTCGGCAAGACGACACTCGTCGGCTCCTCGCCCGAGGTGCTCGTCAGGCTCGAGGGCGACCGCGTGGACCTCAGGCCCATCGCGGGAACGCACCCGAGAGGAGGAACCGAGGCGCAGGACCGCGAGATCGAGGAGCGGCTCCGAAACGACCCAAAGGAGCGCGCCGAGCATGTCATGCTCGTGGACCTCGGGCGAAACGACGTCGGGCGCGTATCCGAGCTCGGGTCGGTCAAGGTGACGGAGTTCATGGCGATCGAGCGGTACTCTCACGTGATGCACCTGGTGAGCCACGTGACGGGCCGGCGCCGGGCCGCCACCGACGCACTCGACGTGCTCCAGGCGTGCTTCCCCGCCGGGACGCTCACCGGCGCACCGAAGATCCGCGCCATGGAGATCATCGACGAGCTCGAGCCCACCCAGCGTGGGCCCTACGGAGGCGCCGTGGGCTACGTCTCCTACTCGGGCAACCTCGACTCATGCATCACGATCCGCACGGTCGTTTGCGATGGTACGCGGGCCTCGGTACAGGTCGGCGCCGGGATCGTCGCCGACTCGGACCCGAAGACCGAGTGGCTGGAGACACGCTCGAAGGCCCAGGGGATGCTGCTGGCGCTGCGAATCGCGTCGGGGAGCCCGGGGCGATGATCCTGGTCATCGACAACTACGATTCCTTCACCTACAACCTCGTGCAGTATCTGGGCGAGCTCGGCGCCCGGCTCGAGGTGGTACGCAACGACGCCGTCGACCTCCCGGGCGTCCTCGCGCGGGTGCCCGAGCGGGTCGTCGTCTCGCCCGGCCCGGGCAACCCCGACCAGGCCGGCGTCTCCCTCGAGGTGATCCGGCGCCTCGGACCCACCACGCCGATCCTCGGCGTCTGCCTCGGCCACCAGGCGATCGGGCAGGCCTTCGGCGCCACCGTCGCGCGCGCGAAGACGCAGATGCACGGCAAGACGTCGGCGATCCGCCATGACGGCCGCGGCCTGTTCGCGGGGCTCTCGAACCCGTTCATCGCGACGCGCTATCATTCCCTGGCTGTCCTGCGCGAGACCGTGCCCGACGACCTCGAGATCACGGCGACGGCCGAGGACGGGGAGATCATGGGCCTGCGCCATCGGCGCTATCCCGTCGAGGGCGTGCAGTTCCACCCCGAATCCGTCCTGACCGTCGAGGGAAAGCAGCTCCTCAAGAACTTCCTGACGCTCCCGGGGTCATGACCGCCCGCGCCACCGAGCGCCGGCTGATCGAGATCAGCCGCCGAGCCTCGGCAGGCGGCGCGGGCGTGCGGGTGGGCATCGGCGACGACTGCGCGGTGCTCGAGCCCGGCCCGGGACGGCTCTTGCTGGCGACGACAGATCTCATGATCGAGGACGTCCACTTCCGGCGCCGGTGGGCGGCGCCAGCCGACCTGGGCTGGAAGTCACTCGCCGTGAACCTCTCCGACGTCGCGGCGATGGGCGGCCGGCCGCGCTGGGCGCTGATCGCCCTCGCGTGCCCCGACGGTGTGAGCGTCGAGGACGCCGAGGGGTTCTATTCCGGCCTCCTGGCGCTGGCCGCCGAGCACGACGTCGCCGTGGTGGGGGGCGATACCTCGGCGTCGCCGGGGGGCTGGCTCGTGAACGTGACGGTGCTCGGCGAGGCCCTCGCCGCGCCCGTGCTCCGCTCCACGGCGCGCGCCGGTAACGTCGTCGCCGTCACCGGTGCGCTCGGCCGCGCGGCCGCGGGGCTCGCGCTCCTCGAGCAGCCGGCGGCGCCCGCCGGCGTGACCCCTGCGGCCCTCGACGACGTGAGGGACGCCCACCTGCGGCCCCGGCCCCGCGTGCGCGAGGGGCAGTGGCTCGCGTCGGCCGGCGGCGTCACCGCCATGATCGACCTCTCCGACGGTCTCGCTACCGACCTCGGCCACATCGCCGAGGAGAGCGGCGTCGGCGCCCGGATCCCCCTCGACCGGGTCCCGGTCGGCGAGGGGGCGCGGGCGGTGGCTGCGGCGCTTGGCCGTGACGCGCTCGCCTGGGCGACGGGAGGCGGCGAGGACTACGAGCTCCTGCTGACGTGTGAGGCGGGCGCGTTCGCGCGACTCGCCGACGGTCTCGCGGCGGCCACGGGCGCGCGGCTGACCGCGATCGGCGAAGTCGCGCCCGCGGGTGCGGGCGTGCGCTACACGGACGCCTCGGGTCGCGAGGTCACGGTCGCGCCTGGATTCGAGCACTTCGTCACGGGACGCGCGTGAGCGACGGGGTGCTCGGCAAGCTCCTGGGCCTCATCCTGTTCGTCGTCTGCTCCGCCCTCCTCACGGGCGCGGAGGCAGCGTACTTCTCGCTCGGGCGCGCGCGGCTCAAGCGTGTGGCCGACGCGGGCGCCGGCGCGGCGAAGCCGCTCATCGAGCGACCCCACGACCTCCTCGTCACGCTGCTCGTCGGCATCACCGTGATCAACATCGCGGCCGCCGCGCTCGCCGCCCAGATCGCCGACGCGCTCTTCGGCCACCAGTGGGCGCTCCCCGTCCAGATGCTGGGCACGATCCTGATCCTGACGACCTTCGGTGAGGTGCTGCCCATGACGCTCGCGGTCAAGTACCCGGAGCGGTTCCTCGCGCTCGTCCACCGCCCTGTCGGCTGGCTCGCGCGGCTCCTGGCACCGGTGCGCGCGCTCCTGGGCGCGCTCGGCGAGGTCACGGTCCGGCTCATCGGCAGCGAGCGGCAGGGCCAGCCGGAGCTCTCCGAGGAGGAGCTGCGCACGCTCGTGGACGTCGGCGCCAGTGAGGGCGTCGTGGAGCGGGAGGAGCGCGAGATGATCCACAAGGTCTTCGAGCTCGAGGGCACGCTGGTGCGCTCGCTCATGATCCCGCGGCCCGACATGTTCTGCCTCGACGTCGCGACGCCGACCGACCGGATCCTGCCCGCGCTGCGCGAGCACCTCCACTCCCGCGTGCCCGTATACGAGGGCTCGATCGACGTGATCGTGGGTGTCCTCTACACGAAGGATCTCCTGCCGTACGTCGGCGGCCTCCCGCCCGGCTTCGATCTCCGCGCCCATCTCCACCCGCCCTACTTCGTGCCGGAGTCCAAGCGCGCCGACGCGCTGCTGCAGGAGTTCCAGGCC
>Ga0137416_10000616_pt1 | contig 16783 bp, 20 predicted proteins | sample CZODoug3_1_1_16f_FD_108282 | JGI IMG/M metagenome (GOLD analysis project Ga0137416, IMG submission 108282) | Vadose zone soil fungal communities from Angelo Coast Range Reserve, California, USA - CZODoug3_1_1_16fungal (Illumina Assembly) | ecosystem: Environmental > Terrestrial > Soil > Vadose...
CGCTCACGTTCCCGATCCTCCAGAAGAACCTGACCGACGTGTGCCTGGTGACCGACCCGGAGATCATCGCCACCGTTCGCTTCCTGGCGCTGCGCGGGCGGCTCGTCGTCGAGCCCACGGGTGCGGTCGGCGCCGCGGCGGTGCTGCACGGGAGGCTCCCGCTGGGCCGCGGCGCGCGTGTGGGCGTGGTGCTCTCCGGGGGCAACATCGACCCGACGCTCCTGAGCGAGATCCTCCTGGCGAGGTAGGGCGAGCGCGGGCTCAGCGCTGGTGGAAGGTCGGAATCACCTCGGCGGCGAGGCGCTCGAGCTGCTCCAGCATCCGCTCGGACGGTCCCATCGGGCGCAGGACGAACTTCGAGCCTCCGCCCGCCACGTACTGCTCGAGCCGCTCGTGCACGACCTCCGCGGGCCCGAACGCGGTGCACGCGGCGAGCGTCGGCGCGTCGACGCGACCGCGCGGGATGAAGGGCGCGGCCGTCGCGCGTGCCCGCGCCGGGTCGTCGTCGAGCCAGAAGTTCAGTAGCGCGCCGAAGTGGTCGCCCGGCACCTCGCGCCCCGCCTCGGCCGCGAAGGCGCACGTCTTCTCGACACCCACGCGGAACGGCTCGGGCGCGATGAACGACGGGATCCAGCCGTCGCCGAGGCGGCCCGCCCGCCGCATCGCGGCTTCACTGCTGCCGCCGATCCAGACGGGCAGGGGCTGCTGGACGGGCCGCGGGAGCACCGTGATGCGCTCGAGCTTCCAGAACTCGCCGTCGAAGGAGACCTCGCTCTCGCTCCAGCACCGGCGCATGATCCTGATCGCCTCGTCGGTCCTGCGGCCGCGCTCCTTGAAGGGGACGGCCGCCGCCTTGAACTCGCGCTCCTGCTCGACGCCGATACCGACGGCGGGCAGGACACGCCCGCCCGAGAGATAGTCGAGCATCGCGAGCTCGCGCGCGGCAAGGACGGGAGAGCGGAAGGGCGCGATCAGGACGCTCGGCCCGAATTTGAGGCGCCGCGTGCGGGCCGCCACCGCGGCCATGGTCGTGACGGGCTCGAGCACCGGGAGCGGCGAGGAGAGGCGGTCCGAGAACCAGATCGAGTCGATCTCGGTCCGCTCGCACAGGTCCACCAGCTTCCAGACGAGGTCGGCGCCCTCGGGCCCGGCGGGCCACGGGCCCGGCATCACACCGATCCGGAACTTGACGTGCATGGTGAGAAAAGCCTCCGGGCTCGGGCACGCCCGGGGACGTCAGCGTCCGTCCCGAGGTGCACGAGCCCGGATCGTACCACGATCTGAAGCGCGACAGGGAGGCGCCGCGCGCCGGCGGTCTGAGCTCGTGACCGCCGGCGCGCGGCGAGAGGCAGAACCTTTATTGTGTGAAGGTGATCTCGAAGCGCACCGTCGGCCAGCCCACTGCCCGCTCGTCCTGTCGGACGCGGTCCAGCGAACCGTTGTCGAGAAGGTAGAACGCCTCCTGACTCCGCCGGGCGTGCTTCTGCTCACCCGTCTTACTCAGCGCGAACGGCTGCCGGAACACTCCCTTGAAAGGCACGGTCAGTCCGACCAGGCTCGGAATGAGCGGCGATTGCGTCACCTTCATAGAGCCCTTCACGAACCCGAGCGGGATGCCGGAGAAGGCCGGCGTGAAGTCGATCGTGCCCGAGAACTCGCCGAGCACCACCGGGAGCTCCGGGCTGTCGACCGGATTATCCAGCTGAACAACGACCGCGAATGTGCCGTCCACGGTGCCCTGGCCGTTGCTGAAGGCTACAAAGTCGCGGCCGGTTGCGGTCACCGTGCACGAATTGGTCTTTGGGTTGGTGATGAGCACCGGCGCGGGACAGAGCGCCGTCCCCAGCTTCGCGAGGCCCTGGAGCGACGACGTGGCAGCCCGGGCGACGGCCTGCCGCACGTCGAAGACACACTGATTTGTCGCGTCGACAGCGCAAGCGTTCTCGGACAGCTCGTAGAGCGCCGCGTCGGCCCTCTTCAGGACGTTGTGCACGCCGTCCCCCCGCTCACCGTCATGGCGGTCTTCGTCCTCGGCCACGGCCGAGCTCGGACCGAGCGCCAGGATGAGCAGCGGGAACAGCGCCAACCCCAGGAACCCTCGGAACGTTCGTTTCAGTACCGGCCTCATCTTAGAATCCTCCATGGTCCCGCCCCACGCGGTGACCGTCTCACTCACGTTCGAATTCCACATTCCTGACCCAGGACAAAGCAGGACCCGTACCAACCCGCTGAATACTAGGAACATTCGAGGAGTTGTGGACTTAGACGACGCTTTCCGTATCTTTCTGGCAAAGACTGGCTAGTTACTGACCAATTGAGCCTGGAGCGCCGGTGCCAAGCTGGGCGTTTTCCGGAGCTCGCTGGCCGCGCCGCGGCCGAGCTCGGGGTTGATTCCCGGTGCCGGGCTCCGTAGAATGAACCGCGGTTCAGCCACGTCCATGCGTGATCCGGACAAGCCACAGCAGATCATCGACGCTGCGGTCCGCGTCTTCGCGCGTACCGGCTACTACAACTCGCGCGTCTCGGACATCGCCCGCGAGGCGGGCATCGCGAGCGGCACGATCTACCTCTACTTCAAGACCAAGGACGACATCCTCGTGACCCTGTTCCGCCACAAGATGGCCGAATGGGTCGCCTCCGTCCGCAAGGCGGTCGCGGGAGAGCAGGACCCGATCGCGAAGATCCGGAAAATCGTCCGGCTCCACTTCAAGGTGATCGAGGAGAACCCGCAGCTCGCCGAGGTCGTCCAGGTGGAGCTCCGTCAGGGTCAGAAGTTCTTCCGCGGCGCGTCGGCGCGCGAGGTGTCCGCCTACTTCGACCTGATCCAGGCCGTTCTCGAGGAGGGGATCGCCGCGGGCCGGATCCGGCGCGACCTGGCCGTGAAGATCGCCACCAAGATGCTGTTCGGCTCGATGGACCAGCTCGCGACCTCGTGGGTCCTGGGCAAGCGCGCGTACCGGCTCACCGACGCGGCCGAGCCCGTCGCCACCATCTTCCTCAAAGGAGTCTCGAGCGATGACGTTTGAGACGCTCACGTTCGACCGCGACGAAGCCTTCGTGATCGTCACGCTCAACCGACCCCCGGCCAACGCCATCAACGAGAAGCTCGTGACCGAGGTGAACGACGCGCTCAACTCCGTGGAGCACGACGATAGCGTCCGCGCCGTCATCATCACGGGGGCCGGCGACCGGATCTTCTGCGGCGGCGCCGACCTGGGCTCGGCGTTCTCCGGCGGCGGCGTGGAGGTGTTCATCCGCTTCGGCAACAGCGTCATGCGCAAGATCGAGCGCTTCCCGAAGCCGGTGATCGCGGCCGTCAACGGCCACGCGACCGGCGGCGGCTGCGAGATCGCCATGGCCTGCCACTTCCGGTTCCTCAAGGAGACCGCCAGGATGGGCCAGACCGAGTCGAATCTCGGCATCATTCCGGGTTACGGCGGTACCCAACGGCTGCCGCGGCTCATCGGGCGGACCAAGGCGCTCGAGTTCCTGATCCTCGGCAGCCTGATCCCAGCACCGGAGTGCCTGGCGCTCGGCCTCGTCAACCGGCTGTCGAAGGAGGGCGAGACGCTCAACGACGCCAAGGCGCTGGCGCGCCAGCTCGCCAAGCGCGCGCCGATCGCCACGCGGCTCTTGATCGAGACCGTGGACGATGGGCTCGAGGCGCCGATCGACAAGGCGAGCGAGATCGAGGTGCGCGCGTTCCTCAAGACGCTCAGGACCGAGGACGCCTCGGAAGGCATTCAGGCCTTCTTCGGCAAGCGCGAACCCAACTTCAAAGGGAAGTAGGATGGACCTCGGCGTTCGAGACCGCGTCGCGCTCGTCACCGGCGGCGCGCGGAGCCTCGGGAAGGCGGACGCCGTGACCCTCGCAGGCGAAGGGTGCAAGATCGCGATCGTGGACCTCAACGCCGAGGGCGCATCGGAGACCGCGAAGGAGATCGAGAAGGCGGGCGGCCGCGCGCGCGGCTATGCGTGCGACATCCGCGAGACCGGCGCGGTACAGGAGGTCGTCGCCCGCGTCGAGCGCGACCTCGGGCCGGTGGACATCCTCGTGAACAACGCGGGGATGATCTACACCGTCGGCCAGCTGAAGGACCTGCGCGAGGAGGACTGGGAGCTGAATCTCGCGGTGAACCTCACCGGGACCTTCAAGATGACGAAGGCCGTCTTCCCGGGCATGCGCCAGCGGCGTTGGGGTCGGATCGTCTGCATGGCCTCGATCGCGGGGCTGATGGGCGGCTTCGGCCAGACCGCCTACGCGACCACCAAGATCGGCGTCATCGGCTTTGCCAAGTCGGTCGCCCTCGAGGGCGCCCGGTACAACGTCACCTGCAACGCGCTCGCCCCGGGGATCATCGCGCCCAACGCCCGGCTCTCGCCGCTGTACGAGCGCATGGTCAAGCGCGTCGCCATGCAAAAGGAGGGCGAACCCGAGGACGTCGCCTGGGCCGTCGCGTTCCTCTGCTCGGAACGCGCGCGGTACATCACGGGCGCGGTGCTGACCGTGACAGGCGGAATGGACCTCTTTACGTTTTAGACGTCTTAGCTGACGGGGCTGACCCCGACGCTACAAGGAGAAGATAATGCCGACGGTGAAAGAGACGTTCGACGCGATGGCGGGCCGGTTCCGCGCGGACAAGGCTGCGGGGACGAGCGCCGTGATCCAGTACGACGTGAGCGGCGAGGGGGGCGGCACCTGGCACGCGGTCATCAAGGACGGCACGTGCTCCGTCAGCATCGGCGCGGCCACCGGCCCCAACCTGACGCTCCAGATCGCGGCCCAGGACTGGCTCGACATGCTCTCCGGCAAGCAGTCCGGGCAGATGCTCTTCATGTCTGGCAAGCTGAAGGTGAAGGGCGACATGGGTCTAGCGATGAAGCTGGGATCGATGTTCCAGATGTAGCCGGAAACGCGCCGGCGGGCGCGCGTGGGATGCGATACTCGATGCCAAACCTCCGAGGGGAGCCCGAGACGCATGGGTCAAGAGCGATTCGCGGACGTGGTCGAGCGGTTCACGAGCGGGGACGGCGCCGCATCCGGCGTGTCGCCCGAGGTCGTCAAGCAGTGGCAGGAGGAGATCGATAAACAGCGCCGCCGCCTGGAGAACCTGCACCGGCTCGTGACGAACCCGACCGAGCCGAAGGTCGGGCAGACGCCGCGCGAGGAGATCTACAGGAAGAACAAGTCGCGCCTCTACCGCTACGCGTCCTCCCGCCGTTACAGGACACCGCTCCTCTTCGTCCCGAACCTCGGCATCAGCCGCCCGTACATCTTCGACCTCCTGCCCAACGGGAGCTTCATCGAGCACATGACCCGTGAGGGGTACGACTTCTACCTCCTCGACTGGGGAGTCTTCGGCCCGGAGGACAACGACCTCACGGTCGAGGACTGTGTGACGCGGATCCTGCCGCGCATGGCGCAGAAGGTCCTCGAGTCGTCGGGCGCCTCGGAGCTGAACGTCCTGGGCTACTGCATGGGCGCGCCGATCTCGGCCTCCTTCGTGGCGACGTATCCCGAGGTCCCGGTGAAGAATTTCATCGACATGGCCGGCCCGATCGACTTCAGCAAGGTCGGCCTCTTCGGGCTCTGGCTCAAGAAGGAGTACTTCAACGTCGACCGGTTCGTGGATACGCTCGGATCGGTCCCGGCGGACCTGGTCAAGGCCGGCTTCAAGCTCATCAAGCCGACCATGGACCTCTCCACGAATCTGAACCTCTGGTGGAACCTCTGGAACGATCAGTATGTGGAGAGCTTCCAGGCGCTCAACAAGTGGGCGAACGAGTACGTGGCCTTCCCGGGTGAATTCTTCCGCCAGTGGGTACGCGACTTCTATCAGGAGAACAAGCTCTATCGCGGCGAGCTCGTCATGCGCGGTCGGCGTGTGCGTCTCCAGAGCATCACGTGCCCGGTCTTCGTCGTCGGCGCGAAGGAGGATTACATCGCGCCACCCGAGTGTGTCCGCGCCCTCCTCGGCGCCGTCGCGAGCCGGGAGAAGGAGTACGTCGAGCTGCCCGGTGGCCACATCTCGCTGATCGCGGGCCGCGGCGCCGCGCGGCACTGCTGGCCCAAGGTTTCCGGGTGGCTCGCCTCCCGGTCCTGACCTCACTGCGCGGCGAGGCGCTTGACGCAGAGCGTCAGACGGGGCTATGATGAAGTCGACAAGGTGAGTCATGGCTGACACCACCGCGAACCAGCTCTTCGAGTTCTGGAAGAAGCAGCTCGAGGAGGGAACTCAGGCCTGGGCCCGCCTCGTCAGCCAGACTCCGGCGGCCCCGCCTCCGGATCCGTTCTCTTTCTGGCGTCCCGTGCTCGACCAGGGCCTTCAGACATGGGCGACCCTCTTCGCTCAGACCCCGGCCAGCCCCGACCTTCTCGGTCAGTGGAAGCAGTTCCTCGACCAGTGGATCGAGGGGTGGTCGAAGGTGCTCGGTCAGGCCATGGGGACGGAGCAGTTCGCCAAGCTGATGGGCCAGTCCCTCGACCAGATGCTGGTGTCGCAGGCTCCCGTCAAAAAGGCCATGGACCAGGGTATCGAGCAGGCGCTGCAGTCGCTCAACGTGCCGTCACGGAGCCAGGTGACGGCGGTCGCTAAGCAGATCGTGGAGCTCGAGGATCGCCTCGAGCGCATCGAGGACGCGGTCGGGGCGGTGCTGCGGCGTCTGGACAAGGAGCCGAGATGATCGGGAGGACGATCAGCGAGCTCGCGCCGGGGGACCACGCCGAGATCGTTCGGACGGTCACGCAGGATCACATCGCGAGCTTCATCGACGCCGTCGGCGACTTCAATCCCGTCCACAGCGATCCCGCGTACGCCGCCACCACGCCCTTCAAGGAGCCGATCGCGCCGGGCATCTACACCGCCGGCCTCGTCTCTGCGGTCATCGGGACACGGCTGCCTGGCCCGGGCGCGATCTACGTGTCGCAGTCCCTCAAGTTCACGAAGCCGGTGAGGGCCGGCGACACGATCACGGCGCGGGTCGAGGTCCTCGAGGTCATCCGGGAGCGGAACCGGATCCGACTGCAGACGACGTGCACGAACCAGCGCAACGAGGAAGTGTTGTCGGGTGAAGCGTGGGTCATGCCGTCGAAGGCCCCGATCCTCTACGACGAGGAGCGTCGGGCGGTGGCCTCGTTCGCACGGCTCGCACTCCAGCCGTGGTCCTGGGCCGCCCAGGCGATGAACGCCTGGGCGGCGATGGTCACATCAGCAGCCCGCCGTTGATCGAGAGCTCGGCGCCGGTGATGTAGTCACCGTCGGCCGAGACGATGTAGCAGACGGCCCGCGCGACCTCCTCTGCCGTCCCGAACCGCTTCAGCGGGATCTGAGCGAGCAGCTTTTCCTTCACCTTGTCGGGGATCCCCTGAATCATCTCGGTCTCGATGAACCCCGGCGCGATCGCGTTCACCGTGACGCCCTTGCCCGCGAGCTCCTTGGCGAGCGACTTCGTGAACGCCGCCACGCCGGCCTTCGACGCGGCGTAGTTGGCCTGGCCGAAGTTGCCGATCTGGCCGATGACCGAGGTCATGTTCACGACGCGACCGTAGCTCTGCTTGAGCATCTGGTCGACGAAGACCTTGGTGCAGTTGAAGACGCCGTCGAGGTTGATCGCGAGCACCTTCCGCCACGACGCGTGGTCCATCTTCACGAACGTCTTGTCGGAGTTGATCCCCGCGTTGTTGACCAGGATGTCGAGGTGGCCGAACTCCCTGATGACCTCCTGGGCCATGCGGAAGGTGTCGGGATAGTCGGCCACGTCCGCCTGGGCCAGCATGGCGCGTCGTCCCATCTTCCGGATGTGGTCGGCGACGTCCTTGGCCGCGGCTTCGCTGGCGACGTAGTTCACGGCCACGTCGGCGCCCTCCTCGGCGAGGGCGAGCGCGACGGCGCGACCGATCCCGCGGGACCCTCCGGTGACGAGCGCGGTGCGATCCTTGAGCTTCATCCCAGCCCTCCTCTGCGGTGGAGCGTCAGTTTAACACGCGTCGCGGTCGCGGCCCTTGACGCGGGGTGTTAAGCGATTCATCATTGCCACTGGGGCCGAGTCCCCGCGGGGGAGTGATATGGCGTACGTCATCAAGCGGTACTCGAATCGAAAGCTCTACGACACGCAGGAGAGTCGCTACGTCACGCTCGAAGAGATCGAGGAGATGATCCGGGCGGGCAAGGAGATCTCGGTGGTGGACGCGGCGTCCGGTGAGGACCTTACGGCGGTGACGCTCACGCAGATCATCCTCGAGAACCAGCGCAGTCACCGCAGCGGCCTGCCGACCGCCTTCCTCCACCAGCTGATCAAGCACGGGGAGGCCTGGCAGGAGTTCGTCCAGCGCTCCATGAAGTCGAGCCTGGAGGGCATCGTCTCCAACCAGCGTGAGATGGAGCGGGTCTTCCAGGAGTGGTCGAGTCGCGCGGGGTGGGGGCTGATTCCCGGCGCCGCGCGCGCGGAGACGAAGCGCGACGGCGAGCCCGATGCCGACCGGCTGCGCGAAGAGGTCGTGTTGCTGCGAGAGCGGCTCCGCTCCCTCGAAGAGCGGCTGGAGAAGCGGAAGAGCCAGGCGAAATAGAACGGCCCGGCGAGCGCCGGGCCGTTCGGAGCGGGAGCACCTCTCGGTCAGTTCTGCGCGTAGACGTCCTTCATCTTGGCCACGACGGTCGTGTAGGTCTCCTGAATACTCCTGCCCGCCTGCTCCGCCGACGTTTGCAGCCGCTCGGCTGAGCGCGTGACGGCCTGGGCGCCCACTTCGAGGATCTTGAACGCCTTCTGGGCGTTGTCCACGCTCTCGGCGACGGCCTTCTGATAGAGCTGGACCGGGTCCTTCGCGCCGTTCTGCCACGCCGACTGCCAGCGAAGCACGGCCGCCTGAGAGTCCTTCAGCGCCTCGATGGCGCTCTGCTGGAGCTCGGCGTAGAGCCGGACACTCTCCTTCGCGCTCGCGGCGCCGAACTCGACAAGCTCGCGCAGCACGTGCTGGTTGGCGTCGGCCCACACCGTCATCGTCTCCACGGCCTTGCCGGTGACCTGGCCGAGCAGTTCTTGGGTCTTCTTCTCGTCGATCATGGGTGTCTCCTCCTGCGCTTTCGGCTTCGTCTTGGTTGTTCTGCGTTTCTCCATCGATGTCTCTCCCAACCGAAAGGAATATAACGCATCGCGTTATGTCGGTCAAGATAAATATTGCATCGCGTCATCCATGCCGTGATACGGTCTCTAACCCTTTGAAAATTGATAGTTTAGGGGGATCGATCATGGCAGCGGATACCCTGGCGCGCCTGTTCTGGGAGCGAGTGGATCGAAGCGCCGACCGGCCGGCGCAGTCGTTCAAGCAGGGGGCGGCTTGGCAAACGCTCACCTGGCGCGAGGTTGGAAACATCGTCCGAGAGGTGGCCCTCGGCCTCATCGCGCTGGGCCGGCAGAAGGGCGAGCGGGTCGCGCTGCTGTCGGCGAGCCGCGCGGAGTGGGTCCAGGCCGACTTCGCGATTTTCAGCGCGGGCTGCGTCACGGTGCCGGTGTATCCGACCTACCCGCCAGACCTCATCGCCTACGTCGTGAACGATTCGGAGGCGAAGACGCTGATCGTCGAGGATGCGGCTCAACTCGCCAAGGCCCTCGAGGGGCGCGACAGCATGCCGGGGCTCGAGCAGATCGTCGTCATCGCGGGCTACGACGCGCCGCAGCCGCCGAAGATGGTGATGACCTGGGAGACGCTGCGCCGGCGCGGCCGGGACGGAGAGGCCGCGCAGCAGTCCACGCTGGCCGAGCGGGTGGCGACGACGCGCCCCGAGGATCTGGCGACGGTCGTCTACACCTCAGGCACGACGGGGCCGCCCAAGGGCGTCATGCAGACCCACGGCAACCACATCGCCGCCGTCAACGCCTCCAAGCAGGCGACACCCGTGGCGGAGGCCTGGGTGCACCTCCTCTTTCTCCCGCTCGCCCATTCGTTCGCGCGGCTCGAGTCATTCCTTGGCGTCGCCCACGGCCTGACGACCGCGTTCGCCGAGAGCCTCGACAAGGTCGGCGACAATCTCAAGGAGACACGCCCGCACTTCATCTGCAGCGTGCCGCGCGTCTTCGAGAAGGTGTATGCAAGGATCCTGGCGGGGGTCGAGGCCGGCTCGCCAGCGAAGCGGGCGATCTTCCGATGGGCGCTCGGCGTGGGGCGCGAGGTGAGCCGCTACCAGCAACGCGGCCAGCCCACGCCGGCCGCGCTCGAGCTCCGGCGCCGGATCGCCCATGCGCTCGTCTTCGGCAAGCTCCACGCGGCGCTGGGCGGACGGCTCCAGTGGGCGGTCTCGGGCGGCGCGCCGCTCGCGCGCGACATCGCCGAGTTCTTCCACGCCGCCGGGATCCTGCTGCTCGAGGGCTACGGGCTCACCGAAACCTGCCCGGCGCTCACGTTCAACCGGCGCGACAAATACAAGTTCGGCTCGGTCGGCCAGGCCTTGCCGGGCGTCGAGCTGAAGATCGCCCAGGACGGCGAGATTCTCGCCCGCGGGCCCAACATCGCGACGCGCGGTTACTTCAAGCAGCCCGACGCGACGAAGGAGGTCTTCGGCGCGGACGGCTGGTTCCACACGGGCGACATCGGCCGGCTCGACGAGGACGGCTTCCTCTTCATCACCGACCGGAAGAAAGATCTGATCGTCACCGCGGGCGGCATGAACATCGCGCCGCAGAACATCGAGAACATGCTGAAGGCCGATCCGTTCATCAGTCAGGTCATGGTCTACGGCGACCGGCGGCCGTACCCGGTGGCGCTGATCACCGTGAACCCGGACGAGCTCCAGAAGTTCGCCCGCGAGCACGGCATCCTCGTGACGGACGCGCGCGTCCTCGTCACGCACCCCAAGATCGTCGAGCGCGTGGGGCGCACGATCGAGGAGAAGAACACGCAGCTCCAGTCCTACGCGAAGATCAAGAGGTTCGCCGTGCTCCCCGTGGACTTCTCGCTCGACGGCGGCGAGCTCACGCCGACGTTGAAGGTGAAGCGCAAGGTGGTCGCCAGCAAGTACATGGGCGCGCTCGAGGACCTCTACCGCTGATGACCCTCGCGGGGCAGGTCGCGGTCGTCACGGGGGCCTCCCGCGGGCTCGGGCGGGCGATCGCCCAGGCCCTCGCCGAGGCGGGCGCCGACGTGGTGCTGGCCGCGCGCTCCAAGCGAGACCTCGAGGACACGGGCGCGCTCGTCGAGCGGGCCGGGCGCCGAGCGCTCGTGGCGCCCACGGACGTCGCGAGCTACGCGGAGGTCGAGGCGCTGATGGGCCGCGCGGTCCGTGAGCTCGGGCGCCTCGACATCGTCGTGAACAACGCAGGCGTCGCCAGGGTCGCCCCGCTCGCCGAGATGACACCGGACGACTGGCGCTTCATGGTGGATGCGAATCTCACGGGCGTCTTCAACGGCTGCCGTGCGTCGGCGCCCCACCTGATCGCGCAGAAGTCCGGCAAGGTGATCAACGTCGCCTCGGTCCTGGGACAGGTAGGGCTGCCGGGCTACACCATCTACGCCGCTACCAAGGGCGGCGTCATCGCCCTGACGCGTGCGCTCGGTGTCGAGTGGGCCCGCCATGGGATCCAAGTGAACGCGATCGCGCCGGGGTGGTTCGCGACGGACATGACCGATCCCGCGTTCTCCGACCCGAGGATCAACGAGCGCCTCACGCGGGACATCCCGATGCGGCGGATCGGCCGACCCGAGGAGATCGGACCGTTGGCGGTCTATCTGGCGTCGGCCGCCTCGACCTTCATGACGGGCCAGACGATCTTCCTCGACGGGGGCCATTCCGCCGGGTAGTCGTAAGCTCTTGAAATATAAAGGTTGATACACTTGAGGTCGGTCCTGTAGATTGTCAGCCATGAGAGCCGCAGTTCTCTACGGCCCGCGCGACCTGCGCGTCCAGGCGACCCCGACACCCGAGCCCGGCACCGGCGAGGTGCTGGTTCGTGTGACGCTGGCGGGTCTCTGCGGCACCGACCACCGCATCTGGAGCGGCAAGCGCGCGGTCCATTATCCGCGCGTCATGGGCCACGAGCTGGTCGGCCGGCTCACGGAGACCGGCGAGCGCGTCGTGATCGAGCCGAACTTCTCGTGCGGCGGGTGCGCGCTCTGTCGGGAGGGGAACCGGAACCTCTGCCTCGCGCGCACGGCCGTCGGGATCGACGTCGACGGCGGCTTCGCCGAGCTCGTGCGGGTTCCGTCGCGATGCTGCTGGCCCGCGCCGGGTCCCGTCGCGGACGAGGATCTGCTGCTCACCGAGCCGCTCGCCGTCGTCGTGCGTGCGGTCGCTCGCGGCGCGCCGAAGGCGGGCGAGACCGCGGCCGTCATCGGCGCGGGAACGCTCGGGCTCCTCGCGCTCCAGGTGCTCCGCGCTCGGGGCGCGCGCGTGCTCGTCGTCAGCCGCACCCACCGGCGCCTCGAGCTCGCGACCCACCTCGGCGCCGACGCGACCCACGCGCTCGCCGACGGGCCTCTGGACGCCGCCGCCCAGCGCGTCTCGGGGCGCGAGGGCGTGGACCTCGTCGTAGAGACGGCCGGCGTCGCCGAGGCGCTCGGTCAGGCGCTGGAGCTGGTGCGGCCGGGTGGCCGCGTGATCCTGACCGGACTGCCCCACGAGCCGACGCCCCTCAACGTCTTCAGCGTCGTGCGCCGCGAGGTGACGATCGCCGGCTCGATGATCTACCAAGACGAGTTTCCCGGCGCCCTCCAGCTCGTCACGAGCGGCGCCGTCCGGACGCGTCCGCTCGTCACCCACCACTTCAAGCTCGACGCGATCGGCGAGGCGTTCGCCGCGCACACGGACGAGGGCGCCATCAAGGTCGCCCTGGCGATCTGATGTCCTACGCGATCATCAACAAGATCCGGATGCACTACGAGGTGAGCGGCCAGGGCCCGCCCGTGCTGCTGATCAACGGCCTCTCGGCGCCCGCGGTGACTTGGGCGCTCCAGGCCAAGGCGCTCGCGCGGCACTTCCAGATCGTCGCCTTCGACAACCGCGGTGTGGGTGAATCGGACCTGCCGCCAGAGCCCGTCTACACGACGGGGCAGATGGCCGACGACGCCGCCGCGCTGCTGCACCACCTCAAGATCGGCCGCGCCCACGTCCTCGGCGCTTCGATGGGCGGCACCATCGCCCAGGAGCTGGCGTTCCGGCACCCGCGCCTCGTGCGCTCGCTGACGCTGCTCTGCACGTGGACCGAGGCCGACGCGCGGTTCCTGCACACGGTCGAGGCGTGGATGTCGCTCGCCTACCGCGTCCCGATCGAGGAGCGCTATCGCTACGTCGTGTACCCGTGGATTTTCTCGCCCGAGTTCCTCGCGAAGAAGGAGAACATCGAGACCGCGTTCCAGCGCGCGATCGCCTATCCGCACCAGACCAAGGCCGAGGCCATCGAGCGGCAGGCGCGCGGCATCCTCGCCTGGAACGGGACACGCGCGAAGCGGCTGGCAGGGATCCGCGTGCCGACGCTCGTCATGGTCGGGAAGGACGACATCCTGACGCCGCCCGCCTTCTCGCGGGCGCTCGCCAAGCGCATCCCCCGCGCGAGACTCGTTGTCCTGCCGGGTGGCCACGGCTTCTTCCTCGAGAACGCAGACCACGTCAACCGCACGATCCTGCGCTTCCTCAAGGGCGTCCGCTCGAAGTGACCAGGGTGGCGTGAGGCTCGCCGGCAAGACCGCGCTCGTCACCGGTTCCACCAAGGGCATCGGCCTCGCCATCGCCCGCGCGTTCGCGCGCGAGGGCGCGCGCGTCGTCGTCACCTCCCGCAACGCGAGCGACTGCGCCGCGGTGGCGAAGGCGCTCTCGGGCGCGGTCCCGATCGCCGCGGACCTCGCGCGGGCCGAGGAGGCGCGGCGCCTGGCGCGGGAGGCCGCGCGCGCGCTCGGCGGAGGCGTGGACGTCCTCGTCAACAACGCCGGCCAGCCGCGCGTGGCCGCGTCGGAGGAGCTGGCCGAGGCCGACTATCGCTACACGCTCGACCTGAACCTGAACGCATACTTCGTCCTCGCGCAGGAGCTCGGGCGGGGCATGCTCGCGCGCGGGTCGGGTTCGATCATCAACGTCACCTCGGTGAACGGCACGCTCGCGTTCCCGAGGCGCCTCGCGTACTGCGTCTCGAAGGCCGGCGCCAACATGCTCACCAAGGTGCTCGCGATCGAGTGGGCGAGCTCGGGCGTGCGCGTGAACGCGATCGCGCCCGGCTACATCGCGACCCCATTCGTCGCGGAGCTCGCCGCCAAGGGTGTGCTCGACCTCGGCGCCCTGGCCCGGCGGACGCCGATCGGCCGGCTCGGCACGCCCGAGGAGATCGGTGAGGCCGCCGTCTTCCTCGCGAGCGATGCCGCGTCGTTCGTCACGGGCGAGATCCTCACGGTCGACGGCGGCTGGTCCGCGTACGGGTTCGTATGAAGGTCGCGATCCTCTGCGGCGGGCTCGGCACGCGCATCCGGGAGGAGACCGACGTCCGCCCGAAGCCCATGGTGGAGATCGGCGGCCGACCGATCCTCTGGCACATCATGCGGGGCTACGCGGCACGAGGCTTCACGGAGTTCGTCCTCGCCCTCGGCTACAAGCACGAGGTGATCAAGCACTACTTCCTCGATTACTATCACGTGTCGGGTCGCCTGACCGTCGCGCTCGGCACCGGCAGGGTCGACGTTCACGACGGCGAGCGCGAGGACTGGACGGTTCACCTGGTCGACACGGGCTCCGGGTCGCAGACGGGCGGGCGGGTGAAGCGGCTGGCGAGCTGGCTCCGCGACGGGACCTTCATGCTCACGTACGGCGACGGCGTGTCCGACGTGAACGTCGCCGACGTGCTCGCGTTCCACCGGCGCCACGGCAAACTCGCGACCGTGACCGCGGTGCGGCCGCCGGCCCGCTTCGGCGCGCTCGTCTTCGACGGCGATCGCGTCAGTGAGTTCACGGAGAAGCCGCAGGCCGGCGAGGGGTGGATCAACGGCGGCTTCTTCGTCATGGAGCCGGGCGTGCTCGACTACATCCAGGGCGACGACACGTACCTCGAGCGGGAGCCGCTCGAGCGCCTGGCGAAGGACGGGCAGCTCGTCGCCTTTCGTCACGGCGGATTCTGGCAGTGCATGGACACCCTGCGCGACCTGAAGCTGCTCGAGAGCCTGTGGGAGAGCGGCCGGGCGCCCTGGAAGGTGTGGCGCGAATGACCGGGTTCTGGGCCGACCGCCGTGTGTTCGTGACCGGCGCGACAGGCTTGGTCGGCGCCTGGCTCGTGAAGGACCTGCTCGCCGCCGGCGCCCACGTGGTCGCACTGGTCCTCGACGCCGACCCCCAGTCCGAGCTCTACCGGAGCGGCGACGTCGAGCGCGTCTCCGTCGTGAACGGCAACCTCGAAGACTTCAGAGCCATCGACCGCGCGATCAACGCCTTCGAGGCTGACACGGTCTTCCACCTCGGTGCGCAGGCGATCGTCGGTGTCGGGCACCGGGCGCCGCTCCCGACCCTCGAGACGAACGTGCGCGGGACGTGGAACGTCCTCGAGGCGTGCCGGCTGCACCGCGGGACGGTCGAACGGGTCGTCGTCGCCTCGAGCGATAAGGCGTACGGGACGCAGCGCACGCTCCCGTACACCGAGGACATGCCCGTCGCCGGCATGCACCCCTACGAGGTCTCGAAGAGTGCCGCCGACCTGATCGCGCGCATGTACTATCACACCTACGGCCTGCGGGTCGGGATCGCGCGCTGCGGGAACATCTTCGGCGGCGGCGACCTCAACTGGAGCCGCATCGTCCCCGGCACGATCCGCTCGTTCCTGCGCGGCGAACGTCCCGTGGTCCGGAGCGACGGCAAGTACGTGCGCGACTACTTCTACGTGAAGGACGCCTCGCGCGCCTACCTACGCCTGGGCGAGCGCCTCGACGACGCCCAGATCGCGGGGGAGGCGTTCAACTTCTCGAACGAGTCGCCGCTGAACGTCCTCGAGGTGGTCGGCGTGATCCAGAAGCTCATGGACGCGGGCCACCTCGAGCCCGACGTGCGCGACGTGGTCGAGGGCGAGATCCACAGCCAGTACCTGTCCGCCGCGCGCGCGCGCGAGGCGCTCGGCTGGATGCCAGAGTTCGACCTGGATGCGGGGCTCCGCGAGACGATCGCGTGGTACCGCGATTTCCTCGCGGGGCCGCGGACGTGATCAAGGGCGTCGAGCTCCACCCGCTCCGTCAGATCCCCGACGAGCGCGGCAAGGTCATGCACATGCTCCGCCGGGACGATCCCTGGTTCTCCGAATTCGGCGAGATCTATTTTTCTGTCGTCTTCCCGGGCGTGATCAAGGCCTGGCACCTCCACCGGCGGATGACGCTCAACTACGCGGTACCGAGCGGCCGGATCAAGCTCGTCCTCTTCGACGATCGCGACGACTCGCCGACGCGCGGCGAGCTCCAGGAGATCTTCACCGGCGAGGACGCCTACGCCCTCGTCACCGTGCCGCCCGGCATCTGGAACGGTTTCAAGGGCGTCGGCACGACGCCGGCGATCGTCGCCAACTGCGCGACGGTTCCGCATGATCCCGACGAGATCGTGCGCCTGGATCCCTTCAGCGCGAAGATTCCCTATCGCTGGGACCTCCGCCACGGGTAGGGGCGTCGCATGAAGGCGCTGGTCATCGGGGCCTCGGGGCTCGTCGGCGGTGTCCTCGTGCGGGTCCTCGAGCGGAGCGGCGTCGAGGTCGTCGCGGCGGTTCGCTCGCGCCCGCTCCCTGGCGCGCTCGTGCTCGACGTGCGCGACGCGGCGGCGGTCGGACAGGCGTTCACGACGAC
>Ga0137416_10000619_pt1 | contig 16771 bp, 21 predicted proteins | sample CZODoug3_1_1_16f_FD_108282 | JGI IMG/M metagenome (GOLD analysis project Ga0137416, IMG submission 108282) | Vadose zone soil fungal communities from Angelo Coast Range Reserve, California, USA - CZODoug3_1_1_16fungal (Illumina Assembly) | ecosystem: Environmental > Terrestrial > Soil > Vadose...
CTGAAAGTTGCCGCCGGAGGCGGCGCGGTGGCCTTCAGATAGATGAGGCTCGCGACCACGATGACAGCGAGGGCTGCCGCGATAAGCGGGACGGCTCGCCGTGCGCGCCTGCTGAGCGCGGGCTCGTCGACCTGGTCCATTGGTTCCTGCACTCTTAGGACTAGATTTTGAGGATGGTGAGCCTGGTTCGGCCGGCCGAAGTGGACGACGCGGCAGCGATCGCCGGGATCCACGTCGACACCTGGCGGACCGCCTACCGGGGCATGCTGCCGGACGACTTTCTCGACTCGCTCGACGAAGCGGGATACGAGGACCGCTGGAGCCGAACTATCAGCGAACGGTCCAACAAGGTTTTTGTGGCGGAGAGCGCCCGGGGCGTGATCGGCTTCGCCTCAGGCGGCCGCGAGCGCGCCGGCGAGGACGGATACGACGGGGAGCTCTACGCGATCTACGTTTTGCGGGAGGCGCAGGGCCGCGGCCATGGGCGCCGCCTCGTGCAGGCGGTGGTCGGAGGCCTGCGTGAGCTGGGCCTCGCCGAAATGATCGTGTGGGTGCTGCGCGACAACGCAGCCGCGCGGAAGTTTTACCAGCGGCTCGGCGGCGTCTACGTACGTGCGCAACCGATCACGATCGGTTCCGCTCTCCTGCAGGAAGTCTCTTACGGCTGGAAGCGGCTCGACGACGTTCGCTACTGAGGGGGCGCGAGCGGCTTCTGCGTGAAGTCGAAGCAGTCCTCCATCCCGTCGGACGCCTTCGTACGCGCGTTGAGCGAGGGGAGACCGAAGGTGTTCTCGCAGAACTTGATCATGCTGACGTGCGAGTGGAGCGCCTTGGAGACGTGGCCCTTGCGCGCGTAGGGGCTGAGAACCAGGCACCCAACTCGACCCCCATAGCGGAACTGCGTGCCGTCAGTCCACTTCTCGACCGCAGGGGGCGTGACGTGGTCCCACCAACCGCCCCAGTCGTCCCAGGTGATGAAGATCGCCACCTCTGGCCACAACCCCGCATCCACGACAGCCTGCACCTGGGTGACGGTCCACAGACTGCCCTTGGTCACGTCGCCCGCCCCCGCCGCCCGCTGCGCCGGCGTGTCGGCTGGATGCTCGCTCAGCGCGTCGTCCGCATAGAGCCACGAAACCGTGGGCAGCTTCTTCGCCGCCGCGTCGGCCGTGAACTGCTCCCAGGTTTTCTTCTTGCCCGCCGTGTACTTGATGAAGTCGAAGGCGTAGCCGCCATAGTTGCCCCACGAAAGTTTCGCGGCGTCGAGCTGCGACGGCAGCGATGGCTGGTTGTAAAGCGGTGGGCCGGGATGCTTGCGATAGCTGCGCGAAGGATTGTCGACCAGTTTTGAGTCGGCCATGATCAGCATCAGGTGGTTGGGGGTCGAAGGCCCGGCCACGTCGGTGTAGTAGTTGTCGCAGAGCGTGAACTGGCTCGCGTAACCCCAGTAGTGCGGGATGTCCTTCTGCGGAAAAGCGACCCGAGGCGCCGTCTTGTCGCGAGTGAGCCAGGCCGCGTGCCGGTGGTCCGGATCCTTCGGCGGTGGATTAGGACTCGCCGGCAGGGCGACACCATTGCCACCGGGAAATGTGCCGAAGTAGTTGTCGTACCCGTGGTTCTCCTTGACGATGATCACCACGTACTTGATCAGGCTTTTGGCAGGGCTCATACGCAGCGGCCCGCCTTGTTCGACCACTCGAGCTGGACTGTGTAGGGACCGAGGCGCTTCGTCTGCCAGGCGCAAATGTCCCCGATCTCACCGTTCTGGTCGTCGTACCAGCCTTGCCCGGGAATGGGGTCGGTGATCGCCTCGCACAGCTCATGCGAGCTCGCAATTGTCAACGCGTCGAGAGCCACCATGCCGCCGGTGCACCCGGCGCAGTCGGGATATGGCATGACGGCATAGAAGATCTTGCCGTCGATGTCGCTGTGGTAGCCGCAAAAGTTCACGCACGACGCACCACCATCCAGGCTGACCGTCGTGCCGGGCTGAAGGAACACGAAGTAAAGCGAGTCCGGTGAAGGCTTAGGCACGGCGGGGTCGGATGCGATCTCCTGCTGGATGAGGGCCTGGATGTCCGCGTCGGCGACCCGTGGCGGCGGCGGGGTCGTCAGCGCGATCGCCCCAGTGCGGGAACCATGGGCGATGGCGAATCCAGGCACGTTGTACTCGGCCAGCTGGTCGAGAAGCGGGCTGGTGACCGCGGACTCGAAGAAGTCGTTCATCTGCTGGACCAGAGCGGACTGCGGCGCTTGCTGCCAGGCGTCGCCCCAGAAGAAAAGGAAAACCTGGACCGAAGCGATCAGCGGACCGCCGCGGTAGGTGAGCTGCGGTACACCGACCGGCGCGATCGCCTCGGTGCGCAGGGGGACGATCCGAATCGGGTTCGCGGCAGCCATACCTGTTTTACGGAGTATCGCCGCCAGGTCTTGCGAACGTCGCCATCGTCATCCGGAATACTGGCAGAGGAGTGCTCCAGGACTGGCGAGGCGAAGCGAGCTGGGAGGTGATCCCTCCTTCCAGCTACAGCGCGCACATGCATATGGCGCTCGACGAGGTTCTGCTCGAGCAGGTGATCGCCGGCCGGCGGCCGCCGACCATGCGTATGTGGCACTGGATCGAGCGCGCGCTCGTCATCGGGTCCCACCAGTCGGTCATCAACGAGATCGACCTGCCCGCCGCGAAGGAGATGGGCTTTGTCATCACGCGGCGGATGAGCGGCGGCGGCACGATGCTCTGCGAGCCCGACCGCACGATCACCTACTCCCTCTACCTCCCGGCATCGATGGTGGCGGGTGTCAGTTTTCGAAAGTCCTATGCGCTGCTCGACGCTTGGGCGGTCGAGACCTTCAAGGAGCTTGGCGTGCCCGCGTCATATCGAGAGATCAACGACATCATCTCGCCGCGCGGCAAGATCGGTGGCGCCGCGCAGGCGCGGCGGCGGGGCTTTGTCCTGCATCACACCACGATCGCCCACACGATGGACGTCGAGGTCTTGCCTCGACTCATTCGCGTTGGACGCGAACCGATCAGCGGCCAAGGCATTCGCAGCGCCGAGAAAACGGTGTCCCCACTCTCCTGGTTCATTCCGCTTTCGTGCAGCGAGATCGAGCGTGACCTCGAGGCTCATTTCGAGCGCGAGTTCGAGGCGCGCTTGACCGCCCTGACTCAGGACGAGCTCGAGAGGGCCGAACGCCTGGTGAATTCGAAATACGCCACCGCGGCGTGGATCAACCGCCTGCCTTAGTCGCTCTCCACTCTTCGATGAGGTCGGCGCTCTGCTCGACGTGCTCGCGGTAGTGGTCGCATAGCCAGCCGACGATGTCTTCTGGACTTGTCTCATATGGAGCCTCGCCTGCTCCGTAGATCACGGGTGCTTTGCGTGCCCAGTCTGATTCCGGCAGATCGTGAATCGCGGCACGGACAGCGGCGTGGAGGCCACCCATCTCGTCGAGGGAGGGAGCGCGTTCGGTGGCCATCAGGCCGCGTTTGGCCCCCGCGCGCGCGTCTTGCTCGGCGCCAGGCGGGTCCTGCGGGCCGAGCTCGGTGAACCTGCCCGCGATGATGCCCTCGAGGACTCGCCCGTAGTGGACGAGCACCCAGTTGACGTGGACCTGCAGGCCGCCCAACGCATAGTCGTCACCAGGCTTCAGGTACGTCAGCGCGGCATCGGGCACGCGCGCAAACGCGTCCTCCCACTCACCGCGGGCGGCCTCGAAGTCGGCCAGCCCCGCCACCCTCTCCATCGGACGCGCCGAGATTAGCTGAAGTAGTTGTGCTGCTGGAGGTAAGCGGAGGCGACCGCGTCGGCGTCCTGGTGCTGCAGCTCGACCTGGCCGTTGAGCGTCACGAGCTGAGCGGTGGTCAGGTTGGCGCTGATCTTGTCCAGGATCGCCTTCACGTCGGCGGTCGCGACCGTCTGCCGGATGATGGGCACGACGTTGTCGGCGTTCTCGAGGTGCTTGTCGTCCTGCAAGACGACGAGGCCGAGCTTGTTCAGGTCCGAGTCGCTGCTGAACACGAGGCCAACCTGGATCGTCCCGTTGGCGAGGGCGGCACGGGTGAGCGGCCCATCGGTGTCCAGGGCTTTGAACGCCTTGAAGTGGATGCCGTAGGTCTTCTCGAGGCCGATCTGGCAGAAGGGTCGGGTCGGGCACTCGGGTCCGGCGCCGAGCACCAGCTTGTCGCCGATCGCCGCCAGGTCTGAAAGTTTGGTCAGGTTGTATTGCGCCGCCGTGGCCTTGGTCACGGCGAAAGCGTTCTGGTCGACCGCGTTGGATGGGGTCAGGGCCACGAGGCCAAGGGGCTGCAGGCGCGCGTTCAGCTTCTGGACGGTTGCGGTCACGTCTCCGCTCGCCTCGCCGGCGGCGCCGTTGTAGTACTCGAGGTCTGTCGCGGCGTAGCCGGGGTACATGTCGATCTGGCCTGCCTTGATGGCCGGGGCGACGACTTCGCGCTTGCCCAGCCGCGGCTTGTAGGTGACGGTGTAACCGTTGTGGGCGAGCTCCTGGCCGTAGAGCTGGCCGAGGATCGAGCTCTCGGCGAAGTCAAAGCCGGCCACCACGACCGTCCCCTTGCTGGTCGTGCCGCCGCCGGAGGTGGTGCTGCCACACGCCGCCGCGACGACAGCGACAAGGGCCACCGTCGCGAGCAGCCAGGCGGATCTGTGTATACGGGTCATCGAATTCCTCCCCGGGCCGGGCGGGCCCTCCGGATCAAACGATCGGTGATTACAGATTCTTCCATGTACCGGGTCTTTGTTACGCGACCTTGAAGGTGCTCGCCCGGCGCAGGGTGGGCGCCGTGAGCAGCCTGATGCCTCGCGGCACGAGCAGCCTCTCGACGCCGGACAGGCTTAGTTCGGTGGCCAGGGCGAGCAGCGCGACCAGGACGGCGCCCGCGATGGTCATCGGGTAGTTCAGCTGGGCGAAACCGTCCACGATATAGCGGCCAAACCCTCCGCCCGCGATCAGCGCGGCGAGCGTGGCGGTCGCGACGACCTGCACCGCCGACGTCCGGACTCCAGCCATGATCAGGGGTACCGCGAGTGGTAACTCGACGCGGTAGAGCTGTGCCAGCTCGCGATAACCCATCCCGCGCGCCGCGTCGCGGACGTCTGGATCGACCTCGCGCAGGGCGACGTAGCTGTTGGTGACCATGGGCGGGATCGCCAGCGCCGTCAGGGCGAGGATGATCGGCAGGTCGCCCAGGCCGAAGACCTGAAACGCGATCACGAGGATGCCGAACGACGGCACGGCCCGACCGACATTCGAGATGTTGATCGCGAGGTTGCCGAACCGGCCGTAGTGGCCGAGCGCGATCCCCACCGGCAGGGCAATCACGGCCCCCAGCAGGACGGATTCGGCGGAAAGCTGAAGATGCTCCCCAAGCCGGGTCGGGATGCCATCGGGTCCCTGCCAGTGGGCGGGGTTCGCGAACCACTGCCACACCGCGCCAAAAATGCTCACGCCTGGCGCGCCCAGGGCAACGCAAAGCGCTGGCCCGTTGCGAGGGCTACGTCGGCGACCAACGCAAGGACGATCGAGAGCACCGTTGCGACGACCAGCGGCGTATGGAAGCTCTCTTGCAGGCCCTGGTTGATCAGCTGGCCCAGACCGCCGAGGCCGATTACCGCCGTGATCGTGATCAGCCCGATGGTCGAAACCGTCGCGACGCGAAGCCCGGCGAAGATGGCCGGCAGCGCGAGCGGCAGCTCCACCCGCAATATCCGCGCCATCGGCCGGTAGCCCATTCCATCCGCCGCGTCGAGCACCTCCCGCGGCACGGCGTCGAGGCCGACCACGACGTTGCGAATCAGGATCAGCACGTTGTAGCCGATCAGGGGGATCTCGGCGGTGGTGGTCGTCGCGATCCCCGTGAACGGCACCAGGAGCGCAAAAAGTGCGAGCGACGGGATCGTGTAGAAAGCTCCGAACGTCCCGAGGACTGGTAAGCGGACGGCCGCCGAGCGCTGGGCGACCACCCCGAGTGGAAGCGCGATGACGAACCCGCCGGCAACCGCGATGGCGGTCAGGACAATGTGCTGCTGCAGTGCAGCCGCGACGTAAGGCACGTGGGTTCCAAGCCAGCTCCAGTTGACCCACGGGTCGACGTAGTCGAGGAATACCCGGCTCGCCATTCGATTACGCCACGAATGGCCCGTTTGCCATTCGACTACGGTAATCGAGGCCGTGATCCGCCTGGAGAACGTGAGCAAGCAGTTCGCGGGGGGTTCGAACGCGGTCCTCAACCTCACATTGGAGATCCCCGACGGCCAGACCTGCGTCCTGATCGGACCGTCCGGCTGCGGCAAAACAACCACGCTGCGGATGATCAACAGGCTCATCGATCCCGACAGCGGTCGCGTCCTGGTCGACGGCGTCGACACGCACGGCGTAGACCCGGCGGCACTGCGCTTGAGGATGGGCTACGTCATCCAGCAGACCGGGCTCTTCCCTCACATGACCGTGGGCGAGAACGTGGCCACGGTGCCACGCTTGTGGAAGTGGGACGCGCGGCGAATCAAAACGCGCGTCGACGAATTGCTGGCGCTGGTCGGCCTCGACCCCGCCGAGTACCGCGACCGCTATCCGCATCAACTTTCAGGAGGACAGCGGCAGCGCGTCGGTTTTGCCAGGGCTTTGGCCGCGGATCCGCCGATCCTGTTGATGGACGAACCGTTTGGAGCAGTCGACCGGATCACGCGGGAGCGGCTGCAGCAGGAGTTCATCAGCATCCAGCGTTCGATGCGCAAGACGGTCGTCTTCGTCACGCACGACATCGACGAGGCGGTGATGGTCGGGGATCGCATCTGCTTGATGAAGATGCAGGCGCAGATCGCGCAGTACGACACGCCGGAGCGGATTCTCATCCATCCGGCCAGCGAATATGTCGCGGAGTTCCTCGGTCGGGAACGACTGGTCCGACGAATGTTGGTCGCGCATGTTGATCCGCAAACCCTGGAACTTGCAGATGGCGGCCCCGCGCCCGGTGAGCCACGCGTGCAGCTGTCGAGCACCCTGACGGAAGCCTTCGCCGCAGCGCTCGCGAGTCCCACCGAGCGAGCCGCTGTCTTCGACGGCGACCGTTACTTGGGCGACTTCACCGCCACATCACTTCTCGAGTCGTTGCGGCGCGAAAGCGCGGAAGGAGGAAACGCGGTTGGCGCAGGAGTTTGACGTCGTGTGTCTGGGTGGCGGAGTGGCTGGAGAAGCGATCGCGAACGGCCTTCAGGGCAGTGGCCTTTCGCTGGCCGTCGTAGAGCGCGAGCTGGTCGGTGGCGAGTGTCCTTATTGGGGCTGCGTGCCGTCGAAAACACTGCTCCGGTCTGGTGAGACGCTGGAGGAGGCCGGTCGCGCACGAACGCTGGCCGCCTCTCGTGTCGAGTGGGACGTGGATTTTCCGAAGGTGTCGAAACGCGTCCTGTGGATGGCGCGCGACCTCGACGACACGCGACCTGCCGCGGCCCTGGAGGCGACGGGAGCGAAACTCGTGCGCGGCTCTGGCAGCCTGATCGACCTCCGCACGGTCGAGGTCGGTGGAGAGCACCTCGTGGCCCGGCGCGCGGTGGTCATCGCCAACGGCGGCACGGCGGCCATTCCACCGATCGAAGGGCTGGACAAAGTCAAGTACTGGACCAACCGGCAGGCCGCCATCCCCCGCGAGCTCCCCGCGAGGCTCGTCGTGCTCGGCGGCGGAGCGGTCGGCGTCGAGCTCGCCCAGGCGAACGCAAGGCTCGGTTCAAAGGTCACCATCGTGGAGGCCGGCCCGCGCTTCCTTGCCCTCGAGGAACCGGAGGCGGGCGCCGCCCTGCTGCCGCACCTGCAGGCTGACGGCATCGAGGTCCTGCTGGGCGACCCGTGCGTGGCGGTCGAGATGCAGGCCTCCGACGTCGTCCTTCACCTGAAGTCGGGCGCCATCGTCTCGGGCGATCGCCTGCTCGTCGCGACGGGCCGGCGGCCGAACTTCGAGGCTTGGCGCGCCGCGGGTCTGACACAGACCGAGCGGGGATGGCTAAAGGTAGACCCGGCGACGCTGCAAGCGCGCGACGGGATCTACGGCGCGGGCGATGTCACGGGCATCGGCGGCTTCACCCACCTGGCCTACTACCACGGCCAGATCGTCGCCCGGAGGCTGCGCGGCGAGGACGCCCGCGCCGACCACACCGCGGTGCCGCGCGTCACCTACACCGACCCAGAGGTGGCGTCGGTCGGGTTGTCGGAGCAGGCCGCGCGGGCCCACGGCATCGACGTCGCGGTTGTGAATCTCGACCCTGGCGAGGCAGCTCGCGGATACATCCACGACTTCCACGGCGGGACGCTCAAGCTGGTCGCCGACAGGATCAGCGGCGTGCTGGTCGGGGCCACCCTGGTCACGCCGCGCGCGGGCGAGATCCTCGGTGAGCTGGTGGTCGCGGTGAAGGTTGGGACGCCGGTGCGAACCCTGGCGGACGTGATTCACCCGTACCCGGCCTTCAACCGCATCCTGGGCGCCGCGTTTGGCGAACTTGCCGCGAAGGTGACATGAACCCCCGGCGCGTTTTAGATCTGGCAGCGTATCTAGTTTTGTAAAGGGGGCCTGTTAGGAATGGTCATCTCTATCAATGGTTCGCCTGTCACCATCGACCTGGACTCCATGCTCGTTTGGGCCCTGGTCGGACTCGTGGCCGGTTTCCTGGCCAGCCATGTGGCGCTTGGCCACGGCCTTGGGCTGTTCTGGGACATCATCGTCGGCATCGTGGGCGCATTGTTTGGTGGGATCGTGCTCGCCGGCTTTCTCCACTTCAGCATCGCGGTGGCGGGGCATCCGATCATCAGCGCGATGATCATGGCGTTCATCGGCGCCGCCATCCTCTTGATCATCGTCCGGCTCTTCGCGGGCCGAGGCTACCGGCGCCGCGCTTTTTGATCGAGGAGACGCCTGGGGGCGGTGCGCTCCCAGGCGTTCTTGATCAACCGTTCACCGAGCTCTCGCCCAACCCCGGCCAGCCTCACGCTGACCCAGCCAAACCGCCCGGTGTAGGCGGAAATCGCAAACGTCTTCGGGTCCATGGCCACGAGGCCGGCCTGGTCGTCGAGTGAGGCCTTGACTGAGACCCGTCCGCCTTCGGGGGAACCCATCGCGAAGATTCGTCCGCGGACCCGAAACGTCGCCTCGCCCCAGGTCTCGAGCTCCTCCGCCTCGGGTAGGGCAAGGCATAAATTCCGGAAGTCTCCGTACTTCATGTCCTGACGACCTCGAACGTGAGGCGGGAGCGAAAGCGATTCAACGCCGCGAGCACGGGGGCTCCGAGGGCGAGCACCATCACAACGTTGCCGGCCGCGCGAAAGCTGTCATAGGCAAACGACGTGAGCGCATAGAAGCGCGCGAAATGCAAAAGAGCGGTGGCTGGCGTCATGCCTGGAAGCCAGCCTAGCGTCGGGTTGCCGCGGAACACCGGAACCCAGTCGGTGACATCCATCAGAGCGCCAAACACGTAGCCCATCACGCCCCCGACCGCGGCCAGCAGAAGCAGGTCGCGAAGGTTCCCCGAGGGGCTTTTCCGGTGACCCGCGAAGCCGGCCGCGACGCCCACCCATCCGAGGGCGAACACCTGGTAGGGGACCCACGGCCCGACGCCTCCGCTGATCAACGCTGAGACGAGGATCGACAGCGCGCCCGCCATGAATCCGAACGACGACCCGAAGACAAACCCGGCGCAGAGGACCAGGAAGTAGATCGGGTTGAAGCCGCCGATCCCGACGATCACAGCTAGCCGGAGCGCGGAATCGATTGCCGCGATCGCGGCGAGCAGCGCGATGGCGCGCGAATCGAGCTGCCGCGTGCCGGTCTCGACCAGGAGGAGCCCGGCCACGCACGCGAGCATCAAGGTCCAAGCGGGTGTGCTCGCGGTCAGTCCGCTACCAAGAAACGGCCAGGCGAAAAGGGCGAGACCGATCAGCGAGACCAGACCAACCGGAAGCGCGCGCCTCATGTGCGGGCGGCCACCAACTCGGACACCCGGCCCTCGCACACCTGAACCACACGGTCGGCGAGCGCCTCTTGCAGGGCAACGTCGTGGGTCGCGAGGACCACTGCCGAGCCCGCGTCACGAAGCCCCGCAACGAGCTTGATCAAGGCGGCGCGCGCCGCGAAGTCCATCCCCCTTGTCGGCTCATCTAAAAGGACAAGGTCGGGCCGTCCGGCGAGCACCGCGGCCAGCGCCGCGCGCTGACGCTCGCCCGAGGCAAGGTCTCGCGGATAGCGTTCGGCGACGGCAATCAGGCCCAGCGAGCCGAGGATGACCTGCGGGCTTTCGGCCTCTCCGGCGCGGTCGAGCGTCAGCTCGACCTCGGAGCGCACCGTGGGCCGGTGGAGGAGCGCAGACGGGTTCTGCGGGAGGTAGGCGATGCGGCCTGGTCTCCGCTCGACCTTGCCCGCAAGGGGCGCCAGGCTGCCCGCGATGGTGCGCAGCAGGGTGGTCTTGCCGCCGCCGTTGGGCCCACTCAACGCGACGACCTCGCCGCTTCGACCGGCAAGGTCGACCGCATTGAGGATGCCCCGGCCGGCAAAACCCGCGGTCACGTTCGTGAGCGACCAGGCCACGGCACCTGCCGTTGACGAGCGCCCAACCGTGAGCGGATCGCTGGATGGCCGCCACACGCCGGGTGCGAACGACCGGGTCGTGCCACCCTCCACGAGGACCACGCGATCCGCCACTTGCTTCAACGCCTCGAGGCGGTGTTCGGAGATGACAACGGCGCGCCCGGACTCGGCCACTCGCGTCGCCGCCGACAGGAGCAGGGACGCCCCGTCCGGGTCGAGCTGCGATGTCGGCTCGTCAAGTACCACGAGCCCCGGCTTCATGGCGAGAACCGAGGCCAGCGCGACGCGTTGACGCTCACCTCCGCTAAGCGTTCGCATGCGGCGGCCTGCCAGGTGTTGAGCCCCTGCCTCGCACAGCGCGTCATCAACCCGCGCCGGCATCTCAGCTGTGGCGACACCTGTGTTCTCGAGCCCGAACGCGACCTCCCGCTCAACCGTGTCGTAAACAGCCTGGAGCTCAGGGTCCTGGAACACGAAACCGACCGTGCGCGCCAGATGTCGCGTCGGCGTATCGATGATGTTCACTCCATCGACGTCGGCCGATCCCGCGATGCGGCCGCCATGAAAGTGCGGCACAAGGCCGTTCATCACTCGCAGCAGGGTCGATTTGCCCCCACCCGAAGGCCCGGCGACCAACGTGATGCCGTCGCCGATGGCGAGGTTCACGTCCTTCAGCGCCGGCTCGGGGCCTGCCGGATACCAGTACGTCAGGTGGCTTAAGCGCGCCGTCGCCAAATCATCACCGGCGTGAAAAGCAGCAGACACGCGGCCAAGCCGCGGATGTCGACGGCAGGCGGCGCCAGCAGCGGATACGCGTTCCAGTCCGAGACCCAACCAGCGGCCTGCCCCAACGCAAACACCACCACGGCAAGTCCTGATGTCGCGATGACGAGCCAACCTCCGCGATCGATGCGCGACTTTTGAAAGGAGGTCCGAGGCGCCGAAGCAAAACCGCGAGCCTCCATCGACTCGGCCAGCTGGATCGAGCTCTCCGCGGTGGTCAGCACAACCGGCACCACAACTTCAGCCCACGAACGCGGGCCACGGGGCCGCCAGCCTCGCAGTCGCTGCGCCTCGGCCACCTCGGCGAAGGAGGTCGCGACGGAAGGCACCAGGTTGAGCGAGGCGGCGATGGCTGTTCCGGTCCGCGAGAGCGCGTTGGGGAGCGCGTCGATCACGTCGCTCGGCGCGAGTAAAAATGAGAATGGGGCCGCGGCCAGGATGGCCGCGGCGATCGTCAATGCACCCGAAACGCCGAACGCCAGCGCTTCGAGCGTGTAGGGGCCACCCAATCCCGGGATCGAATCTGGCAGCGCGAAAAGGACCGAGCGGCCGAGGTGCGCCGAAAGGAAATTGAGCACCACATCAAAGGTCGCGATGAACGCGACACCGACAAGCAGGGGTCGAATGCGGCGCAGCCCCGCTGATGCGGCGAGCGTGGTGAACGCCGCCGCCAGAATCGCTGTCTTGTAAGCGGGGTTGGTCGTGACGAGGGCGATGAACATGCTCGCGGCCGACCAAGCTGCCACCGCCCTCGCGTTCATCCGTCTACTCCTTGATCTATGCCTTGGCGAGCGGTGGCGGCGATGGCGACTGGTCAGCTGTGTAGCGCCAGCCCAGGGCCTCCTTGTCGTGCAGGCTGACCTGCGTATAGCCGGTTTGGGCCTCGGCCCATGCGCCGTTGGTCTCCACGAACAGCGCCCAGTTGGGTCCGGCGTCCGCAAAGCATTTGCTGAACTGGGCCGGCTCGCTGTCGATCTGGCAGACAGCCTTGCCGAAGCTGAACGTCTGGGTCTGAAACTGGATCGTCGATTGGTCCATCAACGACTGCCCGTCGATGGTGTCGCCTGTGAAGCCGACACATTTTTGCAGGTGACTCGCGAGCGCAGAATGCTGGACCACGACGTAAGCGTGGTGAGGGGCACTCGCGTTCACACAAGAGCTCGCCGGACTGGACGAGCCTGTGGTTGGCGAGCCGCCGCACGCATAGACGGCGCCGAGTATCAGGGCCAGTGCCGCGCTGGCCGACATGAGGTGCTTGCGCACGGGGTTTCCTCCAGGCGGTCAGCCTTTCCCGAACGCGCCGCTGAAAGCCGACCGCCAGGAGCTTCCGTGCCGTTGCGCGCGGACGGTTCACCGTTTCGGGCGTTCAGGTCTCCTGGCTCGCGGATCGCCGCCCCCATCCGCCTTCCCGAGGTGCTGTTTACCTCAGTGGCTTGTTTAGGACGGAGGCTCCTCGCTCACAGTTGCGCGACAGCTCCGGCATCACACCGGATTCCCTTGGTGCCCTGACTCGGAATCTTAGCTCGCGAGCTGCCTCGGCATCGGAGGAGGCAGCGGGGCGGGATCGCCCGAATTTACGTAGTGCCAGCCCAGGGCTTCGGTGTCATGGAGCTGGATTTCCGCGTAGCCGCCGGGCGCGCTCGACCAATGACCCCCCGACTCGATGAAAAGTGCCCAGTACGGATGGTTCTGCGGAAAGCACTGGCTGTACTGGCGGGGTTCGAGGTCGACCTGGCAGACCACCTTGCCGGAGGTGACAGACTGCGTCTCGTACTCGATGCCGGATTGGTCCATGACAGTCTGGCCGTCGATGGATGAGCCGGTGAAACCGACGCAGCGCTCGATCGAGGCTCCAGAGAGATGCTGCACCACGACATAAGCGTGGTGCGGTGCGGTGACGTCGCTGCAGGTGATGGAATTGGCCGCGTGAATGGGCGCCTGCGACCCGCAGGCCACCAGGAGCAATAAACCAAACCCTCCGCTGACAAAGCGACTAAACATCCCCGGCCCTTGAAGTGGAAGACGGTCGGTCGGATCAAAAGCTTGCGGTCAGCGGGACCTTCTGGATGCATCGTCGGTCGATTTGAGACCAGACGTATTTCGCCTCGTTGTATCCACCGGCGCTCATCGAGCGCAGGGATTCGACTCCGCCGGCGTCAGCGGTACGCAATCACAGCGGGTTGGCAGTCGCTCTAGGTCTTTCGGGTCGCGCGCGACAGCCGGAGGTAACCGGTCTCTTTGGTGACCGGCATCGCAAAGTCGAATCGATCGGCGGTCAGCGCGAGGTCGAGGTCGGTCGGTGGAAAGCCCGGCCATTCGCCGCGGCTCACCGTTTGGTAGCGGTCTGTCTCGCGAAGCGGCCGAAGCAGCCGCTCGAGGTCGGGCTCGCGGCCTCGGATGACCTCCTCCATGTAATGGGCGCAGGCGTGGTCTTCCGGATGGTCGGCTGAAGCGATCAGAGTCAGCGTTTCGGGCTTCGTTAACAGGCAGGCTTGCACCGTCGCCGTGACGACGACGAGACTCGCCGCGAAGATGTCATCGCTCTTTACCTCCGCCGCCACCTGCGTCCCCGCGCTCGAGCGCTGGATGAGGACACGGCCCGTGAGATCGAGCTCGCCGATCTTCGTCGGGGAGTTGCTGATCGCGATCCCTTCCACGGGCAGCCCTTCTTCCTCCGCGCAGATGACAGCGCCTGGAGTCGAGGCGGCAAGCGCCCGCGCCTCGTCGACGGTCCTGACGAGGCGGCACTCGCGCGCGCCGCCGGCCAGCGCGTATGCGCTGACGGTGAACGAGCGCAGGACGTCGATCACGACGACGGTGCCTCGGGCGTGTCGCGCGCCCTCGATGCCGGTGGCGTGGATGATGTTCACGTGCCAGACCCAGGCGTCGGTGAGCAGCCCCGTCCATTCGGCTTCGAGCAGATCGCGGATTGCGGGTCGATGCGTGTGGTGGGCCTGCGTCTCGAACCGGGCCAAACCGTGCCCGAGCACCGCAACGCCATTCCAGTCGCGCTCATCGTCACAGACGGGCGCCTGCACTTCGATGACGGCACACAGTCGGGTGACGTTGGAGCGGGCGAGATGCTTTTGATCAACCCCGGGGAACGGCACACGTACCACGCCGACGTTTCGACGTCGGCTTTTCTCGTGTTTGCCGGGCTTCCCGGTGTGCGCAGCCGCACGTGGACGCTCCGCCGCAAGGCTTAAGTCCCACTCACGACGCGTTCCACAGGGCGATGGCGCGACCGCGGTCGGCGTCGAGCAGGATGTTGAGGGTGGCGACATCCAGCTGCAGCCTCGCCGCGATCTTGAGGTCGGCCTGGATCCATGCCGCAGCGATGGCGCGAAGCATGTGTCCGTGGCCGAAAGCGAGCACCCGGCCGCCAGGACGACGGCGGGCGAACGCGATGAACTCATTCGCCCTGGCGTAGATCTGCGCCGGCGTCTCGCCGCCGGGTGAACCGTCCTTGTAGATCTCCCAGTCGGGGTGGGACTCGTGGATCTCCGCCGTGGTGAGGCCTTCGTATCGGCCGTAGTCGACCTCCTTCAGAAGGTCTGTCAGCTGCGGGTGGTCGAAGCCGGCGAGGTGGGCAGTCGTTGTCGCGCGCTGCATCGGGCTCGAGTACACGGCGTCGAAGCTGATGCCGGTGAGCCTTCGACCAAGGTCCCTTGCGTTCTGCTCGCCGCGCGACGTGAGCTGCAGGTCGGTGATTCCTGTGTGGCGCCCCAAAAGACTCCACTCGGTCTCGCCGTGGCGGGCGAGATAGAGCTCGAAGCTCAGGCGGGCTTGCCCATCATTTCGGGGCGACCCGAGCGCAGAGAGCGGCTCGCGCTTTCGATCACCGCACCCGCGCGGACGCGTTGACCGGGACGGATGCAGACCAGGCCCACAGCCGCCTGCGCTCCTTGTGGCTTGAGCGCCTCGTTCACGGCCGCGAGCACGCGATTGGCGGCATGAGCCGTCCCAGCGACATCGGTGTCGGGAAGGATGGCCAGGAGCTGAGGCGGCGTGCGGCCAAGCACACCCGGGGTGTCGACATCGCGCACCGTGCTGGCCAGCGCGGCGGCCATCGTCTTCAACGCTTCGTCCGCGGGCACCGTTCCGTTTGCCTCGATGAGCAGCACACCCAGGTTTCGCTGGTAGCGGTGAGCCCGAGCCAGCTCGTCCTCGAGCACCGGACGAACGAAGCGATCGTTGAAGAGGCCCGTCGTCCGGTCGACGATGTGAAGCGGCTCAGCCTGGGGATCGTCAGCCCGCACGCCGCAGGAGGGACAGAACACCGCGCCGTGGGGTAGAGGTGAACCGCAAGCCTGACAGGTCTGTGCCTCGGGCCGGCGGCGGAGAAAATCGCCAATCGGCATTCGGTAAAGCCTATCAGTCGTGTTCGACATGCCTTTTGAACCTCTTAACAGCCTGGGTTGTGCTTGACTCTGGCGAATCCTAAGCTCGATCGAGGTGTGCCGGCGGGGGAGGGCAGGCAACGGAGGAGGAAGGGAGGGCCCGAGGTGAGTTCCGTGAAGTTGGGGGCGCGGGCCTCAGCCGACTGCGGCGGCCGGAGCGGTAAGCCAGCTCTCCGCCCAGTCCGAGACCGCAGCCAGGACCGGTTCGAGCGCGCGGCCGCGCGAGGTCAGTCGATAGCTCACCCTGACCGGCGGCCCCGGGTCGACAAGCCTCTCCACGATGCCTTCGGTCTCGAGCTCGCGCAGGCGCTCAGTCAAAACTCGATCGCTGATGCCGGGGATTCCCGCGAGGAGTTGGTTGAATCGAGCAGGTGCCGGGATGAGGGCTTTCACCACTGCCCCGGTCCAACGCTTTCCAATCAGCTCGATAGCGCGCTGAAAGGCAGCGCTGTAGTCGAGGCCCCCTCCGACCATGGGGAGTGATTCTATGCGCTATCGCCATTCTCTGAAAGGACCCGGCCGGTGTTTTCCACAAGAAAATTTTTCTGACCACAACCAACCTTGGTCATGGCACCGTGTAAGGGCTTGGGAAATGTTGTGATGGGCACACAGGTGGGCTTGCGATGGAGCTGACCGGCAGGGTCGTAGTTGTAACGGGCGCGGCCCGAGGCATCGGCCGCGCGCTCGCCAGGCGGTTCGCCGCGGAGCCGACCAAGGCCGTTGTCGTCGCCGACGTCGATGGTTCGGGTGCCAGAGCTGTGGCTCAGGAGATCGGGGCTACCTCGGTGCAGTGCGACGTCTCTCGCGAGGCTGACATCGAGCGTCTTATCGAACTTGTTGAGTCGCAACACGGGCGGATCGACATCTTCTGTTCCAACGCCGGGATCGCGGTCGGGGGCGGGCCCGAAGCATCCGACGCCGACTGGCAGCGAATCTGGGAAGTCAATGTGATGGCGCACGTCTACGTCGCCCGCCACGTCCTTCCCCGCATGCTCGCGCGCAA
>Ga0137416_10000620_pt1 | contig 16770 bp, 7 predicted proteins | sample CZODoug3_1_1_16f_FD_108282 | JGI IMG/M metagenome (GOLD analysis project Ga0137416, IMG submission 108282) | Vadose zone soil fungal communities from Angelo Coast Range Reserve, California, USA - CZODoug3_1_1_16fungal (Illumina Assembly) | ecosystem: Environmental > Terrestrial > Soil > Vadose...
AACCGCTGAATAGAGATCGGCGAGCAGCTCAGCAATTCCAGCTCACATGGCCAACGTTGCCTACTGGCGGAAATAGCGAGTCACTGGGTTGCATCCGCGAATGAGGCGAGGAAGACCCTGTGTTTCGATTATCGCGGCCAAATAGTGGAAAAGCGCGAGGTTCTCGATCACGATAATCAGCTCGAAGCGGCCATACTTGCTTTGCGGCTTTTCTATCCAGGGAAGTAAATTTGCATGTTTCTGTATCGACGTAATGATAGTCAATTGATAACATAACGCATAGGTTTATATAAAAGGCAGGTGCCTGGCATCTAATGGACGCGGGAGGGGGTGGTTTTCTTATTCCACGTGGAGCCGATGCTGGGGCGGCGATGGCCCCTGCGGAACCCTCACGGTGCACAGGCGAAATTACAAAACGAACTAGGCGAAGGCCCGTGTATTCAACGACTTAGATTTGCGCCTTAGCAAAAAGCGATATTCCTCCCATGCGGCAGGTCCGGCGCAAGACTCAAGTCATGCCGCACCAAGGCGCCTTGAATCGCCATTTCCGCTTTCAGGCGATTTTGGCAACTACCGTAGAATCTTTAGGTTGCAGGCAGGATTCGATTCAATTCCAATAGCCCCGCATCTGCCGCAAACTCCAGCGGCTTCCTTCAGACGATTTTATCGAAAGCGCGTCAGAGCATCATGCTCACGCGCTGTTCTTTTGTGAAATGCGCGCTTCCAATAAAACACTAACATTTCTGGACCGGGAGGTCTCCGAACCGTTTAGTAATTCAACTTGCGAAGAGCTTAAGCTCGCTTACCTGTGGCGCGACTAGTTCGGGAAGTTCAGTTTGCGAAGGAGGGAGATAAAGCGGGGGTCCGAGCGTAGGGGATCGAGTTCCGGTTCAACCTTGAAAAACACCAGGCCGTTCGACCTGTCGGCGTAAGCCTTCTGTAGCCAGTTCATTGCAAACTCATTCTTGCCCAATCCCAAATACACAGTTGCGACATAGAACGGCGAAACATATTGCTTTTTAGATAGGGCATCGAGCTGTGCCAACAGCTTGAGGGCTTCCGAATGATTTCCGGAAAGAGCATAGGCATGTGCGAGTGCGGAAACCATCAAGGGGCTGGAGTGAGATATTTCGACGGCCCGCCGTAATTCTTCGAGTGCCAAATCGTATTGGCCTTTTTGCTCGTACGCCTGGCCAAGAGTGAGATGCGCCCACTCGTAGGACGGATCCATTTCTAAAGTGTCGCGGAGCTGGGCGATGGAACGGTCATATTCGCGTGCCAAATAAAGTCGCCAGCCAAAACTCGCGTTGATACTGATGGAGAGTGGTTCGAGATCACGCGCTTTCTTTATCTGTTCCAGACTGTCGTCAAAACGCCCCATGGCGATGGAGTACAGCGAGTATCGCTGATAGGCGGTGGCATAACTTGGATCAAGTTGAATGGCCCTCCTGAATCCTTCAGCCGCACCCGCCCAATCCCAGTCGTAATTAAATTTTGCAGTAGCTAGAGATGTTTGAGCCTCGGCGAGGGAAGGATCAATCTGCAGCGCCCGAATGGCGGCGGCTTTGGCCTTGGGTGCCGCCTCGGCGGCAGGAACACTTCCGTAGATGGTAGCGCCGATGATTCCGTAGCAATCGGCCAGGCCCGCGTAAGCCAGAGCATATTGGGGATCCTTGCGCGTCGCGTTTTCGAAATATCGGATTGCTTTTGCGAAGCCCTCGCCAGAACGTTTGTTCCAGTAGTAGCGCCCCTTCAGGTACTCCTCGTACGCCTCGGGGCTGACAGAAGGATTTTTGGCCAGGCGCTCTTTATCTTCCGGGGTGAGATTGATTCGAATCTCGTCCACAATTGCGGCTGAAACGCGATTCTGGAGAGTGAGAACATCGCCAATCGGGCTCTCGTACGTGTCGGCCCAAAGATGACGATCGGTGGAAACCTGCACGAGTTCCGCGGTAATTCTCACGCGGTTTCCCACGCGCATCACGGTTCCCTCTACAACGGCATCTGCGTTCAGCTCATCCGCAATTTGCGAAAGCGGCTTGTGTGTCCCCTTGTAGGCCATCGCTGTGGACCTAGATATCACTCGCAGCGAGCGGATTTTCGCCAAATTCGCGATCAAATCATCGGTCATCCCATCAGCGAAGTAGTCTTGTTCCTTGTCCCCCGAAAGATTCTCGAGCGGCAACACCACGAGCGAACTACTCGGACTTGCTCTCCCCTTGCTGGCGTTCACTCCACGGACATAATGCACAGTGATTCCGGAAATCAGCGCGCTTCCAGCCAGCACCGCAGCCACCAATACGGCAATTCGGGGAAGGGCGAAGTGACTCTTGCGCTGGCCTTCGATAACTTTCCGCAGAAGGCTTGAATTGTCCGGGACAGGTTCCGGAGCGACACCTTCGGTTGGTACCGGGTGCCCAGTGAGTACTTGGGCTGAAGCTGAGACGTTCGAGATCGCATTCTTCAATTCAACTGGCGCAATGAAGCGATAGCCTCGTCGTGGTAGCGTCTCGACGTAGCGAGGGTGCTCTGAAGAATCTCCCAAGACTTCGCGTAACTTCATAACCGCATTGTTCAAGCCATGATCAAAGTCCACGAATGTATCTCTAGGCCAAAGCAGCTCACGCAGTTCCTCGCGAGACACGATCTCTCCTGGCCTTTCCAGTAGCATCGCTAGAATTTGGAAGGGCTGTTCGGAGAGCTTCAGTCGCAAGCCATGCTTGCGCAGTTCCCCTGCCTCTATGGCGGCTTCAAAAACGCCGAAGTGCGCGATCCTCGGGGAGCGGTGAGCTCGTTCCATATGGAATCCTGAATGGTGGGAGTATAGCTCCGATCCTGATAGCGTGAAAGCCTACTCTTGACCTCGAGAGCTAACTCTTGCATTTTCAGCGGCAAAGTCGAGGATGTAGAAAGGTTTTCGATTGGATACATCGAGTATTGCGTCCTGTTCTGATTGCGGGCACATTCGCCCGACAACGACGCTGCCGGTTTGTATCGCGGAGCGCTTTTTTGTGGGTGAGTGCTCACTCGGTCCGGACCAAACCGAAACCGCGGGGACGCGCTGGGGGGATCATGATTACAAATAGCGGCTGTAATTCTTCTTTTGCAAAATGGATGTGTGTGTCGCTGCTTTTGACCTCGATGCTCTTCTGTGCCAGTACCACGCGAGGGCAGGTCTCGGGCGCTACGCTCTCGGGACTTGTCACCGATGAAAACGGTGGTCCAGTTCCCGGAGCCAATGTTTCCATCAAAAATCTGGGGACCGGTGTCGCCCGTGATGTGACGACCAATGCGGATGGCTTCTATTCCACGCCGAATCTTAACCCCGGTACCTACGAAGTACGCGTCTCCGCCAAAGGCTTTCAAACCCTTGTACAAAAGGAAATCACACTCAACGTCGGTGCTCAACAGTCCCTCAATCTGAGCTTAAAGGTAGGTCAGCTCACCCAGACCATCGAAGTCAATGCTGCGCTACCCGATGTGCAAACCAGTTCCTCCACCATCAGCGACACTGTTGACTCTAAGACCGTCCGGCAGTTACCTCTGAACGGGCGCGATTGGACCTCCCTCGCCACTCTTGAGCCAGGCGTGGTCAGCATCCCAAACCAAGCCACGACTTCCTTCAATGCAAATAAGGGCAACCGCGGATTCGGAAACCAACTCAGCAACGGCGGGCACCGTGCCAACGAGAACAGCTATCGCGTCAACGCAGTCACCATCAACGACTACTCCAACTCAGCGCCTGGCGGTGCCACAGGCGTTAATCTTGGTGTCGACGCCATTCAGGAGTTTTCCGTTCTTACGAGCAATTACACGGCGGAGTATGGCAGAACCTCCGGCGCCGTCATAAACGGCATCACGAAATCCGGTACTGATCAATTCCATGGGACAGGTTATTTCTTCGATCGCGACAGCATCTTCGACGCCCGCAACTTCTTCGATGGGCCGACGATTTCTCCATTCCGTCGCATTCAATTTGGAGCCTCGGGCGGCACCGCTATCATCAAGGACAAAACGTTTGTGTTCGCTAACTATGAGGGAATCCGCCAAAACTCTTCGTCGTCCGGGACCATTCACGTCCCTTCGCAAGAGGCGCGTAACGGATTGCTGTGCGCCGCCTCGGCCACCAACCCTTGCGCAACTCTTACTCCCGTCACTGTCAGTCCTAAGGTGGCGCCCTATCTTGCCCTGTGGCCTTGTCCTGCGAGCTGCCAGAACGCGACGCTCACCGACGTCGTCAGTTTCAATTCCACCACGCCGAACCGCGCCAGCGAAAACTACTTCATCACCAGACTTGATCACAAATTGACTGCAAAAGACAATGTTTCCGGCAGTTACTTCTTTGATTCAGGCCCGCAAAGCCAGGCCGACCCTCTGGGCAACACCGTTCATCAGGTCTTCTCCCGTCGTCAGATGGTCAGTGCCGAGGAAACGCACATCTTCAGCGCCGCTCTCGCGAACACAATTCGAGGGGGATTTAGCCGCGTGATTGGCGACATCAACAATCCTGTTTCCGGCGATGCGGTCGCCAAAAACTCATCTCTTGCGATCGCTCCCGGCGCCGCCGCCCCTCCTCAGATTCCGGTCTCGGGTCTCACCACGGCTTTTGGTCTAGGCGGCTTCAACAAGTTCAAGCACGCCTGGAACTCCATTCAATTCTACGACGACGCCTTTACGACTCACGGCACTCACTCCATCAAATTCGGGTTCGCTTTCGAGCGCATGCAATACAACATTCTCGAGCAATTGAGTCCCAACGGCCGCATGAACAGCTATTCTCTAGCGGCTTTTCTGACCAACGCGCCTCACAAACTGAACGCCCTCGCACCAGGCGGCTCATTTGAAGTTGGCTTGCGCGAAAGTCTTTTTGCCGGATACATCCAGGATGACTGGCGCTTCCGGCCGAACATTACTCTCAATATAGGTCTGCGGTACGAAATGACCACCCGTCCAACCGATTCCCACACGATCCCCGGTTACACAGTCAACGGATACACGGTTGCGACTGCAGGCTTTCAAGAAATCCAGACTCTCGCCAATTGCACCCCTGGCACAACAGCGTGCGGTCCCGTGGGCACCAACAGTCCAATCTCAAATAACCCCACGACCAAAAATTTCGAACCGCGCATCGGTCTATCCTGGGATCCGTGGAAAAACGGTAAAACCGCAGTCCGCGCTGGATTCGGCATCTTCGATGTGCTACCTCTTCCCTACGAGTTCGGTCTGAATACCGCCGCCACTGCGCCCTTTCAGATTATTGGAGCCGATCCCGGGGCCACTCTAGGAACAGGAACACCGGACACCAATCTCAATTTCAACCGCCAGCAAATTCGTAATCGCATGATTGACCCAAACCCACACCGCGCGGACGTGCTCAACTGGAATCTGAACATCCAGCATGAAATTGCTAATGGCTGGACGGGACTTGTCGGCTATGTGGGCTCCCGCTCCGTCCATCTCTCGGTGGCTTCCGATGACATCAACCTTGTTCAACCCAGCTTCGTCTCTGGCGTGGGTTTTGTCTTTCCATGTGACCCTTCCCAGAACCCGCCCAAGAAGAATTGCTCTAACAATCAAACGGGAACACGCATTGATTCCAACTGGGGAGGTGGCGCAGGCATTCGCCCGGTGATCTTTGATGGCGCCGCTTCCTACAACGCCTTCCAATCGCAACTCAAGAAGGCCTCAACACACGGTGTTCAAGGCCAACTCTCTTATACCTTCGGAAAGTGCCGCGACACCAGTTCGGCTCCGGTAACCGGCGATACCTATCTCAATTCGATTGCCGTGCCACTTCTGCTCGTCAAGAGAGCCAGAGTGGGCGCATGTGATTTCGATATACGCCAGACTCTTACAGGATCGGTCATCTGGGATATTCCCGGCCCGAAATCAGGAGTCGCCCATTTTGTTGGGGGTGGTTGGGCGCTCGGCACAATTGTCACGGCGTCGACCGGAGCACCTTTCACGGTTACAGTCGGCGACGGCAACGATCCGCTGGGCACGGGATTCAACGGCGATTTCTCGATGGACTATGCGAATCTTCTACCGGGCTGCAATCCGACTCATGGAGGCCTGAACTATCTGAATACCGCGTGTTTCACACCCGCAACAGCGCCTGCTTCTCTTGCACCGGCCACGACGGCAAACCCTTTTGGTTGCGCACCTCTGTCCTATACGAACTCCCCAGTCGCTCCCCCCGCCGGGCAGCAGTTCTGTTCCAATGTCCTCGGCAACTCAGGCCGCAACAGATTTTACGGACCACGTCTCACCACCGTGGACTTTTCCATATTCAAAAACACCGGAGTGCCGAGAATATCCGAAACCTTTAACGTTCAATTCCGCGCAGAGTTCTTCAATGTTCTCAATCACACGAACTTCCTCTCGCCGGGATTCCTGAATACCTTTGGTCAGAACAACTCGGCGTTTGATTTTGACGGGAGCTCGCTTCCAACAGCCCTGAATCAAACATCAACTACTTCGAGACAGATTCAGCTAGGGCTTAAGCTGGTTTGGTAATCCCGCAAACTCTAACTTGCGAGGATGTGCCGCAAGGTCCATCCTCGCTCCGTTGCTCAGCTTGCTGCCGCGTGCCCCAGACGATGCCGCCTAGGAACGCCGCCTTCACGGGCTGAGATGGAGAGGCCTCGTCAGCACGAATGGATCCCATGCTCACTTCCCAAGAACGCGAATCCAAGATCTGGTCCGTGGTCCGCGTCTCCAGTGGAAATTTCCTGGAGATGTACGACTTCATGGTGTTTGGTTACTACGCGTCGGCAATTGGCAGAGCATTCTTCCCGAGCGGCAGCCCCTTCGTTTCATTGATGCTTTCCTTGATGACCTTTGGGGCCGGTTTTCTTATGCGTCCCCTTGGCGCTCTTGTGCTGGGAGCCTACACCGACCGTCACGGGCGTCGAGCTGGCTTACTTCTTACGTTGGGCCTGATGTCCTTCGGGATCTTCTCAATCGCTTGCGTGCCCGGTTACGCAACCATCGGCCTGTTGGCCCCCCTCCTCGTGGTGATCGGCCGGCTGCTTCAAGGATTTTCCGCCGGGATGGAGTTGGGCGGTGTCTCGGTATATCTATCAGAGATCGCCACACCCGGTCATAAAGGCTTCTATGTGAGTTGGCAGTCGGGCAGCCAGCAAGTTGCTGTGATGTTTGCGGCCTCCGTGGGAGTCGTCCTGAATTCGATTCTTCCACCGGAGACGATGCTGACCTGGGGGTGGCGGATTCCCTTGCTGCTGGGTTGCATCATCATTCCTTTTCTCTTCAGGCTAAGAAAGTCCCTTGCAGAAACAGAGGAGTTCTTGGCGCGCAAACATAGACCAAGCATTTCAGAAATTTTGCGTTCGCTGGAAAGCAATTGGGCGATCGTCCTAGTGGGCACGTTCATGGTGACGATGACCACGGTGTCGTTCTACATGATCACCGCTTATACGCCCACTTTCGGTAGTTCCGTGCTGCATCTTTCGAGCCTCGATAGTCTCGTGGTGACTCTTTGCGTCGGTGCGTCCAATCTCTTCTGGCTCCCGATCATGGGCGCGCTGTCCGACAGGGTCGGGCGCCGCCCTCTTTTGTTGGGGTGCACAATACTAATGCTGATCACTGCCTACCCGGCGATGCTCTGGCTGGTCAAGGACGCTTCCTTTTCCAGACTACTAACCGTTGAGCTCTGGCTATCCTTCATTTACGGCAGCTATAACGGAGCCATGGTCGTTTTCCTGACGGAAATTATGCCCGTCGAGGTAAGAACCTCAGGATTTGCTCTGGCCTACAGCTTGGCGACGGCGATCTTCGGTGGCTTCACCCCGGCGCTAAGCACATACTTGATTCATATCTCAGGCAATCGTGCGATTCCCGGATTGTGGTTGTCCTTCGCAGCGGCCTGCGGACTAGTGGCAACTCTGTTTGCCAAACCTCAGAACGTTGTAATTGACGCAGAGCGGCCAGTGGCTGGCTGTGGTGTCCTGGGAACTTAGTCGCACGATGGCGGCATGACCCAAATCTGATGAGCTTGAGGGGGGTGTTTTCCTTTCAGTTCCGCGGAGCCTGGTTACTTCCAACTCCTGTGCGAAAAGCGAGCCGCTGACGTCTGCTCTCATATTATAGGTATAGCTAACGACCTACACTCACACTGCCTGGCGCCGAATATCCAAGGTTCTTTGGCCATCATGCCTGGTGCGCTTGAGGTCTTCGCCCAGAATGACAGCCTCGGCAATTTCCTTCATCGACTTCCTTCGTTGGCGGCTGTGTTTTTGTAGTGTCAGGTAAGCCTCTCCTTCGTCAATCTGGAGGTTTCGCTGCAGAATTCCCTTCGCGCGTTCGATCACTTTGCGGCTCTGGAGTTCGACGGAGAGTCGCGAATTTTCTCCCTCGAGGCGCGCCATCTCCACTTCCGCTCCAACTAAGAACCCGATCGTAGAGATAAGCCGCATCTGTTCTTCCGTATGCCGGTGCGGCTCACGATGCTGCAGGTTGATTACGCCGACAAGCTTGCCCCGGCTGAGGACCGGCACGGACAAAAACGCCTCGTAACGATCTTCAGGCAGCTCGTTAAACGATCGAAAGCGCGGATCCGTGGAGGCATTCCGCGCAAGCGCTACCGGCTTCTTGTGTTCCGCTACCCAGCCCGTGATTCCCTGGCCCATGCGCAACCTCAGCCGGTTGATTTCGTTCGCGTGGGGATTCTTGGAGGCCTTCAGGACCAGTTCGTTGGCTTCGAGCAAATAGACAAAGCACGAATCGCAGTTCATGACTGCGGAGATGAATTCGACCACGCGCGCCAGTACCGCGTCGAGAGGATCGGCGGTAGCAATGCGACTACCGATCTCGTGCAGAAAATCAATTCCACTGCTTTCGTGTGCACCATCATTTAAGGTCAGCGCGTTCTGCATGACGCGGGAGCCTATCGGCCACGCACCAGCCCGTCAAACTCAAACTTGCGTTTCGACCAAACCGTTCCGCCGATAGCTCATCGGCAATCCGTGGGGAAGGGAAGAGCCGTTTTAGGGTGAACACAGCTCTTCCGATCGACGTTTCGCTTAGAAGCTAATCCGCGCTGTCAGTTGCACAGCCCGCGGCCCGGCGCCCTCCGCCGTCTGCAAGCCAGTGATGGTACCGAACCCGGCAGTATCCACGGCCAAATTCGGTGGTTCGTAGTTTCGATGGTTCAGCAGGTTTGCCACTTCCGCGCCAAACTGCAGTCGCGCGCTTTCGCCAAACTTGACGGTTTTGATGAGCGACATGGATACGGCCCGCGTACCGGGTCCGACCAGGCTTCCGACGGCGGCGTTCCCGAAGCGGCCAATTGTGGAAAAAGTTCCGTCGGAATTCGCGCCAGGTATTGCGAAAGCTGCGGGATTGAAGAACAGGCCCGAGCCCGCAGGTGCAGCATAAGGAGAAACATGTGGAACAACATCGGCCCGACCGGTCCCCACGGTGTTGAAAATGCCGGTTCCGGCAGAGTCGTTGGTGGATTGAGTTGGCGTCAGGAACGGGCCGCTTTGCACGACAATTACGCCGGCGAGCTCCCAACCGCCGAGCACGCCATCCATCAAGCGGTTGCTACCGCTAAGGAACTTCTTTCCTCTGCCGAACGGCAATTCGTAAAGGTAGGTGGCCAGGAAGCGGTGACGCCGATCATAAACGACGTTTCCATAGTCGAGGCCAGGATGAAACCGATCCGTGACGAAATTTCCGCCAGCTCCGACGAACGCAGTGGGATTCGAGCCGCCTTCATCCGACAGGTCTCTTGTAAAAGAATAACTGCTCTGAAATTGGAGGCCGTTGGAGAAGCGCTTGTTCACTTCGGCAGTGACGTTGTTGTAGTTGCTGACGCCGCCGTTATGCACGCTCTGCAAGACGGCCCAAAGTGGAAAGGGCCGGTTGGGATAGGCAGTGCTGTAACCGTCTGTGTTTGCGGGCACCTGGTTCAGGTCCACCATGTTCTCGAGGTTAGAGCCGTGGCTGCCGGTGTAGGAGAGGCGCAGGCCTGTGGAGTATCCGAGATCGCGCTCAAAGGTGAGGTTCCATTGCATGACGGTGGGATCGGTGTAATGAAGCGGAAACGCGAAATAAAAGCCCTGGCTTCCGACGGGAGGAGCGCCGCTGCCAGTGAAAGGACCTGGAAACGCAAGGGCAGGTGTTCCGCTGCTGTCAAAGCTTTGATTGAACTGAGAAACGCTGCTAGCGCTTACCGCCCAGCCGGAAACCAGCGAGAAGCCCAGCGGCGATTCAATGAACCTACCGAATCCGCCGCGAAGTACAGTTTTGTCATTGTGAAAGGGGCGCCAAGCGAATCCAATGCGCGGGCCAAAGTCGGTCTTGTCCGTATAACGAAGAGTATCGGGTACGCCAGCTTGCTTGGCGGTGAGGATGGGTGTCGGCACGATGGATGCCGCGAAGGCTGGTGAGGTGAGAGCGAGGCCCGCTGCATTGGGGACGACGACAGCGCCTTGGAAAGCGACGCCGTTTGCTGTTCCGCTGAAGCCGGGTAGAAAATCAGCCGTGTTGTACTTGACATCCTTGAGGGGCGGATGCAGCTCATAGCGCAGACCAAAATTGATCGTGAGTGTCGAGGAGATTTTCCAGTCATCCTGAGCGAAGACGGCGTAGGAGTATCCGAGGCCATTCATTGCGGGGGCATTGGTCTGGGAATAGAAAGTGGAATCCGGGTAGCCGAGCAGGAAGGCTGCATAAGGGTTGCCCACAGCGGGTGGCAGACCGCTTTGGCTAGGACTGCCGCCATTGATGTCGAGATTCGTGACGCTACCGTTAAATTGGTATTGACCCAAAAACTGGTTGCCAAACACGTTGTCGTCGTGATCGGTCATGCGGCGAAAGTCTCCACCGAACTTGAAGGTGTGTTTCTGCTTGGTCCAAGTCAAAGTATCGAGGAGCTGAAAAATATTGCTACGCTGCTTCGAAGGATTGGCGCCGCCCGTTGCTTGGAAGCCAGTGATCTGGATGTTGGGAACGGCGGCAACGTTTGGAATAGGGGGTAACCCGCTTAGACCAGTCTCAGCAATGATTTGGGAAGCGTTTACGCCAAAGCTCGTGAGCAGGTGCAAATTATTGAAGCCGGCCCGGAGTTCGTTTATCAGGGTGGGCCGGAGAACGTAGTTGTGCGCAGCGGTCAAGCCAGTATCCTGTTCCGGTACGTGAAATGCACCAATCGAGGGCGAACCGCTTGTGGCGCAGAAGCCCGAGCAGCCCTGCTGCGGGGCCTGGGTTACTTGGCGATTTTTATATGTGAACCGGGCATAGGCGGTTTGTTTCGAGCTGATATTGTGGTCCAGACGAAGGTCACCCTGGTTGCTGGAAACCGGCGAGCCAAAATTGTCCTGATAGTTGTTAACGAATGTGTCTGAGGCGCCGATATTCTGGCGCGGCAGAAGAGCATTCAGTATGTTCGCAGATGTTGTCGAAATTGGAACGGAATTGCAGGGAATTGGCGTGCCGTTCGTTTGATAGATATTCGCGCCAGCAAGGTAGCTACACAGGTTGGCATTGGAGGTCTGGACGCCGTTGACGATCCCGCGCATGTTGTCGGAGGGAACGCTGATGAGTTGGGGCGTGGCTTTTTGCAGACGCAGACCTTCATAGCTGGCGAAGAAAAACGTTTTGTCACGCCCGTTGTAGAGTTTTGGGATTCTAAGAGGCCCGCCAACAAATCCGCCAAAATCATTCAGGATCAGCTTCGGTTTGGAATTGGCAAATGGATTCCCGGCATTCACGGCTGCATTTTGGTGATTCTCAAAGATGCCGCCATGGAAGTTGTTCGTTCCACTTTTGGAGATCGTCGTAACATCGCTGACCCCGCTGAACTCCGCATTGTTGTTGGTTTCGCTGACTTTGATTTCGGCGATGGAATTGAAGGAAGGGAAGAGTTCGTTGAGAGGGCCACTGTTCTCGACGCTGACGCTGCTGATTCCATCAATCGTATAGGACATGAGGGCGGGAGTCGTCCCGGCAACTGTCAGATTATTGTTGTCGTCTGTTTGTACGCCGGGCTGGGTTGTTAGAGTAGAAATTGGACTGGTTGACCCAGAAACTCCGCGTGAATAGATGGCGACGGGAAGATCAACGAGTTCTTTACCGGTCTTGGTCTCGGCCAAGTTCGAGACGTCCGTGGTCACGACAGCCCCCGCCGTGCCTTCCACCATGACGGTCTGATTTTGCGAGGCAACTTTCAAAGTGGAATCCACTCGTTTTGTCTCTCGGGCTTGCAGGTCCAGGGTCGTGAATTGGATCTTCTGAAAGCCGGACGTTTCTACCGTCAATTCATAACTTCCCGCGTCGACATTGACAAATGAATAGGATCCAGCCTGATCCGTGGCTAACGTCCTGACGGCGGACGTGCCCTTATTGGTCAGCATCACCATGGCTCCGGCGATCACATCCCCGGACGGATCCTTCACGGTTCCGAGAATGGTTCCGAACGTCGACTGACCGAGTGCAGGCACAGCCGAAACAAAGAATAGCAATGCCGCCAGCGGCACAAAAATTAGCAGACCGCCTCTGCGCCGTTGTCGTGACTCCAGCCCGGTAAGTTCTCTACAGTCCATCATGATTTTGCCTCCATCTCTTGAAGCTCAGTTTCGCCCATGCGAAAACGCAGGTTCGTGATGCATCCAACGGTTCCGGTTAGGAAGAAAAGAAGCTCCTCGCGAAAGGGGAACACCACTGACGCTAGGAACGTCTCTGTTCCTCGGAACCGCGATAGATTTGTTTGCTCGTCTTGGAGCGCGCTCCCCTGGGAGCGTTTAGGAACTGCTACCTGGACACGACGGAGTGTCGCTTACCTCGCGGGGGGCACCGAACAGCTTGTGCGCTAGGTACACCCCGAAGAGTTCCGAGAAAGCGTTGACCGCGATCCCGGAAAGTTGGCGTGTATCTTCGGCCTTCCCTGCAGAAATGCAAACGCAAAATTCGAATTCGATAAATCGTGGACGCGCTGAGGGCGCAATTCGCGACCACAATTCCTCCCGTCATATCTCTTCGCTGAAAAACTAATTCGGTAAAAACCAGGCCACGTAATATTCGTTTAACTTTCCTCGACCACATCGCTCCTTAATCCTTGATAAGGAAATAAGGAAATCTCCGCGACCGCGCAGGTTAGAAGCAATCACAATCGAATGCATTCATTTTTTGAGGTTGTGTTCCTCCGCGAAAAGTAGATTATGCGGGACACGTTTTCCGCTTACCGTCGACTGCTTCTCCTATGGTAGGCATGGCACCAAGTTGTGCCCCTGTGATTCAGTGCTCCTCGTTCGAGCCGCCGAAATCGTCCAATTGGAAAGGATGCGCAATGGCGCGGCTTGACTGTCTCAGTTCGCTACATCGATGGACAACAGCTCTGCTTGTCGCTGTATGGCTCTTATTCTCTGCGCGCTCGCTCTTTGCACAAGACTCGCCATCTGCGGCAACTTCCAAGCCGGCTCAGCCGCCGAGCGAAAACGGCTTCCCGGTCAAGAATGCACTAGTCGTAAGCAAATGCGGTGCATGCCATGCTTCGGATGCCAAAGGCAACATGTCCCGCATCTCCTGGATTCGCACTACTCCTGAAGGCTGGGAAGAAGCTATCAAGCGAATGGTCCGCCTTCAGGGCGTCGCCCTCGAGCCCGACGATGCCCGCAAAATTCTTCGTTACCTTAGTGACGAGCAGGGACTTGCGCCGGAAGAGGCTAAGCCTGTCGAGTATTTTCCCGAACATCGCATGATTGACGAGCGCGTGCCCAGCGAGGCCATCACGCGCTCTTGCGTTTCCTGCCACGCCTTGGCCAAGCCGCTCTCTTGGCGCCGCAGTCCCGAAGACTGGAAGCTCCTCGTCAATACCCACATCGCTTTCTTTCCATGGGTCGATAGCCTCAATTTCCAGCGGCCGCCGCAACGTCCCGGTGATCCGCCGCCTCCGCCCGGGACCGACACACGCGCTCCCGTCGAGCAGGCGCTCGCCTATCTCGCCCAAGCTGGGTCGCTCCACTCGGCGGAATGGGCCGACTGGCACGCTCGCATGCGCTCTCCGAAACTGGATGGCCGCTGGCTTGTTTCCGGCACGCAACCAGGCAAAGGAAAGTTCTTCGGCACCGTCGAGATTGCCGCGATGCCCTCCGGCGAAGGTTTTACGACAAAAACCAAACTAACCTTCCCCGCCGACAACTCGACTGTCAGCGAGTCCGGCAAAGCCATCGTTTATACCGGTTACGCTTGGCGCGGACGTTCTACTAGCGACAAGCCCGGCTCAACTCCTAACGATCTTTCAACTACCCGTGAAGTGATGATGCTCTCCAAAGATCAGTCTCAGCTGGAAGGCCGCTGGTTCTGGGGGGCTTATCAGGAATTCGGGATGGACCTCGCCATGCGCCGCGCATTAGACGCGCCAACCGTTTTGGGCATCGACAAATTCGCCCTGAAAGCTGGAAGCTCCGCGAGCGAGGTACAAATCTACGGTGATCGCCTGCCCGGAAATCTCTCTCCCTCCGACATTGATCTTGGTGTTGGGGTGTCAGTTAAGAAGGTAGTCACGAGCACACCCACTTTGGTAAAAATTATCGCGGATGTGGCGCCCACCGCCGTGCCTGGGAAACGCGATGTGGCCATCAGGGCTGCCGTCGCCCCAGGGGCATTCGCCGTCTACGATCACATCGATTACCTGAAGGTTTCGCCGCAGACTCCGCTCTCCCACCTTGGCGGTGAGCCACATGCCAAGGGTTACTGCCAATTTGAGGCCATTGCCTATGCCAATGGCCCAGACGGCAAGCCCGACACCGCTGACGACATCGAACTCGGTCCTGTAAACGCGAAATGGAAGCTCGAAGAATTCGTCGCGACAATGGGTGACGATGACATCGATTTTGTTGGCGCCCTCGACGCCAACTCGGGGCTGTTCACCCCCGCGCTCGACGGTCCCAATCCTAAACGCAAATTTGGCCGCAACAATTACGGCGATGTCTGGGCCGTCGCCACATTTAAAACCGCGGGCTCGGACCAGCCTCTCACCGCCCGCAGCTATCTAGTAGTAGCCATTCCCCAATACATGCGCTGGGATCAACCGGAGGTGGCGCAGTGACCGTCTATTCATTAGGTGAATACCGCCGGTTCCGCGGACAGAGCGGCGATTTTCTTTACCTTGTCCCGAGCGGCGGCATCTTCTCTCTCGATGAACCTTCCGCAGCGGTTCTCGACAAGCTCTCGGATGGACCGCTTTCGCGCACCGACCTGATTGGTCAGGTGTCACAGAAGATCGGCTACTCGCCTGTGGGCGTCGCCGAAACCGTTCAAGAGCTCTGCCAAGTCCATGCCATCCGCGACGGCTCTCCTATCTCCACCGCTCCGCAGCAGCTTCCGGAGCATTTCCCGTTGCAAACCCTGGTGATGAACCTCACCAATCAATGCAATCTTTCCTGCCAGTATTGCTATGAGTTCGGCGAAGACAAAATCGCTACTCCAGAAGGCAAAAAGAAATTCATGGATTGGGAGACCGCGCAGTGCTCGGTGGACTATCTGCTCGCCCAATCCGAAGGCCGCCGCTCCGTGCATATCACTTTTTTCGGCGGCGAGACGCTGATGAATTTTCCGATGCTACGCCAAGTCATCGACTATGCGAGCGAGCAAGCCGCCCGCAAAGGCGTCAAAATCGATTTCAGTCTTACCACGAACGCAACCCTCCTCACTCCCGTCATCATCGATTATCTGGCCGCCAACAAAGTCGGCGTAACCGTCAGCCTCGACGGACCCAGGGAGATGAATGACGCGTTTCGCGTCTTCTCCAATGGCCGCGGCAGCTACGACATTATCGAGCCCAAAGTTCGTGAACTGCTCGCTCGCCATCACACCCGGCCTATAGCAGCCCGTGTGACCATGACCTCCCAAGCCATGGACGTGTTCAAGATTTACCGCCACTTGAAACACGATCTTGGTTTCCACGAGGTCGGCTTCGCTCCCGTGACCTCCTCCGCAAATCGCTTGTACTCCATCGGTGTGCCTGGCATGAATGACGTTTTCTCTCAGTTCGGCGAACTCGCCCAGGAATATCTCTCCTTCGCTCTTCGCGGCGAACTGCACGGCTTTTCCAACGTCAGCGATACGCTCGCGGAGCTGCATCAGGGTGTGAACAAGTCGCATCCGTGTGGAGCTGGCCTTGGCCTCCTGGGCGTCGGGCCTTCCGGTGACATCGCTCCCTGCCATCGCTTCGTCGATTCCGATCAGCACAAACTCGGAAACGTCACTACCGGGCTCGACAAACAGAAGCAATCCGACTTCTTGGATCGCGGCAACATTCAATCCAAAACCGATTGCCACACCTGCTGGGCCCGCCCGCTCTGTGCTGGCGGCTGTCATCACGAAGCTTTCGTGCGCTATGGCGACACCGGTCATCCAAATCTTCACTATTGCGACTGGATTCGCGGCTGGACCCACACCTGTCTGGAGATATATGGCGCTCTCGCCGAGAAAAATCCGGCATTCCTGGACTACTTCGCGGAAAGGAAGGCGGTATGAAGCATCTTCGACCTGTAAATCGCAAGGCGCTACGCATTGAGGAGCATGTCGCGCCGCGCGAGGATGATGTGGTCGCTCTCCAGAATCCAGCCGGTCCCAAGCCGCACATACCCATGGGCTGCTCGCTCGTCTTCTTCCCCGGATGGGAAGTCGATTCCGCGGGGGGCACCGCCGGCCTCTGCCAGCCGGTTGAGCGCGACCTCTTCGATTGCTACGTCACCTGCTTTTGGCCCGCTCATGTCCCCGACCATTTGAACAATTCGCCCGATT
>Ga0137416_10000624_pt1 | contig 16735 bp, 15 predicted proteins | sample CZODoug3_1_1_16f_FD_108282 | JGI IMG/M metagenome (GOLD analysis project Ga0137416, IMG submission 108282) | Vadose zone soil fungal communities from Angelo Coast Range Reserve, California, USA - CZODoug3_1_1_16fungal (Illumina Assembly) | ecosystem: Environmental > Terrestrial > Soil > Vadose...
GTGTGTGAAAGGCTGTCCCCACTGATACTGCTCATGTGACCACGTGCCGGACGAAGTCCTCTACGCTGGTGGTGTGACTCCGGTCTTAAAGTTGGGGCTGAATGGAGGTTAATAGGCCCTCCCTGGATGGGGTCGGTCCAGCTCACGCCCGCTGTCCGAAGTTGGTCCGAACGCCCACCAAAGGCGTGAGGCGGGACGTCTCCCATCATTCGCGCACCTCATCTTCGGTTGCTGCCTCGAGCATCTCTCCGCTGAAGTAAGATCCTACGAGTCTGATCGCTCCTCTTAGGTCCTCTGTTCAACACGCCGACACGGTATCCGAAATGCCCCTAAGGGTTCTCCACAACACCTGAGCATTTTCCGCCGCCATTTCCGCGCGCCCATTGCCGCGAATGGGATCACCCCCTACGGGTTACCACGTAGTGGAAGATACAGTAGTGTCACACTTTTGGTGTAAATCTATACTAGGACCAAAAAGCGAGGAGGACAGTACCAAACACAACGAAGCACGTCAGGGGGCACGGGGACCAAAGCAACCCATTCTCTTACCCAAATGGAGGGGAAACATGAGACTATTGGCGATTCTTGCAGTGCTCGCATGGTCGATTGGTCTAAGTGGTTCCATAGCTACCCGTGTTGCGGGGGATATCGGGCCCGGAAGTGCCCTCCCGCCGACGATTCACATCGCAGGAGATATCGGGCCGGGTAGCTAGGAAGGCAAAAGGCAGCAAGGTGCCGAAACACCCCGTGTCCCCCTGGCACCTTGCTTGCTACAGACAAGTTTTGGTATGCTTGCCTCGTTGTCCCGGGGCAATAATGCGTAACGTGTAAAACCGGAGGTTTGAGTCATGTCGCTTGGTTCCAGAATCCGTCAGCTCCGTCAGTCCCGGGGCCTCACCCAGCAACAGCTGGGAGGGGGCAAGCTTTCGAAGAGTTTTATTAGCCTGGTGGAGCGAGAGCGGACTCGTCCGTCGGTTGATACTCTTGTCCTCTTCGCCCGCCGCTTGGGAACGTCAGTGGACGCGCTCCTGGGCCAGGATGGGCATATCCCCGACCTGGCCGCCGAGAGCTTGCTGACGCTAAGCCGCCAGGCGGTCCTCCAACGCGATTACCCGACCGCGGCCAAGCTCCTTGAAGCGATCACTTTCATGGCGGGCAAGTACGGGCTGGCAGAGGCCGCCCGCGAGATTCAAGTACAGACGGCTGAGATGGCGATCGAGCAGGGGGACTTCGGGCATGCATCGGCCACGCTCGCGTCTGTTCTGGCCGTGTGTGAGCGCGAGAAGGACTACTGGCGTCTTGGCAGGACTCTGTTCCTGCAGGGACGACAAATGCTCCGACAGAGAGAATATGCCAAGGCCGTCCCCCTGTATGAGAAGGCCCTTGCTGTGCTCCGGTCGGCACGCGCGGGTCGCGATCCCATACGCATTCACACCCTGATCGAACTGGGGACTGCTCTGGGGTCGCTGGACAAGCCAGAGCCTGCTCTTCGCCGGTACCAGGAGGCGGTGCAGTCGCAAGCCGCCAAGAACGATCCCATTCTGGCTGGCCGCGCCGTGTGGGGGCTAGGGTGGATGAATCGCAAAATGGGTTCGCTCGACCAGGCGCGTGAGTTCCTCGTGAAGGCCAAGGACTTGTTTGAGTCCGCAGAAGAGTTAACCGATTTGATGCGGGTGCTCCACAATCTAGGTCAAGTCGAATACGAGCAAGGTCTGCCTAAGGAAGCCCTGCATCACTTCCACCATGCGCTGCGCGTGATGGAACGGTTGCAACGACCCCTTGACCGGGCGAAGATTCTCACCGAAATCGGCCGTGTCCACTTTACCCTCGGAGAACTCGCGGAGGCTGACCACTTTGTCGGCGAAGCCCTGGCCGAGACGCAGCGGACGGGAGACGTGGTGGAGGCCGCCGAGGCGCAGATTGTGCTGAGCCACGTCCGTCTAGCCCGCGGCGAGGTCGCGGGAGCCGTCGACGGTGTGCGGCGCGCGATGACCACTTTCCGGGAACGTGGAATGAACGGGAAGGCCTTGCGGATGGCTCGCGAATTCGGGCTGGCGTTGAGAAAGCGCGGAGCTTACGCGGAGTCTGCGGAATTCCTCGCTCTCGTTGCCGAAAGCACCCTGATCGCCCCGCCTGGTACAGCGTCTCTGCACCACGTCCGCACCTAATTTAGCTTTTAACACCCATACGTGTGGCCCCCTCGAAAGCGCGGGGCTTGCCTGTCGTCGGTCAGCAGACGCGCTTCTCCGTACCCTTTCTTGGGGCTTCGGCCCTAGGGGTTGCTGAAGACATCTCCACTCCTCGACGTTCTCGGAAAGACAGCTCCAATTCAGGTTTGGATAGGATTACGGAAAAGCGGGTACTCCGCGAGGGTCGGGCGCGATTGGAGCTACGGCCTTGCGCGAGCTACGAGCAGGACATACGACTGCGCCTGCTAGGTGCGGGCGTTGACGAGTTCGGGTTGGCGAACGTCTGAGGTTCCCTCGAGTGCTTGGACAACGGGTTCCATGCGCGTGGGGCCTCGGCCGGCTCGGGCGTCGGTGCCTTCCGTGCAGAGATCGTACACGCCCACGATCTGCCCGAAGCGTGGCTCCAGCGTAACAACCGTGCCACAGCGTGGACAACGCCAGAGTTCCATGGCCGATCACCTCTCTCCAACGGCCCCGTGGGCCTAGCCCTGCGGGTCGACGCCTTTCACTGCCTACAACGTACCCACTGCCCAGGGAGTTCAGCCCCTTCATTCTCGTTATGCAGCAAGACTGGTGCCACGCCTGCCGTTGCCTTGCCGTGTGGGGACGGTAGGTGGCATCGGTTACGTGACTCTTGCGGCATGTTGCGAGCACGACCCGAACCTTAGCCACGAGGCTTCTCTCGTGTCAACCGGACGTGGGTTCAGTGAAGTGGCACCAGATACTGCGGGCTTGAGGCGGGAGTCCTCAAGCCGGTCCGACCGGGTTACCGGTACCCTGGTACCTGCGCACACGCCCGCCCGCTGCCGGGAGCACCTGCCTGACCTTGAGTTGCCCCGCGTCTAGATACAGGAGCATCTGAGCAGAGACGATGGTGAGCCCTATGAAGCCATGGGAGAGGCGGACTGCGGCGACATCGCCGCTGGCGACGAGAGAGTGGAGTGCCTTTCCCTGCGCGCCGTCCGGCCACGCGTCCAGCACGACATCGAACTCCACCCGGCGACGGATGACCGCATCCTGTGTCGTCATCGGAAGCTCACCAGCCCCTGGCGGGCTTCTGGCAACTTCACCCGCATGACTCTCCTGTCCATCATTCCTCCCCACTTGGTGGCCTCCAATCCAAAGAATCCCCCAGTGCGCAGGGGGAATACCCCGCAGGGGAACAGGGTCGGAGGTGGGAATTGACCCCGAGCCATGATGGTGTCACATCAGGGAGGAACTCGATGAAAGCGGTCAGGATTCACCAGTTCGGGGGCCCCGAGGTGCTGCAGATCGAAGACGTCCCCACCCCCGAGCCGGGATCGGGACAGGCACGCGTCCGGTTAGAGGTCTGTGGGGTGAACTTTGCCGACGTCTATCAGCGCCTAGGGCAATACGGGATTCAGCTCCCCGGAATTCCGGGCCAGGAGGGGGCGGGAGTCGTGGATGCGGTGGGTCCGGGTGTCACCGACGTCCGACCCGGCGATCGTGTCGTCTATTCCAACGTCGTGGGAAGTTACGCGCAGTACGCCATCGTGCCCACGTGGCAATTGATCCCGATCCCGCCAGGGCTCGACGCGGCGACCGCCGTGGCGGCGATGTTACAGGGGATGACCGCGCACTACCTCGTGCACGATACCTATCCGCTCAAACCAACTGATACGGCTCTGGTCTATGCCGCAGCCGGCGGCGTCGGACACCTCCTGGTCCAGATGGCACGCCGGCGGGGTGCGCGTATCATCGCTGCAGTGTCTTCCGATGCCAAAGCGGAACTAGCGCGGTCGCTGGGTGCGAACGAGGCCATCGTCTATCCCCCCGCCGAGGTGGACGCGGAGGCGAAGCGGTTAACAGGCGGGCGCGGCGTCCAGGTCGTGTACGACTCCGTGGGCAAGGACACGTTCGAGAAGAGTCTCAACTGCCTTGCGTTGCGCGGCACGATGGTACTCTACGGGCAATCCAGTGGCCCGGTGCCCCCTCAGGATCCCCAGATCCTCAACCGCAAGGGGTCGCTCTTTTTGACGAGGCCAACTATCGTGCACTATACCCACACACGCGAGGAGCTCCTCGGCCGAGCGACTGATGTGCTGTCCTGGGTGCAATCGGGCGTCCTGCGTGTGCGGATCGACCGCCGCTTTCCCCTCGCGCAAGCGGCAGAGGCACAGCGTTATTTGCAAAGCCGCCAGGCCACCGGAAAGGTCCTGTTACTGCCGTAAGTCGCGGGCCCCGCCCATGCCGCAGTCCGTAAGGCCTTGAGTAGCATTTGTGCGGCATGGGTAAATACTATCCAAGTTGCCAGATTCCGCGCGGCAGAGCGCAAAGACCCCACGCCTGCTGCCCCACGACAGGCAGCTACTTGAAGGTCTTCGAGATCACGATCCTTTCAGGTAACGATCAAACCACGCCACTGCGCGACGCCATGCGTCGAGTGCTGACGGCGCGTGGTACCGTTGCCCGGTGTCATTGAAGAACGCGTGATCGGCTCCCGGGTAGATGACAACCTCAAAGGGCATGCCTGTTTTCTTCATGGCCTCGCGGATGGCAGGAATCCCGGCGTCGATCCGACTATCCAGCTCGCCGTAGATGGCGAGGATCGCCGCCTTAATTTGCGAGACATCCTCCAACGGAGGGTTGGGACCATAGAAGGGGACGGCCGCGCGGATCGCCGAGTTGCGCGTCGCCAGCCGCCAGGTCATCCCCCCGCCGAAGCAGAACCCGACCGCGCCGATGCGGTCCTTGCGCACCGTAGGCTGTCCTTGTAGGTAAGTGACGCCCGCATTCAACATCGCGACGAGCTGGTCCGGCGGCGTTTTGCCGAGGATCGCGGTGACTTCGGCCAGATCGGAGTACTTCGCTGTGCCTCCCTCCGCGGAGGCCAGATCAACCGCCAGCGCCGCATAGCCCAGCTTGGCCAGTCGTCGGCAGACGTCTTTGAAGTGTTCGAGCAATCCGCGGTTCTCGTGGATCACGATGACTCCGGGGGCGGGATCTGTGGACTTCGGCCTCGCCTGGTACGCCTGGATGGTTACCGGGCCCATGGGAAACGTCACCGCTCCGGCCACGAGCGCGGGATCATCCGGTGGCACCGTAACGCCACCCGCTTGCGCGGTGACCACCGGGGCTGACGAGCTGGCAGATGCCACCTCCTCCGGCGTGGTCAGGACGCCCAGTTCCCGGAGGACCGGGAGGGCCACTGCGCTCCCGCCGGCTAGCAAGGCCACACGGCGCAAGAACTCACGGCGGTTGAGCCGACCGCCGTGAAAGTCCTCCGCCCATTCCTCCACGATGTACCGTTCAAGGTCACCCATTGTGCATACACCTCCGTGAGTGCTTCATCTGTGCGAGATCATTTATTCGACGTCGGGGTGTCCTTTGCTAGGTCCTGAAGGCGCCGATGAGGGTCCGATACAGCGCCGCCTGAGTGGGCGCAAACGGCTCATAGATGCTGATGCGATCCGCGAGCCCGCGATAGCGCTCCCGAAGTTTGCTTCCGAACTCGTCGGGTGCTGCGACGACGGCAAACTCGTGTAAGACATCATCGGTGATCAGTGGGCTCATCTCTGCCCACCGCCCACGCGAGGCGAGGATGCTGAGACGCTGCCCGAGGTCCTCCCATCCGTGATGAGCAAGGACGCCGCGGTATGACGGCGTACTCGCATAGAACGCGAGCGCTCGCCTCGCCGCGTCCGCGGACAGCTCCGTTCCTTCCACGACCGTGAGGGCGCTAACCACGATTTCGAAGCGCCCGGATGTTCTGTGGGCTTTCTCGCGCCCGCGCGCAATAGCCGGCAGGGTCACATCGCGCAAGTACGCCGGAGTGTGAAAGGGATGCACGTGAAAGCCGTCTGCGACTTCTCCGGCAACACGGCACAGCGGGGGATTGACTCCCGCCGTGAGGATCGGGATGGCATGCGGCTGCGGGGGTGGGGCAAAGAAAGGGGTCATCAAACTGAGGATCATATCCGGACCGCGGAAGTCTAGCGGCGCCCCATGGCGCCACGCGTCCCACACAGCACGCACCGCCTGGACTGTGGTGCGCAGGCGCGGAGCCGGCGGCGTCCAGGGCATGCCAAAACGCCGCACGATGTGCGCTCTGACCTGCGTGCCCAACCCCAGCATGAACCGTCCCTTCGAGAGCGCAGCGAGATCCCAAGCAAGATAAGCGAGCAGGGTGGGGCTGCGGGTAAAGGCCAGGGCAATCCCAGTCCCGATGCCGATGCGGGAGGTGGACTGAGCGGCCAGCGCGGCGGCGAGGAACGGATCATGGGCGGTCTCGCTGAACCAGACCGCATCCAGGCCCCAGGCTTCCGCCGCCTGTACGAGATGTGGGACCTCATCCAGGGTGCCATACATGATCTGGGCATCCACTTTCACGGGCAGCCTCCAGGTGTATGCGGGGCGTGGCGGCGCGAGCGCAGCGCGCTGCGCACCCTAGCGCTTCCTTTCGACATCTGCATCACCCCTGCGCAGGAGAACTGAATAGCGACACGAAACGGGTCGGGTCGGGAGAGGTGGTATAGGGAAGTTCCTCCGTGGGAACGGCAGGTGGTGGACGCTTTGTGAGGTAGGGAATGAAAGTCGTCGCAGCCGCCCTGCTGGCGGTAATGACCTCAGGGATGATGGCGGGTCCCGCGGTTGGTCAGACTGCCGGTCCACGGGTGGTCGTCAACGGCGTGGACGTCCCCCTTGTCGCTCCTGCCGTTGTGCTCAACGGCCAGGTCCTGGCTCCCATGCCCGGGTTATTCGACCCGATGGGAGCCGTTAGTGCTTTTTACGAAACCACCCAAACCATCGTGGTTACCAATCGCCTGCGGACCACGGTGCAGATGCGATTGAACGATACGATCGCGCTTGTCAACGGAAAGACCGCTCGGCTTCCTGCTGCCCCCGCGCAAATCGGATCGCACGTGTTTATCCCTGTCCAAGCTGTCTTCGCTCTGCTCGGGGCATGGGCGAAGTTTGACGAAGCGGAGGGGGCCGTCTTTGTGAGTTCGCAGATCACGGCGATCACCCCGCAGATCGTCGACGGTGTGCTGCGTGTGGGCGTGGAAGCGACCGGGCCACTCCAAGTGGAAACCCACGTGTTGCGGAACCCCGACCGGTTGGTCGTGGATTTCCTTAATGCTGCGCTGCGCCTGAGCGGCCGGGAGTATCCCGTAAACGAGGCAGGTGTCATACGCATCCGAACGGGGCAGTTTCAGTCCAAACCGTACATCTCGCGGGTCGTCTTTGACCTCCAGCAGCCCGTGGAAATTCAGGTCGCCACGGCCCCCAACAGCTACCTCGTCACCCTCGAAGTACGGCAACAGGGCCCAGGTCCCGCAGATGTAGCACAGCCCAGTGTTCCACAAGCCACTCCCGTGGCCCCAGGCGCGGGAGCGGTTAAGATCATGGGCGTGTCGTTCCAGGAGGATGGATCGGCAGGCCGGCTGGCCCTGGAGACCACCGGTCCGATGGAATTCAAGATCCGGGAGTTCAAGTTTCCCGACCGGCTGGCGATCGATTTGATCGGCGCCGTTTTTGTGCCTGTCAAGCAAGATGTGTCCGTCAATGGAACCTCCGTGGTCGCCGTCCGCGCGGCCCAGTTTACCGCCACACCCCCTGTGACCCGCGTGGTCGTCACGCTGAAACGGAAGCTCAACTATGTGGTCAGCCGGTCCGCGGGCCATTTGCTCGTGGACCTGACCACGGGGTCCGCGCAGGGGCACACAGTTGCCCTCGACGCCGGGCACGGCGGCCGTGATCCCGGAGCCATCGGTCCCACCGGGTTGCGTGAGGCGGAGGTCGTGTTGGATGTCGCCCAACGTGTGCGGGACCTCTTGAGTCAAGACGGCGTCCGCGTCCTGATGATTCGAGACAGTGATGCGACGGTCGAACTGGACGATCGAACACGGATGGCGCGGGAGGGGGGAGCCACCGTGTATGTGAGTATCCACGCCAACGCGTCGACCCGCGCGGCAGTGAATGGGACGGAAACCTACTATCTCACTCCCCAGAGCCTGGCGCTTGCGCAGATGATTCAGGACGAACTGGGGGCAGTGCTTAGTATTCCCAGCCGCGGCATCCGCACCGCGAACTTCATTGTCCTGCGCGACAACGACGTGCCCTCAGTGCTGGTCGAGACCGCGTACATTTCCCATGCCGACGATGAGGCGCGCCTGCGCGATCAGGAATTCCGGCAGGAGATTGCCGAAGCCGTCCACCGCGCGATCATGCGTTTCTTGGCGGTCTACCCGATCCCCCAGGGTGCCCCCTGATCTCCCAACGCGCTGATGACCTCCCGCACCCGGACCACGGGCGTGCGGGGCGGGTCGGCAGGAGTGCGCGGGCATGAAGCTGACGGTGCTAGGCAAGTGGAGTCCGTATCCTCCCGCCGGCGGGGCGTGTCCCGGATATTTGGTGGAAGCCGACGGCGTCCGCATTCTGCTTGACTGCGGATCCGGGGTTGTGGCGAGCTTGCATCGCAGCGCAACCGCGTTCGACCTCGACGCCGTGGTGCTGACGCATCTGCATCCTGACCACTTCACGGACATCTATCCGCTGCGCAATGAGCTCGCCTTTGGCCGGCTGCCGAATCCTCCCGCCGCTCCGCTGCCCTTGTTTGCCCCGGCCGGTGCGGGAGGTTATCTGGCTGCCTGTCTCCCCAAAGCGGAGTCGCGGCAGGAGTTCACCTCCGGATTTACCTTTCATCCATTGGAGGACGGGGCCGGAACCGTCCGCGGGGTGCGGCTGCGGTTCGCACTCACCGCGCACCCGCTGCCGTGCCACGCGGTCCAAGTCGCCGCCGGCGGTCGCCGGCTCGTATACAGTGGTGACTCAGGGCCGTGCGAGGCCTTAGACCGGCTCGCGGCTGAATGCGAGCTCTTTTTGTGCGAATCCACGCTCATGGAAGCCGATGCCCATCTGGCGGGCTCCCTCGGGCACCTGACCGGCACCATGGCTGGTGCGACCGCGCGCCGTGCCAATGTGAAGCGGCTGTTGTTGACCCACTTCTTCACCCCCCGGTATGCACTCCAGGAGACCCACGCTGCGGCCGCGAAGGAGTTCGCCAACGTGGCGCTGGTCGAAGAAGGCCTCGCCTACGAGGTGTGAGTGTGCATGCCCCGGCCTGACGGTCGCCGCCCGGACGAGTTGCGACCCCTGAAGATCACTCGACGCTACCTCAAGTACGCCGAGGGATCAGCACTGCTGGAGTTAGGCGACACGCGGGTGGTGTGCTCCGCGAGCCTTGAGGAGCGCGTGCCTCCGTGGCTTCGAGGCGCTGGGCAAGGGTGGATCAGCGCGGAGTACGGCATGCTTCCCCGCGCCACGCAAGAACGCAATCCCCGCGACGTGGGCCGGCCGGGGGGCAGGGTGCAGGAGATCCAGCGGCTAGTGGGCCGGTCGCTTCGGGCGGCGGTGGATCTGGAGAAACTCGGCGAGCGGACCATCTGGATCGACTGCGATGTGATCCAGGCCGACGGGGGAACGCGGACGGCCGCGATTACCGGAGCGTTTGTGGCTCTCGTTGACGCGCTGCACGTGTTGCGGTCGACCGGCGCGCTGACCGTGTGGCCGCTGCGGGAGTTTCTCGCGGCGACGAGTGTTGGGTTTGTCGAGGGCCAGGCGGTGCTCGACCTCACGTTTGCCGAAGATTCCCGTGCCCGCGTCGATATGAACGTTGTCCTCACCGAGGGGGCTCGGATCGTCGAAGTGCAAGGGACGGCGGAAGGGATGCCGTTCTCCCGGGAGGAGATGCAACAGCTCCTGGGCTTAGCGGAGCATGGCGTGCGTCAGTTGATTGCTCAACAGAAGCAAGCGCTCGCCGACATTATCACAGTCGTCACGCGGTAAACTTCCCCTCTAACGCGGCGGAAAAAATCAGAGAGGAGCATTGATCCTGTGGCCCGAGCGGCCCGCAAGGCGCGCCCGAAGTCCGCGCGTCCCCCCCGCCGCAGTCGGCGTGGGACGGCACGCTCGTCTGCGCCATCTCCGGATGTCTTGGAGGTGGTGCTGGCGACGCACAATCCTGCGAAAGTCCGCGAGATTTTGGAGTTAGTGCGGGATTTGCCCCTGCGCGTCTACGCATTGGACGCGTTTCCCCAAATTGCCGACCTCTCCGAAGACGGACTCACATACACAGAGAATGCCATCAGCAAGGCGCTGACCGTCGCCCGCCTGACGAAGCGGGTGACCATTGCCGACGACTCGGGCATTGAGATCGACGCGCTTCAGGGGGCGCCCGGTCCGCAGTCCCGTCGGTTTCTGGGGGACGGGGCGTCGGATGCCCAGCGCAATGCACGGATCCTCAAAATGGTCGCTGGTGTCGCGTCGCCCGCGCGGACCGCACGGTATCGAGCCGTGGTCGCAGTAGCGACATCGGACGGGACGGTGCGCACCTTCGAAGGCACGTGCGAGGGGGAGTTGGCCACGGCGCCCCGCGGGGCGCATGGCTTCGGCTATGATCCCATCTTCATCGTCCCCGCATATGGGAAGACGATGGCGCAGCTCCCTCCAGCAGTAAAGAACCGCATCAGCCACCGGGCCCGGGCCGTCACAGCCGCACGACCCCATCTACGTCAGCTGGCCGAAGCGCTGCACCACCGCGCGGCAACAACGGAGCCAAGCTTCTAGAGTCCCGCGGCTCCAGTTACAGGTGCTTTTCGAGCAACTGAGGTTTGGCCAGCACGTCCCGCCACGGATCCTTGCGCTTGCGCATCAGGCTCGGTACGGTCTTCAGCGTGAACTTAAGAGGGTCCAGTCCTCCTTCTAATTCCTTCCAGGAGATCGGGAACGACACACCCGCCTCGGGGGTAGGCCGTACGCTGAAGGCGCTGGCGAGCGTGGCCCCGCGCCTGTTTTGATTGTAGTCGAGGAATACTTTCCCGACCCGCTGCTCCGCCGCCCACGCGGTCGTGATCGTCTTCGGAGACAGGCTTTCCAAATGCTGCGTGACCGTTTTGGCAAAGGCGTGGGTCTGCTCGAACGTGTACCGGCGCACAATCGGCACAAAAACGTGGAGGCCCGTCTTGCCCGACGTCTTGACGAAGCTGTCGAGTTTCAGACGCGTCAGCACGCCGCGCAACAGCCGCGCCGCCGCGACCGCGGCCTCGAAGCCCCGGCGCGAGTAGTCGGGGTCTTTCTCCCCTTTGCGCTGCGGGAGCTTGTTGTCGGGAAACAAGTAGGGATCAATGTCGAACGCTACAAAGTCTGGGCGGTTAAGCACGCTAGCGCCTAGCGCCCGCTCGGAGGAGGCGAAGTCTACCCCGGCATTTCCCGCCCGGTCGGCCCGTCGAAGGGGAGTGATGCGACTGAACCAGGTGTGGATCTCGATGTCGGCGAGCTGGGCCAGCCACAACAACGTAGGGAGGTTGTTGCACACCGGGGCGGCCATCGTGTGCTTCTCACTGTCGGTCCAAATGCGGACGACGTGCACAAACGGAGGCGCGTCGGGATGATCCTTCTGGTAGAAGCTTTCCCCCGCGATGCCATTGGGAAACCGGCGCAGGGTGACCGGTCGGTCGCTGATGTGGGGGAGGATGTGTGGGGCGATCTCGAGGTAGTAGCGGATGAGATCGCCCTTCGTGTAGCCCTTTTCAGGCCAGAAGACTTTGTCGAGGTTTGTAAACTCAACCTCCCCGGCCTTGTCCGCCAGGTCAGCCGAGGCCCGCGAATTGTCGGGTTGTGGATTGCCTGTCTTCACAGGCGTACGGGGCACTACGTTCGGGCGGGGCGGGGGTTCCGGTGCACGCGGCTGGGGACGCTCCAGGTGCACCTCGCGCGCGACTTTGTCGACGCGCACCCCCTTGAAAACTGGAGCCCGCAGGAGGCCATCGTCCGTCCAGTTAGCATACTCGACGTCGACGACGAGTTCGGGCCGCACCCAGGTGATCACGTCGTTGGTTGGCGGGACGGTGACAAACGGACACGCGGCCTCGGCGCGTGCGGTCAGCAGAGGCATCAACCGCTTCAGCTCGGCATCGGTGAACCCACTGCCGCAGTTGCCGATGTACTGCAACTGGCCCTCCGCATCATACGCTCCGAGGACGAGCGCGCCGAAGGTCTTCGCGCGGGCACCTCGACCCTGGGTGAATCCGCCCACCACGGCGTCCAGACGCTGATTGACTTTAATTTTTAACCAGGTGCGGGTCCGTTCACCGGTTTCGTAACGGCTGTCGGCACGCTTGGCGACGATCCCCTCCACCCCATGTGCCTGGGCCGCTTCGTAGAAGACGCGGCCGGTTCCCATCACTGCGTCGGATACCCGCAGCACCTGCGTGGGACGCAGCAGGGCAGCCAGACTCTTTCGCCGCCGATCCAGAGGCCAGTCCGTTAACCTATGGCCGTTGAGATACAGAACATCGAAGACGTAGTAGGCGATTTGCGGGGTCCGTCCGGGGTGGGCCCCGTTTGTTTCCTGCAGGCGTCCCTGCAGAAGCTGAAATTGCGCCCGGCCCTGATCGTCGAGGGCGACGATCTCCCCGTCTAGCACCGCATCGGGCAGCTGCTGCGCGTACAACGCCTCGACGACCTCAGGAAAGCGCGCGTTGAGGACCATGCCGCCGCGACTTCGCAGCGTCACCTCGCGCTTGGGTCCTTCGGCGCGCACGTACGCCACCGCGCGCATGCCATCCCATTTGATTTCGAACAGCCATTGCGGATCGTCAAATGGCGCATCGACCAGGGTCGCCAACATCGGCTTGAGATCCTGCGGGTAGGGATCGGTCCCGACTTTGTCGAGGTGGAGCGCTTTCAACCTCCGACCGGGACGAGGGGACGCTTGGCGCGTCGGGGCGGACGGCGTCTGCCGCGTGCGATCACTGCGCTTTCCGGACGTCCACTGGGACTGCCCCTCGGCAGCGATCTGCGCGATCGTCCGTCCGGTTTTTACCGAGACGGAGGGATCGGGGAGCTTCCAGCCCGGGACCGCGTCGCTGTCGCGTTTCTTGAACATTAACCATTGGACTTGGCCGCCCATTTTGGTGCGTACGAGGTGAAACTCGCCGTGGAGTTTCGTCCCGTGGAGGATGAGGGTCAATTTTCCTTTGTCGTAGGCCTGCTGAGGGTCGCCCTCGAGGACCTCGTACGTCCCGAGATCCCACACCATGACCGTGCCGCCGCCGTAGTTGCCCTTGGGGATCCCCCCTTCAAACTCCATGTAGTCCAGGGGGTGATCCTCGACGGGGACGGCGAGCCGCTTCTCGTCAGGGTCAAACGTAGGGCCTTTGGGCACGGCCCAGGATTTCAGAACTCCCCCCATCTCCAAACGGAAGTCCCAGTGGAGGCGAGTCGCATGGTGCTCTTGTACGACAAAGCGCGGCGCTTTGGACCCGCGGGCTGCGGGACGCCCTTTAGGCTCCGGGGTCTGTGCGAACCGACGCTTTCGCCGGTATTCTTCTAGGCTCATCGGGATTCGGGATCAGGTGGGTCAGATAGTTCGACAAAACACTATCCGACTGTCCCCACTTTAGCAAAACAACCGCGCCTTGTGCTCGGGGCTAACAGCCCGTCGAAGGCGGGCAGGACGGGGAGCACTGGTGGCGCAGCCTCTATGTGCTCACCGACGATCACGCCGTCGGGGTACTGGTGGACGCCAGTTCCTCAGAAGCGCTTCCGTGACGTGCGGTCTAGAGGGGGAGGGTACCGCCAAAAGTCTGATATAGCAGCACGACGTTCAACAGCAAAATGATCGCCGCACACCCCCCGGCGAGAGCCGTCGTCAACCGATGGTTGACCATCTTGCCCATGATCGCCGGGTTGCTGGTGAACAGAATCAGCGTGATGATCGGGATCGGCAGCGTGAAGCTGAGGACGACTTGGCTAATCACCAGCGTTCTGGTCGGCTCCAGGCCTAAGTAGATCGCCACCAACGCCGGTACCATCGTGGCGATCCGCCGCAACCAGATTGGGGTCCGGAAATTCACGAACCCCTGCATCACCACTTGACCCGCCATCGTGCCGACGTGTGAACTCGAGATCCCGGACGTGACAAGGGCGATCCCAAACACCACGGCCGCTGCTTTGCCAAGGAGCGGCGTCAGCGTCTGGTACGCCGTGTTGATTTCAGCGATGTCGGTGTGCCCGGTGAAATGGAAGACCTTCGCGGACATATACAGCATCGCCATGTTCACCAATCCAGCGACTGCCATGGCGATGATGACGTCGATCTTTTCGAAGGCAAACACCCGTTGAGCTTCGTTCTCGCTCCCCGGCACGACGCGGCCTTGGGTGAGGGCGGAGTGTAGGTAGATCACATGCGGCATCACCGTCGCGCCGATGATGCCCACCGCCAGGAGGACGGCGTCGCTGCCGGGGAGGCTGGGGACCACGCTATGGTACGCGACCTGCCCCCAATCAGGCCTGGCCAACACCGTCTCGACGATGTAACAGAGTGCGATCACGCCCGCGCACCCGCCGATGAATACCTCGAGCCCCCGGAACCCTTTCCCCTGCAGCGTGAGGATCAAGAAGACGCCCACGCCAGTGATCAGGGCCGCGCCGAACATCGGGATGCCAAAGAGCAGGTTGATCCCGATGGCGGCTCCCAGGAACTCGGCGAGGTCGGTGGCCATCGCCGTGCCCTCCTGGGTGACCCAAAACACGTAGCACAGCCACCGGGGGTAGCGGGCACGGCACATCTCGGCGAGGTTCATCCCGGTCGCGATCCCCAATTTCGCGGCGAGCCCTTGGATTAGCATCGCCATCAGGTTCGCCAGCAGGATGACCCAAAGGAGCGCGTAACCGAATTGAGCCCCGCCGGCGATGTTCGTGGCGAAGTTCCCGGGATCAATGTAGGCGATCGAGGCAATGAAAGCAGGGCCCAGGAAGGGCAGCAGGGCGCGCCACCCGCGGCGCTTGCCGAGGATGGCCTCGCGTGCGGCAAGCTGAATGGCGGGGTGCGGAGGTGCCGCGACATCCGCTAGTGCGTACGAGCGTGCCATCTTGCCCTCGCCAATTCCGGTCGGTCCCTTACTAAACTCGGTGTCAGCGGGTGACACTGGTTGCGTCTCCCTGTGGACTAGTTCCCGCTAGGCCGGATGATCAGACGTCACTTGCGGCATTAAGCCCACTCTATTTGCACGATACGAAGTTCTTTTAGATAATACGAAATTCAATCGGGTGCAGTCAAGCCCGGGTAGGGTGCTGGGTGGGTTGATCGGCGGGCCCCGCCGGAATGCCTTTCTTTACCTGTTGCCTAGGCCGGAACGCTCAGGGCGGGCATGACGTCATGTCAGTTTGCACAGCGCTGCGTTCGGGGATCGGAGCACCTAGCGGTCGGAAGCGCGAAGAGGCCAGGGGGAATGTCGTGACCTGGCGCTACTGGACGTAGATGGCTTTACATAGCGCCCGCGGGAGCGTCATGCGGCGCCTATCTATTTCAACCCGGTAGCCGCGGGCACGATGGGCTAGGACCTTGAGGGTAACCCCCGGCAGGATCCCAAGATCTGCGAGCCGGCGCAATGTCGCCGGATTTCGATCACTCACTCGCGCCACCACGCCGGTCGCGCCCGGCGCGAGGGTAGAAAGTTCCGGATACCGAACGTCACGGACTGTACCGTCCGTGGCGGGAATGGGGTCGCCGTGCGGATCCGCCGCCGGGTTGCCGAGCGCCGCGGCGATGCGGAGTTCCACGTCGTCGGAGAGCACGTGCTCCATCTTTTCCGCTTCGCGATCAACTTTGTCGAGGCTGACCCCCAGGTGCTGCGCGAGGTACAGCTCAATCAACCGATGATGGCGGATCGTTTCGAGTGCGATTCGTTGACCCGTCGGAGTGAGGGTGAGTCCGTGGTATCGGTGATACGAGACGAGTTTCAGGCGAGCGAGACGCTGGACCATCGCGGTTGCGGACGCAGCTGCCACGTGCAGGCGCGTGGCCAGCGCCGAGGTCGACACGGAGTCGCGACCCCGCTGGAGTTTGTTGATCGCTTTCAAGTAATCCTCCATGATGCCGGTGATGGCAGACATCTTCCGCGCTCCCGGGTAAACTGTAGCACCGCCGCTACCAGTATATATCTCTCGACTATTAGGGGAGGGACCTCGAGGAGGGCGCCATGACCAAGCAAGTAGGACTGGCCGAGATCGGACAGATCAGCGTTCCCGTGCAAGACGTCGAGCGGGCGACAGGGTTCTATCGAGACCGATTAGGCATGCGATATCTGTTCACTGCTCCGCCGGGGCTGTCGTTTTTCGCGTGTGGGAGTGTACGGTTGATGCTAGGCCGTCCGGAGGGGCCGGATCGGCCGCAGCGCGCGTCCGTCCTCTACTTCCGGGTGACCGAGATTCAGCAGACCTACCGGACCCTCCTGGACCGGGGGGTCCGGTTCCACGATGCCCCGCACCTCATCGCGAAGATGGACACCCACGATTTATGGATGGCCTTCTTTTATGACTCCGAGGACAACATGCTGGCGGTCATGGAGGAGGTGCCGCACCGGTGAGGCCGGCAAACTGTCGCGCGTAGTCGGGTGCGGGCGCTCCGTCTTCGTGAGTGAAGTAGGCGTAGACGTCGCGTCCTTCAGCGAGCCGCGCCGCCGTCCATTGCGCCCACCGCGCGAGGTCATCTCCTGAGTAGCGGGATTTGTGGAGCCGTA
>Ga0137416_10000633_pt1 | contig 16640 bp, 17 predicted proteins | sample CZODoug3_1_1_16f_FD_108282 | JGI IMG/M metagenome (GOLD analysis project Ga0137416, IMG submission 108282) | Vadose zone soil fungal communities from Angelo Coast Range Reserve, California, USA - CZODoug3_1_1_16fungal (Illumina Assembly) | ecosystem: Environmental > Terrestrial > Soil > Vadose...
ACTGCCCATGAAGTAGAGGGGATAGGATCCGTTCCACCACTTACCGAGGACAGCCGGATCATTCCAGGTATACGGCTGACTCCAGAACCCAGCCTGGAGCGTCGGGACGAGATACTTCTGGAAGACCGTCTTGACGCTCGCGGAGGTCCAAGAGAGGCTGCGGTTGGCCAGAGCCTGGTGCATCGCGGCTCCGCCATACGTTTCGATGAAGCCCTCGGTGGCATCGGACAGCGGCCATCCGACACCGTCCCCGCTGAGGATCGGAGCCTGGACATAGCTGATGTTCTTGATCGTCCAAAGGAGGGCCATGAACTCGGACCATGTGGTGGGCGGGCTGAGGCTGTTGTTGGCAAAGAAGTCGGCATTGTACCAGAAGCCGGGCTTCACCTTTCCCGTGTACGCGCCGCCCCAAACTTTGCCGCTCACCGTAAGCGGGTCGAGGGCCCCCGGCTGGTACGTGGATGTACTGAGCGTTCCTGTCAGATCGGTCACCCAGTTCTTCGAGGCGTACTGTTTGATGGTCGCGCTCGGCATGAAAATCAGGTCGGCCGGCGATTGCCCCGCCTGGAAACTGATGGGCAATGTCGGCGTCAGGTCTTCCTGACGCGAGGTCGTGTATTGATAGGAAATTTGTGTCGAGTTCTTGAATGCGTCGAGCACTGGTTTGAAATTCGCCCATTCTCCTCCCGCCCACGGCCCGACCACTTGCACGGTGACCGCCGGGGTCGGTCGGGGCGCGACGAGGTAGCCGACGGCGCCCCCGATGACGAGGCCCACCACTAGCAACAACACGGCGATTATCCAGCTGGTGCCGCCTCGCTTTGGGACGTAGTCGGTCGACGATCCTGTAGACCCTGACGATGGACTCGGTTGCCCCATTCCTCGACCCCGCGCGCGGAACGCGCTTCGCAGGTATATCCTTTTCCCGAGTCCACATGCTCAGTCCTGCACCCTGCTGCGTGGAATCGCGGATAAGTGACGCGGCGAGATCTCGGTAGCCGATTCAGCGTTCACCCCAATTCGGAATACAATCGCAGGTGATCCCGCAGGTAGCGCGTGATCAGGAATTCGCGGCGCACACGCTCTCGGCCGGCGCGACCCATCTCCCGCCGGCGCCTTTCGTCCCTCAAGAGCTCGATCGTGCGTTCCGCGGTCTGTTGGACCGAAGAGACGAGGAAGCCATGGTGCCCATCCTCGATCTGGATTCGGATGCCTCCGACGTCCCCGCCGACGACCGGGACTTCCTTCCAAAGAGCTTCGCTTACGATAAGCCCGAATCCCTCGCGCAAAGATTTGGCCAAGGCGACGTCCGTCTCCCGCTGGAAGACGTTCACCTCAATCGCACCCACCCCTCGGAGATCCGTCAAGAAGTGGATGTCGGGGTCGTCACCGGCGTGACGCGTCGTCCGTTCGAACCAAAGCCATCCCTCCGGATCGTCCTTGGCCATGGAGCCGATCATGAGGAGCTGGACGTCAGGGATGGATCGCTTCACCAATCGATAGGCGTCGATTACCCCGAGCGGGTCCTTCCACGGATCGAAGCGGCCCACCTGACTGATCACCGGCCGAGCCGGGTCGAACTCGAACCGAGAGAGGATGGCCTTCTTCTCACCTTCGCTGACGTCTCGATTCTTCGGACTCAGCGGATCGATCGCGGGCGGCGCGACCGTCAACTGGCGGAACCGCACCTCGGAGGGCACATACGTCGCGGAACTGAAAATCGCCGCGTCATACTTCTCCAAGTAGGGCTTCAACAGTCGCAGTACGGAGGGATTCGGGGTCGTGAGATCGATGTGGCACCGCCAAATCCAGGGGGACTTGTGTTTGACGAGGTTCACGAGTGGGGCCGGTTGCGGATCGTGGATGACGACGACGTCGAAATCGTCGTGGAAGTCGGCAGCATTCGCCTCGTTCACCTTGCGATAAGCCGATTCCATCTCGGGAGTCAGGCCCGCGGGCGCTCCCTGGAGCGCGTTGTGAATGGCCTTCGTGGCATCGAAGAAGGGATTCGTGCCAGAGAGGACGTACCAGTGTACGTCCAACCCGAGGTCTGTCATCAGGGGCACGATGCTGTGCAGGAGTTCCGCAACGCCTCCGCCGTACGAGGTCGCGTTCACGTGCGCAATGCGGGTCCCTTTGAGCAACTTCGAGAGCGCTTGAAGCTCCTCATAAGCGGCCGATCCAATGATGGAACGGTAATCTGAGAGGCGCTTTGCGACGACCGCGACTTCCTCCATTCCGAAGCCTCCTCAGACGGAACGTCGCGCAGTTCATTAGCTATTGGTCAGCCGATGGGAGCCGACACCTTTCGGCGATCGCGTCTCTCCGAGGTCCGCACAGCACCGTTAAGTAGGCTCCCTCGCTTAGTGCCGATGTACCGCATGGCCGACGAACCGGGCGACGACCAGCAGAAGAAACGTCCATCGCTCCCGCCGGTCGAGTTCTTGAAGCCCGGGGAGTCCCAGGGGCCTCTGCCCCCGAGGGACCAGTCACCCGCCGCCTGGGTACCGCGCCCGGAGGAATACCAACGACCCAGCTCGTGGACGCCGCCGCCCACAAGGGCGCCACCGTCCGCGTCCAACCTGCCGAAGATCGCGGGCGTTCTCCTGATCGCGTCCGCGGTTGTCGGCATGTCCGGCGCGATTTACAACGCCGTCACATTGCCCACTCCCGCCGAATACGCGAACTTCACGCAGGGCAATTCCCCCTCGACCGTCGCCCTCCTCCAGATCTGCGGCCTCATCTCGATCTGGTCCCAAGGGCTCGCTTTCCTCGGGGGCGTGATGGCCTTCCAACGAATGAATTGGAGACTCACCCTCGTCTGTGCGCTCTTCTCCCTCGCGACCCTCGGGTTCTTTTACGTCGAGGGATCCCTCATCGGACTCCTCGGACTGCTCATCACGATTCGAGCGCGGCCCTTCTTCCTCACGTGACAGGAGGGGCGACGGCCCGCAGCGCTTGCACGAATCGCTCGTTGTCCTCCGTGCTGTTGTAGAAGTAGGGCGACACTCGGAGCCGGTCGTGGCGATAGTCCACCACGAATTTCCGCGACGCCAGCGCCTTCACAGCCTTCGGTGGGTCCCGCATCTGGATCGCCACGATTCCCGCCCGGTCGACCGGGGCCGTGGGCGTTTTGAGAGAATACCCCGCGTCGGAAAGCCGATCACAGACGTCAGTCACGAGCTCCGAGGTCCTCTCGCGTAACCGGTCCACCCCGATCTCGAGGACGATGTCGAGGCCCGCGTTCGCCGCGTAGACGGCGGCATTCGCGGTCGTGCCGAGCTCGAACCGCCTCGCCCCTTCGTGGAACTCGAACACCTTCGGGTCGAAGTCGAACATGCGGGCGTTTCCGAACCAACCCGCGATCGTCGGCCGAAGCTCTTGAGCCAGTGAATTCCGAACGTAGAGAAACGCGATTCCCGTCCCGCCGAGAAGCCACTTCAGCCCGCCCGTGACAAGTACGTCGATGTCGGCGGCGCGCACGTCGGTCGGCAACTGGCCGGTGCCTTGGTAGGCGTCGATCAGGGCGAGGGCTCCCTGACGGTGGGCCGTTTTCGCGATGGCACCGATGTCCTGTACTGCGCCGCTCGTGTAGTACACGTGCGACGTCGCGACGAGAGCGGTTCGATCATCCGTCGCCGATTCGAATCGGTCGATCGAAACGCGAATTCCGTCATCGGACGGCACAAACACACGCTCCGCGGTAGGTTTCACCGCCCACTGATAGGACAGCGTGGGGAACTCAAGGTCCGATAGGACGATTCGAGGCCGTTCGGCATAGTCCAAAGCACTCGCGACCGCGGAGAGAGCGACCGACACGCTCGGGGCTAGCGCAACCTCCTCGCTTCGGGCACCCAGAACGCGGGCGACTTTTCCCCGAAGAGCCTCCAAGGCGCCGACCCACAGTTCGTACCACGCGGACGCCCCGAGGGCTTCCCACTGGTCCAGGAATTGCTCCTGGGCGGCCCGAACCCGAGCGGCAAGCGGAGCGAGGGAGCACGTGTTCAGGTACGTCGTGGTGCGGAACGTCGGGAACTCGTCCCTCCACGCGCTCCAATCCACGCGGGCCTGCACGCTCGACGGAGAGAAAAAGGATTGGGGCACGACCGGTGATGGTCGCCCATTCGAGCGTTCGTGCAGCTTGTGTCTTAGACGCGTGACCGGGCTCGGTCGCGGACCAAGAATCGGCAGACAGGATCTCCCGCGACGACCCGATGAGATGTCTCCACATCGGCACCCAGGAGATTCTGGAACATCTCCCGTTCGACGCGACACGCTTCCGGATACGTTTCGGCAACGGCCATGATTGGGCAATTGTGCTCGAACATCTCGACCACCTTGCGGCCCGCGTGGCCGACCTCCGCCATGTAACCCCCCTCGTCTCGGATCTTCACCAACTCCGAGACCTTCTCTTTCAGGCTGCCGTCAGGAACCCGATTCCGGTTGGCATCCAGAACCTCCTGCGCCCGCTGTCGCAAGAGTCGGACGATCGCCTCCCGTCCGATCTTCTCCTCGATGAAGCGCAGGGCACACAAGGTCATGTGGGTGTAGGCCTCCGGGAAGAGGCCTGCGGATCCCGCGCTCAGGGCGAAGAAGGCGCGCGGCCGACCACGCCCTCCCGGTCGGGACGAGCGCTCCACGAGACCCTTCGTCTCGAGGACCGTCAAGTGTTTCAACGTAGCCATTTTCGAGATGTGGACCGATGCCGCGAGGTCGGTCAAGGAGACGGCACCCTCTCGTTTGAGGGTCAAGAGTATCTGTTTTTTCGTGGACGAAAAACCGGCTTCGAGGCCACCGGAGGACACCTCCGCGCGAAGGGCCATGACCTCCCCCATGACCACCGAGATATCATATACCTATGCGTTTACAAAATAGGGGGGGGGGGATTCGCGGCGGCCCTTCTGTTCGCGGGAACGCCCGCCAGCCCATTCCACGGTCGAGAGCCGATTAGTTTTCGGGCGGGGGAGGCGGCGGAGGCAAGGACGATGCATCGCGCCGGCGGCGTCTCAAGAACAGGACGACGAGGAGGATCGCTGCGATGACCGCGACGCCGCCGACGAGCGCGACGATCAAGCCGCTCGGTCCGCCGGGGGAGATCGGAAGCTGAAGGTCCGCTTGGACGTCCGTCGTCACCGTGGGATCGTGCCGGACAGAGGCGCCACCCCGGAAGCTGAGGCCCGCCAAGAGAACGAATCCAAGGAACCGGTTCCCGTTCTCGGCAACGATGGACACGCGCCGTCCGGCGACGATCTGCCCGTACACGGCGCGCGTCGGGTTGCCGTCAACCGTGCTTAGACCCGCCCACGTGTAGCGACCGATACGGGTCCAGTTCGCTCCGAAATCCACGTTGGGGGTCGCGAGCCGGCGGACCGGTGCAAAGTCCCCCGTGGTGTCATTCGCGGTCTCCGCCCGGATCGTGCTGTTGAACTGGGCCGCGCCCGATTCGTGCATGGGACCGAGCACGTGGTTCTCGAGCCATTGGTCGGCGATGGCCGCGGGAATGAAATTCCCGACAATCGCTCCGATCTCGAGAAGAAGCCTGCGCGAATTGCCGCCGAAATTCCCGGCCGCGTACGTCCAGCCCTCGATGTCCTGATCCCATTTCAGGTCGTAATGGACGGCCTTACCGCTCACGAGGAGGTCCGTCGCGCGGGTAACTTTCGTGATCGTGTTCCCGCTAGAGACTGTGACGTTCCATTGCGGCACCGTCACGTTCGTGACCTGCTGAACGGAGGCGTTCAGGTGGAACGTGAAGTGTACCAGGGGAAGCACCCCGGCCACGCTGCCGGCGTAGTTCGCCACGGCAGAGTACGAGAGGTTCCTCGCGCTCAGGTCGAAGGTCCACGTACGATATCCGGTCCCGTTGGTGCGAACGACGGGGCCCGCGGTCCAGTTCGTATTGAGGTCGACCTTCTTGTAGAGGACGTCGCTCGTTCGGTTCAGGTAGTCCGAGAACCGGCCCGTCGAGCTATTGTAGACACGGGCGTAGTCCGCAATGTTGTTTCCGCTATTGTCCCGGAACTCCACGATGGAGTCGAGTTTCATCGCGTACAACGTGTAGATCTTGATGGCGCGGTTTTCGAGGATACTGCGACCCTGCGAGTCGACGACATGGGCGACTCCGAGATACCGAGCCTTGATCGCGACGACGTAGATGTTGTTCGGGTTCGCGGTCGTGCCGTACACGATGCCAAATGCCGCGTCCTGCCCGAACCGAATGAAGACGTGGTCGCCTCCGCCGAGGGCGGCGGTGGTCCCGCGCTCCTCGACGAGCTGGTCATTCACGTACGTGGCAGCCTGTGACGGAGGACTTGCGATGACAGTCGCGATACCGGTCACGATGAGACACAAGGCAACAAGGATCGCCTTGGTGTGCATGTGGACAACGCTCCGCTCCCTCCCCGCCTCGCGAGTGACCTATTGAATCCTTCGGTGCGAAACTCATTCCCGATTTCGTACGGTCGTCGAAGGGGATGTGCTCGAAGTCCTCAGGGCCCGAGGATCGCTGAGGCAGTGGAAACGTTCTTACAAGGCGATCCGTTCGGGCACGCGTGAAGCGGCGTCCCCTTGGCCGCACCGGTCTCAACGTGTCGGAGATCGGTTTCGGTGCGTGGGCGATCGGCGGGAACGAACACGGGAATTCCTATGGTCCAACGAAGGACGCGGAATCCATCGAGGCCGTCCGTAGGGCGGCCGATCTCGGGGTGAACTTCTTCGACACCGCCGACGTGTACGGTTGGGGCCATAGCGAGGAAGTCCTGGGGCAAGCCCTCGAGGGCCGGCGGAACGAGGTGTTCCTCGCGACGAAGGTCGGGGGCGATTTCTACCACGGCGGCGTTCGGATGAACTTCGACCCCGGCTACCTGGCGTTCGCCCTGGATCGGTCTCTGCAGCGGCTGCGGACAGACCGGGTTGACCTCTACCAGCTGCACAATCCGCCGGCGGAAATGATGGCGGAGGGCGAGACCTACGAAGCGTTGGAGGCTCTAAAAGCGGAGCACAAGATTGACCATTACGGCGTCTCCGTTCACGAACCGCTGGAAGCACAGCTCTGTCTGGAGGCGGGCAAGCCCGAAGTCCTCCAGATTCCGTTCAGCCTGCTTCGCCAAGAGTGGATTGGGGAGATCCTCGCGCAAGCTCGACGGTCGGGTGTCGGAATCATCGCGCGCGAGCCGCTGGGGAACGGGTTTCTCACCGGACGTATCCCTCGGGAGGCGAAATTTCCGCCGGGGGACATTCGTCATCACTGGCCGCCGTCGATGATCGATGGCCGCATCGGGGCCGCGGAACGACTTTCCTTCCTCGTGAAACCCAACCGAACGATGGCTCAGGCCGCGTTACGTTTCGTCCTGGCCTTTCCAGAGACGTCCGTCGCGATTCCGGGAGCGAAGACGATTGCGCAAGTCAACGAGAACGTCGGCTCGGCGGATGCGCCTGCGCTCACGGATTCGGAAATCGAAGAGTCCCGGAGGCTATACGCGAAGGACTTCGGGTTCTAGGGGAGCCGCTGAAACCTTTTAACCAACCCATCGCTTAGCGTCACCGGAGAAAACACGGATGTGGGCCCGTCCGGATCTTCTCGCCGAGTTGAAAGGGCTCGGCCTTCTCCGCAGTCCAGCACTCGAACGATCTTTCCTCCACGTTCGCCAGGAGTCGTTTCTGCCGGAGGCATTTGGAACCCTCGCGTACGCTGACATGCCCCTTCCCGTCCATGTATCGCCCAATCCGCCCACGATGCCCTCGCCCCGATGCCTCATCGCCGCCCTCGACCTCCTTGAACCGCTCTCGGATGTGCGGGTTCTGATCGCCGGCTGTCGCGGCGGCTATCCCGGGGCCCTTCTCGCCGAGATCGTCGGACCGGATCGGGTCGTCGTCGTCGAGACGGATCCGGAGCGGCGCGCGCGAACCACGCGGCGACTCCAGGCCGCGGGCTTCGAGTCCGTCCGGGTGCTTCCGGCCTTGCCGCAGGACACCTTCGACCGGATCCTGGTCCTCGACGCGACCCCGCCGCGACAACTCGTCCCCCTCCTCGCGGATCCGGGCTTCCTTATCGCACGCGGTCGAGGGGTTCATGACCTCGCCTTCGTGAAACTGGTCCGACAAGGGGGCGAGACGGTCCAGATGACATTCAACGAGGCGCCGTCCGACGTGATCGCCGGGCCTGGGCGATCGGACGACGACGGCCCGGTCGACTTCGGCCGACTCTTTGCGGTGGAAGACCTTTTGGCTCATGCGTGGGAAGGCCGCGTCACGGGCCACTATGACCAGCATTTCCGGGACATCGTGGACGACACGTTCGCGCGAGGTCCGCTTGACCCGAGCGCGTTCGACCCCGGGGAGGAGCCGTGCAAGGACGCGGCTCGCCGCGCTTTCCAGGCCGCGTACATTCTCCAGAGTGCGGGGGAGCTGGAGCGATCCGCGGACGCGTACGAACGCTCGATCCAACTGGAGGCGACTGCGGAAGCCCATACGTTCCACGGATGGGCCCTGAGTTTCATGGGCCGCTATGACGCCGCGATACAAGAGTGCAAACGGGCCATCGAAGTCGATCCGTCGTTCGGGAACCCGTACAACGACATCGGCGCCTATCTGATCGAGCTCGAACGCCTCGACGAGGCGATCCCGTGGCTCGAGCAAGCGATCTCAGCCCCCCGGTACTGCTGCTATTTCTACGCGCACACGAACTTGGCGCGAGTGTACCTCCAGAAGGGCCTTCGGGAGAAAGCGCGAAAGGCTCTGCGTCAGGCCCTCGACGTGAACCCCGAATACGAACCCGCTCAGGAACTCCTCCGACGGATCGAACGCGAGAGCGGCTATTTTGGCTGAAGGGCTAGGACCGCGTTGCGAAACATAATGAAATCCTGCTCCGATAGCGTCGCTTGAGGTCCCTTCGAGACGAGGAACTCAGCGGGGCCTCGGTCCGTCGTGACGAGAAGTCGGTCCTCGGTCCTTCGCGTTCCGGCTGCGTCCTCGGCGGGCCGGACCTCGTGCGAAACGTCACGAACGATTCGCCGCTCGATCGCTTGGTGGACCGCATAGCCCTGGAATTGTTTCACGTTCCAGGCACCGTGGACCTCGAGATGGGCCCGCAATTCTAGGAGCCGGTCGTCGGTCACGAGAAGGGTGCCGCCTTGGACCGGGAGGACGATCAAGGGGCGCTCGTCCGGCGCTAGGTGGTGCGCAAAGAGCGACAGCCGATACGGATCGCGTTTCGTTGAGCGAGCGAGGCCGAGGAACGCCGTGTCGTCGAATGCGTCCGCCTCGCGCATCGACGCGGCGAAGGACCCGGAGGACATGAACGTTCGCGGGGGAAACGGGCACCCTTAAGAGAACCGCCCTCATGGTGCTCAGGCTGTGACATCCACGAAGCTCGACGAGGCCAAGGCCGCCTTGGAACGCGGCGCGTTCGAAGAAGCGCTCCGTCTGGTCGAGGTCGCACATTCCGATCATCCTGACGACGCTCAGACCCGAGAACTCTACGCCGTCACCCATCTCGCGAAGGCGATTCGTCTCTCGGAGAACGCGCGAAAGGCACGTCAGGCCGCCTTGGAACGGCGCGAAATCGATTACGAAGAAGAGTTCGAGGACGACCCCCAAGTTTCGCACACGTTCGACGAAGCGCTTGCCGCGATCGAGGACGTCCTTCACGTCGAGCCGACCCATTGGAAGGCCCGAATGCTGAAGGCCAGCCTTCTCTTCCGCCGAGACCGAGGGGTCGGGCGACCACAGGCCCTCGCAATCCTGCATGAGCTGGCCGCCGCGGAGCCAACGAACAAGCAAGTGCCTTTCACAATCCGAAAGATCGAACGCCCCTGTGAGCGGTGTGGGGATACCGGCTTCTGCCCGCACTGCAAAGGGCGCGGTCAACGTCGGTTCCTAGGGCTCAACCGAAAATGCGAACGGTGTTATGGGCGCGGCATCTGCCCGGCTTGTGGCGTCCTCTAGTCGTCCTTTTCGTCGTCCAGTTCCGCGAGCGTGGGGTCCTTGCCCTCGATCCATTCCACACGGTCCACGCGGCCGATCTCGCCGCACGAAAGACACTCCCAGCCCAAGGCGTAGTCTTCGAACATCACGAGGCCCCGCTCCTCTTTGGAACACTTGGGACACGGACCTGTGACGTATCCGCTGACCCGGAACACGCGGATGACGACCTCGGTCAACGACGTCATCCTCCTCGAATCTCATTCGTCGGCCGAGTCGTCCTTCCCGGTCGGGGAGACATACCAATCGGGAACGCCCTGGTCCCCTCCGAGGTCGCACTTGGGGCAGACGTAGTCGAGGATCGGGTAGTTTCCGTGGGCATGTTGGACGAAGAAGACCTTGTCGGAGCCGCACTTCTCGCATTTCTGCGGGTCTCCCCCGATGTTCTTCCGGCTGAACACGGCGCGCACGACGACCCCGGGCCATCATAAAGTTGCCGGTCACCGCAAGTTCTTTGCGAATCTGCGCACTCGTCCCTCCATGTTCCTTCGATTCTCCCGGTTCCGTTTCCGGGAAGGCAAGGAGGTCGACGGACTCCGGATCCTCCGGGGCCATGCGGCAGCCATCCGGTCCGCGCCGGGATGCCGAGATGCGTGGCTCGGCCAGGGCCAACACCCCGCGACAGAGTGCATCGTGATCGCACTGTTCGAGGACGAAGACTCCCTACGGCGCCTCGAAGGCCGACTCCGATCGGACCCGACGCGCGGGGGGGGATTTCTTCGCCCTCCTCGCCCTGACCACCCAACCTCCGGAAGTCGTCCCGTACGAAGTCCACGAACTCGGGTGAGGGCCGCGAACCTTTTTCGGTCGGAGAACCATCGCGTCGCGGGGAGCGAACCTTGGCGATTGCATTCTCGACCCTGGATCGGCAACTGACCCGCGACATCCGCCAACTGCATGATTACCTGTGGGTTCCCACATGGAACGGGAACGAGTCGAAGCTGCAAGCGAGTCTCATTAAGGGTGCAAAGTCCCTCGACACGTTCCTTCACGCGGGCGGAAGGCTCCGCAAGAACGCGGAGGCTCTCGCGAAACCCTGGAATCGGGAACACCAAGGCAGCTCTCTTTTCGAACTTCTCGATGACTTGGTCGGCCTGACCGCAGCGACCGAGCTGGTCCGAAAGGGAAAGGATCGAGAGGCAGTCATACGAGCCCAGGCCGTTGTCGAGAGCACGAGCATCGGGGTTTGCTCGGAGGCAGGCCACTTTGAAATCGTCGAGGAATGGGAGGCCCGCAAGATCGACTTCCACACGTACACCGGGAGAATCGCCGCCGTCCTGGAGTCGAAACTCATTCCTCAAGCGACTCAGTTCCGACGCGTGATCAACGCGGTCCACAACTTCGGGAGCGAGTGGGATGGCTCGGCGTCGAAGGACGAGCAGACGCTCGCGGCCCGATCCGCCATCGAAAGCGCGGCGTGGTGCGTGAGTCGGAGCGTGGGGATTCGGACGATGCTCGGCGCGGGGCCGAAAGTGTCCGAGAAGGACTTCGGGATCCTCTTGAATCTCATCGTGACCCGGCTCTAAATACGTCCACCGTTACCAAGAACCTCTAAGGCTCGACCACCTCCTTAAGATGGACCAGCTCTTTCGGGAGGGAGCCTCTGGTGGGGACGCCATGCGAGCAACAAAGCCTATTGTGATCAAGATCGGCGAGACCCGGATCGATCGAGAGGGAATCTCGAAAATGCTCACCGCCCTCAGCGTGTCCCAAGAGGGGGCGAAGCGATTCGAGACAGCGCCCGACACCGGGGAGACCCTCATTGAGCTTGCCGGTCGCATCTGCTACGAATCCTTCGAGGTCGGATTGAACCCGAACGTCACGAAAATTCGGCTCGACCCGAAAGACTATTTTGAAAACCTTCTCCGGAAGGGCGACGGGAGCGTCGCGGAGCATGCCGTGGTCAATTTCGTGATGATTGGTGTCTCACGCGTTATGACGCACGAGCTTGTTCGGCACCGAGTCGGAGTCGCGGTTAGCCAAGAGTCCTTCCGGTACGTACGCCCCAAGGAAGTGAACTTCTGGATCCCCGACGAGCTGAGTCCCGAGCAGGCCGAAGCGATGAAGGCCGCGGTGGAACAATCCGAGGAAGCCTACCGCGCCCTAGAGGGAAGCATTCCCTGGGAGAAGATGACGATGGACGAAAAGAAGAGGTTGACCTCGGCCCTCCGTCGCATTCTCCCGGACGGACTGGCCACAAACGTGATCTGGAGTGCGAACCATCGAACCTTGCGGTGGGTGATCGAGATGCGGACGGATCCCGCGGCGGAAGTCGAAATCCGAATGGTGTTCGATCAGGTCGCGCAGATCTGCAAACGGGACTACCCCAACCTCTACCAGGATTTCCAGAGAAAGGAACTACCGGATGGGACCGGCTCGTGGCGGCCCGCTCTTCGATCCAAGGTCTAGGTCTACTCCCGGTCAGAGCCAGCGAAACAAGACTTTCCAGAACTCGGCTTTCTCAGGTTTCCTCACGCCCGCAAGGATCGTCCGTAGAACGTGTTGATTCTGAGCATCCACGTTTTCGTATCCCGCGGACATCGCATCGTACGGAGAGAGCCGCTCGAGAATCGTCTTCTCTACCAGGATCGCTTGGCCTTCCCCGACGACCTCGTCCTTGAACTTCACGACGAGGCGGTTTCCGGGGACGAGCGCGATGCGGTCGTGTTCTTGCGGTGTGAGATAGGTCTGGTAGACGTACTGCTTGCGAACCTTCTCTTCAGCGCCCGGGTAGACGATGACGATCGTTTTAGGCGGCCCCGCGTTCGGTGGGATCATGGACGCGTCCGCAGACGAATCCCCGAACGGAGATGAAGCTTTCTCTCCTCAGAGCGCGGCGAGCACTTCGTCCGTGTGGCCCTCAACGTGGACCTTCGGCCAGATTCGAGAGATCTTACCGCCCTCATCAATCAGAAAGGTCGTGCGTTCGATCCCGAAGTATTCGCGGCCATAGAGGTTCTTTTTCTTCCAGACGCCGTACGCCTCGGTGACTTTCCCCTGGTCGTCGCTCAACAACGGGAAGTTCAGATGGTATTTGTCTCGGAACTTTCCATGGCTCGCGGCGTCGTCTCGGCTGACGCCGAGGACGACCGCTCCCTTCGACGTCACGCGGGCGAGATTGTCTCGGAAGCTGCACGCTTCCTTCGTGCAACCTGGCGTGTCGTCCTTCGGATAGAAGTACAGGACGACTTTCTTTCCTCGGAAGTCCTTCAATGACAACCGTCGTCCGTCGTCGGATCGCAACGTGAAGTCCGGGGCCGGTTCACCCAGTGCGGGCATCGTTCTCCTCGCGTCTTGCAGGCGTCCGTCCGACATAACATCACCGATTTGCTTCGCGACCGGCATCCATCGGGTTGGCGCCGCACTTCATGCAATATAGTATCAAGTTTGGTATTTCTCGTCGCATCCTTTATGTAAACGTACCAGGTTCGTTTGGATTAGCCCTCCTAGCCGTAGGTGCAATTAGGGACTCCATGGCCCGCAAGGCGAGTTCTACGAAGCCGCCGGCCCCCAAGTCGGGGTTCCGACCGACCCTTGAGAGGCTGAAACCGTCCAAGCGTTTGCAGGCGCCCGAAGCCGCCGCGGACGCGCAGCAGGGCATGCTCCAGCTCACGTTCGCGCGGCATGCCCACGGCTACGGCTTCCTCGCGGCGTTCGCGTTCTTCTTCAACGTCATTCTCCTCGTGTTCTTTGCGGGGCAGCCCTTGCCGATCACGGGGCTCCGCCTCGACTACATCTTGTGGCTCCTCCCCGCGGTAGCGGGTGCCCTGAGTTCCTGGGATGCCGTTCGGCTGAAACGGGAACCGTATCGACGCCATTACGTGTCGCGTCACTTCGCCAGTTCGTGCGCCGGAATGGCCCTCTTCTTCGTGGTCGCGTTCGCGATCATCCTCGCGATGCAAGGGGCCCTGCCCACCTGGGCCATCCCCTTGATTTACCCGCTGTCCACGGTGGGAGTGCCGCTCACAATCGTGTCGATGGGGATGACGTGGCAAGGCCTCGGAGGCCGAAAGCTCGCTAGCGTCGGGTTGGCCCTGTTCCTGCCCGTTCTCATGGTCTTCTTGACCTTGTTCGATCCCAACCTTTCCATCGCAACCGTGGACGGCCGAAACCTGTACACGTTCACGTACTTGGTGGGAGCCCTGACGACGGAGATCTCGGGATCGCTCCTCCACATCATCGCTTCGTCGACGTCGATCTACCAGCGAGAAATCCTGAAGGCGGACAACTCGAAGGTCGCGATCGTCCAGCAGGACTACCAGAAGAAGCGCGAGGCCCTGGACTACAAGGAGCGCGCCCTCCGCGGTCGGGAAGCCCACCTGGAGGCTCTGCAACAGGAACTCGAGGACCAAGCCAAGGACTTGAAGTCGAAACTCGGCGAAGTCACCACGCGGGAGGTCGGGATTGAGAAGGGGAGCACCCAATTGAGGGACTTGGACCGCAAGGTCGCGTCCGCCCGAGCGGAGATCGAGGCGAAAGCGGAAGAGATCCGCCTCCGGGACGGCGACCTGGCCACGCTGAAAACGGAGTTGGAGAAGACCCGACAGGCCGTGAGCACGCGGGAGGCTTCCTTGGCGGAGCGCGAGAAGGAAGTGAAGCGGGCTTCCATCGAGTTGACCTCGAAGGTCCGGGGGTCGGAGACGAAACTCAAGTCCATCGAGGAACGCGAGTCTCGGCTGCAGGAGCACGAGAAGTCGTTCGACTCGACCCGCACATCCCTCCTGAAGAAGGAAAAGGAGCTGCAGCTGAAGGAATCCGAGCTCCGGATGAAATCGGAACGCCTCGAGGGGACGACCTCCTCCGCGGAGGCGACCCGGATCCGGGAGCTCAAGGACTGGGAATCGAAGATCCTCGCGAAGGAGAAGGAGGTGGGCAAGCAGGAAGTCGAACTCCGAACGCTCGAGAGCCAACTCCGCGAACGGTACGAGAATGCGACACGGATCGACAAGCAATTCCAAGGTCAACGCCGAATGTACGAGGATCGAGAGACGGAGTTCGTGTCTCGAGAAAAGGCGATAGCGGACCAGGAAGCGACCTTGCGACAGCGAGCGGCGGAAATCAACCGACAGGCGGCGGCTGTCGAGGAAGCGCAGAAAGGCGTCGATGACAGGACGAAGAAGTACTCGGAGCTTTTCAAGGACGCGAAGATGAAAGAGGCCGCGGTCGGGTCCAACGCGGAGGACATCCGACGGCAGAAGGAGACGCTCGGCACCCGAGAGAAGAAATTGTCCGACATGCAAGCGAACCTCCAGGCCGAGATCAAACGGCTGAATGAAGAGAACCGAAACCTCCTCGAAAGGGCGAAAGAAATCGAGGAACGCGAATCCGACGTCCAGCTCAAGGCCCTCGAACTCGAGACGAAGACCCGCGAGGGTCGGGCGGGCGGGTCGACGCCCGGTATGCGCGACCTCGACCGCGAGTCTCAGCTCGAGGCATGGGAGCAACGGCTGCGCGAGAGGGAGGAAGAGTTCAAGCGCCGCACCTACCAGAAAGAGAAGGAGATGGAGATGCGCTAGGGCGCCGTGAAGGCCCGGATTACGACCAAAGCAGGCGCGGAGGAAGCGGAGGAAGCGGTCGCCATCGAGAAGAAAGCGGCTCGTGTGAAGACTGGAACGCCGCGGCTCGATGACCTGCTCTACGGAGGCATCCCATTCAACTCGAACGTGCTGTTCGTCGGACCCGCGTTCGTTGGCAAGGAGGTCGCCCTCCTGAATTTCATCGCGGAAGGCCTGAAGAAAGGTATCCCCGTGATCATCATCACGACGACGAAACTCCCGATCGATGTCGCGAAGGATATCGCCCCGATCCTCCCGACTTTCGTCGAATACGACCAGCTCGGTCTCGTCCGATGGATCGACTGCACCTCACCCATGGCTTCGGGGAAGCCGGTGAAGGAGAAGAACGTCTGGCGTGTGAACGGACCCACGGACTTCGAAAACATCTACCAGGTCGTGAGTCAGCTCGATGAGGAATTCAAGAAGAAATATCCCTATTTCCGGCTCGCGTATCTCACCCTCAGCTCTTCGATCACTCAGGCGGACGAGCGGGACGCGATGAACTTCTTCCAGCGGCTCGTGAACCGCCTGCGCCAGACGAAGGCCGTGTCCGCGATCGCTCTGGAACGAGGCATGCACAACGACCAGACCCTGGAGGCGATGGAGCACATGGTGGACGGCGCGATCCACTTCAAGTCGGACAAACAGAAAACCCAGCTTCAGGTCGTGGGCCTCGGCGAGGTCCAGACGCACGACTGGGTCCCGTACAAGTTCACGAACAAGGCGATCATGATCGGATCGTTCCAGCTCGAACGCATCCGCTGACGTCGACCGTTCGGCCCCTTGGAAGCTTTCTTGAACCCCACCGCGATGCCTACCTCGCAGCGGGGCGGAAAGGATGGAACGCGGATGCACGGTTCACAAACTCGTCGCCGATATCGCGCTCTTCTCCGGCCGCAAGGTGCTGTTCGTGAAGTACCGCGACGTGGGACGATACGACGGCCAACGAGGATGGTTCCTCCCTGATGACCTCATGGCCCACATGGAGCATCCGGAAGACGCCGCGAAACGGATTGCGCGGGAACAAACCGGTGTCGGGCTTGAGGACGTCCGCTTGAGCCACATCGAATCCTTCGGGAACGGGGCCTGGCATCTCATCTTCCA
>Ga0137416_10000642_pt1 | contig 16538 bp, 17 predicted proteins | sample CZODoug3_1_1_16f_FD_108282 | JGI IMG/M metagenome (GOLD analysis project Ga0137416, IMG submission 108282) | Vadose zone soil fungal communities from Angelo Coast Range Reserve, California, USA - CZODoug3_1_1_16fungal (Illumina Assembly) | ecosystem: Environmental > Terrestrial > Soil > Vadose...
CGGTATTGGAGTGAGCGCGTGTTCGACGTTGCAGACGCGGTAGCGGAGCTCGCCCGGGAGAACGGTTGCACGTCCGCTCAGCTTGCCGTGGCCTGGCTGTTGGCGCAGCCGGAAGTGACCGCACCCATCATCGGCGCCTCCAGGCCCGAGCAGCTGGTGGAAACGGCGAAGGCGGTGGGGCTGAGTCTCTCCGAGTCGACAATGCAGCGGCTGGACCAGGTCTCGCAACCATTTCGGTAAAGGACGCGCGCGAGGCCGGCCGCGGATAGTTGCCTCTAATCCGGAGCAAGCGAACCCACTCAGAGCGCCTTGCCGTTAGTGACCGGCACGCTAAGGCATGCGTCCAGCCATGCGGCTCAGTCCCGCAGCGTGACGGACAGACCGGCGAGCAAGCCGCCGTCGATGACAAACTGCGCTCCCGAAACGAAGCTGGCGCGGTCTGAAGCCAGAAATGCGATGAGCTCCGCCACCTCCTCGGGTTTCGCGACCCGCCCCAACGGATGCATGCGGCCCCACTCAGCCACCTGAGATTCCCGGCTCAGCTCGCCTCGGAAGAGATCGGCCGCCCAACGTAGCATCGGGGTGTCCACTGATCCAGGACAAACGGCATTGACTCGGATGTGGTCTGGCGCATGGTCGATCGCCATCGCTCGGGTGAGCGCGAGTACGCCGCCCTTGCTCGCCGTGTAGGCAGCCACCTTTGGTTGAGTTGCCAGTCCCTGAACAGAAGCCACGTTGACAATCGCTCCGCCGCCTCGGCGGCGCATCAACGGGATGGTGTGCTTGGCAGCAAGGAACTGACCTTTGAGATTTACACCCAGGACCTCATCCCATGTTTCTTCAGCAGTGTCCACGGCGGTTCCGTAGCGCTGAATGCCTGCGGAACAAACGAGGATATCGACCCCGCCATATAAGTCAGCGGTGAAGGTGGCCAGTCCCTCAAGATCGGCCGACGAGCGGACATCGGCTGGCCTTGCGCGGACCTGCAGCCCCGCCTCGCGCAGTTCGCTCTCTTTTTGAGCGAGGCCCTCGCCCACATCGCCGATTACGACCGCAGCTCCGCCGGCCGCCAGCCGCTCGACCGTCGCCAAGCCGATGCCCGCTGCGCCACCAGTGACTATTGCGACCCGATTTTCGAATTCCCGCTCAGCCATCGCAAACCTCCAATCCGAGGTGAAACGCTCGCGAGGCATGGGGTGCCATCTTCAGGGCTGTACCGTTGGCCGCCGCCTCCTCGAGTCCATTGGTTGGATAGCTGGAGAAAGGCTCCAGGCCGACCGCATACAGGCCGCCATACCAAGGATGTATTTGCGATGCCCCAAATTCCTGCCAGAACCAGAGGTACGGCATGGTGTGCAGATCCCACTCAACGCGAAGGCGAAGGCCATCGTCTGGACGAACCATCTCGTACCAACCTTCGGTGAACCCAGTCAGATAAACGATGTCGCTCTCGGTGCCATGCTTCGGCACGACGCTGAGGTCTACTGTGCCGCCACCGGGCGACGGGAGCTTTGGCCACGGGAACCGGCCCGCCACTACTCTCCTGCCAGCGGGGTCGATAGGGACATCGTGTGTGATGACCTCAGCTCCTGGCGGCAGAGTGATTCGGCAGGCTTCCTGAAGGAACGGTGGTCCGTACGCCAGGTGGTGGCCCCACATCACATCGAGCCCTGCACCGCTCAGATTCTCTAGGGTCTCCTTGATTTCTACGCGTGCAGTGCCGGCTCGCAGCCTGATCTCTTTGCGAAGTCGCAGCGGAACGCGCTGGGCAGCCACGCTTAAGGCGACCGCAACCACTTTAGGATCGTCTTCGATCAACTCGTAATCCCACGCCAGTCGCCAGACCTCATCGTGCTGTCCAAACCTGATGCCTTGATAGGTGCACGGAGCACCTCCGTTGGGGCACACCTCTTGCCAGCCTCCTGAGTAGAGGTCGATGAAGGCAAGCTCGGGTGTTGGAGATGCTGCGATGGTGCCCAGCGGTCGCATGCCATCACGAAACCGCGGCGCGAGGTCAAGGTCGCGCGGCTTATAACAACACTCGAATACTTCGCTTCCTCGATCCGCGTTGATACCTATCCGGATCGCTTCGTTTTCCAGAAAGACCAGGCGCATACCCTGGGATTCGTATTCACGCATTCGCGCGCCCCAATTCCGTCCTGAGGAGATACCACCGATCACGCGGGCAACTCCATCTCTGTGATGTGCCAGCGTCCGAGATTCGCTGCGAAAAGTGTGCTGTCTCGGAAGGCGATGTTGGTTGGATGGCAGAGCAGATGGGCTTCGGGATCGGCAAGCACGCATTGCACCGAACCATCCCGATCGATGCGCAGGATCTGGCTGGGTTCGTAGCAACCGATGTAGAGCCTATGGTCGGGACCGAACGCGATGCCGTCCGGAATCACCCCTTGGAACGTCGCGACCGGCTCACGCGCGCCAGACGAACCATCTTCGAGAATCGGAATGCGAAAAACGCTATGACCAAAGCTTTCGGCGACATAGAGGTAATCGCCGTTGGGCGAGAGCGCGATGCCGTTCGCGAAGTCGATCGTGGCGCCATACCACATCGTCCCTGACCCGTCCGGATCAAACCGCATTACTCCTGGCCCAGGGTCATGCCCGCCGTGACTATCCGAAACATAGATCCGGCCCTTTGCGTCAATGACGGGATGGTTTGGTACGCGCATTCGGTGGCCGGGCACCGAGTCAGCAAAACGTCGAACTTTTCCTGTGCGCGTTTCGATGTGGAAGACCGCCGCATGCTTAAGGTCGCATACGTAAAGATCATCGTTGGCGTCGAATGTGAGGCCCAGGCAGAAGCCTCCCGTCGAAGCGACCTCCTCCAATCGCGACCCGTCGGCCGGCAGGCGGTAGATCTGACCTCGCTCGCCACCACACCAGACGCTGCGGTCGCGATGCACGGCCACGCTCTCTGGGTGGTCAAGTCGCGGCTCGGTGATGGTGCCGTCGTAGAAGATGCGAGCGTCGCTGGCTCTGACGAGGGCGTTTGTCATCTTCATGGCGAAACCTGATCCTCGATATCGACGACGACGGCGCGATACTCACCCGGCCAAAGACGTCCTCGCGCCGCTCCATCCCGCACCCGCAGTCCGGGGAACCGGAGCTCGAACTCGACCGGCTCCGACGCCAGCGAGGTGAGGTACAGAGTCAGTCCGCGATCTCCTGCGGGGGCGAGGGTCACGATGTCCACTCCAGATCCAGTTACCTCGCAGAAGGAGCCCGTCGGCAGCAGACTATTCGTGTGATCCGGCTTCGGCGGGCAGAGCATCCCAACCAGCGGGCGTGAGAATCCTGCGGCCACCTGCATGCCCAGGCGGCGGGCATCGCTCCCGACGGCCGCGCTGCCGACCGCATAGCGGAACACGGTCTCCCCACCCTGGCGGCCGGGAAAATTGGTGTCCCAGATGTTGTTCATGGCCCACGAGAAAACGGTTGCCTGGTCGGCGGGACCGCTCTCAAAGGTCCGAGGGAACGGTGAGTACGGGAGGTGTAGATCTCCGATTTCGATCAGAGGGGCTTCTGCTGTTGCCCAAGCCACCTGACCTTCGCCATCATCGAAGGTGATCCAGTGACGAATCGCGCGCATGTGACGGGCCGATCCGGGAACCCGCGGCGAGCCAGTTGTGTCGACGCCACCGGTTATCTCGCAAGCGACATTGGGTTTGTCTGCTCGAAGCGGGAAGGCAAAGTACACGCTTTCCTTCTCTCGCAACGGGAGTTTGTGAACGCGGTTGCGGATGTCCACACGGCGGACCTGACGCAGAAGTTCATACGTGGTCTCGATCCAGTCAGAACCCTCGCCGCGGAGCCGGATCCTCACGCGGTCGGCCAGCGAAGTTCGGGAGCGCTCGACGACTACGCCTTGCTCGGCTACCGATCGCCGGCCGAGTAGCCACATGCCACCCCACGGGATGCGTCCCGAGAGATGATTGAAGTTGCTCGCGCTGCCGTACTGGTCGTAGACGTACTGGTTGAAGGCGAAAGGGCTGTCCACTTGCAACAGTTCGCGGCGAGCAGCCAGGTCAACGAGGCTGGAAAGAGTGCCTCGTTCGACGTCGACCTCAGCCCGATAATGGGAGCTCTCCAGAGTCGTGGCTGCTGCTGACTCATCGACGAGAGCAGATGGTGCGTTTCGTAGCAAATAGCGTCGGTAGCCGAGAGGGGGCACATCCTGCGCCACAAAGCGCAGCCAACGGCCGCGAGGTCGATGCACCGCATGAGCCTGTTCCGTAAGCTCGTAGGCTTGAACGCCGCCGCTTGCCTCGTCAATCAATTCGAACCGCTGATCCTGTGCAACGCGGGTGGCGGGCAGGAACACTTCCACAATGTCGGTCCGACCCCAACCGCTCGGATTGAAAACTGCCAGCTGAGCCAGAGCGCCGAGGGCGCGGTCGGGAGCTGCTAGCAGGCGGCCGAGCCGCATCGTGGCGTGCTCGTGTGTCAGCACTGCAAGGTCGCGGGCCTGCCGTGCAAAGTCCGACTTGCGCTGCCACTGCAGCGCGCCGGAGTCGTACTGCTCGAGGCCGTCTGTCCACGGATTCGCGGCGCCCCAGGTGTGCTCATCGAAGAGTCCCATTGCCTCGTAAGCCGCTTCTACGCCGTGCTGCCATTCGCTCTCTTCTCCGCCGAGCGCATCCGACAGCGTGTGTATAGCCTGAGCGACAGGGGTCAGCACTTGAGCAGAACGATTGAAACCAAGCTCGCGCGCTGCCGAGCCAACGCCGTCCGCCCACCAGTCGGTCCAGTCGCCCTCGAAAGTTTCGACACGATCGCCGAGATCACGCTCCGCAACTTCGAAGAACTCGCGATTGGTTGCAAGCCTGATATGCGGGTACTCCCACTCGGAGTTCCATTTCCGCACGATCTCGGACAAGACCAGGCTGGGCGGTGCGTTGTCGGCGAGTTCTCCGTTGACGCGAAAGTGCAGGATGTCGTGCGGATAGGGTGGCCGCGCCAAGCTGGTGCCGGGCGGCGTGCCGGACCAGCCGAACGCCTCCGCGCCGAGATACGGATAGGGTTGTTCGGCCAGCGCGGCGAGATACGCGGGGAACAGCTCGATCGCCGCCTGATAAGCCTCCCCGAAACCGACGAGGTTGCCCTCCATATAAGCCACGCCATGCGGCGTATCGGTGTACCAGGTCAGGAGGCTCTTACCGCTGGCCGCACGCCAGCGAAAAGGTCGAGTCAGTCGCTGGCCATCGAGCAGGTGAGGAACGGAGCGCCCCGCGTAGTTGTGAGCGACCGACAGGTAGCGGACACCAGCTTCGGTGAGGAGGTTAAGCAGACCAACCGTGGTTCCGGGTACATCGGTCTGCATCGCGGTGTCGATCGAAATCTCGTGCTCATCTCGCAGCCGCTGCGCAACGGCAAGCTGGCGGGCAAGCTCATCGATCGAGTAGATCTCGGAGTGCATGTTGAATGACAGAGCGGCGACCTCGATTCGACCTGCTTTCGCCAGGTCGAGGAATCGGCGCCGGTCGGCAGCCGGCCGCGTCCGCAGCCAGTAATCGAGTGGCCATGTAGCTTCGACGTTCCACCTGAAACGGGCATCGTCGGGCAAAGCGTCAGACCGTTCAGCGAGATCCAGCACTGCGTCGAGGAACGCGGCGTGGTGGTGGAGAATCAAGTCCTGCGGATCGGTGTAGCCGATGTCGAGGTGCGATTGGTGAATCAAAAAGATCCGCCAATGGCGCTGAGGCCGGAGCTCCAACGCAGCACTTCCGCGCGATTCGCCAACCGTGATGTCAAATGTGCAGGGCGTCGTCTTGTCGACCTCACTGACGAGCAGGTATTCGACATTCCGCCCCGCGGCAGCCTTCACCGAGCGTTCGACGAGCACTTGCTTGTCAGTTCTCAGCGTGAGCAATACACGGCCAGCCGATGCAGCTTCGAGGTCGACTCGAACTACCTGCTGAAGACCTTCGGCTGTGCGCTTCACAAGCGGGATGCTGGTGGCGCGCAATCGCACTCCCGCGACTGTTACCTCCAAGTCTGCGCGCGCCCGCAGCATGGCGCGGGCTGCGTCATGGAAACGTCCGCCCAACGTGAGCGGCCGCGAGACGCTAGTCACTACCAGCCCTTCCGGCGGCGGTCAGCGTCAGACCACGCATCATGTACCGGCCAAGCAGCAGGAAGAGCGTGATCGTAGGCAAGGTCGCGAGCAGCGCCGCAGCGAGAACGAGCGGCGGTCCGCTGTGCGCGAACTGTCCCTGCAGTCCGGCCAGGCTGGGAGTGATCGGCCGCACCCCATCCGACGTGGAGAGGACGAGACCGAAGAGTAGATCGTTCCAAATCCACGTGAACTGAAAGAGAAAGAGGACCGCGATCGGACTCCACGACAGCGGCATGATGATGCGCCAGAAGATGCCGAAGTCGCTGCAGCCGTCGATGCGTGCCGCTTCTTGAAGTTCTCGTGGGATGGTTGCGAAGTAACCCCGCATCACAAAGAGACAGAACGGGAGGGCAATCGCCGTGTAGAAGAAGATCATCCCGAGCTGGGTGTCGTAGAGCCCGGTATCTAGATAAAGCTTGAAGAGGGGAATCAGATACATCTGGAAAGGAAAAATCGTGCCGCTAAAGACGAGCACGAACCAGAAGAAGGGCCAGTGGATACGCAGTCGTGTGATGGAGTAGGCGCCCAGGGAAGCGAACAGGATGGCCAGCCCCGCAGCCACCACTCCGTACAGCAGGCTGGCCATAAAGCCGGCTCCCATGCCAGAGGTGAACCAGGCGTCCCTCACATTGGCAAACAGCTGGAGTGGATTCTCGGGGAGCGACCACTGGCTCGCGTCATGGAAGTATTCAGGCGTGGTCTTCATGGAAGTCACCACGACCAGCCACAGGGGGACCAGCCACACGACCGCCAGGATCCCAACGAGTACGGTCACTGCCCAGCCGCCGGGACTCGTTTCTTTCAGACGTGCTGCACCGATCGCCACTTCACTGCACCTCGAGACGCTGGAACATGGCGCGGATGTAGAAGACGGCAACGACAAATGCAACCACGGTCAGCACCACCGCGACGCTGGCCCCATAGCCGAACTCAAAGCTGACGAACGAGTCCCGGAACATGGTCACGGCGAGCGTTTCGGATGAACGATAAGGACCGCCCTGCGTCATCGTCCAGATGATGTCGAAGACCTTGAAACTGTTGATCAGGTTGATGCCAACCACCACAACCGTGATCGGACGAAGGAGTGGCAGGGTGACGTATCGAAACACCTGCCACGCGTTAGCTCCGTCGGTCTGAGCCGCCTCGATCGGATCGCGAGGGATTGTCTGTAGGCCGACCAAAAACAGGATGATGGTCGGTCCCAATCCCTGCCACACGGCAGCCACGATCATCGAAAAGGTGTTCAGCGGCGGCGTAGTGAGCCAAGCCTGAGCGAGGGCGCCCAAGCCGACGAAGCGTAAGGATGCGTTCAGGATGCCCAGCTGATTGTTGAAGATCGCGTACCAGATCACACCGATCGCCGCCCCTGAGATCGTGGCCGGCAGGTACAGGATGCGCTTGTACAGTGCGGCCAGCGGGCTGGTGTTGAGGAGCACGGCAAGAGCGAGCCCTAGCACCACCTGTAGCAGCATCAGTCCTGCAATCCAATACACGGTGTTCAGAGAGGCCGTGATGAACACCGGATCCGTCCATAGGTTCAAGTAGTTATCGAAGCCAATGAAAGTTGGCGGATAGATGCCGTTCCACTTCGTGAGGCTGAGCCAGATCGTGTCGGCAGCCGGATAGAGCAAAAAGACTCCGACCAGCAACACCATTGGAGTGACGTAGAGATAGGGAGCCGCGGCCGCGGCCAGCCGACCAAAAGGACGGCTGGCCTCCGCAGCTACCTCAGTTCTTTCCGGGGCGGCCGCCTTTCCCGCCTTGGCCTTCCGTGGCTTGGCATCGGACGCCATAGATCACTTAATAGTGGCCCAGACGCTGTCGGCTTTCTTTTGGATGTTTTGAAGGATCGGCATCGGGTCGCCCGGATGGAGCATGAACTTCGCGAACTCGTCGATCGCTGTCTCGACGATGTCGTGGGGCGTCGCCTCCCAGTAACGATTTATTTGCTGATAGCCACCGGCCTTCATGTCCGCAAGCAACTGTTGGTCGATAGGCGATGGTGAAGCGACGTCGGACCGTGCGGAGGTGAAAGCAGTCGCCTTGATCCAAGCTTCCTGGCCTGCTTTCGACATGAACCAGCCAAGAGAGTTGATGGCGTCTGACTTGTGGGCGCCATTGGCAGCCACGACGAGCGGCCCCGACTCGATGATGACGCTGTTCTGGATTCCTGACTTGGCGTTGGGGAAGATGAATCCGCCGAAGTCAACGCCGGGCTTCATGCCTGCTCCGGTGATGGTGGGCTCATACCAGGTGCCTATCTGAAGCATGGCGGCCCTGCCTTGCGAGAATTCGGTGAGGAAGGTGCTGCTCCCGGTTCCGAAAGTGACCGACGATGGATCGGTGAAATAGCCCGCCTGGATCAGCTGACCCCAGAGGTTCATCGCTTCCACAACCCCCGGATCGGTGTACTTGGCCTTGCCAGCCATCAATTTCGTGTACAGGTCCGGATTGGTGGCCACCAGGAAAGTCTCGAAGTAGATAAAGGCCGGCCAGCGGCCGTCGATCGTCGCTCCGAGGGGGGTCACGCCCTTGGACTTAAGTGTCTGCAGCACGTGCTGCATGTCGTTCCAATTCTTGGGCGGCTGCAGCTGGTACTTGTCAAATACCTGCTTGTTGTACAAAGTCACCCAGGGTCCGAAATAAAGGGGCGCACCATAGGTCTTGCCGTTAAAGGTGAACAGATCTCTGAGTCCCTTGTCGTAAGCGCTACTTTCCTTGTCCCAAAGCGAGCTCACGTCAGCGGCGAAGCCCGCATCGACAATCTCCTTCATCAGCCAACCCGACCACCAGGTGTAAAGGTCCGGGACTTTGGAAGAACCACCAGAGGTCCGGATCGCGGCCTGATAGGTACTTGTGTCGGCATATTCATTGAGCTTCCAGGACAGACCGCCGGTCGATTTCGAAGCTGCACCTTCTTGCTCGAACCACGGCTTCCAAGTCACTTTGTCGTTGCTCAACTGAAGAGCAGAAGCCCCGGATGGCGTTCCCCCGCCGCTGGTGCAGGCTTCCAGAAGCCATGGCGGAAGGGTGCCGGCGATGATCGCGGCGCCTCCAAGCTTGAGAACAGTGCGCCGGGTAAGGGTCTCCATCTCTCCTTGTCCTCCTCGTGCTCTTGAAGTCGGTTACGTGGGAGTTGTGGTTTCCTTCCAGCGAGCGCTCAGAACTCGCCTCACGTCCTTGAGGTGGTCATGCATGCGTCGCTGAGCGAGCTCGCGATCCCGCTTGGCGATGGCCTCGAGGATCCCGAGATGCTGGCGGTGGTCTCGTTCGCGGTTGCCGTAGAGGCGCATGACCACCAACTGCTCCTCTTCGTACACCGCCGTCAGGGAATCGACAACTTCAGCCAGCACCGAGTTGCCGGACACCGCAGCCACCTGACGGTGGAAGTTCATGTTGAGGCTGCCCAGCAACCGATCCTCGCCGGCGAGGTTGGCCGCCGCTGCCGTCAATGTTTCCTTCAGAATGCGAAGGGCGGCTTCAGTAACTCGACCGGCCGCGAGGTAGGCAAGCCGGGGCTCAATAAGTAGTCGCGCGTCGAGGAGGTCGAGAACGGTCTTGAGCGACAACCGACTAGCGTGAGGATTCGGCAGCACAATGGGGTGCGTCCGGCGCTTGAGATAAATGCCAGAGCCGTGTCGTATGTCAATGATTCCGATGGCCTGCAGTCTTCGCAGGGACTCGCGCATTGTCGGGCCGGCCACAGAAAACCGTCTGGCCAGCTCCTGGACCGATGGCAGGCGGTCGCCCGGCTCGAGATCTTCCCGCCTGATCAGGTCAACGACGCGCCTCGTGACGTAGCTGGAGACAGAAGGGCGTTCGTCCTTTTCCGGCAACCATGCTTCCCGTGCCACCGCGCTCAACTTCGCTTTCAATATATCATAAAGTGATCAGGTGACTTGGTCTGTGGAACCGCACCGGTCTGGTGGCCCATCAACGGGGATGAGGGTTGCGCTCGGTCAAGGACCGACCCCGAGCGATGAGTACCTGGCCTTTGCACGACAGCTGGGGCTATCCGGCGTTCAGTTCAACACGCCTCTAATTCCAGGCGACAGGCGCTGGGAGTTGGGTGACCTGGTTGCCCTTCGCCAGCGCTGCGAGAGCTACGGACTCCGGCTTGAGGCGATAGAAAACGTACCCAACACTTTCTACGAGAAAGCCATGCTCGGCGTCGCGGGACGCGATGAAGAGATAGAAAACATGCAGTCCACGATTCGCAATCTTGGTAAGGCAGGTATTCCGGTCCTGGGCTACAACTTTCTTCCAGGTTCGGTCTGGAGAACCTCAATCGCCGGAAGTGGACGCGGAGGAGCGCTGGTATCGGGGTTTGACCTCGCGGTAGCCACCGACCCAGCGAGGTCCGCCGAGATCTTCGTCTCCCGTCGGGATCGACGCATCGAGGGTGCCAAGGATTCATTCGTACAGGGCGCTCATTTTCGCCGCGATTTGGAACTCGATGATTACGCGATGTGGAGCAACTATCGGTATTTCATCGATGCGATTGCGCCCGTGGCTGAACAGGCGGGGGTGCGACTCGCCCTCCACCCCGATGATCCGCCGGTTCCAACACTGGGCGGCATCGCGCGTATTTTCCGTAGCGTTGATGCGCTCAAGCGTGCCCTTGAGATCAATCCCAGTCCCGCACTCGGACTCGATCTGTGCCTTGGGACCGTTTCAGAGATGGGCGGTGAAGGCAGTGTCCTCGAGGCAATCGAATATTTCGGCAAGCGCGGCCAAATCGTCTATGTCCACTTTCGGGATGTCCGCGGAACTGTTCCGCGCTTCGAGGAGTGTTTTCTTGGCGAGGGTAACTACGATCCTCTCCGCGTGATGCGGGCCCTGCGAAGCGCCGGGTTCACCGGCTTCGTTCTTGATGACCATGTGCCCCACATCGTCAACGACAGCGATTATTCACACCGCGGTCGTGCCCATGCGATTGGTTTAATCCAGGGACTGCTAAGCGCTGTTAGCCAAGAAGCCGGTCAAGCGGTCGTCTAGGGGAAGCGACTGCGCATCATCTCTAACAGCCGACGCTCTTTTGTCGTGCTTCAGCCGAACTTGCACACGAGGTTGGCTCCGGACCAGGGATTCGAACCCTGAACCTTGCGGTTAACAGATCGCTGCGCCCCGTTCAGAAACGGCGGTCCGAATTCGCTGAGTACCGCTGAGTGCCGCCAGCTCCCATCGTTTGCCATCGCCGTTGCTGTAAGGCTGGGGGTCGAGTTGTTGTAGTATATAGCGACAATGCTCACGGTTCCGGAGGCTGCTCGCCGCACGAAACGCAACCCTGAAACGGTTCGCCGTTGGATTCGTTCGGGCCGACTAAAGGCGACACGGATTGGCACGCAGCACCTAATAGATGAGGATGACTTGGCCCGCCTAGCGAGCGATTCCACGCTGCCACTGCCGGCGACCTGGCAACGCACGGCCACCGGCGAGCGCATGCCTGACGTCTTGGCTGCGATTCGCTCTTCGCGCGCCGCCCGCTGAGGTGTTAGTTGTTGATGCTGCCGTCGTAATCACGGCCTGCCTGTCCCAGACTGGTCTGAAGGCTCTGGGACGGGAGGAGCTTGTCGCGCCTCATTTGATGTGGTCTGAGGCATCGTCAGTGATGCACGAGCTGCGCTGGCGTAAGGAAATCTCTGGCGAGTTGGCCACGATCGCGTTGGATCGATTGGCTGCTGCGGAAGTAAGCCCGCGTCGGCCGAAGGGCCTCATCGAGGAGGCCTGGCGCATTGCTGACCGACTGGGATGGGCGAAGACATACGATGCGGAGTACCTCGCCCTGGCACGGTTGTTGAGGTGCCGATTGCTCACGACGGACGCGAAGCTCAAGGCTTCTGGGTCGGCGATAGTCAAGGTCATCGGGCCCGCCGACCTATAGCCAACATTTCCGCCGTCTTGGCCCCTGTTTGTTATCGAGAGCATGCATCGACGGCGGGGTCGGGAAGCGCCGCAGGGCCTGGGCACGTCACCCTCTATGTCGGCGACGAAGACGCTCAGGCAGCGCTAGCGGAGGTCGAGCGACTCGGCGGCAAGATGATCCAGTCGCCGATCGAGGTCCCTGGCGGGGTTACGTTTGCTCCGTTCGTGGACCCAGAGGGCCACGTTGGTGGGACTCGTCAACGAGTGACAGGCGGGGGGACCCTAGTTTTCTCCCCCAAAGTTCCCCGCATGCACGGGGAGAGCCACACCCGGTGCGCGGGGGCTGAAAGCCGGCGGAATTACTGATTGAGACCGCACGGTTTCCATCCTTGTGGAGAAAAGCGATCGACCTCGAGCTACCTGACCACGAGGGCAACATCTGGCGCCTGGCCGACCATCTTGCCCAAGGACCAGTTTTGCTGGTTTTCTACCGCGGGGACTGGTGACCATACTGCAACGGGCAGTTGGCCTCGTACGCACGTAATTGGGACCGATTCGTAGCCGAGGGCGTGAGCGTTGCCGGGATTTCGGTGGATCCCATCGAGAACAACCGCGCCATGGTCGAGAAGCTTTTGCTGCCGTTTCCTCTGCTCAGTGACCCCGAAGGCCGCGTGATCAAGGAGTGGGATGTGTGGACGGACACCGATGGTGGCATCGCCAAGCCTTCCATCTTCGCAATCCGGAAGGATCGCTCAATCGGCTGGGCCTACGTCGGGCGCGATTTCGCCGACCGGCCGACAGACGACGAGTTGTTCAATTCCCTTCGCGGAGGAGACTGATATGGCGCGCGGCGATCGACCTCTACCCTTTGAGCAGCTGGAGCCGTATATGAGGGGCGCCAAGTTTGCGGCGGTTGCATTGAGCCGCCGGCACGGGGAGCACGATCCAGACCTGGCCGATGACGCCGCTCGCTACGTCGAGATGGCAGAACGATACCGGCAGGCGGCGATCGCGATCTTCCGCGCTAAGCGCGAGCGATCTCAGTCGTAGAGAAGCGACCCCCACTGCTCGGCCTCGAGGTCGAGGTCGAGGTGTTTCAGCCGTCCCACGCCCCGCACGGTCAAGCCGGCCCGCAAAGCGTTCTGACGTCGTTGTCGCTGACAAGGGCTGGCCAACCCCTTCCAGTGGGGCGAACGTTACTCCTGGCGCACGTCAGCAAGCGGGAAGCGCCATCCGGTCGGATCACGCGACAACATCGCTGTCGCAGGCCTGTCACATTCCCTTCCTACCCTCGGCTCATCTCAATCTCGTGGAGGTGATTCGATGGACTCAGTATTCGTTCTGGCCCAACGCAGTTCGGGCCTTCTGTTGCGGTTTTCGTTAGGGCTGGTCCTGCTCTGGATCGCGGCACTCAAGTTCGCCGACCCCTCGCCCGTCCGCGGTCTGCTCGCGGCCTCGCTGCCGTTTCTCGCCAGCAATGCCTTCGTTTACGCGATTGGCGCGCTCGAGATCACGGCGGCGGTCCTGCTGTTTGCCGGTTTATGGGTGCGGTACGTGGGGCTGGGAGTGCTTGTTCTGTTCGGAGGAACGCTGACCATCTTCCTGGTCGCACCTATGGTCACCTACGGACCGCATGGCTTTCCCTTCCTGTCCCTGCTTGGTCAATTTCTGCTCAAGGACACCGTCCTCGCAGCAGCTGCGATCAACCTCGTGGCGCTGGACAGCGCGCGCCGGCGGACTCGCGATGTCCGAACAGAAAGCGTTGCGAGCAAGGCAGTGGCGAGTTAGTGAACAAGGAGGAGATTCGGACATGAATATCGTCAAACGGGCGCGGATGGCCGGCACTGCCGTGGTCGTGGCATGGCTTATGACCGCAGCCGGCTCTCAGGCTGCGCTGGGAGCTGAACCAGGATTTGGCAGCCTCTTCCTCAACGGTCAGGTCGTCGGAACAGTGGTGCCGCCGGCCCAGGTTTCGCCTGGCAGCGGCCGCGATCCCTTCTACAAGGTCACCAACGCCGTAGGTGGACAGCTGGGCATCGCTGGAGTCGGTCCAGGCGAACCTGGCTTCCACGGAGGAGACTGGGAAGTCTTCACGGTCACCTTCAACGGCGGACACCCTGCTCGCCTTCTCACATCGGGGGCGGCCGTCGCACAGGCCGAAGCCAGCGGCGACATAACGGTCACGCGCCACTCTGAACAAGACGTTCGCTGCCCGATCACACGAAGCTGAGGGAATTTCTGGTCGGGGGCCGGAATTGAATCCGGTCCCCGGCATTTCAAATGCATGGGTAGCTTGAGAGCCGAACCCAAAACCCGGGACCGTGTTCTGGTCGTCGACGACGACCCCAAGATTGCCGGCCTGGTCCGCCTATACCTGGAACGGGCCGGGTTCGAAGTCGCGGTCGCCGCGGACGGCCTGGGGGCCCTGCGCCTGATGCGGGAGATTGAACCGGCGTTGATCGTCCTGGACCTGATGCTGCCCGGCGTTGACGGCCATGCCGTGGCGAGGATTGCCCGCCAGGAAGCCGGCATCCCGATCGTCATGCTGAGCGCACTCGGCTCGACAGTTGATCGCGTCAGCGGCCTTGAAGCCGGGGCGGACGACTATGTGGCGAAGCCCTTCGCCCCATCGGAGCTGGTCGCCCGCGTTCGTTCTGTTCTGCGTCGTTCAAAGCCTGCTCAACCTGACGCAAGGCTGCAGTACGGCGATTTGCTGCTCGACCTCGGGGGGCATCGCGCGGCTCTAGGGGGTCGATCCCTGGAGCTCAGCCCGGCCGAGTTTGAGATCCTGGCCGCGCTGCTGAAGGCAGCGGGAGGGGTGGTCACGCGCGACCAGCTGATCAACCGCCTGCACCCTCACGGCGAAGGGATCGACAATCGCAGCATCGACGTTTACGTCGGGCGGCTGCGGGCGAAGCTGGGCGACAGCTCCGCCCGGCCGCGTTTCGTGGTCACAGTTCGTGGCGTCGGCTACCGGCTGGCAGGCTGATTAGTTACATGAATTCTCTGGCCACTCGGATCGCTCTCGCCGGCGCACTGATCGCAGTCATCGCCATCACTCTCGTGGCGGCCGGGGTCCTGGTGGTCGGTCGGTCGACATTCGAAGCTCTGATGGCACAGCATGGAACTGCGGCGGCAGTCTCCTATGCGATGTTCGACGAGTCGGTCACGCGCGTCCTGGTGGGAGCCTCATTGGCTGCGCTGGTCAGTGCCGTTGTCCTGGCAGCTCTGGTGGCGCGCCAGATCGAGCGCCCGCTGGCTGACGTCGCACGAGCCGCGCGCAGGATCGCCGCCGGCTCCTACGACGCCCGGGTGCGCCGGCCGAGCTCCCGAGAGCTGGCGTCGCTGGCCGATTCATTCAACCAGATGGCGGCGGGCCTTCAGGATCAGGAGCGCCAGCGGCACGACCTGATCCTCAATTTTGCGCACGAGCTGAGGACCCCGCTGACAAACCTCCACGGCTACCTGCAGGCACTCAGAGACGGCATGGTGCAAGGGTCGTCTGACACCTATGCCTCGCTGCAAGAGGAGATCGACCGCCTGCTGCGCCTCTCAAGGTCCCTCGACGCGCTCGTCGCGGGCAGCACCATCGCCAAGGAGGAATGGGCCGAGCTCGACCTGATTCCAATCCTCGCCGCACTTCTGGAACTGCACCGGCACTCTTTCGACCGCCGCCGTCTGACCGTGCAAACTGCCTTGGCTTCGAGCCTGTGGGTGCGCGCCGACGCCGACGCATTGGTCCAGGTGCTAGGCAATCTGCTGCAGAACGCAGGACGGTATGCGCCGAATGGCGGCACGGTCTGGATACGAGCCGCGTCTGAGGCTGAGTCGGTGGTGGTGTCGGTCGCGAACAGCGGTGATGCAATCCCGGCCAACGACCTTCCGCATCTTTTCGAGCGCTTCTATCGCGTGGAAAAATCGCGTAACGCGGCTCGAGGTGGCGCCGGGATCGGTCTCGCCGTCGTCAAGGAGTTGGTCGAGGCGGCTGGAGGCCGGGTCGGCGTGGACTCGCAGCCCGGGATGACTCGATTCTGGTTCAGCCTGAGCGCGGTTCCGAAATAGCGGCTGCGCGCCGGTGTTGTTCGTCTAGGGGAAATGAGTCACTGGCGCGCACCGCTGCTTACCCTGATGCTGTCCGCCGTTGCGGTCGCCTCGAAAGGGTCGGTGCCGCGCCGCCTGTGCGCATTAACCCCAAAGCCAATCGGCGCGAACCCCAGTTGGGCTTGACCGGGCGCATATCCAGCACTTTTGCTTCCCACATGGCTGGCATCTTGTGCGGGCAATGCGCGGGCTTTAGTCGGAGCATCGCCCTCGGCGTTCAACTCACGTCTGTCCCGTGTTATCGGATACGAATCTTGCCGAGCAAGGGCACACGATGCCTCTCTGCGGCGTTATCAATCGTCGGTCCGTCATAAATTCCCAAGGGTCGGTAACGATGACGTCAGCCTCGCGACCAACAATGCTGTCCTCTCGGCTGGCCGTCATCGCTCGTACTCCCACCTGTCCACCACCCCGGCGGGCACGTTTGCTGTCAGGTTGC
>Ga0137416_10000646_pt1 | contig 16504 bp, 14 predicted proteins | sample CZODoug3_1_1_16f_FD_108282 | JGI IMG/M metagenome (GOLD analysis project Ga0137416, IMG submission 108282) | Vadose zone soil fungal communities from Angelo Coast Range Reserve, California, USA - CZODoug3_1_1_16fungal (Illumina Assembly) | ecosystem: Environmental > Terrestrial > Soil > Vadose...
GATGGATGAACACAAGCTTCGCCTCGAAACGTCACGCAGACGGACGTTTGCGATCATTTCGCATCCGGATGCCGGGAAGACCACGCTCACGGAAAAGCTGCTCCTGCATGGCGGCGCGATCCATCTCGCCGGCGCGGTGAAGGCGAGGGGCGCTCAGCGGCACGTCACTTCGGACTGGATGGAGCTGGAACGGCAGCGCGGGATCTCCGTGACGAGCTCGGTGCTGCAGTTCGAACACCGGGGCTTCCGCATGAATCTGATAGACACGCCGGGCCACCAGGATTTCTCCGAGGACACCTACCGCACGCTGGCGGCCGCCGACGCGGCGGTGATGCTGATCGACAGCGCCAAGGGCGTCGAGGCGCAGACCCGCAAGCTGTTCCAGGTCTGCCGCCGCCGCGGAATCCCCATCTTCACCTTCGTGAACAAGCTCGATCGGCTGGGGCGCGAGCCGTTCGACAACCTCCACGAGGTGGAGGAAGTCCTCGGCATCCGCACCTGTCCCATCACCTGGCCGCTCGGCCAGGGACAGGAGTTCAAAGGGGTCCTGCAGCTCTTCGACGCGGGCTTTCGGCGCCGCGCGATGGACGGGGCGGCTCCGGCGAAAGTGCGCGAAGAGGTCGAGCTCCTCGAGACCGCCGGCGATCCGTTCGATCAGGAGAAGGTGCTCAAAGGCGAGCTGTCGCCCGCGTTCTTCGGTTCGGCGTTGACCGAAGTCGGGGTCGACGAGTTCCTCGACGCCTTCGTCCGCCTGGCGCCGCAGCCCGGTCCCCGCCTGCGGGTGGACGGCGTCGCGGTGGATCCGACCGAACCGCGCTTCTCCGGCTTCGTCTTCAAGATCCAGGCGAACATGGACCCGGCGCACCGCGACCGCCTCGCTTTCCTCCGCGTCTGCTCCGGCCGCTTCTACCGCGGGATCGACGCCCGCTTGCCGCGGGAAGAAAAGCCGCTGCGCCTGTCGATGCCGCACCAGCTCTTCGGCGCCGATCGGCAGGTGATCGAGGAGGCCTGGCCCGGCGACGTGATCGGATTGTTCGATACCGGAGCCCTGCGGATCGGCGACACGCTGTGCGAGGGGCCGGCGTTCGAGTACGCCGAGCTGCCGCGGTTCTCTCCGGAGATCTTCGCGCGGGTGCGGGCGAAGGACGCCCTCAAGCGCAAGCAGTTCGAGAAGGGCCTCGAGCAGCTCTCCCAGGAGGGGGCCATCCAGATCTTCCACGCCCGGGGCGGAGGGATGCGCGACCCCATCGTGGGCGCCGTGGGCGCCCTGCAGCTGGAGGTCCTGCAATACCGGCTGCTGCACGAATACGGAGCGGACCTCGTGCTCGAGCGGCTGCCTTACCAGGTTGCGCGCTGGGTGAGCGGCGCCGGGTTCGATCCCGCCCGGTTCGAGGCAGAGGTGGACGCGCTCTGCGTCGAGGATCGCGACCGGAATCCGATCGCCCTGTTCAAGAGTGAATGGAACCTGAGCTATGCCATCGGGCGCCACCCCTCGTGGACCTGGGCGCCGAACGCCCCGGTCGCTCCGCTGTCAAAACGTAGATAGGTCTCGCGTCGGACGGTTCCACACAGGCGACCGCTGCCTACCTTCACCGACGTGCGGTCGCGGAACCTCGCCATCGTCTTCGCCGGCATCTGCGGTTACGCGGAGCGGCTTTCGGCCCTCACCTGGGAGGAGTCGCAGCGGATGCTGCGCCTGCACGCCGCGCTGGTCGATCCTGCCTTCCGCCGCTTCGGCGGGCGCCGGATCAAGCAGATCGGCGGGACCTTCCTGGTGGCGTTCGATTCACCTACCCGGGCGGTGCTCTGCGCCGCAGCCTTGCGCGAGCGCGTGCGCCGCTTCGACGAGTCCGTGCCCCCGTCGCAGCGCCTGCAGGCGCGGGTGGGGATCCACCTCGGCGAAGTGCGGATCGCCGCCGGCGACGTGTTTGGTGAGCCAGTGAACATCGCCTCGCGCATCGAGGCGGTGGCTGGTCCCGGCGAGGTCCTGTTCGGCGAGTCCGTCTGGCTGTCGATGAATCGGGCGGAGATCCGGGCCGAAGATGCCGGAGAGCGGCGGCTCAAGGGCGTGCCGGAGCCGATCCGCGTATTCCGCCTGCTCGACACGCTGGCGCCGCTGCCCCAGCTCGGGCCGCTCCCTCCGCCCGACGGCAACGAGGGGCGCGGCGAGGTGTCGCGGCACCTGCGCACGGCGGCGCTGGCGGCAGCGCGGCAGGCCGAGGAGGTGCTTCCGAGGCTGCCCGACAAGCTGCGGGTCTTCATCGGTGCGGGCCTGGCTGCGATGATGGCGGTGGCCACCGCGTTTTTTGCGCTCGCGAGGCTCGGAGCGCTGCCGTGAAGCGGGCGGAGCAAAACCTCGTCCTCCTGCTCTCGGACATGAAGGGGTTCACTGCGCGCACCAGCGGCCAGACGCGCGAGGAGAACGCCCGCATGCTGGCGCTCCACGACGCGCTCCTGCTCCCCGTCGTGCGCGGCTACCGGGGGCGGAAGGTGAAGGGCCTGGGCGATGCGCTCCTCGCCGCCTTCGACTCGCCCACCGACGCGGTGCTCTGCGCGATGGCGATGCAGGACCGCCTCGCCGCCTGGAACTCGAAGGCGCAGGCCGGCGAGCGCATCGAGATCCGCATCGCGCTCAGCCAGGGCGAAGTGCGCCGTTCGCGCGGCGACCTCCACGGAGAAGCCGTCCAGCTCGCCCTCGAGGCGGAAGCCCGCGCGGAGGCCGGCGAGGTCCTGCTGACCGACGCGGTGTACCTCTCGATGAACAAGACCGAGGCGGCGACCGAGGTGGTCGGCGAGGTCCTGCTGCACGGCTCCGGTCGCATCCGGCTGCGCCGGGCCGTCCGCGGCGCGGACCCGCGGGCGCCGTACGGCGGGCGCGCGCTGGCGCGGCTGGGGAGGCTTCCGAATCCGGCCCGCGCCGTCCGGCTGCGGATGGCGACCGAATCGGCCCTCGACTTCGCGCGCACGCGGATCGTCTGGGCGGCAGCGGCGCTGCTGCTCATCGCCGCGGCGGCGGGAGAGCACGTCTCCTCCGGCACCGGGAACGATCCGCTCGACCGGGCGGAAGCGCTGCTCGAATCGCGCGAGCCGCTCGCGGCCCTGGTGGAGCTCGATCGGCTCGCCGACTCCCCTCGGGCCCAGGATGCCGAGGTGCAGGTCGTGCGCGGCAAGGCGGAGCACGCGCTCGGGCAACTCGGCCCCGCATTCGCGGATTTCGCCGCGGCCGTGAAGCAGGATCCCTGCGCGCTCGACGAGGGAGCGATCTCGGCGTTGGCCGACTTGCTCGATGCGGAAGCCTTCCCGGCCGTCTGGCGTCCCGCGCTGCTCAGGTTGCTCGGCGAGCAGGTCGGGCGGGCGGCGGCGCCGGCGGTGCGGCGGTTGCTCGCCTCCGAGCGCGCGGCCGCGCGGGACGACGCCCTGCACGTGCTCGAGCTTTCCGGCTCGGCCACCAATGCAGACCGGATCGCCGTCGCCCGCGCCGATCTGCGCGATCCGCGCGCCTCCTGCGCAGCGCGCAGGTCCGCGATGCGGCGCCTCGCCGTGGCCGGAGGGAGCGAGGCGGAGGCGCTGCTCGCCCGGGCCGCCGAAGCCCGCGCCTGCGGCTCGGTCGAGGCGCGCGATGTCTTGCGCCGGCGACAGACCGCGAAGATGGCCGAGCGCTAGAGAGCCGCCGAAGGCGGCTTAGGCCGCTGGCACAAATTACCTTGTCAACTGGACTTGGCCGCCTCCGAGGTAGACATAGTTGTCCAAGCCGAAAAGGTAGTTTCGATCGGCGGCCTTAGCGACTACTGCTCTTAGACTGTACGTGTTCTAGCTAGATGGAGGGCGCGCCAGTGCTGCGCACCCCGCGGGCGATCAGGCCGTCGACCCCGAGCGCGGTCCCCGCCCGTCCGAAGAACAAGAGCGGGTAGATCGTGAGATATGCGAGTCCGCTCTGCCCGCGCACGTAGCTGAGCGAGAAGATCTGCCCGCTCGCGAACTGGAAGTTGAGGACCATCACGAGCGCGAGCAGCGCCGCGAGCGGGGTGAGCAGACCGAGGATCAACAGCGCTCCGAGCCCCAGTTCCCCGACCACGACCACTCGCGAGAAGACGGCCGGATACTGCGAGACGAACGCGAGGTACTTCGCCACCGCGTCGTTGGCGGGATGCGTCGACCACTCGGCGAATTTCTGCTGCAGCGGCGGCTGCGCGAACCAGGAGAGTTTCTGCAGCCCGGAGGTGAAGAGCGAAACGCCGGCAGCGATGCGCAGGACCGCGAGGAAGAGCGAGAAGCCGGGCGTGAGCATGGCGCCTCTCTATAGCGGTGGCCGGGGGGCTTTTCCACAACTCCTTTGTCTGGTACACGCGCGCCCGAACTCCGAGGAGAGTGGATGCTGAAGGGAGCGATCGTCGGCTTCGGTTTCATCGCCGGGAAGGGACACCACCCGGCATATCTGCAGCGCGAGGACATCGAGATCGTCGCCGTCGCGGACCTCACCGCGCCGCGGCTGGAAGCGGCTCGGGCGGCCATTCCGAAAGCGCGGCTATACGCGAGCTTTCGCGACCTGCTCGCGCGCGAGACGCAGCTCGACTTCATCGACATCTCCACGCCGCCACATGCGCACGCGGAGATCGCGCTCGCCGCGCTGGAGCGCGGCACCCACGTGCTCTGCGAGAAGCCGCTCACCACCAGCATGGCCGAGGCGCGCGCGCTGGTCGACGCCGCGCGCGCGCATCGCCGGGTGGTGTTCCCGGCGCACAACTACAAGCACGCCCCGGTGGTGAAGTTCGCCCAGCAGATCATCGAGTCCGGCCGCATCGGGGCCATCCGTGCCGTCACGCTGAACACCTTCCGGACCACGCACGCCAAGGGCGTACCGGAGTGGAAGACGGACTGGCGCCGCGACCGCAAGCTCTCCGGCGGCGGCATCGCCATGGATCACGGATCGCACAGCTTCTACCTGACCTTCGCCTGGCTCGGCTCGCTGCCGACGCACGTCACCGCCAAGACGCTCACGCTCGAGCGCCAGTGGGACACCGAGGACAACTTGAACGCCGTCCTCACCTTCCCGAACGGGTTCGCGCACACCTTCCTCACCTGGACGGCCGGCGTGCGCAAGGTGGTCTACTCGCTGCAAGGCGAAAACGGCGCCCTGGTGATCGACGACGACGAGTGGGAGCTGACCACCGGCAAATCGAGCGGCAAGACGGCGCTGGAGAAAGGCGTGATCGAGAGCGACTGGATGGACGCCTCGCACACCAGGTGGTTCAACTCGATGTTCGATCAATTCAAGGCGGCGATGCGCTCCGGCGACTTCGTCAACCGCGAGCTGCGCGAGGCGGTGGCCTGCATCCAGATCATCGAGACCTGCTACCGGTCGAACGCGGAGGGCAGCCGTGAGCTGCCGCTCGCCGTGGACGTGACCGCGCTATGAGCGCGAAAGGCCTGGTGGTCATCACCGGCGCTAGCTCCGGATTCGGCGCCGCCACCGCCCTGCGTTTCGCCGCGCTCGGGCATCCGCTCCATCTCGGCGCGCGCAGGCTGGAGCGGCTGAGCGAGGTCGCACGGCAGTGCCGCAGCGCGGGGGCCCCCGAGGCCGAGGCGCGCGCCCTCGACGTGCGCTCGAAGGAGAGCATCGACGCATTCTGCGCCGGCGCGGGCACGCCCGCGGTCCTGCTCAACAACGCGGGCCTGGCGCTCGGGCGCGACCCCGTGGAGAAGATCACGGAGGAGGACCTCCTCGGAATGGTGGAGACCAACGTGATCGGCCTGGTGCGGGTCACGCGGGGATTCCTTCCCCGGATGATCGCGGCCAGGCGCGGGCACATCGTCAACCTCGGATCGTACGCGGCGCGCGGGGTCTACGAGGGCGGAGCCGTCTACGCCGCCAGCAAGCACTCGGTGCGCGTCATCTCGGAGACGCTGCGCCTCGAGCTGAGCGGGACCGGCATCCGCGTGACCGAGATCGATCCGGGGCTGGCGGAGACCGAGTTTTCCCTCGTGCGGCTGGGGGACGAAGAGAAGGCGAAAGCGGTCTACCGGGGCATGCAGCCGCTGACCGCCGCCGACGTCGCGGACGCAATCGTCTGGGCGGTGACGCGGCCGCCGCACGTCAACATCTCGGAGCTGGTGATGACGCCGACCGCGCAGGCCTCGCTGACCAAGGTGCATCGGGAGTGAGATGACCGCGCCCTGATCCCGCTCAGGGTTTCGTCGCTCCGCCAGGCTTCGGACCGGCACCGCCGCCCGGAGCCCGCCCCCCGCCAGGCCGCCCGCCGCGGCCGCCACCAGGTCCACCCCGACCGCCTCCACCCCGACCGCCGGGGCCGCGTCCGCGGCCTCCGCCCGGGCCCCGCTCGTTGCGCCGGTCCTGCATCACCGATTCCATCGAGAAGCTGCCTTCGAGCGATCCTTCCGCGCCTTTCTTGCTGCCACCCGAGGGACGTCGCGGTCCGCGATGTCCGCCGCGTTCGTCCCGCTCGAAGCTCTGCTTCATCGACTGCGGCATCAGATCGACGATGTACTGGTGCTCGCCGATCCTCTTCGCGCCCTGGACCTGCTCCTCCACCCCGAAGACGCGCACCAGGCGCACGCGCTCGGCCTGTCGTCCGGTCGCCTTGACGGCTTCGCGCAAGCGATCGAGCCGCTCGCCGGAAGTCCCCGTCGCCTCGGAGACCGCCTTGTCGAGAAGCTCTTTCACCGCGGTGGTCTCCGCCTCGGGCTCCGCCTTCTCTTGTCCTTCCTCGTCCGCATTGACCTCGGAAGGCTTGGCGCCTCCGGGCGTCGCCTTCAGACCCGGCTCTCCTTGCCCGGACAAGTCCTGGTCCGCGGCCGCCTCCTCCTTCGCCTCCACGGCCGCTGCGCCCGGCTGCATCACGTCCTCGGCCGTCCCCGCTTCGCCTGGCTTCTCGGTGTGCCGCTCGGAACTGGTGCCGACGACCGCGTCGCTCTGTCCGGCAGCCTGCTCCGCGAGGCCGAGGGCAGCGGCGCCGGTCGCGCTGTCCGCCCCCGCGTCCGTGAGCACCGCCGAGGCGTTCTCGTTCGGCTTCGCGGTGACGGCGCCGGAGACCGCGGAGGGAGGAGCGACGCGCGTCAACTCGGGCGGGAGACTTCTGCGGGCTTCCCCCTCTGCCTTGGCGGCCATCCGGATCATCGTCCCGCTGAACTCGGTGAGCGTCTTCATGTGAACACCCGGTGAATGCGAAAAAGGGGCGCCTTCGTACCACAACTTGCACACAAGTGAAGGACCGGGGTCGCCGCTGTGCGGCGTGCGCGAAATCGATCCACCATCCGGTGTCTTGGGCCTGTGCGAAAGCGATCCACAAGCTGTGGGTAACACACTAAGCCTTGCGCATTGTGCATCGCGTCACCACAATCCCTAGTGGGTTTCATTTGACAAAGCGGTCCCGGATGCCGCACTCTGCCCACACTTCCGCAGCGCTAGCGCGATGTGGACTGGAGGGGAAAACATCGATGGCGAAGACTGGCAAGAACGATCCAGCAGCCTTGTCCGCCCTGCCTGCAGGCACGTCCGTCACCGCTCCCCGTTCGGAGGGCCCGAGGCCTTCCCGCAAAGCAAGAGGGCTGTCGCTGACGCGCCGCATTACGAGCGAGTCCGCGACCGCCGGCGAGGTGCTGAACAGCGTCGAGTGGACGCGGCGCCCGGCGAAGATCTCCGGCGCGGACGGCGAGGTCGTCTTCAAGATGGACGACGCGGAAGTTCCGGCCGACTGGTCGCAGCTCGCCACCGATGTCGCCGTGTCGAAGTACTTCCGCAAGGCGGGCGTTCCCACCGGAAGCGGCGCGGAGGAGTCGGTGCGGCAGCTCGTCCGGCGCGTCGCGCACACGCTGCGCACCGCCGGCGAGGAGATGGGCGGCTACTTCGCGACCGCCGCCGACGCAGAGACGTTCGAGGCGGAGCTGAGCTACATGCTCGTCCATCAGATCGGGGCCTTCAACAGCCCGGTCTGGTTCAACTGCGGGCTGTGGCATGAGTATCGGATCAAAGGCTCGGGAGGGAACTACGCAATAGACCTTGCCACCGGCCAGGCGGACAGGACGGAAGAAGCGTACAAGCGACCCCAGGTCTCCGCCTGCTTCATCCAGAGCTGCAGCGATGACCTCGAGTCGATTTTCACCCTCGTCCACGACGAGGCCCGCGTTTTCAAGTACGGCTCCGGGAGCGGAACGAACTTCTCGAAGCTTCGGGGAAAGATGGAGCGGTTGTCCGGCGGTGGCACCAGCTCGGGGTTGATGAGTTTTCTCGAGGTGCTCGACAAAGCCGCGGGCGCCACCAAGTCGGGAGGGATCACCCGGCGCGCGGCCAAGATGGTCGTACTGGACGTCGATCATCCCGAGATCCGCGATTTCATCCAGTGGAAGGCGCGTGAGGAGAAGAAGGTCGCAGCCTTGATCGCCGCTGGGTATCCTTCCGATTTCAACGGCGATGCCTACCGCACCGTTTCCGGGCAGAACGCGAACAACTCCGTGCGTGTAACGGACAGGTTCATCGAGGCGGTGAGGAAGGATGAGGTCTGGCAGACCACCGCGCGGACGACCGGCGATGTAGTGGAGCGTCTCTCTGCGCGGCAACTCTGGCGCGACATGGCCGAGGCGGCATGGAAGTGCGCTGACCCCGGTCTGCAATTCGACGACACCGTCAACAAGTGGCACACGTGCAAGGCAACGGACCGGATCTATGCGTCCAACCCCTGCAGCGAGTTCATGTTCCTCGACGATACGGCCTGTAACCTCGCGAGCCTCAACCTCCTCAAGTTTCTCGACGAAAAGACAGGCGAGTTCGACGTCGAAGGCTACAAGCACGCCTGCCGGATCTTCTTCCTCGCCCAGGAGATCGCCGTAGATCTCGCCAGCTACCCGACAAAGCGCATCGCGGAGCGCAGCCACCAGTTCCGGCCGCTCGGACTCGGCTACGCGAACCTGGGCACGCTCTTGATGGTCGAGGGGCTGCCCTACGATTCGGACGCCGGCCGCGCCAGGGCGGCCTCGATCACCGCCATCATGACCGGCGAGGCGTATGCGCTCTCGGCGGAGATGGCGGCGGCGAAGGGACCGTTCCAGGGTTACGCCCTGAACCGCGAGAGCATGCTGGAGGTGATGCGTCTGCATCGCGATTCGGTGGCCAACATCGACCCCGCGCTTGCTCCCGCCAAGCTTCTCTCCGCCGCGCACGAGTGCTGGAACCGCGCCGTGCAGCTGGGCGAGCAGCACGGGTACCGCAACGCCCAGGCCACCGTGCTCGCGCCGACGGGCACCATCGGGCTGCTCATGGACTGCGACACCACCGGCGTCGAGCCCGACTTCGCGCTGATCAAGTTCAAGAAGCTCGCCGGCGGCGGCAGCTTCAAGATCGTGAACCAGTCGGTGCCCCGGGCGCTGAAGAAGCTCGGGTACGCGCCCGCGGAGGTCCAGGCGATCGTCGACTACGTCCGAGGCACGGCGACGCTGAAGAGCGTGCCCGAGTTCTCGCCGAAGGAGCTGGAGGCGCGCGGCCTGCAACAGAGCGAGATCGCCAAGGTGGAGAAATCCCTGGAGTCGGTGTTCGATCTGCGCGCGGCGTTCGGATCCCATGTGATCGGCGCGGCTGCGCTACAGCGGCTCGGGCTCGATGCGGGCGCCAAGGGCAAGCACGTGCTCGCGAAGCTCGGCTACACCGACGAGCAGATCGACGGGGCGACGCTGGTCGTCTGCGGTCGGCAGACCGTCGAGGGAGCCCCGTTCCTCGAGCCCGAGGACCACCCCGTCTTCGATTGCGCAAATCGCTGCGGGCCGCTGGGCACGCGCTTCATCGAGCCCATGGGCCACGTCCGCATGATGGCGGCAGTGCAGCCGTTCCTTTCTGGCGCAATCAGCAAGACGATCAACTTGCCGCACGACGCCACGGTGGAGGAGGTCGAGCGGATCCACTCGGAGTCATGGCGGCTCGGTCTCAAGGCCATCGCGCTCTACCGCGACGGGTCGAAGCTGTCACAGCCGCTCAGTGCGGGCGATCAAGCGCAGAAGATCGCCCTGCCGAAGGACGCGAAGGAGATGGCGGAGGCGTTGCGGACCTTCATCCCCGACCTGACGGCGGAGCAGTCGCAGCGGATGGCGGACGCGGCATTCCATGCGAGAGCGGCCGCGACGGCCGCGCCCGAGCAGCTTCCCGCGATGTCGCGCCGCAAGCTTCCCTCCAAACGCTACGGCATCACCCAGGAAGCGAAGGTGGGCGGCAACAAGGTCTTCCTGCGGACCGGCGAATACGGCGACGGCACCCTCGGCGAGATCTTCATCGACATGCACAAGGAGGGCGCGGCGCTGCGCAGCGTGATGAACTGCTTCGCCATGCTCGTCTCCATCGCGCTGCAGTACGGCGTCCCCCTCGAGGTGCTGGTCGAACAATTCGTGTTCACGCGATTCGAACCGCAGGGCCCCGTGCAGGGGCACGACCGCGTGAAGTTTGCCACCTCGGTGATCGACTACGTGTTCCGCGCCCTCGGCGTCGAGTACCTCAAGCGCGATGACCTGGCACACGTTACGCCGGAGGAGGCGGCCGAGACCCCGAAGAGCGCACAGACCGCCGACCCGGTCATGGCGCCCGGGGCGAGCCCCGCGGCAGCGGCGAAGGCGGCCCAGAAGTCGGGCCCGCCGGACGCGGCGCGCGCCGCGGCGCGGGCGCAGGACGAGCTGTTTGGAAAGCTCTCCGGGGATGCGCCGTTCTGCGATACGTGCGGACACATCACCGTCCGCAACGGCACCTGTTACAAATGCCTCAACTGCGGGAACTCGATGGGCTGCTCGTAGCGCCGTACCCCCCACGGCCGCGAGCGCCGGGCGGCGGATCCTTCGCGGGTCCGCCGCTCTTTTTTTCTGGAAGCTCTCCCCGGCAGCGGCAGTCGCCTGCTTCCTCGGCGGCAGCACGGCAGGGATGCGTGCGCTCTGCCTCATGTGGAGGTTAGTCGAGGAGAGACGATGGACGGACGGGGCTGGAAGCCGGAGTACGGCATCTCCGCGGAGGGGATCGACATCCTCGGCTACGTCGAGGCGCTGCCGCGCGACGTCCGCCGCGAGCTGGCCCGGGCCATCGCCACACTCTGCCGGCGCGAAGGTTACCTCTCGCTGCACGACGACGTGCGAGATTGCATCGGGCAATCGCGGCGCGGAGCGGATGCAAAGCTCGCCAAGGTGATCCCGCTGTTCAAGCGGTCCCAACGCGGCTGATCGCCGGCTCCAGATCGAAGGCCACGGGGCGCGCCTCCACCGGCAGCCGGGCGACGAATGACGTCGCCCATCCGGCCTCCTCGCGCAGCGCGATGGATCCGTCGTGCGCGACGGCCACCAGCCGGCACAGATAGAGACCGAGGCCGAGGTTGTGCTTCTGGCGGAAACCGCGCCGGACGACCCCCTTCTGGAACAACCGGGACCGCGCATCGGCCGGCACCGGCTCGCCCGTGTTGCGGACCGCCAGCACGAGCTCTGCTCCTTCCTCCGAAGCGGCCACCTCGATGCGCCCTCCTGGCCGCACGAAATCGAGGGCGTTGAGCACCAGGTTGTCGAAGAAGCGGTGGATCATCTCACGGTGCAGCATCGCGGACAGCCCGGGCTCCACCTTCGTCGCGATCTGCGCGCCGGCGTTGCGCGCGCTGGCAGCGTAGGCGTTTGCCAGCGAGACGAGCAGGGCCGAGAGATCGACCGTCTCGGGCGCCGAGTTGAGCACGCCGCGCTCGAGCCGCGCGATGGCGAGCAGATCGCCCACCATGGCCTGTAGCCTTCGGCCCTGCTGCTCGATCATCTTCACGTCTTTCTGCAGCGGTCCCTCGAGCTCGCTCGCCACCACCTCCGCAAGTCCGATCAACCCGGTGAGCGGCCCCTTCATGTCGTGCACCAACAGGTGCGTCAGCGTCTCTGCCTCACCCTGGGCGCGGCGCAGCTCCTCGTGGCTGACCTCGTTCACCACCAGCCGCGCGACCAGTCGATCGAGCTCGCGGACGACGGCGGCGGAGACCATCGCCTCCAGCGCGAGGACCACGCCGCTCATGGCGATGCTCGCCCAGGAGACGCCGGCGCGGAGCTGGAGCGCCGCGAGCAGCGCGAAGGCCAAGGCCGCGGTGGCGGAGATCAGCGGCGGCCGCAGCGAGAGCGCCGACAGCGCCACGAGCAGGGCAAAGGCCCCGAGGGTCCATCCGGCATTGAAGATCTGGCTTTCGGCCCGCGGTCCGACGCTCCAGAGCAAGAGGAACATGAAGACGACGTCGAACATGGGCGACGCCATCGTGAGGTGTTCGCGCCAGCCGCCGCCGTGGCGCCAGCGCAAGAGCAGATACCCGCTCAGCGCGTAGGCGAGAAGCGGCCCCAGCTCCGTCCGCGATTCGAGGTCTCCCGCGGCGGCGAAGGCGACCGCCACCAGGCAGAACGATGCCAGCGCGATGGCGCGGATCTTCGCCAGCGACTCCATCGCCCGCGCGCGGAGCGCCGAAAACGCGCGCGTGCTCGACTCTGTGAGGAGCCGGCCGCGGCTGGCGTCGTCGGTGAGCATGCGGGATTACGATTCTCGGCGAAGCGGAGCTTTTGACCAAACTTTGCGGACGGCCCGCGGGTGCGATCCACGTGCCGGACGAACCTCCTCCACAGCCGGGCCCGCGCACTTTGCCACGGCTTGTGGACGGCGGGGAAACCGCTTTGCGTTCCGGGCGCAAACCGGGGGCCACGGCTGTGGGAAACCTGTGCCCGTCCCGGCAGATTTTCCCTGTCTTGACGCGATGTTAGCAGCAGTGCTAGCACGCCTGGGCACCGAGGGAGGAACCGCTTCTGCGCGGCAGTGTCGGACCCCTCGGGCAACATGCTTGCGGCAACGGCGAGGGGCGTTCACTTCTTGACGGCGAGAGAGTACATCGAGGCCATCGCGCAGGAGCTTTCCAGCGTCCGTGGCCGGGGCCTTCTGCTTTCCCCGGCCGACGCGCAGCTCGCGCTCTCGTGGCACGCCCGGGAGGTGCCGCTGGCCGCCGTGATCGCGCAAGTGCGAAAGGCGGCGCGCCTTCGCTCCCGCAGCACCGCGCGCGGGGCGGCGGAGATGATGCTGTCGCTGCAGGCCCTCGCGCCCGCGCTCGATCGACTCGGTGCGCGCCGCAGGCCGGCGCCTCGCGAGCCGGAGGGGCTTTGCGCGCAGCTGCGCGCCGCCGCGCGCTGCCCGGGCCTGGCAGCGCGGGCAGCGTGGGAATCGCTCGCCGACCGCGCCGAGCAGCTGCTCGCGGAGGACGGAGGCGACGGATACTGGACGCTGGCGGTGCGCGCGCTGCAGGAGGCGCTGCGCGAGCTGCCCCGCTCCGCCGCCCTGGAGGCCGGGTCGGCGCTCCGCTCGCGCATCGCTCCGCGTCCGCAGGGAATGACGCGGAGGAGCTACCAGCGCAGCCTGCAGCTCATGCTCTTGTCCGCATCCAGCGAGCGCCTCGGCCTCCCGCCGCGCGCGTTCCTCCTCTAGGAGCAGCATCGATGGTCGAACCGGTCCCGGCCGCCAAGCCTGTCTGCGCCCTGTGCGGCGGCGAGGGGTTCACGTTCCAGCAGCGCGAGGACAAGGGTGTCGCGGCCGCCTGTTCCTGCACGGTTCATTGCCCGTCCTGCCACGGGCAGGGGCGGCTCTACGCGCGCGACGAACGCGGGTACGAAGTGCTGCGCGGTTGCGGCTGCGGCGCGGATCCGCGCCGGCTTTCCTTGCTGACGGGCCTGCGGCTCCCCACCAAGTTCCTCGCGCGGACGCTCGGCGGATATCGCGCCTACAGCCCCGCGCAGCAGCGCTCCCTCTTGCGCGCCAGTCGATTCGTCGACGAGTTCGTTCCCGGCGCGTCCGGACAGCGGGCGCTTCTCTTCTGCGGCCCGCCGGGAACGGGCAAGACGCACCTGCTCTCCGGGATGCTGCGGGAGCTGGCCGCGCGCAAGGGCGTGCGCGGCCGCTACGAGGAGTTCTTCCTGCTCCTCTCCGACATCCGCGACGGCTTTTCCCGGGGGCTCTCCTCGCGAGAGTGGCTCGAGCCGCTGCGCCAGGTGGACGTGCTCGCCATCGACGAGAACGGCAAGGGCGGCAAGAACCGCGACTTCGAGCAGGGGATCCTCGACGAGATCCTGAGCGTCCGCTACAACGCCGGCCGCCCCACCCTGCTCGCGACCAATTATCCCCGGCCGGGCACCGTCGGCTGGGAGTTCAAGGCGGACGGCCAGTCCGCGGAGAACCTCGAGCAGCGGGTGGGACCGCGCATCTATTCACGGCTGCACGAGATGTGCGACCTGATGGACGTACTGGGAGACGATCAGAGGGAGGTGCAGCACGATGCACGCCAGGCGCGAGACAGCGCAGCGGATGCTTCTGCTCGTGGGACGCGACCTGCACGAAGCTGAGCGGGTGAGACGGCTCCTGCCGGCGCGGGTCGGCATCGCGCACGCGCCCTCGCAGGCGGTGCGCGCGCTCCACCGCACCGACGTGGTGTTGCTCGAGGACCGGAACTGGCCTTCGGCGGAGGACGAGGCGCTGTCCGAGCTGCGCGATCTGTCGGCGGCGCGCCGGCTCGCCTTGATCCTCTCCCGCCGCCGCGGCGACGTCGGCGACCCGGCGGCGGTTCCGGTGGTCGAGCGGCCCTACCGGATCGAGGAGATCATCTCGGCGATGCGGCTGGCGCTTTTGCGGAGACTGGCATGACGCGGTTTGGCCTGCGCCGGCGCGGTGAGAAGCTCTGCGGCATCCTGCGTCGCGCGCTGGAGGAGAACGGGATGGCGCGGCGTCTGCCGCGGCGCGTGTCTCCCGAGGTCTGGGAGAGCGCCGTCGGCCGGCAGATCGCTGCGCGGGCGCAGCCGACCGTGCTCTCCGGCGGCACGCTCCACCTCCTGGTGCAGGATCACCGCTGGCGCGACCAGCTCGACGCAGCGCGGGCAATCCTCCTCGAGCGCTTGAACGGGAAGCTCGGCAAGGGCGCCGTGCGCGCGCTGCAGTTCGGGCTTGCGCACCAGGGCGCCCTAGACCAGGCACGCCGGCGCGCGGGCTTCTCCAGGCAGCTCACGCCGGCGCACGCGGTGGAACCGTCGGGCGTGCTCGGGGCGGAACGACTCGAGCCCGCTCTTCGCGAGGGGCTTCTCAGGGCGGCGGAGGCGGCACGGCGCAGGCGCCCGTGAAGAGGAGACGGCGCGAGCGCGATCCCGCCGCGCTGCCGGCGCCGAGCGCTTCAGCCCGCAACGCCCTGGGCCCGTACGCGCGAGGCAGGCTGGTGGAGAAAGCGCGGGGCTTCCCCGCCCTGTCGCTCGACGTGCCTTGGGACGTCTTCTCCTCGCAGGCGATCGATGAGGGCACCCTGCTCTTGCTGCGGAATCTCCCCGCCGGGGAACCGCGCTCCGTGCTCGACCTGGGCTGCGGCTACGGCGCGCTCGGCCTGCCCATCGCTGCCCGCTGGCCTTCGGCGCGCTGCGTCCTGATCGATCGCGATCTGCTGGCGGTCGCCGCGGCCGCGCACAACGCCAGGGCGCTCGGTCTGCGAAACGCCGAGGCGCGCCCGGGGCTCGGATATCGTGAAGTCGCCGGCGAGCGGTTCGACTGGGTGGTGTGCAATGTTCCGGCCCGCATCGGCCCCCGGGCAATCCGGCACCTGCTCGAGGGCGGGCGGGCGCTGGGAGCCCAGGTGCGGGCGGTCGTGATCCGCGACCTGTGCGGCGTGCTGAGCGACCTCGAGCTGCCGGGGCTCATCCACCTCGCCTCCGGAGCGCGGCACGACGTCTTCGCCCTGCCGGAGGCCCCGGCGGCGATCGACCTCGCGGACGAAGGGATCTACGCGCGCGACGAGACGGAGTTCGCCGGCTTGCGACTCTCCCGCCCGCACGATGCTTCCGAGGACCCGGGGCACTTCGGCCTCTTGTCGGCGCTCGCGGAATCGTTGCCCCGCAGGGCGCCCGGGCGCGCGCTCGCGTTCCGCGCGGGGTATGGAGCGCTCCCACTTCACCTCAAGTCTCGCTACCCCGCATCACAGGTGCTCGCGCAGGAGCGAGACCTGCTCGACGCCGCGTTCCTGCGCCGCAATGCGCGCGATCTCGGGCTGCCGGTCGAGGTGCGCGAGACGCTGTTTCCCGCGGACGGCCTGGAGCTGCGGAGCTTCTCGCTGGTCGTCGGGGAGCTCTCCTCTCCGGCCGGCCCGCTGGTGGCGGCGAGGGAGCTGCAGGACTGCGCCGATCTCCTCGCGGCCGGCGGAGAGGCCCTGATCGTCGCCACCGAGAAACAGGAGCGCAGCTGGCTTCCGGAAGCGGCTCCGAAAAAGGCTGCTCTGACGCTGCTCTTGCGCCGGCAGGGCGCCTCGGTGCTGCGGATTTCGCGGCCGAGGGCGGCCTGAACGGGGGGAACACCGGGAGGGGGATTCGTCGCTTCCAGAGGGAGAAATCGCTGGACGGAGCCGATCCGGTTCTGTCAGAGTGCGCTCGTTTTTCGCGGGGAGACAGCTCCCCCAATGGGAGGAAAAACCGGATGGCCGCCAAGAAAGCCGCCTCGAAGAAGTCC
>Ga0137416_10000649_pt1 | contig 16489 bp, 24 predicted proteins | sample CZODoug3_1_1_16f_FD_108282 | JGI IMG/M metagenome (GOLD analysis project Ga0137416, IMG submission 108282) | Vadose zone soil fungal communities from Angelo Coast Range Reserve, California, USA - CZODoug3_1_1_16fungal (Illumina Assembly) | ecosystem: Environmental > Terrestrial > Soil > Vadose...
TCCGGCCCCCACCCCCCGGGGGGGGGGGGGGGTTTCCCCTCGGGGGGGGGGGGGGGGGGGGGGGTTTTGGGGGGAAAAAGGGGGGGGAAAAGTGGGGGACGGCAGACCACGCCCTAGCGCACCGGGATGCGCCGGATCGCAGCCGCCGTGTCAGCGGGCGGCGGCCGACGGGGACGGCGACGACGTGATGGGCGGGCCGCGGTGCCGGGCTTGGGGATGCCCTGCTCGATCAGCCGTTCGATCTCAGCCCGCGGAACGCGCAGCCCCTTGGGCGCCTGGACGGTGGCGATGGCGCCGCTGTCGATCAGCCTGGACAGCGTTTCCTTGCGGTCGATCCCCAACGCGCGGGCGACCTCGGTCTTGGTCAGCAGCAGCTTCGACGAGTCGATCACCTTGCGCTCGCGCCGGCGGTGACCGGCGGCGTCCACAGCCGTGGCGTAGTGAGCCAGCTGCTCGAGCAGCGCCCGGTCTGCAAGGGCGCGTGCCGCCAACCTGCGCCTCTCATCCTCCTGCCAGTCGGTGGCGAGGATCTCCAGGGACAACGGCAGCAGCCGGTCGCCGATGAACGCGCGCAGGGCAAACTGCTGCTCCTCCAGGGTGAGCGGCTTGATCTTCATTGAGCCCTCCGGCTTGCGGAAGGCAGCAGAAGGCGGATCGCCGCCACCATCACGCCACCCCGTACGAGCCCGCAGGCGCCAGCAGCCGCATCAAGGCGCCGAGAGCGTCACTGTTGTGCGGTACCCAGGCGAGGCCGTCCTTCCAAGTGGTGATCATGTCCTCGGCGAGCGCCGTGACGGCCTGCTCGTGCGGCTTGAGCAGTCTCTGCGCGCGGATCTCGCACCACTCCAGGAAGGCGCTCTGTTCATCATGCCACTTGAGCCAGGGCCTGACCTCTCCGTTCGCGCCGGTCAGCGTGAAGGACGGCGCGCAGGCGGCCGCAGCGATCCTCTGGGCCGCTGACCAACAACCCAGATCATAATAGTGGCTGAACATCCGCGGCCTCGGCTCCCGCTGTTGCCCAGGGATCCGCCGCGTGCACAAGATGGTCGCGCTAGCTACGAGCTTCTCCATCCGCTTGCCGGTGGCGAATACCCAGCCGAAGTAGGCCGCGCCGAGGCACTCGTTGCGAGGGGCCGGGCGCGAAATCCTTAGCCTGTGGTCGAGGCCGGTATTCAGCACATGCGCCACTACGATGTGGCGAGCCTCATGCTCGGCGCTGCGCTGGTACAGCTTCCGATCTTTCGCGTTCATCTTTCTTCTCCCTTTGCGGTCACCCACTGGGCAGGAGAGCCCTTCCCGCCCGTGCCGCGGTTCACGATCTGGCCTTGCGCGCGCAGCGCCTCGATCGCGGAGACGATCTGGTCTTTGCCCCGCTTCAACCCCGCCGCCTTCACGGCGTCGCGGATGCCCCGGACGGTCGCGCCCTGGGGCATTGCCGTCTTTACCGCGTCGTAGATAGCCGCCTCCAGCTTGCCGTCCGGCTCGGCGGCGACCGCCACCTCGATGGGGTGCAGCGTGAGCGCACCGTCGTCGTGGAGCACGCGCAGCCTCACGGTGAGCGGCGCCGCGCGGTGGTTCTGCACGGCGAGCGTCAAGACATCTCCGGCCGCGGCCACCGCGATCGACACGTCAGCCCCGGCGATCAGGTCGGTGCTGCCGCGCGGCCGACCGTTGGCGCCGACGTGGTGGATGAGGATCACCGCGCGCCGCTCAGTGAGCGGCTGCAGGCGACGGTACAGATCGGCCACATCCTGGGACGAGTTCTCATCGAAGTCGCCCAGGCGGCGCCCGCAGTCGATCGTGATCGCCCCTGCGCGGATCTGCTCAGCGTGCTCGGCCAGCGCGGCCACGTCCGCGTCGTCGAAGATGTCGAAGGGCGGGCGGATGATGCTAGCAAGCAGGTACGGCAGACCGGCGCCACTCGCGGCCTCATCCAGAAGCGTGGACCAGTCGCGATCGGTGTGCTCCAGAGCGGCGATCGCCATCACGCCCGCCTGGACGGGGCGCCCCGCCAGCTGCGGCGGCTCCGGCTCGGCCTCGATCGCCGCGGCGAGCGCGGCGATCAGCGTGGACTTGAAGGTGTGCGGGCCGCCGTACAGCAACGTCATGCCGGTGGAGGGCAGCACGTCATGCCAGAGCCAGCCGCCCGGCTGCGCCTGCGCCGCCTCCCGCAGTTCGCGGTGCGTGAGGATGCGCAGGCGCTTGGGCCTCTCCGGGGCCAGCTTCACCGTCGGACCCGTCATCGCGTTCTACCCAAGGACTGCAGCGCCGCGTTCACGGTGCCGTTCGCGTACTCGGGATCGCGACGGTGGGCGTCCGGCCGGACCATGAGGGCGGCGGCCACTTCGCTGGGGCGGGCACCGGCGCGAAGGAGGGCTCGCGCGAGCGCGTGGTCGTAGCCAGAGCGCGAGGTGTCCCCTACGATCTTGCCCTCGCCGTTCCACAGCGCCCGGATGTCGGAGCGCGTGGCGATCCGGGCGCGCACGCGCCTGGACAGCGGGTCGGCGTAGGCGGCGCTCACGGACGGCACGGTCTGCTGCCTCGGCCTCGGCGCACCGGCGCAGATGAGGGCGAGCAGCGGAGGCGGGATCGGCGCAGGCTCTACCTCCCAGGGCGCGAGCCCCGCGATCCAGCTGTATTCGTGCCCGGTGGTGTGCCTGCTCGGCGGCGCGATCAGGATGCCGTGCCCCGGAGCCCGAACGTCGATGGCGCCGCTGCTGCCCAGATGCGCCCGATTCCGCAGGTACGCTCCGGCGGGCAACGCGAAGATCCAGGCAGGCCCCCGCCCCAGGCGCGGTGCCCGGGTCGGCGTCTCATCGAGAGCCGCGCCGCCCAGCGCACGCACCTCCTGCTCGGCCTGCAGCGAGTCTGCCTCCACCACCACCAACCCGGGCGGGACCACGAGCCCGACGTTGACGGGGAACAGGCGCCTGATCTGGTTCGCGATGTAGGCGTATGACGGCGACGAGGTGCCCCAGTCCAAGAAGCCCGCGACGAGCGGCGTCTTGCCGGGCCTCGCGCAGGGCACCGTCCTGTGCCGCGGCTTTGGCCTGCTCCCGGAACAACTGCCGTCCGAGAAGGGGAAGCAGCACGGGAGCGGGATCAACCCGGCGCCGTACAGCTGCCGAACGTGGTGGAGCACGAGCCCAAGATCAGGTACCAAGTCCAAGTCGCCTCCTTTTCAGGCGATGCACGAGGCGCCCGCGGCGGGTCGCGCCGCCGCGGCGCGCGCTTCACCTCTCCGATGCGGGCGCGGCGCTCGACTGCGCCTCGTTGAGCAGCAATGACCCGGGCGTGAGTCCGAGCGCCTTCTCCAGGCGCGCCACGACGGTCGCGGTGATCGGCTTGTGGCCGTGCCGGTACGCAGCGAGGTTGGTCGGCGCGAGGTCGGCCCGCGCCGCGAGCTGGTACCAGGGCCAGTTTCTTCGGGCCATTTCGATCCGCAGCGCCTCGTCATTGAGCCTCACCGGCTCCCCGCGGTTGATCCACTTCGCCTTCGCCATCGTCTCCACCTCCGTGGCCGCTTGCGCCGCTCGGGCGCGCGCGGTTACACCTGCACCGTGCACCGCGTGCGCGGTGCTACGCCAGCGAACTAAACCCCGACGATGCGACCGCGAACCCGCAGCAAAGCGATCACGAAGGCGATCACCAGGAGGGAGGCCCGCTCCTGGGTGGCGGCGTTCTTGGACATCACGCCTAGCCAGGTCGGGGCGATGAGCGGTGACGATCCCGACGCCGTGGACCCGGCCATCGCCATGTGGGCGGGCGCGATCGCCACGTGGATCGCGGCGAAGTCCGGCAAGGCCACGGTGGACCGGGCGCCGCGCACTCAGGCGGGGCGGCCTGCCGAACGCGCTCTCGATGCGGCGAACGCCGCGCTGGTCCGCGCCTTCCCCCAGCTGGCCGACACCACGATCGACGGCCCGTCGTACTTGGCCCTGCTGGAAGGGATCTACGGCTTCGACCTGCACGAGCGCCGCCCCTGGCCGGGCCGCTCCAGCCGGTGGACGCCGTACGCTGATGCCGACACCGCTCCCGCCGGCCGCCAGCGCAACGCCGTCATGGCGCGGGCGCGGAAGCGCATTCGGCGAGCCAAGGCGCTGATCGACTCCTAGAACGGCGTGCCACGCGAAGTGGCCGATCTAGTTTTTCCCGCACAGGGTGGTGCGGCGGGCGCCGTGCTGGGCTGCGTCCCCCCTCTAAAGAGGGGGGGAACGCGCGCCACACCTGCACCGAAGTGTGGCCGCCACGCTTCCGCCACACTCCGCCACACTTGCCGTTGCGCCCCACACCACCCCTGTGGAGCTCAAGATCCTCGGCCACTTCGGACACCGCGCCAGGGCAAAAGTGTGGCGGCCACGGTTCGATCGCAGAAGTGTGGCGGAAAGCGTGGCGGAGACGGGGGGTGTGGCGGCCACGGTTTCAGGGCACACGGCAGTGGCGGCGCGCTACTCAATCTTCCAGGACGGCGGGACATCCTTCGTGACGTTGGCGGCGATCCACTGGCCGGTGGTCCCAGCCACGCTGGACACGGAGTTGATCGTGCTCCCCGGGGCGACCGTCCCGGTGTTCCCCTGCGCGCCCTTGATCGTCACCTTGCGCTTGGCGCGTACCCCGCCGTCATCCAGTACCTCTAACACATCCCCGATCTTCATTCGGTCCTCCATCGCGCCGGTGCGGCGCGGGAGCGGGACAGTAGCGCAGACCTGGGTTGACCGCGCCGCCTACTTCCGCCGCGGGGGATGCCCCTTCCACAGCGGGCCGTGCCGGAAGTCCACCGGTTTGGGATCGGGGAACGGAGGGTGGGGTTTCTCCCGGTCCCGCCGAGTTGTTGCAGTAGCAGCAGCCGTAGGCCATCCCCTCCCTCATGCGCTTCTCGTGGATGCAGCAGTGGATCGGGCCGGGGCCGCCTTGGCCGGTGCAGTAGTATGGGTTCGCGGGTACGCTCATGCCCCGTCTCTAGCACGGGGGTCCGACACCTTCCCGGCGGACCCCCTACTCGGCCCGCGCCAGCAGCCGCGCGATCGTGGTCGCGTGCCAGCCCTTCTTGCCGCGGGCGGGCACCGCCGCCACGTTCAGGACCGCGGCGATCCCCCGGACGCTGTGACGCCGGTGCAGGGCGCGAATGCGCTTCAGCACGGCCTGCTCCGCGGGGTGGGGCACAGCTTTGCCGGTGGGCGTGGCGCGCCAGCCGTAGGGGGCGTCCCGGCCCCAGTAGCGCCTGCCGTTCTCCTTCTTGACCGCCACCGCCTGTGCGGTCCTTCTCGAAATCGACGCCCTCTCGTACTGGGCGGCAGCATCAAGGATCTGGCGGTTGAAGTCCCCCTCGGGTGTGGCGTCGTTGCTGCCGCCCTCGGCGCTGTGGACCTCGGCGCCTTCGCGCTCCACCAGCTTGGTGGCTGCCACTGCGACGGCGACGGCGCGGGCCAGCCGGTCACGCTTGTGGACCAGCAGGACCCCAGCGCCGTGCTGCCGCAGGGCGGCCAGCGCGGCCATGAACCCGCGTCGCCTGTGGATCGGTGCCGCGCCGCTCTTGCCCAAGTCCTCGAACACGGACACCAGCCGCAGCCGATGTGCCTTGCAGTACCGTTCGAGAGCGGCGCGCTGGGCGGCAGGCCCAAGCTGCTCCTGCTTGTCCTCCTTCTCCTTGGACAGGCGGATGTAGCCGATCGCGACCTTGGGATCGTTGGGCTTGGGGGTGGCCATGGGCGCAGGCTACCCGGGCCGGGCTGTACACACAAGGCACGCTGTGTGCACAACCCACCAGGGCGGCCAGCGCCCCAGGCGTGGCCGTCCGGGCCACGGAGCCGCACGCGCTGCACTACCCGGCCCCACCCTGCGCGGCCGCGGGCGGATCGCGCCTGTCCGGGCACCGGAAGGCCGCTCCAGGGGAGCGGCCGTGCGCATGGGCTGCGCGTTTCGCTGGATCGGCCCTTGGCCGGGCCGCTGTGGCCCCTTCATCTATAGGGGCGGCTCGGACCGGCGTGCGGCGCGGGGACGAGAACCGGAATCGGAACGGGCACTTGAGCAGCGACGGCAGCCGTATCGCGGTCGCGGAGCGGCACCTATGGAATCTCGCCCCTCCCTCCCCGGTTTCGCCCCCTGATGGACACGCCCAAGAAGCCGGTCTGCATCTACTGCCAGTCGTCGCCCGCCGAGGAGTTGGACCACACCTTCCCGCAGACGTGGGAGCCCGACGGCATCGGCGCCGAGGTGCAGCGGGTGACGGTGCCGTCGTGCAAGGCGTGCGGCGCCAAGCTGAAGAAGGCCGAGGAGCAGGCCGCGTTGATGTGGATGATGGCGCGCGGGTTCGACCGCGACCACCCGGCCGTGGCCGGCGTCTACGACCGGGTGCGGAAGACGTGGGACGCGGCGTCGGCGAAGAAGCCGCGCGAGCGCCAGCACCGCATGAGGAGGATGCGCAGCATGCTGTCCCGGGTGCAGCCGGTCGTTGTCCCGCCCGACAAGGCCGTTGGCTCGCCGATGATGAAGGTGCGCACGCCCGCGGGGCTCTGGATCGACGCCGCAGTAGCCTTCAAGTTCCGGCGGGCGGACCTGGACATGATCGGGGAGAAGTTCGTGCGCGGCCTGTACTACGACCGGCTCGGCAGCAAGTTGCTGCCGGTGGGCACGAAGTTCACGGCCTTCGAGCCGCCCGACGAGGTGATGCGCCAGGTCGGGCCGGGATTGCCGGGCGGGGAGCCCATCCGCGGCTTCGCCTACAGGTACATAGAGGCGGAGAACGGGGACGGCCGCGCGATCTGGTTCTTCTACATCTGGGAGCAGGTGCAGATGGGAGTCCAGGTCGAGCCGCCCGGCACGTCGATGGCGGCGGCCTAGGCGGCTCCAGCGACGCACGGCGTCTGGCCCTGCCCGTCGCACGTTCGTCCTCTGCACGCGACGCAGGCCGGGTCCCATCCCTTCGCGTGCACGCGCTCGCGCTCCGGGTAGGGGCCGACGTACGAGGCGTTGGTCAGGGTTGCCGGTGGAGGTGCCTCGGGCGGGGGCGTCGGTTCCGGGGCAGCTTGGGCCGCAGCCTCGGCGGCGCACCTCCGCCAGAGTCGGATGCTCGACGCACTCACGCCTAGGGAGAGGGCCACGCGCTCGACCGGAACACCAGCCGCCACCCTGCGCAGGGCTTCGGCCACCACGGACTGCTCTATGGGTGACCGCCCACCCGGACGTTTCACGCGCGGCGCCTCGGCATCAGGCTTCTCGGCGCACTTGCTGCACAGCTCACCCGAGGCGACCTGCAGGACGCGCTGGCGCAGCCGCTCCCGGTCGGCGCGTAGCCCCTCGACCAACGAGCGCAGGTGCGCCGCCTCGGACTCGGCGGCCTCTGCGCGCTGCTGCAGTCGGTCGATCTTCGAGGCGAATGGGTGTTCCTTCAGCTTCCTCACCGTGGGCTCCGGGAGGCGCCACGCTCCAGCTCATCGATGCGCTGACGCAGCCGGGCGATCTCCGCCGCTCGTGCCTCGGCGCGCTCTCGCCAGTCATCGCGCTCGGCTCGGAGCTGGTCGATGCGCTGCATGAGCGGGTCGCGGGAGGCCACGGTCACCGCTCCATGCCGGTCATCGCCACCCGGCGCTCTCGCCTCAGGTCGGCGAGCTGCTGGCGTAGCTCGGCCTTCTCGATCTCGGAGCGGCGCAGTTGGTCAAGCAGCGTCTCGACCTCCGCTCGGCGGGGATCGTCGTGCTCATCCATGCTGCTGGTGCGCCGCGACTCGGGCATGGTTTCGCCTACACCTTCACCGGGGGCGGGGCCTCGATGATCGGCACCAGCCGCAACATGATCTTGATCTCGACCTCACGACGGGGAGCCTCACTGCTGCCGCCGTCCACCACCTCGAACGTGTCGGAGTACACTGTGACCCTGTAATGGCCGGTGGCCTGCAGGGTCCGCGTGCACTTCTTCTGCAGCTTCTTCATCAGCTTTTCCCGCCGCTGTTCTGGGCTGCGCACGATTACTTGCCTCCGTCCCGGGTGGGGAGGGCGCCGCTGCCCAACGTCGGGGCGAGCGGGTCGAGCCCCTTCTCGCGCAGGTACAGAGCGTAGGCGTCGGGCGTGAGGTCGCCCACGTCGATGGGCGCGCCATACACCTTCGCGATACGCTTGGCGGCGCGCAGCTGCAACTTCGCCTGCTCCCACCGCGCGCTCTCGCGCGACACGTCGTTGTGACGCACCGGCGGGGGTGCCTTGGTCACCGGCCGCAGGGCGAGATCGGAGAGGAGCACGCCATCGACCCCGAGCTGGCGCAACCGGCGCTCCGCCTGCGCGGGCGTCGCCGTCCTGAGGTCGATGGCGTTGTCCTCGATCTGCTGGGCGCGGCGCTGCAGCTGCTCCGCGTTGGGCGCGCCCGGGCGCGGGGGCAGGGGCGGGGTGTCGTCGCGCCACAGGTGCGCGGTGCCCGGGTAATCGCGTTCCAGCTCCGCCGCGGTCCTGCGCGTGGCGTCGGGCCGGGTGGGCTCGGGCTCCGCGAACACCTCGGCCAGCGCCTCCCGCATCCCCTGCTTCACCGCCTTGCGCAGGTCCGCGGTCGTGGCGGTGCGGGCCTTCTCGCCCTTGGCGCCACCGCGCAGCATGTTCCACGTGGCCTTGTCCATCGCTACCTCCTGCCGCCTCAGCGGCGCATCAAGTCCAAACGTCCCTGCTCGACCCGAATGGAGCCCTGCTTCGCGCCGTGCACCGCCATGAGCAGTGAGGCCAGCCGGTCGCCGCAGTGAGCGGTGGGCGTGTAGTAGAGAACCTCGCTCAACAGCTGCTCGATCTCGGGGTGCATCCTGCCTTCGACGGTGGTCCGCGGGATGATCCACTTGTGGTTGCTGAACTCGACGGCCAGCTGCTCGGCCGCGTACGCCAGCGACATGGCGCCGCCCGCGGTCTTGAACCCGCGCACGGGCACGGAGGTGGCCTTCTTCACCAACTGGACGATGAAGTCTTGCGCGGCGACGCTCTCGACCATGATCGACTCGCAGCCGTAGCGCCGGTGGTGCTCCACGATCTTGTTGACGATCACGTCGGCGGTGAACCTGCCGGACTCGATGCAGAGGAGGCGACGGTCGCCGTTGGGCGACACCGCGATGGTGGCGAACGAGGTCAGATCGCTGCCCACCTTCTGCGAGATCCCCAAGTCGACGCCGGTGTAGCAGCGCCAGCCGCCCTGCGGGGTCCACAGCCGTGAGGGCATCAGGTCCGCCCCGCGCTCTAGGGCGTGGTCCAGCCAGTCGCGCTGGAACCGCGCGGTGGAGTCGTCGCGGGCGAGGCAGAGACACTGCCGCGCGAACTCGAGTCCGCCCAGCTCCGCCCGCCGTTGCTCGATGCGGCTCGCGGGCCACCGTGATGGCCACGCGGAGACGCCGTTGGCGTCGATCAGCTGGGTGCGGTGGTACTTCCAGCCGGGCTCCCGAGCGAGGACGTGCATCAGATCCTCGGGGTGCCACGCGCTGCCGACCACCAGCACGCGGGCGTCCGCCGTCAGGCGCGACGCGAGGGTCGCCTTGTACCAGTGCAGTAGATCGGCGCGCGCCTCGGGCGTGCGGGTGTTCTCGTAGTCAAGCACGTCATCCAGCACCAGCCAGTCGAGGCGCGCCCCGAGGACGTTGCCGTGCACGCCGAGGGCCTGCAGGCTGGGATCCTTGCTCAGCGTCTTGCGCCGCACGTACAAGGCGCCGCTGTGCCACGGCTGGTCGGGCTGCAGGTCGGGGAATAGCTCGCGCAGCGGCGCGCTCTGCGCGATGTACCGGCCGACGGTCATCAGGATGCGGCCCGCCTGATGGCCGGTGTTGCTCACGACGGCGCCGCGCAGGTTGGGGTTGCGCCCCAGCTCCCACAGCGTGCGCCAGACGGTGAGCCCGGCGGTCTTGCCGCTCTCCACGAACGAGTGGATGCAGGCGCGGCGGTGCCGGTCGAGCAGGCGGTGCCAGTGCTCCTGAAACGGCTCCACCTTGATCGACGCGCCGGTGGCCTCATCGCGCACCACGTGCTCGCACCCCACCACGGAGTGCTGGCGCGCCAGCGCGACCTGCTGCTCGTGCAGGTCGGTCAGGTCGAGGCTAGTTGAGGAGGCCGCCGCCACCATCGGGCTCCTCCTTCTGGTCCGCGGCCTGCAGCTGCTTCAGCCGCTCGGCGAGCTGCAGCACTTCCTCCGCCTTCGCCTTGGCCTGCTCGGGCGTGGCGTTCACCAGCTCGTGCTCGACCTTGATCACCGCACTCGGGTCGCCGGTGCGCAGGCGCTCCATCTGCTGCGCGGTGGCGGCGATGGTGGCGGTGCGGCTGACCGCCATCACGAACTGGCGCAGCACGTGGGTCGCCGCGGCGGCGTCCTTCTTCAGCGGGTTGTTAGGGTCCTGCACCGCCGCGGTCAGGTCCGCAGCCAGCTGCTTGAACGCGGGGAACGCCGTCGCGAGGACGGCCATCAGCGCGCGGGAGGCGGTGTACACGTCTCGGACCAAGGCCGACTCGCTGACGATCTGCGCGGCGGCCTGCTCGGTGGCGGTGGCGGAGAGCGCCTTGCGGCGCAGCTCCTCGGCCGCGCTGAGCTGCACCTGCTCCGCCTGCAACAGCTGCCGGATGCCGCCCTCCCACGCCCGCTTTGCCGACTTCCACTTGCACCCTGCCGTGAGGCGCGCGCGCTCGTGGTTCGGCTCCTCGCCCGCGGCGATCTGCGCGCGATACGCCTGTTCGAGCAGCTTGCGCTTGGCCTCGGTGAGGGGCATGCGCTACGGGGCCTCCGGGCCACCCAGGTCACGCAAGAGATCGTCGCTGGTGCGCAGCAACTCCCGGGCGGCGAGGCGCACGCTGAGCAGTGCCTTCACATCGCCCCAGTTGGGATCGTGCAACAGGTCAGGGCGCCGAAGTTTCAGCACCGCGAGCGCCAACGGCTCGGCGGCGGCGATGCCCTGGGCGCCGACCGGCGGCCCGAGCGACCACCATCTGCACATGGTGGACACCGAGATGCCGACTTCCGCCGCCGCCTGCTTGAAGGAGGCGCCCGCAGCGAGCAGGTCGCGCGCCTTGAGCACCTGCTCGGCCGTGTGGTGCTTGTACCCCACGCCGATCACTCGCGTCCGCTGCGCAGGTTGCCGAACGGAGCCTTCTGCAGCCCGCTCGCGACGCCCGACGGCGCGTTCTCGCGGCGGTGGCGGGCGACGTTGCCCTCGTACTTGCCAGCCGACGGCGCGCCCGTGGCATGAGGCGCGAATCCCGCCGCGGCGTCATACTCGATGCGATCCGGCACGTGCATCCCCTGCTTCTTCAGGATGGGGATGAAGCTGGCCTCTGCCGCATCGCGCGACGTGGTGTCCCGATCTTCCCGCACCACACCGGCGGACTGCGGCTTCCGGTTCGACTTCGGCTTCAGCACGTGCACCTCCGATGAAACGTCTGTTTCGCCGCTGCGAGGACGTGGGCCTACTAGGTCGCCGCGGCGCATCGATGATCGAGAGCTTGGCGCAGTGCGGCGGCGAGGGCGAACGAACTAAATCGAACCGCACGGTGAGCCGCTGCGGGTACTCGGCGGTGATCTCCGTCGCCACCGCCTACGACGCCGGCCCGACCGTCTACTTCCCCCCGCGCAGGCCAGGGAACGGCTCGACGGTCATCATCTCCGCCAACGTTTGAACGGTGAATACCCGGCCGTCAGTGTCGCGTACCACTGGGCCGAGGGCATCTGCCGCTCGTCGCCAACCCAGGCCCGCGAGTACGGCGAACACAGGCACACCGCCAAGCCGCATCGCCTCAGTCCGGAGCGACAAGAATCTCGCCGCCTTATCCCGTGCAGTCCCGCCGTCGTTGGCCTGCTTGCACTCCAGGATCGCCTTCACCGAACCACCAGCGTCATGAACCACGAAGTCGGGCGCTGGCCTCACGGTCAGACCAAAGGTCTTGGCGATCTTCTCCTGCGTGTTCGGCCCAGTCTGGACAAAGCGAATCCCCTCGGCAGTGAACAACTCCTCCACTGCCTGCTCCAGCAGGTCCCCACGCTTGCTGGAGGTCGCGTCGAGCAGCTGGCGGAACGCGCCGCCGTAATGACGCTGGTGCAGGAACACCGGGAACGGCACGCCTTTGGTCGCGTACTTGCGCACGGTGTTCCAACCGGCCACGGTGTCCGGCTTGTCGATCTTGCTGCGCACGTCGCCCGCATGTCCGGCGAAGAGAACCCCTCGCATCGCCTGGTCGATGACCGCGGCTGCTACCTGCGCCGCCTTCTCGCCGGCCGGTCTGCCGATCTCCATCGATTTGACGATGCCGTTCGACAGCGGCGTAGCGTTGAGCTTCTCCGCGGTGATGACCGTTGAAGCCGCAAATTCCTGCGTGGTGAAACCCAGGAGTAGCCGGAAGATGCGTAGCGTAATCGGCTCGGCTTTGATGGCGAGCGCCAGCGCAGCAGCCCCAACCTCCGTGAAGTCGTGGGTCAGGGCGTGCGCGCGTTCATAGGCGTGCTCCACCGCGGGAAGCTCATAGTCATCGCGCCAGTGAATGTACGCAAAGTCAGGAGCCAGTTGCGGTACGTAGACCGCCTCGGCCACGGCAGCGTAGACGTTTTGGTGCTGGGCCTTCCCGAACTCCTCGGGAATCTTCCGGATGAGTGTGACCCGGTCATTCCAGTTCTGAGCTGAAGCGATCCCCTTGACCGTCGCCTCAATCGGTTTGGCTGGTGACACCCCTCTACTATCGGCCGGATCTGAACCGAGAGGAAACAACGGCTGCGTACTTGGGATCGATCTCCGTCACCAACCAGCGACGACCAAGCTGTTCAGCTGCAAGGGCGGTGGTTCCCGTCCCGCCGAATGGATCGACCACGATCTGCCCGGGCATCGTGAGGAGCTTGATGAAGAAAGTCGGTAGGGCAAGCGGGAATCTCGCCGGGTGCTTGACGGGGTTGGGGCTAAACTCCGGCTCCAAGTGGAGCAGGGTTGAGGGGCGCACCATATCAGGGCCAGCTTGCACGCGGCGCCTGCCTTGCCCCGAGGGCGCGTTCACTCGAACGAAGTTGTGGGCAAGCTTCTTTCGTCGTTCCCGGTCCTTGGCATCCCATCGGGCCGGTGAAAGGCAGTGCTCAGGGAAAAACTGCCAGTCGGGACCCTTGGCGAACTGCCAGCAGTACTCGACGGCATCCTTGAGGAACCGCTTGAACCGTCCGGGCGGTGGTGACGGCTTACCCCACACGAAATCCTCGCAGAAGCGGAAGCCCTGTTCACGCAGCCAGAAGACGATCTCGTACTGCAACGTGCCCCGCTCACCCCCGTGGCGCTTCGAGCGGTAGTTGAGGATGAAGCTGCCGCTTGGCTTCAGCACGCGAAGCACTTCGTGCGTCACCTGCATGAAGAAGCCCTGGTACCAGCTGCGCTCGTACTTTTCGCCGTTGCCGTACTTCGACTGGCCGTCATAGGGGGGCGAAGTGAGCACCAGATCGACGCTGTCATCCGGGAGGCCCCGCAGGACGTTCAAGCAGTCGTCTACTACCAGCTTTCCCAGGTCCGTCTTGAAGGCCACGCTCCCGGGCCTCCTAATGGACGCCGTAGCTTCTTCCAGCCTGACCGGCCGCAGTTCCGGCCGCGTCCCTCCCTCCGCTCCCTTCGCCCCGCCGCCCATCACCCCCACCCCCTCGCGCCGGATTCGTATACAGGATGGGTGTGACATCGCTCGCCTCATGAGTGGTCGCCCTCAGCGGCCGCATCGAGCCCCTTGTAGAGCAGGATTCTGATCGCGTCACTGCGCTTCAGGGCCAGTCCCGGGCACTTCTTGTTCCGGTCAGCCATGAATTGGTCGATCCGTTCCACCAGATCGCGTGGAAGTCGCATCGGCACGACGCGCTTCATCTGGCCAGCCTGCGCCCGCGGCGTCATGGTCGATCACAATGCACTACACGCGGATCTTTCGTCAACCAAACGCGATCGATGTGATCTCGCCCTTCATCGAGCGGGACGGCGGCGCTGCTTCCGGCGGATGGAGCGCACGGGCAGCATCGGGTTCAGGGGCGTGGCGAACGCCGCGTAAAACTTCTTCGTCGTGCTCTGGCTCCGGTGGCCCAGGAAGTCGCTCACCGATCTGATGTTGGCGCCCGCATTCACCGCCCAGGTGGCGACTGAGTGCCGCATGACGCCGGGACCGAACGGCTTCTTGAGCCCCGCCGCCTTGCACGCGGACTTCACCGCTCGGTGGTACCAGGATATGGATAACCCGCCCCGGTCCCGGAGCCGCTTGGCGGCGGCCAACGTCCTGGCGGAGACGGCGGTGCGGTGCTGGTCACCGCTTTTGTGCTCCACCACCAGCACGCCGGCTATGCCCTCCTCCTTCTGCTGTGCCGTGGGCGGCTCGATCTCGCCACCGGCGGCGAACCGCTGCACCTCGGTGATGTGCCAGCCGGTGGCGGCCTGCAGGTCGAGCGCATCGCGCCACCCACCGATCAGGTGCTCGCGGGCGAGCTCGACGTGCTCGCGCGGGACCGCCTTGGGGCCGCCGCCGTGCCGCTTCTTGGGCTGCGGCGTGGTGAGTCCGCCGCCCGCGGTGGGGTCCTCGGCGAGCGTGATCTCGCGGCGCTCTCGGCGGAGCCAGCTGTACACGCCCTTGAGCACCGCGACCTTGTGCGCCACACCGGCGGCGCGGTCGAGCGCGGGCAGGATCGAATCGCGCACCGAGGCGCCGCGCAGGTCGATCCCCTTCAGCTTCTCGGCCCACCACGACAGGATCGCCCGCTGCTTGGTGACCCACGCTCGCGTGTTCTCGCACTCCTCACGGGAGTACTTGAGGTACTGCTCGGCGTGCTGAAGGTCGAGATAGATCGGATCGGGCCGCACCTCACCGCGTGGGTCGTAGCCCTCGGGGTCGGCCTGGAAACGCTTCAGCTGATCCATGGCGGCCCGCATGCTGAAGCTGCGGGTGCTGACCTCATACCGCTTGCCGTTGATCATCTGGCGGATCACGTACACGTCCCGCCCGCGGCCGTCCTTGTGGATGTACCCGCCGTCCCATGTACCCGTGCGCTCCGCCATGATCCCTCCCTTGCGCCACCCTCTAGGAGTGGGGGATAAGTGGGGGATCAGGGTAGCAGGCGTCCGGGCGCTCCCGCCAGCCGGTAGCTAAAACCGCTGTACTTACGGGCTGTTATTTGGTGCCCAGGGGCGGAATCGAACCACCGACACGGGGATTTTCAGTCCCCTGCTCTGCCGACTGAGCTACCTGGGCACAGGCGCAAGGGCGCGTTGTATGCCGCGCCGAAGCGGCGCAGTCAAGGGCCGTAGTCTGCTGACGCAATGCTGTCAGGAGCCCCCGCGCAGAGTGCGTTTGTACAGGAGGAACGCACATGGCCAATCCGTTCACGTACCTCGAGCTGCACTCGACCGACGCGACGCGCGCGAAGAGCTTCTACGCCGAGCTCTTCGGATGGAAGACCAAGGACACCCCGTGCCGGGTCTCGGCACGTACACCGAGATCGATCTCCAGGAGGGCCCCCGGCGCCAGACTGACGGCACAGCGGGAGCCCGGAGCGCGAAGCGCCTGGCTCGCGTACATCAGGGTGCCGAAGATCGACGAGACGGTCGCGCGCGCCCAGAAGCTGGGCGCGACCGTGATCACGCCGCGCACCGACATCAAAGAAGGGTCGTTCGCCGTCCTGCAGGATCCGGCGGGCGCGCGGATCGGCGTCTTCCAGAAGGCGGAATGACGCAACCGAAGGCACCGGGCGGCGCGTCAAGGCCTGCCCGGTCCCTCTCAGGCAGCGTGAGCCGGCCTCGATCTCCGTTTGACGCGGTAATGAATGCGTCAAAGCAGGAAGCGCACCGTGAGGAGGCCCCAAGGCAGGTCCGGCAACGGCGCCCCGCTTTCCACGGTCGTTTTGATCGGAACGAGGAACCGCAGGCCCGCCCAGATCTGTCCCCAGCGGCGCTTCCGCCCGATGACGGTTCCCGCCTCCGCCGTGAGGACCACGTGCTCGCGAATGGGCTGCGAAGACTGATCGAAGACGAGCCTTCCTCTCGCGAGGTACCCGACGCCGCCGAGCAGGTGAGGCGTCCAGTCCGACGTGCTCAGCACGCCGCCGATTTCGGCATTCGCGAGGAAAGTCCCGTAGTTGTGCACGCCGTCGCCACCGAGCACATCGATCAGCAGCAGGACACGTTGGAGCTCGATCGCGAGCTCGTACGAGAGCCCGCCGCCGGGCGACTGCGCGGCGATGAACGTCGCTCCCACCCCGAAATAGACGGTCCCGCCCGGCCCGCTGCCGGGCGCTTCGACGGTGACGTCGTCGGGGCCGGGCGCGGGCGCCGCCAGAAGCGCCACGATCGCCAGGAGTGCAAGCACAGGCTCCACGTACCCGATCTTCCCGGCCGGTTCCAAGGACGATCTCTCCTGACAGCACGCTGTCAGGAGCCGAGGCGCAGGATCCGGCTCCGGAGGTAAGCTGGCTCGAGCATGCGGCGAGCGGACCGGCTCTTTCGCATCGTCCAGCGGCTGCGGCGGCGCGGCGCGACCACCGCCCGCCATCTGGCCGA
>Ga0137416_10000650_pt1 | contig 16487 bp, 15 predicted proteins | sample CZODoug3_1_1_16f_FD_108282 | JGI IMG/M metagenome (GOLD analysis project Ga0137416, IMG submission 108282) | Vadose zone soil fungal communities from Angelo Coast Range Reserve, California, USA - CZODoug3_1_1_16fungal (Illumina Assembly) | ecosystem: Environmental > Terrestrial > Soil > Vadose...
ACGTGGCATCGCAGCATTACGCATTCGCTCGTTTGTCTCCCCATTTTCGCCCTGGTTCTCGCCGCGCTGACGCGGTGGTTTGTGCGCTGGCGCAAATGGGACGCGCCTTCGTTTGGCGTGCTGGCCGCCATCTATGCCGTGGGCATTCTCAGCCATATCCTTCTCGACCTGGTCACGTCTTTCGGCACGATGATCTGGTCGCCGGTGAAATGGTCGCGCCCAGCGTGGGACCTGATATTCATCATCGATTTCACGTTTACCGCGATTCTGCTCGCGCCGCAGATTGTCGCGTGGGTTTACGCCAAAGAAGAGGGTTTGCAACGTCGCGCGCTTGGAAGCTGGATGGTCTTTGCGGTAGGCACCGCGGGCGTCGCGGCGATTGGGCGTGCTGTGGACGCACCGCTCTCCGTGAGCGGTATTCTAGCAGCCGTTGTCATATTCGCTGCCGCTTTCCTCTTGCCCGCAGTTCGCAAGTGGGGGTTGCGCGTGCGGCTTGCGTCGTGGAATTTGGCAGGTTTGTTGATTGCGTTCGGCTATATCGCAGCCGCGGTTTACGCGCATCGCGTCGCACTAGAACGCGTCGACAAGTTATCGTCGTTGTTGCACCTGGACGTGCAATCGCGAGGCGCTCTCCCGTCACCGCCGTCGATGTGGCATTGGGACGGATTGATCCGCGCGCCACGCGGCGTCTACGAACTGCGCATGGATCTCAGCGGCGAGTCCACAGAAGTGCAGGCAGCCTCTGCCGGCGTCAACACGGGTTCATCCTTGAGTTATCGCTACTATCCCGACGTCGCTCCTAATTCTTACATCGAAGCGGCCAAGCGCCTGCCCGAAGTTCAGACTGTATTATGGTTCGCTCGCTTTCCGGTGACGCGGTTCCACAAAGAGGGCACCGACGCTATCGTCGAAATTTCCGATTTACGCTTTCCGCAAACGAGGCCGGACCGCCCTGCATCTTTCACTTATCGCGTCCGATTTGATGCAAATGGGAGTGTCATCTCGCAGGGATGGGTACGACCCATGTAGCCCAGCTTCAGCCATCGCATGGATGGCAAGTCTATTCGTGGAATGTCAGTGCGAGGGTTTAGCGTCCGCAGGATGGATTACCACTTGGCGGTGCTCGCCGACGCCCACGCTTTCCGTGCGCACTCCGGGCATGTCTTTCAATGCGAGGTGCACGATGCGCCGTTCGCGCGAGGTCATCGGATTGAGCCGAAATGGCTGCTTTGAAGCCTGCACGCGCTCCGCAGCCACCTTCGCAGTCATGCGCAGTTCTTCAAAACGCAGCGCGCGATAACCACCGCAATCGATGTGAATCTTTTCGTGGTGTTCCGGCTCCAACCGCAAAGCGCGAAAGGCCAGATGCTCGAGGGCCTTCAAGACTTCCGCCCCGCGCTCCAGCAGGATCTCTTTGTCGCGGCCGTCCACGTCGGCGAGGATTTCGGCGTCGCCTCCAGCGCCAGGCGCAACCACGCTCACTGTGACCTTCAATTGAAATCCGGCCACGCGCACGATTGTCTCCAGAAAATCGCGCAGGGCGTCCGCCGCGGCTTGCCGATCGAGTTTCCCGTTCTGAATAAGTTCTTGAGCCATGACCTCAAATCATGAACCAAAGAATGTGAAGTAAACTGCGGGCCCGTTTGCGTTTCCGTTATTGCTTCTTGTTCTTGCCTTTCTTGCCTCGCGTCTGGCTCGCTGCCGGCGCCGGAAGCGGATGCGTGCGGTTCAGCCACCACTGCTGCAGGATGCCGACCAGGCTGCTCGTAAGAATATACACGGCCAGGCCGCTCGAGATGGGAGAGATCATGAATAGGCCGGCCATGGTCACGGGCATGATCTTCATCATCATCTGCTGCTGCGGATCGGTGGTGGTCATGGGCGTCATCTTCGAGACCAGGTACATGGAAAGGCCCATGATTATTGGCAAAACGTAATACGGGTCTTTTGCCGACAAATCCGTGATCCATCCGAACCAGCGCGCATGCCGCATCTCGATGGCAAAACGCAGCACGGTATTCAGCCCGAACCAAATCGGCATCTGCAAAAACATCTGGAAGCAGCCGCCGACGGGGTTGATCTTCTCGCGGCTGTAGACCGCCATTACTTCCTTGTTCATCTCCGCTTTGCGCGGATCACGCATGGAATATTTCTTGTACTTCTCCTGAATCTGCTTGATCTCCGGCGCCACGCGCTGCATTTTCAGCGTCGTGCGATAGCTAGAGATGCGCAGGGGAAACAAAAGCATGTTGATGACGAGCGTCAACACGACGATCGCCCAGCCCCAGTTCGGAATGTAGCTGTGCAGCCATTTCAATCCGTGGAATAGCGGATCCGCGATAAACTCCAGCCACCCGAAATTCACCAGCGAGTGTAGCGGCGGGTTCATCTTCTTCAGTTCATCGTAATCCTTCGGGCCGACATAGACGCGGAGCGCCAAAGGCTGCGCTGAAGTGGCCGTCTGGATTTGCGGGACAGGTTCTTCCGTGTCTTTGCCATCTACCTGAACGGTGCGAAAGACCTTCCAGTAGCGGGCCTCGAGACTTCCGGGAGGCGCACCGCTCGGCGGCAGAAACACCGCGGTGAAGTAGCGGTCCTGGATTCCGGTCCAATCCTTGCCGCCCTGCCATACTCCATGCGGCCACTTCTCGGCCCCGTCCAACTTCTTGGCCATGATGGTGGTGAGCTTGCCGTTCTCGCTGTAGAAGACCGAGACGGTATCGATTGGCGCCGGATTTAGAACCGTCAAATCGCCAAAGCCGCCCAGCCAACTCAGGCCGGCGACTATAGGCGCGCCGTTGAACTTCGCTGAAGTCTCGACGCGCACTACGTATGTATGGTCGAAGTGAAACCGTTTGGTGACTTCCAGGTGGCCGTCGCTCCAACTGAATTCCGCATCGGCTGGCGCGTGCAAATTGGTCGCCGGGGTAGAAACCTGATATAGCGCGCTGTTCGCCGCGGACTCCTGCTGCTCGTCGTTCAACGCCACGGCAAACGGCCACCCGCCGGTCTGCTGCGCAGCGTCGGGATGCACTAGGTCAAGAATGCGCGGCGGTTTCGAGTCGTCCGTATATTTTTTAAGCTGCCAGCTCTTCACGACCGCGCCGCGGTTTGAGAATTCGACGCGGTAAAGGTCGTTCTCCACCACGATGGTCCGCTCTTGCGCCTCGCTCTTGGGTGGAATGGCAGCTTGGGCGACGCCGGACATACTCGTCATCGTTCCCCTGGAAGGTGCCGCGCTATTGGTCGATGGGGTGGCGGCGCTCGGAGTGCCGCTTCCCGGGGTTGTAGGTGCAGGCGCGGTCTGCGCTGGGCGATTGCCCTGCGGCAGGTTCGTTGGCGGCTTCGGCCCAAAAAACTTGGCCCACAGCAAGATCACGACTAGCGACAATAGCGAGGCCACCACAATGCGCAGCTCGTGCGTTAACTTGAACTTCTTCTGCGGTTCGCTCACGAATGCGCCTCGTTAGGGGTAGTTGTACTGTGTTGCGAGTCTCGCCAGGCTTCGGGCACGGGATCGTACCCAAACCTGCCGGACAAAGGATGGCAGCGCAGCAGGCGTTTGAGCGTCAGCCAGGACCCTCTCGGAACGCCAAAGCGTTCCACCGCCTCATAGGCATACACCGAGCACGTGGGCTCGAATCGACAGCTTCCGCCCACCAGCAATGACAAATATGCCTTGTAAAATCGCAGTGCCCCGAGCGCGAGGCGCACGACGACGCTTCGCGGCACGCTGCTTACGCACTCGGCATGAGGCGCAGCAGGTCCGCCGTCAACGACGCAAACTCCGCCTTCGCCACGTTGCTCTTTGGGTGTATGACAATGTCCCATCCTGCAGGTATCTCCAGACGATAGCAGCGCACGATTTCCCTCACGCGCCGCCGGATGCGATTGCGCACCACCGCGCCACCCAGTGCCTTCTTGATGCTGAATCCAAAGCGGCTGTGCGGCAGTTGGTTCGCGCGAAGAAAAATGGTGAAGTGGGAATTCGAGCGGCGTTTCCCTGCGCGGTATACGGCGTCGAAGTCTCCGCGCCGCAGCAGCCGCGCCTCGCGCGGAAAATCCAGGCGACCCGCGCTATTCGGGAGTGAGCCGATGACGGCCCTTCTTGCGGCGTGCCGCAAGCACCTTGCGGCCTCCTGCGGTCTTCATGCGCGAACGGAACCCGTGCGTCTTGGCGCGCCGGCGCTTGCGCGGTTGATAAGTGCGCTTTGGCAAAGAAATCCCCCCTTTTTGGTTACGCGCGCCGAAGATGCAAAATTTTGGGATGCAAAATTTCGCGCCCGCCGACACACGCCGCCCGGACCAAGCAGCGGTTCACAAGCCGCGTCCGCGGCTGTCTGCGAATCAGTTAGTGTAGTCGACCCGCGCGCACACGGTCAAGAAAGCCAAATCAGCCCTTCTTGGCCCGGTATTCGTCGTAGGCCGCCAAATAGCGATCCACATCTTTGCGCAGCAAATAGTATGGTGTAGACAGCCGGATCTTCGAAGGCCCGCCGCCGCGAAGGCGGATTTTTTTGTTCTGCCACATCCATGTTTCGATCTCCAGGATCTGGATAGGCGGAACGTTGACCGATGCAATCGCGCAACGTAGCGAGGCATCCGGCGAAGTCCAGGACTCCGCGCCGCGGTTTACCATTTGGCTCAAGATGTAATCGGCCATCTTTCGGTGCCGCCGCTCGATGCGATCCAACCCGATGTCGTTCGCGAGCTTCACCGCCGCGCGCATTCCCCACAACGACGGCACATTCGAGCTGCCGATGCGCTGGAAGCGTTCGGCGCGCAACTTGGGGTCGTCCCATCCCGCGGTGACAATCGTGTTCCATAGCCGGTCGATCACCTCGTCGCGAACGTACAGAAATCCAGTGCCCTTCGGTGCCATCAGCCACTTATGTGGACTTGAGGTGTACATATCGCAGCCCAGATCATGAATATTCAGCGCCATCATTCCAATAACGTGCGCCCCGTCCACCGCGGAAAGAATGCCCTTCGACCGCGCCAATGCACACAGCTCCTTTGTCGGCAGCACGACTCCGGTAGCCGTCGTGATGTGGCTGAAGAACAGCACCCGCGTCCGGGGTGTGATCGCGTCGTTGATAAGATTTAGCACCGCTGCCGCATTCGGCACCGGCTTTGGCAGCGTGACCTTTTTCACCGCAATGCCGTAGCGCTTGGCACGCAGATTCCAGGGATGCTCCCCGCCGGGATGCTCCTGATCGGTCATCAAGACTTCGTCACCCGGTTTCATATCCAGCCCATTCGCGATGTAGCTGTTTGCTTCCGTGGCGTTGCGCACCAGCGCGATCTCATCGCGCTTGCAGCCCACAAACGCGGCCAGCGGATCACGGAACTCGTTCCACGCCGCATAGCCCCAGATCGGATAATCCTCCGGATCGCTCTGCGCCATCTTCTCCGTCTCGTTGTATCCGTCGAAGATCGCCCGCAACACGGGCGCAGGCGAAGATCCCACCGTGCCATTGTTCAAGTACACTTCATCCGCCGGGATCAGAAACTGTTTGCGCAGCTCCGTCCAGTAAGCCTCTTCATTGGAATCGTACAGACTGCGGTCCGGCAGCTGACCCGGAGCTTGCGCGAGTTGCGCAAAAAGCTCGCCGCGAAAATTCATCGCCGCCCCCACGGCGGCCGCACCCGCAAACGAAGACAGAAATCCCCGACGATCGACCATCTCGCATCCTCCCGCACAAAAGCTGCGCGATTCTACCGCACTATTGCGCCGTAGCAACTGCTCTGCTCGTATTGCTTGCCCTTCGTTCGAGCCCGGATTACTGTACCTACCGCAAAACGAGAGGACGTGAAAATGATTCTGCGTGCGCGCATCGCCGCCATACTGGCAATTCCGCTGACTGTTCTGGCGTCAAGCCATTCCTTCGCGCAAGAAAAAACCGGCACCAAACAGGACGTCGAAAAGCGGCTGAAAGCCGCGCAGAAGCCGCAGGCTGGGACGCCCGTCGATAACGTTGTCAAAACGCTTTTCGACGCGCACACCTTTCAACAAGCCGCCGTTTCCCCAGACGGCAATTCCGTCGCTTGGGTGGAAGACATCCATTCCAAGAACGGGGTGATCTCGGGCAGCACGGTGATCTACGTGAAAAATCTCAAGGCTGCCGCCACGCTACGGCGCATCGGAGCCGGGGTCGCCGATTCCCTGCACGCGGAAGGCAGCGTCGCCTGGTCGCCCGATAGTCAGAAGATCGCTTTTCTCTCCGACGCTTCAAAAAAGGGGCAACTGCAGCTCTATGTCACCAATGCAGCAGGCGGCGCGGCAAAAATGCTCACCAACGTCAAAGGCTTTCTCTCGACGCCGGGCTGGTCGCCCGACGGCAAAACCATCGCACTCCTCTTCACGGAAAACGCCACTCGCGCCTCCGGCCCGCTGGTGGCCGAAACTCCTGAAACCGGCGAAATCAAAGACGCTTTTTTCGAGCAGCGCCTGGCCCTGGTCGATCTAGCCTCCGGCAAAGTTAGTCAAATCACTCCCGCCGACGCGTACATCTACGAATACGACTGGTCGCCGGACGGCAAGCGTTTCGTCGTCAGCTCCGCCCTCGGAAACGGCGACAACAACTGGTGGATTGCCGAACTTTCCACGCTCGATGCTGCCACTGGTCTGATGAAATCCATTTACAAGCCCAAGCTGCAAATCGCCAATCCCGTCTGGTCCCCTGATGGCAAACAAATCGCCTTTATCGAAGGCATCATGAGCGACGAAGGCCTGACCGGCGGCGACATTCACATGATCGCCAGCGACGGCGGCGAGCCGAAAAATCTCACCAAGGACATGAAAGCTTCCGCCGCATGGCTCGGCTGGCTCCCCGACAAAAAAATCCTGTTCAGCGACTTCGTCGGCGGCAGCAGCGCCATCGCCACGCTCGATCCCGCCACCGGCAAGATCGAGCAGCGCTGGTCGGGCGAAGGAGCGTTTAGTTCGGCAGGGATCTTCGGTTTCCAGCTTTCTGCCGCAAAGGACGGCAGGACCATCGCCGGCATCTTCCGGTCGTACAGCCACGCGCCGGAAGTGGTGCTGATTACAGGCGAATCTCCTACACCCACTCTCGTAACCACTCGCAATGCGAGCCTCAAGCCGGCCTGGGGTGAAGCAAAAAACATCACCTGGAAGAACGACGGCTACGAAGTGCAAGGCTGGCTACTGTATCCTCGCGATTTTGATCCCGGCAAAAAATATCCTATGGTCGTCGATGTCCACGGCGGCCCGTCTCACATAGCCTTGTCACATTGGCCCACCAGCCACGATTTTGCCTCGGGCCTTTCGGGCATGGGTTACTTCGTACTGTGTCCCAATCCACGCGGCAGTTTCGGGCAAGGCGAATCCTTCACCCGCGCCAACGTAAAGGACTTCGGCTACGGCGACTTCAAGGACATCATGGCCGGCGTCGACGAAGCCATTCGCGTCGCGCCCATCGACCCCAATCGCCTGGGCATCACCGGCTGGAGCTACGGCGGCTTCATGACCATGTGGGCGGTCACGCAGACCAATCGCTTCAAAGCCGCCATGGCCGGCGCCGGCCTCTCCAACTGGCAGTCTTATTACGGCGAAAACCTAATTGATCAGTGGATGATTCCGTTCTTTGGCAAGTCCGTTTACGATGATCCGGAAGTTTATGCGAAGAGCTCGCCCATCAATTTCATCAAGAAAGTAAAAACGCCCACGCTAATCCTGGTCGGCGATAGCGATGGCGAAGTTCCCGCCCCGCAATCCTACGAATTTTGGCACGCGCTCAAGACGCTCGGCGTCGAGGCGCAGTTCGTGGTCTATGAGCACGAAGGCCACCTCTTCGCCAATCCCAAGCACCAGCGCGACGTCATCGTCCGCACCCTGGCCTGGTTCGACGCCCACCTGCACCAGTAGCGCACGAGGGTCTTGCAGTGTTCAAACGCCTGCGCTGCGAAGTTTAGGTTTGGTAGCGGGCTAGACAGACGGGCGCGGTATTTTGCGCCCTGCCTAGAGAGAACGGACCACCCACGGGAATCGCGAAGTAACCACTCCGAGAATGAAAAAGGGGGCTGGTGCAAGCCCCCTCTTCCCTTATAACTGACCCCCCAAAACCGGAATCCCAGTCGAGGTTGGGATCCGGCCACCCCGGGAAGCCAATCTTTTGTAACAACGTTGCGGTAGAAGAGAGCAAATCGTGTGCCAGCATATAACCAGAAATTCACAATCAAGCAGTCGCATGAAACTACGGGAGTTAGCCTGACTTCAACGCTCGATTTCACAGAAAGGAGGGTTTTTGCCTACAAAATCCCACAGGGAAACCCCCAACTTCATCCATTCTTTGGGAGAGACACACCGGTTACACGGATGTGACACCCAGTCCCGTAAGCGGTGACCGGACCGGTCGACAGTAACTGAACGCCACGCCAAGAGCTGGAGCGTAATCGGGAGAGAACGGCGCAGTTGCGGTCAAACACCGATGGACTCGCGCAACGCTTCTGCCAAGGACTGGCTGTAACGCCGGACGTCCGCATCGTGCTCGGCTTCGACCATCACGCGCGCCAGCGGTTCCGTACCCGAATAGCGCAACACCACACGGCCATTGTCGCCGAGCGCTGATTGTGCCTCGGCAAGCGCGCGCGACACCTGGGGCAGCGAATCCAGCGGCGGCTTCGATTTCACACGCACATTCACGATGGTCTGCGGGTAATCCTTGAGCCCGGTGACCAAAGACTCCAAACGCCCCTTCATGGAAACCAGAGACGCAATCTTCACTGCGGTCAGCAAACCGTCGCCGGCCGGTGAATCATCCAGAAAAATCACGTGGCCGGACTGTTCGCCGCCCAACACATTGTTGCTGCGTAGCATTTCCTCGAGCACGTAACGATCGCCGACCGCCGCGCGACCAAGCTCGATCCCCTCTCGCGCGAGCACTCGCTCGAGTCCAAGGTTGGACATGGAAGTTGCCACCACGCGATTGCCTTTCAACTTTCCAGCCGATTTCAAGTGACGGGCAGCCGCCAGCAGAACTCCGTCTCCATTTATGACCCTGCCCGATTGGCACACGAACATTGCACGGTCCGCATCGCCATCAAATGCGATTCCCAAGCCTGCACGCTCCGCCACCACGCGCTTTTGCAATCCTTCCAGGTGCATAGACCCGCAATCCGCGTTGATGTTGCGCCCATCAGGCTCGGCACACATGGCGATCACATTCGCGCCCAGAGACTCAAAAAGTTCCGGCCCAAGCTTGTATGCGGCCCCGTTGGCGCAGTCCAGGACCATACGCAGTCCAGAAAGCTTGGCGCCTGGAATCACCCGGCTGCGAAGGAAATCGAGGTAGCGAGCGTCCAAAGTTTCATCCGCAACCAGAGCCGGGGGATTTTTCGGCGCCGGTTCGTGGCGATGTTTCAAGATGTCTTCTTCCAGGATTTCCTCGACCGCGTCGGGAAACTTCATCCCGGCACTGGAGAAGAGCTTCACGCCGTTGTCGTGAAATGGATTGTGGGAGGCGGAGATAACCGCTCCGGCCTGGAACCCTCGTTGCCGCACTAGGCAAGCAACGCCGGGCGTGGTGATAATTCCGGCGAAGTCGACCGTCACCCCCGCATGGCCGAGGCCCGCGGCCAGAAGCGCCGCGATGTGCGGACCCGACTCGCGAGTGTCCATCCCTACCAGCACGCGAGCTGCGGGACTGGTCTGCTTCAAATAGGTCCCGAGCGACCGCCCAGTGGCATACAGCGTGGCGTCGTCCAAAGGAGCTGTGCCTGGCACGCCCCGAATACCGTCAGTTCCGAAGAGCTCTTTGGGCATTGGCAGAAGCGGTCTTGAAGAAAGACCGCGAGGAGGCCGACCGCTGGTAGCTGGCCTAGGTTGAGTCTAGCATGGGCTTCACCGCAACTTTGGCTTGGGTGCGCTGGGAGTCACTGCACGGCCGCGCGAACTTACGTGGTCTCACTTCAGCCCATACTTCTTGCGCTTTTCCAGCAGCGTTTTGCGGCTGATGCCAAGAATCGTCGCGGCCTGGCTGATCTTGTAGCGCGTCGCCTCCAGCGTCGCGGCGATAACTTCCTTCTCCACGTCCTCCAGCGACCGCAGCCCGGCTATCATCCCGGAAGTTCCCGCCGCGCCCGCTCGAATATTTTCCGCAAAATGCTCGGGCTCGAGCACTTCCACGCGATTAAAAACCACGGCGCGCTCCAACGCGTTGCGCAGCTCGCGAATATTGCCCGGCCACGAATGCGCAGCCAGCATCTTCCGGGATCGCTCACTAAGCTGCACGCCTTTGCGTGCGTGCAGCAGAGACAACGCTGCCAAGAAATGGTCCGCAAGCGGTAGAACGTCGGCGCGGCGCTCACGCAGCGGCGGCACTGCGATGGTTAGGACATTCATGCGGAAAAACAAGTCTTCCCGGAAATGACCGGCGCTGACGGCGGCGGGAAGATCCACGTTGGTCAGCGCCACCAGCCGGGCGTCGATGTGGAGCGTCTCCGTACCGCCAAGCCGCTCAAACGACCGCTCTTGCAGCACGCGTAGCAACTTGCTCTGCGCCACCGCCGAAAGCGCGGCAACTTCATCGAGCACGATCGTTCCGGTGCCGCCAAGTTCAAAGCGCCCGAGCTTGCGCTCGACCGCGCCGGTGAAGGCTCCGCGTTCGTGGCCGAATAATTCGCTTTCGACAAGCTGTGCGGGAAGACTGGCGCAATCAATCTTGAGAAACGGAGCGTCGCGCCGCGGCCCCAGCTCGTGAATCACGCGCGCCAGGTAATCCTTGCCCGAGCCACTTTCGCCGGTAATCAGCAGCGTAGTAGGTGCGGCGGCAACTTTCTGCGCCAACTCAAAAACACTTTGCGACGCCGGGTCCGCCGAGATCCACGGCAGCCGCTCCGCCGTCATTTTGAAACCGCTTCTCCGGGAGCATGCGAACCGCCCATCGCCACATTTCGCTGAGTCGAGTGGCCGGATGCTCCTTCCTCATCGGGAATTGCCAGTTTCGGCGCCGAGCGCCACAGCCTTTCGAGGTCGTAGTAATGCCGCGCCTGCTCGCTAAACACGTGCACAATGAAGCTGCCAAAATCCAGCAGTGCCCATTCCGATGATGCACGCCCTTCGCGATGCTCCGGCGAGCGTCCCAGCTCCTTATAGAGTTGCTCCTCGACTTCCGTGCAAATCGCCTGCACCTGGGGCGTGCTGAATCCCGTGCAGATCACGAAGTAGGAAGTAAACGCGCCCACTCCGCTCAGGTCGAGCACAGAAATCGCCGCTGCTTTTTTGTTTTGCGCGGCCTCGACTGCGAGACGCACGCCTTGTGGCAATGAGTTGTAGTTCACCGGTAAAGGCCCTGTTTCAAAATGTATTCCTCCACGCGCGCCGCGACAAGCCCATGAATGGACTGCCCGCGATGCGCACGCCGTCGAATGTCTGTCGCGGAAATGTCGCTGGAAACGTTCTCCAGCAAATAGACGCTGGTGCGGTTCAAATGCGCCACCACGCTGGACTCGTGCACCGCTTCGGCATCTCTCCGCTTCCCGTTGCGGCCCATCAAGTCCGGCGGAATCACCAACCGCAGCGCTTCCGCGCGAATGCCAGGTCGGTTGGCCACGATAAAATCGCAAAGGCCCAGCAGCGCCTCGTATTCCTTCCACATCGGAATGTCCAGGAACGCGTCCGCGCCAATAATGAAATAGATGCGGTCGCCGTGCCCGTGGTACGTGTGCCGGAAATAGCGCACCGTATCAACCGAATAATGCAATTGCGCGCCGCTGAAATCATCCCCAGCTTCGGCCACGGACGGAACAAAGTGCGGATGCTCCGTACACGCCAACGCCACCATGGCAAAACGATGAGGAAATGGAGCCAGGTGTTGCTTCAGCTTGTGTGGCGGCCTGCTGGCGGGAATGAAATGAATTTCGTCGAAATTGAATCGCCGGTCGGCGGCCCTCGCCACCGCCAGATGCCCGGAGTGAATCGGGTCGAAAGAGCCTCCGAAAAGCGCGATGCGGCGAGGATGATGTTTTACGGCGGTGCGCTGCGCTTGCGCGGTGGTCAATACGCCCCCCAAAGAGCTATGACCTGCATCTTCTCACAAATTCTCGAACCGCGCGGGGGATGTATGGCCGGGATTTTCGTGTGAGGCACGTTCGAGCTCGGCCGCAGGTTCCGGCGCCGCCTTGGGAATCTTATCGAGCGCATCGGCGATCGACCTCACCAGTTCCCGCACGCCTTCTCCCGTCGCCGCCGATATCGCGTGAAACTCCAGCCCTCGCTCCCTGCAAAATTCGCGTAACGCGTCCAGCCGCGTGCGATCTGTCGTAGCATCCAGCTTCGTCGCTACCACGATCATTGGTTTTCCCGCCAGCGAATCGCTGAATGCCCGCAACTCTCCCGAAATCACCTCGAACGAATGAATCGGATCCGCCTCCGAAGCATCGCTCGTGTCGATTAGATGTACCAGCAGCCGCGTACGCTCGACGTGGCGCAAGAATCGAATGCCCAAGCCGGCGCCTTCATGCGCGCCTTCGATCAATCCCGGCAGGTCAGCGACGACATACGTTCGCCCAATCTCTCTGCCTTCGCTGCCTCCGCCGCCATCCGCGTTCACTACGCCAAGGTTCGGCTCGAGGGTCGTAAATGGATAGTTCGCAATCTTCGGCCGCGCCGCGGAAATCACGGAAATGAGCGTAGACTTCCCCGCGTTCGGAAAGCCGACCAGTCCCACGTCGGCCAGCAGCCGCAACTCCAGTCGCAAGTGACGTTCTTCGCCGGGAAACCCGTCCTCATGTTCCCGCGGAGCCTGGTGCCACGGCTTCGCAAAATTCTGATTTCCGCGCCCGCCGCGCCCGCCCTTCGCAACCAGCACTCGCTGCCCCGGCGCCGCCAAATCCGCGATCGTCTCGCCGCCATCGTCGAACACGAGGGTGCCCACCGGCACCCGCAAAATCATGTCGTCGCCCGAATGCCCCGTACAGTTCGAGCCTTCTCCGTGGCGCCCGCGATCTGCTTTGAACTCGCGATTGTAGCGATAGCGCAACAGCGTGTTGTCGTTCGGATTCGCTTCCAGGTAAATGCTGCCGCCATGCCCGCCATCGCCGCCGGACGGCCCGCCGCGCGGCACGAATTTCTCGCGCCGGAAGGCCACGCAGCCGTTTCCGCCGTTCCCGGCTTTCACAAGAATTTTTGCTTCGTCAACAAACACAGTCCCAACTTCCTCTTAAAAACGATAACATAGGTGGTTCGGCATCAGCGCAAATCACGAAATCTTCGGAGGTCATTGATCGTGTCTCGTATCCGTGTGTGGCTGCGTCGCGCCGCATTCCTGCTCGTGCTCCTGGCCATTCTCGTCGGCGTCGGCGCCTACATCTTATACTTTCGCCGAGACTCGCTGCCTGCCGCTCCGCCACACGCCCGCGTAGCGCCCACGATCAACCCGTTGAAAGGCCTCGCAGCCTGCTGGGTCGAAACCGGCAGTACCTTCACCGGCTATTCGTTCGCCATGACCGCCGGAAGCATTCTCGTCAAGCATCCCGTCGGCGATCTGCTGGTTGACACCGGCAATTCCTCGCACTTCGACGACGAAATCAGCGGTTACCCATTCCTTCTGCGCCTCACGCTCAAAAATCTGGCGGGTCAGCTAAATCCCGAAGTGCCGCTTCCTGAACTTATGCGCCTCGTCGGTGGCGACCCCGCCAAAATTCGCTGGGTGATTCTCTCTCACGTGCATCTGGATCATGCCGGAGGTTTGATGGACCTGCCTCGCGTTCCGGTTCTCCTCACGCGCGAAGAGCTGCAGTACGCTTTCGATCCCGCGGTACAAGCCAAAGGCTTCGTCATCCCAGCGCATACGCAACGCTTTCCGTCCGCCGACTCGCCCACGCTGAAATTCGATCCTCATCCGTATGAGACGTTCGACGAAAGCACCGACCTTTACGGCGATGGCTCGGTCGTTGTCGTCCCTCTGCGCGGCCACACTCCGGGCAGCGTCGGCGTCTTCGTGAACCTGGACCCGCATCGTCGTCTGTTCTACGTCGGCGACGCCGTTGATGAGGAGCGCGGCTTCGAGGATCGCGTCGGCAAGTCTTTGCTCCTGCGGGATAGCGACAACGATCCCGCCCGCGCCAACGAAATCGTCGCCAAACTCAACCAACTCCACGCAATGGTCCCGGAGCTCGCGATTATTCCCGCCCACGGCCGCAGCGCGTACCTCAAATTCTTTCCCGGCGGCGCGCTAAGCTGCGTCGCCTCCGACGCTCCGCGCTGAAGCTAAGCAAAAAAACAAAAGCGGCTCGGCCGAAGCCGAGCCGCACAGTTTGGAGTGCGGCAGTCTTGCCTGTCTGCCGCAGGCAGGCCGCCGCTTTCTCGCCCGCAGCGCTTGTATCCTATTCCAACCTAGGTGGCAGCAGCCGCGGTCGCAGCTTCCGCCGGAGTCACGGTAATGAACCGCCCATGCCGGCCCCGGTCCACAAATGTCACGTAACCCGTCACCAGCGCGTACAGCGTGTCGTCCTTGCCCTGCCCGACATTCACGCCAGCCTGATGCTTCGTCCCGCGCTGCCGCACCAAGATTGTTCCAGCATTGACGAGCTGCCCGCCAAACCGCTTCACACCAAGCCTCTGTCCGTGTGAATCCCGCCCGTTCGTCGACGACCCGCCGCCCTTCTTATGTGCCATGACGCATCCCTCTTTTTTCTGTGTTACCTAGACCAATCCTGCGGAACCTGTAGCTCAGGTTTACCCTGAACCTTGAAGGGTCCGGTTTGTGGACCTGAGGCTTTCGCAGCCCGCGCTAATATCACCCCTCTGGTTTTCACTGTAAACGGAACACTGACAACTGAGAGCTACAGCTTAATATCGTTGACCTGCACCGCCGTAAAATTCTGCCGGTGCCCGCGCGAAATCTTGTACTGATTGCCCTTCTTGAACTTGAGCACCGTCAATTTCTTAGCGCGCCCCTGGCTCACAATCTTGCCAGTCACACTCACTTTCGACGCGTCCGATCCAAACACAACCTTCTTGTCGTCTGTATGCACCGCGAGCACAGAGCCGAACGTCACCTTCTCGCCCACTTCTCCGCTAACCCGCTCAATTCGTATGGTGTCGCCGGGCGCGACGCGATACTGCTTCCCCCCGGTTTGAATGACGGCGTACATCTCTCCTCCAAGCGCTAAAGACAAACACTAATTATAGGGGCTTTACACCGAACCCGTCAACGCACGAAAATCACGTTCATGAATCAATCATCCATCGCTCCCCTGCTCGCTGGCAAGATATTAGGTTCACCAAACAGTTCTTTCGTCGTCGCCGAATGGCAAGACGAGGGTGGACCTGTGGGACTTCCGCGCCTGATTGCTCCGCGCCACGTTCACCACAACGACGACGAAGCCTGGTACGTGTTGGAAGGAACTCTGCGCGTGCAATCCGGTGAAAACGAAATTGAAGCTCCCGCAGGTTCGGCCGTGCTCGTCCCCCGCGGCAAGCCGCACACCTTTTGGAATCCCGGTCCCGGTCGTGTTCAGTATCTGTTGATTATGACGCCGAACGTCTTCAGCTTGATCGAGGGAATCCACGCCCTGAAGGACCGTACCCCCGCCTCCCTCCAGCAGCTGTTCCGCGAGCACGATTCCGAATTGCTCTAGATTTGTCAGAGTCAGGAACACGGAACCACCGGAAACCCATTAAATGTCAGGAAACCCATTAAATGTCATTGGCGGGCGGTATTTGACCCGAATACCCGGTTTTTCACATGAAAGTCGAACCACACCAATAACTTGCAAGGAGTGGCACAACTTTTCCTATCCACGCGGGTTCCTTAAATGTACGAAGGGGGATTGAGGGTCCCAAAATGCGATATCTACGGTTTTCCGGTTTACTCGGTCTTTTTCTCGGTATTGGTCTCTTCTCGGCCTCTAATGCGAACGCCCAGCGCGTCACCTTCGGCGTTGGATTTGGAGGGCCCGTCTATTACGGAGCGGCGCCTGTCTGCGGCTATGGCTATTACGACTATTACCCATACGCCTGCGCGCCCTACGGCTACTACGGCCCTGACTGGTTTGAGGGCGGCGTTTTCATCGGTGCAGGTCCCTGGTTTGGTTTCGGACGTGGCTTTGGCTTCCGGGACCGAGATCGCTTCTTTGATCGGGGCTTCGACGGTCGTCGTGGCCTTGGTCGTGGGTTCGATGGTCGTCGTGGCTTTGGTCGCGGCTTCGACGGTCGCCGTGGCTTTGATCACGGCTTCCGCGGTGGTGACTTTCATGGTGGTGGCTTCCATGGCGGCGGCTTCCGCGGTGGAAGTGGCTTTCACGGCGGTGGCGGCGGCTTTCACGGTGGTGGTGGTGGTGGCGGGTTTCATGGCGGCGGTGGTCACGGAGGCGGCGGACATGGTGGCGGCGGACGCCACTACTGACTCTCGCATAATATAGAGCTATTCTGGCCATAAAGAAGATTGCTTCCAGAAGGCGGTGATCAGTCGCGGACGGCGGCGCATGCGACGTAGAGTTCGTCGCGCGGTTTCGCTCAGTTG
>Ga0137416_10000656_pt1 | contig 16384 bp, 10 predicted proteins | sample CZODoug3_1_1_16f_FD_108282 | JGI IMG/M metagenome (GOLD analysis project Ga0137416, IMG submission 108282) | Vadose zone soil fungal communities from Angelo Coast Range Reserve, California, USA - CZODoug3_1_1_16fungal (Illumina Assembly) | ecosystem: Environmental > Terrestrial > Soil > Vadose...
AGCGCCGCCGCCAGCGTGCGCTCGTCGAGCTCCGCCAGCGGATCGGGTCCCAGCCCGGCCAGCGCAGGCAGCTTCCGCAGCTGCTCGACGCTGCCGCGGATGAGCCGGCCGAACAGGCGCGGGTCCCGGTAGTCGAGGACGTGCCCGTCCTCCAACGTAAGGCTCGCGCGCACGTGGCTCGGTGGGGCCGCTTCTCGATCGCGGCGGATCCACTTGCCGGTCATGCCGAGGTGCGACACCAGGCCTTCGCCGCCGTCGAAGCGGAGCAGCATCCATTTCCCGGACCGCTCCACGTCCTCCAGGCGGTGGCCGGCGAGCTGCGCGAACCTCTGCGGGGACTGACCGCGGATCACCCGCGAACGTTCCGCTCTGGCCGACACGATGCGGCGACCCTGGGCCCAGCCGCGAAGCTGGCGGGAGGCGATCTCGACTTCGGGGAGCTCCGGCACGGCGCCGCAGTGTGGCGCCTGGCAGTCGCGGCGCGCAAGGCCTTCGCGCAGACTTCCTGCCCGCGGTCAGTCCAGCCGGCGCCGCAGCTCCCGCAACAGGGCGCGGGCGCGAGACGGCGGCAGCCTTTCGCCTCCCCAGCGCGCGGCGAGAACGGCGGACGCGAGCTGCTCGACGGCGGGTGCCACGTCCGGGCGACGCTGGACCGTCCGCCGGATCGCCTCGCGAGGCGAGACCGCCGCTGTCAAGCTCACGCCGCCGCGTTCCAGCCGGGTGCGCGCGCGGCGCCACAGCACCTGGGCGCGACGCTGATCGCCGTCTAGCAGCGCGACCCTGGGCTGCGCCCGGCCTCCGACGCGGCGCAATAGCGCCACCAGAAGCACGATCACGATCGCGCCGAGCGCGGCCTGGGTCGCGGCGGCGCGGAACTCCGGCGCGCCAGGCCGGGCCGCCGAGAGACGGCGGCCTGCCTCGCGCAGGGTCCTCCCCAGTTGCTGCAGGGTCCGCTGCTGCGACAGGAGGTCGTAGTCCACGACGAACGCGCGCCAGCGCTGCGCCAGCCCGTCCCAGGCCAGCACTGCACCGGACCACAGGCCGCGGTCCACGCCGCCTCTCCCCGAGGGCGGCGTCGGATCGAACGGCACGAACCCAACGCCGGGCACGTACACCTCCACCCACGAGTGCGCGTCGCCGGCGCGCACCGCCCAGTACCCGGCGGAGCTGTGCACCCCTCCGTAGTAGCCGGTCACGTTCCGCGCCGGGATGCCGGCGAGGCGCAAGAGGACCACCATCGCGCTGGAGAACAGCTCGCAATGGCCGCGCCGCGACTCGAACAGGAAGTGGGCGATGGGGTCTTTCTGCTCGCCGGGGAGCTCCCGGGTGTAGGTGAGCGACCGGGTCAGCCAGCGCTCCACCGCGGCGGCCGCGTCCACCGGATCCTTGCCCTCGGTCAGGCGCTGCGACAGGGCACGGACCCGCGGGTCCACCTCGGCCGGCGCCTCCAGCGACGCGGCCACCTCCGGCGGGTATCGCCTTCCCCGCCCGCGCAGCTCCTCCGTCCCGGGCAGCGCCCGCTCGGTGCGGACCACGTAGTGGAGGTCCCCGACGTCCACAGGCGTGTAGAAGAGGTCCCCGTTCGCGGCACGCAAGAGCCGGGTCTCGCTCGGGCGGGCGGTGAAGGGGCGCTGGAAGCTCACGCTCGTCGGCCACCCTTCGGGCGTGAGCACCACTCCCTCGGAGAAGCCGCTGACCGCCTCGATGTCGGCGACCAGCGGTTCGGAACGGTGGCGCGCGGCAGCGATCCGCAGCTGCGGCATGGGCGCAAGAAAGATCCCTCCACCCCACCCGTCCTGGCGCGCGCGCCATCCTCGCCCGGTCCACACCTCGAGCGCGCGGGCGCGCCAGCGCATCGGCAGCCCGGCGCCAGCAACCGGCGCGGGATCGAGCCGCACGCGAAGCACGATGCGCGGGTCGTCGGCGATGACGCCATGGCGCGACAGGTCGATCCGATCTCCGAGGCCGGCGATGGGGATGGCGGACGAAGCCCGCCGGAGCCCGCCGATGGTGACGCGCGGAAATGCGAGGAAGATGGCTGCCGACCCGAGCAGACCCACCAGCGCCAGGGCGGCGAGCGCGCCCAGGACCAAAGGCGTCACCAGCCTGCGGCCGTGGAGCAGCGCCGCTGCCTGCTCGGGGCTGCGGGCGGCCTCGATCTCGAAGCGGAGCCAGGTCAGGGCCAGGGCCCAGGTCGCCGTCACGCAGTAGAGGAGGAAGCAGACGCCGAAAAGCAGCTCGGCCGAGAGCGCCGCGCCGGCGCAGATCAGGAGGAGCGAAAGCAGGAGGAGCAGCCATTCGTCGCGCCGCGATCCGCGGTGCCAGAGGCGGTGCACCGCCAGCAGCGTGGCGAACTGCGTCGCCGCGAGCACCACGTCCAGCCGGCCGGCAACGACCTGCCCACCCAGCGCCACGAAGGCGAGACCGAGCAGCCCGGTCCAGGCCCACTCGTAGCGGCCCGCGATGCGCTTCTGGAAGAGCGGCGCCGCCACCAGGGCGGCAGAGAACAGCAAGAGGATCGCGCCTCCCAGCTCGCCGCTCACCGCGCAGGCCGCGAACGCGGCGGCCAGCGCGAGCGACCCGGCCCAACGCTGCGCCGCCAGCAGGGTCATCCCGCGCAGCCCGCGCCCGATCACGGGATCACCTCCAGGACCGAAGCGCCCGACTCGGGCACAGGCGCCGGAGCGTCCGGCGCGCCCTCGAGCAGCGCCAGCAGGGTCAGGCCCGCGAGCCGGTGCACCTCGCCGGAGCCGGGCGCGAGCCGGTTGCCGCATATGGCCAGGGAGACGTCCGCGCCCGCATCGAGCTCGCGCTCGAACAACGCCGCAGCGCATTCGACGGCCGTCTCCAAGGCGGGTCCCGACACGCGCCGCTGGTCGAAGAGGACGCACACCTGGCGGCGGCGCTCCTGCTCGCGGTCGATCCCGATCAGCCTTCCCGCCCGCGCGGAGGAGCGCCAGTGGATGCTTCGCATGTCCTCGCCCGGGCGATGATCCCGCAGCGCGTGCACCTCGAGTCCGTGGCCCGCCCGGCCGGTCGGCCGCTCTCCTTCGCGCGCGAGCTGGCGCGGCTGCTGCGCGGGCGGCGGGACGCGGCGAGGGAAGACCACCAGCTCGTCCGGCGCCGAGAGCGGCCGCGATTTCTCGAACAACCCGAAGGGCGCGCGCGTCACCACTTCCAGCTGCTCGAACCTGTGCCGGCCCCGCCGCTGCGGCGTGAACCGGTACGACACCTCCTCGGTCCGGCCGGCTCCGAGGAGCAGGACGAGCCCGCGCCCGGCGACGTCGCCGCCCCTCTCGCGCAGCTCGAGCCCTACCGACGGCGCGCGCGGTTTCGAGTTGCGCGCCAAGAGGCCCACCAGCGCGGGCGCGCCCACCGACGCCGAAGCGGGCAACCTGCGCTCCACCCGAACCGCGCGCAGCGAGGTCTCCGAAAGCAGCCCGGACACCACGATGCTGGAGAGCAGGAGCCCGAGGACCAGGAACAGCAGGTTGTTGCCCGTGTTGATCGCGGCGAGCCCGATGGCGATGGTCAGCGCGACGTACCAGCGCCCCAGGGGCGTGAAGCTGAGGCGCCGCCTCCACGCGGGGACCGCGGCGGCCCGCGGGGCCTCGGCGGCGGGAGCGTTCACTCCGGCGCCGGGACCTGCTCCGCGAGGTCCCGGATGACCCGTTCGGCCGCATGGCGCGTGATCTCGCCGGCCGGCGCCGCGTGGCCGGCCAGCACCACGCGGTGGGAGAGGCAGGGAACGCACAGCTCCTTGACGTCGTCCGGCTCCACGTACCCGCGGCCGCGCAGGAGCGCCCGGGCCTGGGCCACCCGCAGGAGCGCCAGCGCGCCTCTGGGAGAGACGCCCAGCGAGAGCAGCGGAGACGAGCGCGTGGCCGCGACCAGCGCCAGCACGTAGTCCGCGACCTCGCCGGCCACCTTCACCTGCTCGACCCCGAGCTGCAGCCTGCGTACCTCGTGCGCGGAAGCGACGGGCCGCAGGCGTTGCAGCTCGTCCTGGGTCCCTCCGCCGAGAAGCAGCTCGCGCTCCACCTCGGGCGCCGGGTACCCGAGGGGCAAGCGCAACAGGAAGCGGTCCAGCTGCGACTCGGGCAAGGGATACGTCCCGGCGTGCTCGTGCGGATTCTGCGTCGCGAGCACCAGGAAGGGCGAAGGCAAGCTGCGCGCGCCACCGTCCACCGACACCTGCCCTTCCGCCATCGCCTCGAGCAGGCAGCTCTGCGTGCGCGGCGTGGTGCGGTTGATCTCGTCGGCCAGGACCAGGTGCGCGAACAGCGGCCCGGGCTTGAAGACGAACTGCCCGGTGCGCTGGTCGAACACCGACACGCCGGTGATGTCACCGGGCAAGAGATCGCTCGTGAACTGGATGCGCGAGAACGACAGGTCCAGCGACCGCGCCAGCGCGTGCGCGAGCGTGGTCTTGCCGACGCCGGGAACGTCCTCGAGCAAGAGGTGGCCCGAGGCGGCGAGCGCGGCGAGCGACAGCTCGACGATCTCCTGCTTTCCACGCAGGGCGCGCGCGACGTTCGCTTCCAGCGCCCTCGCCAGACGGGCTGCTTCGGCGGGTCCCAGCGGCGCGCCGCGGTCCGGATCTTCCCCTCCCCGGAGGGCCTTCAGCGGCGACGAACCGTCTGGAGAAGTCACGCGGCCAGATTAACCCGGCGGACTTCGCTTGGCTTGATTCGGAGGTGTGCGAGAGTGCGCCGCCGTGAGTTCCCAGGTCCCAGGTGTGACCCTCTCCGCGCGAGGGGCGGCGCGGGCGCGGTCGGGACACCCGTGGATCTTTCGCGGCGACGTCCAGTCGGCCCCGCCCGGGCTCCCCTCCGGCGCGGAGGTGCGGCTCGCGGATGCGCGCGGCAACTTCGTCGCCAAGGCGTTCTGGGCGGAGCGGTCGCCGATCGCGCTGCGGATCCTGAGCAGGCGCGACGAGCCGCTCGACGACGTCTTCCTGCGCGGGCGCATCGAGGCCTCGGTCGCGAGACGCCGCGCGCTCTTCCCCGGCGCCGACGCCTTCCGCGCCGTCCATGGCGAGGCCGATCTCTTGCCGGGCTACTTCGTCGATCGCTACGGGGACCTGCTCGCGGTGCAGCACCTCGCCGAATGGGCCGAGGTGCGCCGCGAGGCCCTCGCTCGGATGGCGGCGGAAGCGTGCGGCGCGCGCGGCGCCGTGGCGCGCGACGACGGCAGCTCGCGCGACTTCGAGCTGCTCCCCCGCCGCACCGAGGTCTTGCTCGGCTCGGGACCGATGACCGCCTCGTACCGGGAAGGCGAGCTCGACCTCCGGGTCGACCTGCTCGAGGACCACAAGACCGGCGGCTACCTGGATCAGCGCGAGAACCACCTCCGCGCCGGCGAGTTGGCCCGCGGCGACGCGCTGGACGCGTTCTGCTACCACGGCGGCTTCGCGCTGCAGCTCGCCCGCCGCGCTACCCGCGTGCTCGCCATCGACCAGGATGCCGCGGCGGTGGCGCGCACCCGCGAGAATGCCAGCCGGAACGGGCTGCGCAACGTGGAGGTCCGCGCAGCCAACGCGGTCGAGCAGCTGCGCGCGCTCGACAAGGAAAGCCGCAAGTTCGACGTGGTGGTGCTCGACCCGCCCGCCTTCGCGAAACGGCGGGAGGGCGTCGCCGGCGCGCTCCGCGTCTACAAGGAGATCAACTACCGCGCGATGCGGCTGCTCGCTCCCGGCGGCGTGCTCGTCACCTGCTCCTGCTCGGGAAAGGTGACCCCGCAGATGTTCGGCGAGGTGATCGAGTGGGCCTCCCAGGAAGCGAAGCGCCCGCTGCAGCTGCTCGAACGGCGCGGCGCCGCACGCGATCATCCGCCGCTCGTCGGCGTGCCCGAGACCGACTACCTCAAATGCTGGGTCCTTCTCGCGCCCTGACGGTCAGGCCTTGATGGCGGCCAGGTCCAGCGGGAGCGGTCCATCGGCGCGGGCTGCCTTGTGCTGGCTCGCGGCATCGTGGATGAGGTCGAACACGCGCCGGGGCGGGGTCCAGCCCCACTGCGCCTCGAGCAAGGAGATCTGCTCCACCTCGCCGCGGATCCGTACCCAGTCCGATTCCGGGACCGCGCAGAAGGCCTCCACCACCCGCGGGTCGAGCTGGGTGCCCGAGACGCGCCGGATCTCGGTCACCGCCGCCGCGTGCGGCTGCGCCCGGCGATACGGACGGTCGGAGGTGATGGCGTCGTAGGTGTCGGCGACCGCGAAGAGCCGCGCGCCGACCACGATGGCCTCGCCCTTGAGACCCGCCGGGTACCCCGAGCCGTCGTACCGCTCCTGGTGCTGCAGGACGATCTCGCTGGCTTCCCGCAGGAACTCGATCCGCTGGAGGAGCGCCCAGCCGAGCCGGGGGTGCTCGCGCATCTCGACCCACTCCTCCTGGTCGAGCGGCCCGGGCTTGAGCAGCACCGCGTCGCGCACGCCGATCTTGCCGATGTCGTGCAAGAGCGAGCCCATCTCGATGGTGCGCAGGTCGCGCTCGTCGCAGACGCCCATCTCCTCGGCGATGCGGCGGGTGAAGCGCGACACGCGCCGCGAGTGCCACTGTGTCTCCGTGTCCCGGTAGTCGAGCACGGCCACCATGCCGTCGAGCAGGTTGGTGGTGCGCTCCTGCACCAGCTTCTCCAGGCCCTTGTTCAGCTCGGCCAGCTCGCCGTTCTGCTTCTGCACCAGCGCGGTCAGCTGCCGGTTCTTCTCGCGCAGCGCGTAGGTGTCGAAGGCCTGCCGCACGGTGCCCAGGAGCTCGACGCGGTTCCACGGCTTGGCGAGGATGCGGAAGATCTCGCCGTTGTTGATCGCGTCGACGGCGGCGGAGAAGTCGTGCGCGGCGGTGATGAGGATGCGGATCGTCTCGGGCTGCAGGGCGCGGGCGCGAGCGAGGAACTCGGCGCCGGTCATCCCCGGCATCATGTAGTCGGCGGAGAGCACCTGGAACGCCTTTTCCTTGAGACGGTCGAGCGCTTCAGCCGGGTCCAGGCAGGCGGTCACCTCGTAGCCGGCCGCCTCGAACGTCCTCTGGAGCGCGTGCAAGATCGGGCCCTCGTCGTCGACGACGAGGAGCCGCTCGACCTCCGACCGCATCGACACCCCGTCTTCCGACATGAACTCCCGATCCCGGGACCGCGGTTCTGGCATGTTTCACACGGTCGGGCCAGCCTGTTTGCTTCCCCCGGCCGGGGGGGTAGGAGTCAAGACTCGGCAGGGAGCAGGAGGAAGGCATATGTCCGACACGATGGCCTTGGTGGACGCGTCCTGGCTCGCTCGGCAACCTCCCGGGGCGGTCCGCATCGTCGATCTGCGCTGGGCCCTTTCGGGCCCGCCGGCGTTGGAGAAGTACCGCGCCGGGCACGTCCCGGGCGCGGTGTACGTCGAGATGGAGCGGGACCTGTCCCGCCACGGTGGGCCGGGCCGGCACCCATTCCCGGCACCGGAGGACTTCGCCCGTACGCTGGGGCGCATCGGGGTCCTGCCCGGCACGCACGTCGTGGTGTACGACGACGGCAACGGCTCGGTGGCGGCGCGGCTGTGGTTCATGCTGCGGGCCCACGGGCACGAGCGCGCCTCGGTGCTGGACGGCGGCTACGCGGCGTGGGTGAAGGCCGGCCTGCCGGTGACCAAGGACGAGCCTGCGGTAGCGTCCGTGACGCCGCCGGCGCTGCGGCTCGACACCTCCCGCATCGTCGATAGGGAAGGCGTCGCGCAGATCCTCGCCGGCCGCAGCGAGCCGGGAGCGCGGCGCGCCCTGGTGATGGACGCCCGCGCGCCGGAGCGGTACCGGGGCGAGACCGAGCCGGTCGACAAGCGGGCCGGCCACATCCCCGGCGCGGTGAACGCGCCGTTCAGCGGGAACCTGAAGGAGGGCCGCTTCCGGCCACCCGAGGAGCTGCGCGCCCTCTATGATCGGCTCGGCGCCGGCCGGGCCGCCCAGGTGGTCGCTAGCTGCGGCAGCGGGGTCACCGCCTGCCACACCTTGCTCGCGTTGGAGCTTGCCGGGTTTCCCGCAGGCAAGCTCTACGTCGGATCCTGGAGCGACTGGAGCAGCCAGCCGGGGGCGGCGATCGCCACGGGGCCCGAGCCGGGTTGAAGGCCTGCGCCGAGGCGACGAACCGACGCGCTCTCCAGCGGCGCTGCGCTTTTCCTAGCGCGGACATCCCGGCATTTGTCTAGGATGCGCCGCCATGCCACTTCCCGCCCTCGCCGCCGCCCTCGCCGTCCTCACCGCTGCGCCTGCCCGCGCGCCCTCGGCCACGCCGGCCGCTCCTCGCGCGCAATCGCACTTCAGCGCCGCCGAGCGCGCCGCCATGGCCCGGATCACGCCGGCCGCGATCTCCGGTCCGCTCCGCTTCCTCTCCGACGATCTGCTGGAGGGGCGCAAGCCCGGCAGCACCGGCTCGGACGTGGCCGTGAAGTACCTGGCCGCCGAGTTGGAGGGCGCGGGGTATCTCCCGGGCGTCCCCGCCACCGCCGAGTCGCCGCAGGGCTCCTTCTTCCAGCCGGTGCCCCTCATCACCCTGCAGGGCCACCCGCCGCGCCAGGTGGCGTTCCAGGTCGGCGGCCGCGCGGTGCAGCTGAGCACGCTGAACGGAGTCGACTCCGACCTGCGCATCGACCCCGATGCGCACGTGGAGGTCGCCCGGGTGAAGGACGCCGAGCTGGTGTTCGTCGGCTACGGGATCGTGGCGCCCGAATACGATTGGGACGATTACAAGGACGCCGACCTGCGCGGGAAGATCGCCGTGATCATGAACTTCAACCCGCCGTTCGCCGGCGAGGGCGTCCGCCTGTGGTACGGCCGCTGGGACTACAAGTACCTGACCGCGGCGGCCCACGGCGCGGCCGGGGCGCTGGTCATCCACACCACCCAGTCGGCGGGATATCCGTGGCAGGTCCTTTCCGCCTCGGCGGACGGCACCCGCATCGACCTGCCGCCCGGATCCGAGCACCGCATGCAGTTCCAGGGCTGGGTGACCGACGACGGCGCCAAGCGGCTCGCCGGCCTGGCCAATCTCGATCTCGAGAAGCTCCGCGCCGATGCGCAGCAGAAGTCCTTCCGCCCGGTCCCGATGGGCGTGCAGACTTCCTTCGAGATGCCCATCGAGCGCAAGGTGACGCCGAGCGCCAACGTGGTGGGCCTGCTCCCCGGCACCGATCCCCAGCTCAAGAACGAGGCGGTGGTGTTCACCGCGCACTGGGATCACCTCGGACGCGACGCGAACGTTCCCGCCGGAAAGGACGGCATCTACAACGGCGCGCTCGACAACGCCTCGGGCTGCGCGCTGATGCTCGCCGTCGCCCGCGCTGCGAAGGAGGCCCCGCCCAAGCGCTCGCTGCTGTTCGTCTTCGTGACCGCCGAGGAGCAGGGCCTGCTCGGCTCGAAATGGTTCGCGCAGCACCCGCTGGTGCCCGCCGCCCGCATCGCCGCCGACATCAATGCGGACAGCGTGAACAAGTGGGGGCGGACCACCGACCTCGGCATGCTGGGGCTGGGGAAGTCATCGCTGGACGCGGTGGTCCGCGAGGTCGCGGCCGAGCAGGGCCGATCGGTGCACGGCGATCCGTTCCCCGACCGCGGGGCGTTCTACCGCTCCGATCAGTTCGAGTTCGCGCGCATCGGCGTGCCGGTCGTGTACGCGCGGGGTGGCCCGGGCTTCGTCGGCCGGCCGCCGGGGTGGGGACAGCAGATGCAGGAGCAGTACGAGAAACGCGACTACCACCAGGTCACCGACGAGTACCGCGGCGATTGGGACCTCTCCGGCGCGGTGCAGGACGCGCAGCTCGACCTGGTCGTCGGCCTGCGGGTGGCGAATGCCCCGGCGATGCCGCAGTGGACTCCGGGCGACGAGTTCGAGAAGGCGCGCAAGACCGCGGCGCGCTGACGCTTACGGCTCCTCCGGGGCCCGGCCCGGGACGTCCGCCTCGATGAAGACGCGCAGGAGGTCCGCGTCGATCTCGCCGCGCTTCGCCTCGTCGCCCAGGATGTCGTACGCCTTCTCCTTGGGCACCGCGCGCTTGTACGGGCGGTCGGAGGCGGTGAGGGCGTCGTAGATGTCGCTGATGGTCATCATCCGCGTGGGGAGCGAGATCTGCGGCTCGGTCAGGCTGCGCGGGTATCCGCCGCCGGTCAGCTTCTCATGGTGTCCGTAGGCGATCTCCGGGACCCGCTTGAGCGTGCGCGTCCAGGGGATCTGCTGCAGGAAGCGGAAGGTGTGCGTGACGTGCGATTCGATCTCGCGCCGCTCCATCTCGGTGAGAGAGCCCTTGCGGATGGACAGCTTCACCACCTCCTCCTCGCGCAGGAACGGCCGCAGCTCGCGCGAGAGGGGGCTCTCGTAGGTGAGGCGGGCGATGTCGCCCAGCCGGTCGAAGGTACCCTCGGGGAGGATGGTCGGGCGGTTGCAGGAGAGGATGAACTCGAACATCCCGGTCAGCTCGCGCCTGCGGACGTCGAGCTGGCCGTCGATCTCCGCCATCAGCGCCTTGGCCTTCTTCGGCTTCTCCAGGAGGGCCTGCACCTTGCGGCGCTCGGAGTTCAGCTCCTCCTGCGCAAGCAGCGTCTCGAACCGGCCGCGCAGGATCTCCAGCTCGCCCGGCTCCAGCTTGTTCGCCTTGATCAGCACGTTCTCGCGCACGCCGACCTTGCCGAAGTCGTGCAAGAGCGCGGCGTAGCGCAGCTCCTGCCGCTCGTCGTTGGAGAGCTGCGAGCCCCGCCACCTCCCGGCCGCGCTCGCGGCGCGCGGGAGCGCGTCGGCCAGGCCGACCGAGAGGCGCGCGACCCGGCCGGAGTGACCGGCGGTGGTCGGATCGCGGGATTCGATCGCCACCACGCTGGCGCGGACGAACCCTTCGAAGAGCTGCTCGATCTCCTGGTGCAGCAGCACGTTGTTGATGGCCGCCGCTGCCTGGCCGCCCAGCGCCGAGAGCAGCTCTTCGTCCTCCTCGGTGAACGGGCCGTCCCCGCGCTTGTTGAGCGCCTGCAGGACGCCCACCACCTCGCCTTCCAGCGAGCGCATCGGGACGCACAGGATGCTCTTGGTGCGGTACCCCGTCTCCTTGTCGACGCCGGCGTTGAAGCGCGGATCCGCGTACGCCTCGGGGATGTTCACCGGCACGTTGGTCTGCGCCACCGTTCCGGCGATTCCTTTTCCCATCGGGAACCGGATCTCGCGGGTGCCGACCCCCTGCGCGACCTTGCTCCACAGCTCGTTGCGCGCGCGATCGACCAGGAAGAGCGAGCAGCGATCCGCTTCCACCACGCGGGAGGCGGCGAGCACGATCAGCTTGAGCAGGCGATCGAGATCGCGCTCGGCGACCAGGGCCTTCGCCACATCGAGGATGCCCCCGAGCTTGCGCACCCTTTCCTGAAGGCCGTCCACGGCGGGCACTCTACCATCCGCCTGCTCGCTCACGGGAAGCCCACACCGCCTCCGGTGCGCCTACCTGCGCACAGGTGCCCGTCCATGACTGGGAGTGGCTATACGCCCAACACGCGGCGGGCCTCGTCGAACCGCTCCGGGGGCGCATACAGGCGGGCGAGGTTGGCCGCCTCGGCATAGCGTTCGTAGAGGGGCGTGTACTCGGCGATGGGGACTTCTCCGCGCGGCGAGCGCACCCACAGGGTGGCTTCGCGCCCGTAGGTGGAGAGGACGCCGCGGGAGAGCGTCGTGAAGGAATCGATGCCGGCGTCCGAAAGGTGTGCCCGCTGCTCCTCGAGGTGCGCGGTAGCCCCGGCGTCGAGCGAGGGGCCGATCTCGACGAGCAGGCGGTAGCCGTTCCTGCGCACGATGCGCCGGGCCCAGGGATTTCTGGATGCGCGCAGCGCGGCGAGGAGCGTCACGTCGTCGTGCTGCAGGTACTCGTCGACGTCGGCGGGCAGCTGGTACTCGCCGCCGCTCGTGTCGCAGTAGCGTTGCAGCAGCACCTCGTATCCGACCGAGGCGTAGTGGAAGTAGACCGAGAGGAACATGTGGTAGCGCGAGAGGAGAAAGTCCTCGAACGCGAACACGGCCCGGTGCTGCAGGGCCAGGTGGACCCGGCCCTCGCGCTCCACCGATTCCAGGTTCTGCACCAGCCAGTCGAGGTCGAACTTGCCGTAGTTCACGCCGGTGAAGAACGAGTCGCGCTGCAGATAGTCCATCCGGTCGGCGTCCAGCTCGCCGCTGACGATCTGCCGCAGGATGGGCAACAGGTCCCGCCCGCCGCTGCGGAACGGATTGCCGCCGGGAGGAGGCAGCCCGCAGAGCAGGGAGGCCACGTGGGACGGCTCGACGCCGCGCTGCTGCAGCTCCGCGGCGAGGCCCGAGTCCAGCACCAGCTTGAGCGTGTAGTCCTCGTGGTTCGCCTGCCTCCCGGGCGCGCGGCGGCGACCTTCCTGCGTCCATTCCGGGACGCGCAGCTCGGCTGCCTTGGGCATGATCCGCTCGGTGGCGTGCGAGAGCGGCGCGTGGCCGAGGTCGTGGAAGAGCACCGAAAGGCGCAGCGTCTGCCGGAACCGTTCGCGGTCGGCGCTCAGCAGCTCGAGCTTGGGGGCGAGCGCGTCGAACACGCGCGTCGCCACCGCCATCGCGCCCAGCCCGTGGGCGTACCGGGTGTGCGTCGCGCCGGGGAAGGCGAGGTCGGCGAACCCGAGCTGCTTGACGTTGCGCAGCCTCTGGTACTGCGGGCTGTCCACCAGCGCCCGCTCGTCCGGAGTGATCTCGATGGCGCCGTGGATGGGGTCGCGGATGTGCACCGGGCGGCAATCTATCTGACCAGCCGCCGCAGACAAGGCGGCGGACGCGGACATCATGGCATGCACTCCGGGTACACTGCGCGGGATGCCCGCTCTTCGGAATTCAACCGGCGCCTCGCGCGGTGTCGTGCTCTGCGCGCTCGCGGCGCTTTCGTGCGCGTCCTCTCCTGGACGGCCGGCGGCACCCGCCGACCTCTTGCTGCGAGGCGGGACCGTGTTCGTCGCCGCGGGCAAGCGGTCGACCGCGGTGGCGGTCCGGGGCGACCGGATCGCCGCGCTGGGCGAGGAGGCCGAACGGATGGCCGGCCCTTCCACGCGCGTGGTGGAACTGCGCGGGCGGCTCGTCACGCCCGGCATGAACGACGCCCACTGCCACCTGGGGGCGGGCGGCCTGTCGATGCTGGAAGTGGACCTGCGCGGCGCTTCGTCGCTGCACGAGATCGAGTCGCGCGTGCGCGCCGCGGCGGACAAGGCGGCGTCCGGAGAGTGGATCACCGGGCGCGGCTGGGACCAGACCCGCTTGCGCCCGTCCGAGCTGGGATCTGGCGGCTGGCCGACGCGCGAGACGCTGGATCGCGCATCCCCGCGCCACCCGGTCTACCTGCGCAGGGTGGACGGCCACACCGCCTGGGTCAGCTCGCGCGCGCTGGAGCTCGCCGGAATCGACGGCCGCACGCCGGACCCGCCGGGGGGCGAGATCGTGCGCGACGCGCGGGGGGCGCCCACCGGCATCCTCAAGGAGAGCGCGCACGACCTCTTGGCGCGCGCAGTCCCTCCGCCGGGCGCCGAGAAGATGCGCCGGGGGGTCCTCGCCGCGCTCGACCTGGCCGCGCGCACCGGCGTCACCAGTGTGCAGAGCGAGGTCACGCCGGCGGAGCTCGAGATCTATCGCGCGCTCCGCGCCGAGCGCCGGCTCACGGTGCGCATCTACGGCTGGCTGCCGCTCACGATGGAAGTGGTACGCGCGCTGGAAGAGCGCGGCGTGCGCGCTGCTACCGGCGATGCCTGGGTGCGCACCGGGCTCCTCAAGGGGTATGCGGACGGCACGCTGGGTTCCCGCACGGCGCTCATGCTGGAGCCGTACTCGGACGACCCGTCCACGCGCGGCATCCAGCGCATTCCAGGCCCCGAGATGGACGCGCTCGTCCTCGCGGCCGACCGCGCGGGGCTCCAGGTGGCCGTGCACGCCATTGGCGATGCCGCCAACCGCGAGGTGCTGGACGCCATCGAGCGGGCGACCGCCGTCACCGGCCGGAAAGGCGCGCGTCACCGGATCGAGCACGTGCAAGTCGTCGACGTCGCCGACATTCCGCGCTTCGCGCGGCTGGGGGCCATCGCCAGCATGCAGCCGACGCACGCCACCAGCGACATGCGCTGGGTGGAGGACCGCATCGGGCACGCGCGGGCCGAGGAAGGCGCGTATGCCTGGCGCAAGCTGCTCGACGCGGGCGCCCGGGTGGCCTTCGGGACCGACTTCGCGGTCGAGCCGCTCGACCCCGTCGAAGGCCTCTACAGCGCCGTCACCCGGCAGAGCCGCGAGAAGCCCGGCACACCGCCCGGAGGGTGGCTGCCCTCCCAGCGCCTGTCGATGGAGGAAACGCTCTCGCTCTACACCGCCGCCAGCGCGTACGCCGAGTTCCAGGAAGAGGTGAAGGGAACCCTCGATCCCGGAATGCTCGCCGATCTGGTGGTGTGGGACCGCAACCTGCTCGCTGTTCCACCGGAGCAGATCCTGGAGGCGAAGCCTGCGCTCACGGTGGTCGGCGGACGCGCGGTGTACGACTCCGGGCCGCAGCGCTGAGCGGCTACGTTCCGGCCTCGATCTCCGTCTCGGAGGCGCGCTGGTAGCGGTCGCGGGGATACGTCCCGAAGACGTGGTCCCAGAGGGGCGAGGTGATCCCGTAGCGCACGCCGGGCGTCTGGAAGTGATGCACCAGGTGGTACTTGCGCATCCACTTCCCCGCCGCCGTCTTTGGGACCGCGTGATGCAGGTAATAGTGTGTCAGGTCGTACCAGACGTATCCGGCCACCAGACCCGCGAAGAACGGATAGTGGAGGTGCGGCCCCAGCGCCGCCTTCAGCGGGAACCAGAGCAGGAGCGCGATGAGCGCGGTCACCGCCGGCGGCATCACCAGGCGGTCGGGGTCGTAGGGGTAATCGTGGTGGATTCCGTGGATGAGCCAAGACGCGTCCCGCTGCCACTCGACGTGCTCGTCCGGCTTCCAGTGGAAGACCCAGCGGTGCAGGACGTACTCGAGGAACGTCCAGCCGAACACGCCCAGCGCGAACATGCCCAGGAGCTCCGCGCGCGACAGGCGCGGGTCTCGCGCGCCCTGTCCCAGGAGCCACGCCGTGTACGGGCCCCAGATCAAGACCACGTGCCAGGGCCGCACCCGCGAGAAATACTTCTCCACCCAGTCGACCTTGAACATCCGCGGGCTTCCGCGGCGGGGACGATCCAGGTTGGAGCGCGGAACGAGGTAGAACATGGCGGCAGCTGGATTAACGGATAGCGCCAGTACGCGCAAGGGAGACGGAATGGCAGGCGGACCTCCGGCCGCTGTGCGGCCCGCCGCGACGGTGGTGCTCCACCGCTCCGGCGGTTCCGGGCTCGAGGTGTTCTGGGTCCGGCGCGGCGAGCAGCTGCGATTCGCGGGAGGGTTCTACGCCTTCCCCGGCGGCCGCGTCGACGTGGCCGACGCCGCGCTCCCGCTGGGGAATGCCGAGCGCTTGCCCGCTTCCGAGGCGGCCTGCATCGCCGCCGCCGCGCGCGAGCTGTTCGAGGAGACGGGCGTGCTGCTCGCCCCGGGCGCGGCCCGCATTCCACCCGAAGCGCGCCGGGGCGCGCGCGAGCTGCTGCTCCGGCGCGAGATGCCGCGGGCCAAGGAAGGCGCCTTCGCCGACTTCCTCGCGGCACACGGGCTCACCGTGGACGCGCGCGCCTTCACGCCAGCAGGACGGTGGGTGACGCCGCCCGCGCTGCCGGTGCGATTCGACGCGCGCTTCTACGTGGCCGAGCTCCCCCCCGGAGAGATCGCCGAGGTGTGGCCCGGCGAGCTGGTGGACGGCGAATGGGTCCGTCCCGAGACGGCGCTCCGGCGGTGGGAGGAAGGCACCGCCTTGCTCCATCCGCCGGCCTGGCACACGCTCCGCTCCCTCGCGCTCGGCCTGCCCGCCGCGCTGCCGCTGCTCCAGGATCCATCGCGCGCGCCCTGGGGACTGCCGGTGCACGACTGGGTGGTGGAGCGGATCGAGTTCCAGCGGGGCATCGTGGTCGTGCCGCTGCGCACGCCGACACTGCCGCCGGCGACGCACACCAATTGCTTGCTGCTCGGGGACGAGGAGCTATGGGTGGTCGATCCCGGATCGCCCTATCCCGAGGAGCAGGCGATCCTGGAGAAGACCCTCGCGCTTCTCGACGAGGAGGGCCGGCGCGCGGTGGGCATCCTGCTCACGCATCACCACCACGATCACGTGGGCGGCGCGGCGGAGCTGGCGCGCAAGCTGTCGCTGCCGATCGCGGCGACCGCGCAGACGGCCGAGCTGCTCGACTTCCGCGTCGACCGGGTGCTGCGCGACGGCGATGCGCTGCCGGTGGGGCCTCGCGGGTGGAAGTGCCTGCACCTGCCCGGGCACACGCGCGG
>Ga0137416_10000659_pt1 | contig 16361 bp, 10 predicted proteins | sample CZODoug3_1_1_16f_FD_108282 | JGI IMG/M metagenome (GOLD analysis project Ga0137416, IMG submission 108282) | Vadose zone soil fungal communities from Angelo Coast Range Reserve, California, USA - CZODoug3_1_1_16fungal (Illumina Assembly) | ecosystem: Environmental > Terrestrial > Soil > Vadose...
ACGAGGAGTTTTTGCGCGTTACGGTTGCCGCTCCGTCTATCTCAGGATTTGGCAGACGACACTTGTGTCTGAAGCGTGAGACCGTGACGTTTTGGTACGCGGCGATCTGGAAATCATTACATCCGCTCATCGTGATTGTGTCGAGCAGCACTTTGCCACGATCTGCTTCTGGCACAACTTCATCGAGAATCTCGGTCATGACTTCCGGTTGCATGTATTTGGCTGGCTCATCGCGTGGGATTATCGAGCGCCTCGGCTCCACCACCATCTGGCAAGCGGACTGATCCGTGCCGTAGTCAACCATCAGCGTGATGCCGGGGCGAACCTTAAATCGTTCCCCTTCGGGGTCACCGTACCGGCCGTGAAGGTCGGCAGCACTCAGTTCGATGGCTGGGACGTACTCTTGAGAAGTGTTTGCCGACCTGCATAGCCCATCTTTGCGAGAGGGTCCTGTCCGGTTCTGCAAGCGCCTCGGGGTGTCGCGTTGGGAAACTTGGAAGAGGGGGAACTGACGACGAGTTAGCGAAACCTCTTATTGCAGTCCAGCGGGTGCAAATCCCGCCTGACTAAAGTCGAGCAGACAGGTCAGTAGCGAGTGTTGCCATTCACCGGGCGACTGGTGGGTGTCGAAGCAAGGCGCACAAGTGTCGATGGCACTTAGCCTCTGTGAAATCCCTATGCCCTCTCGGACAACCCGAAAAAGCACTAGGCCATGAGCCTCAGATAGATCCATGGTTGACACCGTACAACCGCCGCGCTTGCCAGTTTCAGAGACCGATCGGCGTCGTCGCTACTAACGAAGATGAAGCTGCTGAGATGGAACAGCGTAAGACCCCAAAGACCACAGGGCAACAAAACAGAACCGAGAGCCTCGCATAGAGCGGACAGGGGCTGGAAGTCAAGAAAAGTTTCTCCACTTCCGGTCGAGGGAGAAATATTTTTCTTGACATTCCCCTTTATAGAACAGGCGTTTACACGAGCTTGCGCCGTTTGTTCGCCAGACCCCGGTCAATGAGTGTGAGGCGATGTTACGTCAACCATGCATGGGCATTCTGAGAGTGATCGCCAGCCACTTTTTTTGTGTGTGAAACCAGTTCATTAGCTCGCCCGACGGATCAATTTTTCGATTGGAGTCGGAAATCGCGTCTTAAAGTCCAACAACTTGGCCCAAAGCGGTGTAATTTTAATACGAGCCATCTGCTTGTACAGCGCGCGCACCTGCGCCTCAAAGGCATCCCACTGGTCGGGTCCGACGCCTTTCCTTGACGCCGCTAGATATTCGGGCGGTATGCCGTCAACTATATCGACGGCGGCAGTACCTCGCACGAGCAAAACATGGGGTGGGAAAGCGTTCGTATCAACGGTAAACGCTACCTTCGGATTTGCTTTCAGTGCCGACACTTTGGGTGCGTGTGGCACAGTACAAAGCACAAATTCAGCACCGTTCCAGTGGAAGCCAATGGGGATCGCGCGCGGAAATCCGTCGGGTCCGACATACGCTAACCGCGCGGGAATATTTGATTGCATTAGCTCTTGCGCCAACGGATCGCTCAGCACTCGGGCGACATCCTGTTGCTGCATCATAACCTCCTCGCGAACATACTCAATGTCATCAATTGTTTCTCGCACTTGGTTTGGCATGGGCATTCCATCATATACCGATCTTCCTCGCCACGGCGGATGGTTGGCGTTAACAGGCGTGGCTGTTGAAAAACTCGGATTTCCGAAAATCAGCGCAAATTCTGGGGATAGAAAATGTCTAGGCGACCCGCGAAAATCGTTTGTAGGGCATCCTGACGCATCGCGTTTTTGGCAAATTTCCCGGAAGCGAGTTTTTCAACAGCCACAGGCGTTTACACTCCCAACCCCGGTTCGGGGCGTAGTTGGTGAAATGGGGATTTTTCACCAAACTACAAGCTGAGACAGGACTGCCGCGTCCTCACTGAAATACTTCTCTGGCAGTCTGGATTGCGTTTATCGCGTTAGGCCACCCCGTGTAAAAGGCCAAGTGCGTGATCACCTCGACCACTTCATCTTTGGTTACGCCATTCTCGCGTGCCCGTTGAAGGTGAGCCCGCAACTGTTCAGGCCGATTTAGAGCAATCAGAGCGGCAACCGTGATGAGACTACGATCTCGCTTCGAGAGTTCGCGGCGTTCCCAGACGTCAGCGAATAGGACGTTGTCTGTTAGCTCAGCCAGCTTGGGATCGAAGTCACCGAACAGTTTCTGCGCTGTCGAAGGTGCTTTAGTGGCGCTTGTAACTTTGCCGTACTGTTCGTCGCTAACCTTTTCCATCCATTCGACGGTTTCCCCATTCAGACTCTCCTGAATCGCGATATGAGTCATGCTCGTGCTTGCCGTAGCTCCATGCCAGTTTCTCTGACCCGGCGGAATCCACACGACGTCACCTTGCCGAATTTCCTCGACTTGACCGCCCCATTGCTGAACCCAGCCCCTGCCAGCCGTGATGATCAAAGTCTGACCCAGTGGATGGCTGTGCCACGCTGTGCGAGCCCCCGCCTCGAAAGTGACGCGGCCAGCAGAGGCGTGCGAGGGGAGAGTTCCGCTGAACAGAGGATCAATCCGTGCGGAACCAGTGAAGTGTTCGGCTGGTCCTTCGCTCGATTGTTGCGAGCCGCTTCTTGTTATTTTGATCGCCTGCGAACCTTGAACTGTGGCAGTCCGGGGAGCATCAGCGGCTGCCGCGCCTCCTGCTTGAGCAGAGGCAACCCCCGAAGTGAGTAAAGAAAGCGCCGTGACCAGTGTGGCGACCAGTTTCATCTCCGTCCTCGATTCAGCGATTCATTTCCCTTCTGTTCCTTCCCCACACGTACGCTACCACTCGCAGATCAACTGTTGTAATCAGGCGATAGCGCTCACAACTGGTCACTGAGTGCAATGGAGGCTTTTACACTCCACAACCGGGTTGAACGTCGGATTCCCTGAGTGAACGAAAATGCCGGTGCCGGTTCCGGCAAGGGCGGAACTGGTGACGGCTCTGGCGTTGGATCAGGCTTGGGAGGCTGAGGATCAGGCTCGGGTATCGGGTTTGGCAAGACGTCCGGTACGCCAGCGGATGGTATAGGTTCCGGAGACATAAGCCACTCCCACAGAAGCTAAAGAAACAGATTATTGAAGTCGTCATCATACCAAAGTAAATACTGCAGTTGCGTTCCGGTCAACCCTATAACCTGGCAGTAGCAGGCGACGTAGCCAACATCGGGAACGACGCTTCTTTTTGGAACTACGCCCGGCCGAACATCGTAGGAGATCCAAACCCGGCCCATCGGACGGTAAACCAGTGGTTCAACCCGAGCGCCTTCGCGGTACCATCGTTCTCCTATGGAGATTTCGGACGAAACGTCTTGCGGACAGCTTCCGTGTATAACGCGGATTTCTCTGTATTCAAGAATTTCCCGATCGGCGAAACATTTCTCGTTTCCTTTCGGGCGGAATTCTTCAACGCTTTCAATATTCAGAATTATGGCGCCCCCAACACCTTGATCGGTAGCGCTGGAGCCGGACAGATTACTTCCAACGTGCTTCCGCCACGGCAGATCCAATTTGGCCTGCACTTGGGCTTCTGAGGCGGATCGAACCGCGCTGCCATGAATGACCGGAGATGTAAAACGGGGATCGCAGTACCCTGCGCTCTTGTGCGTTTCAGTATAGAAAAAAGGGTCTTGAGTCCACTGGGTCTGCCGGATCCGCCATCCCGGCTTGGGTCGCAAGCTGCGGAAATCAAGCCTAATCGATGATTCGGGCCTGGGCAACTTGCGCGCTTGGAGACCGCTTGATCCCGGCCGCAGATCCAATCGCCCGCACGGGGATGGATCGGACTAGTGTGCCAGCCCGAGATAATTTCCGTACCCCACGATGACAGTGGAGCCCACTAGCAGAGCCAAGGCCAGGGCCAGCATGCGGCCCGCCTGCACGCCGGCGCCCTTCCATTCCTTTAACCCGATTCCCCACAGGCTGCTGAAAATGATGATGCTGGCCATGTGCAACGTCCAGCTGGAAAATTTGTAGCGGCCCATCTGGGTCTCGCCCATGGTGTAGAAGAAAAACTGGAAGTACCAGGTCGTGCCGGCCAGCGCGCACAGTAAGTAATTTGTGAGCATGGGCACACGCGCGCTGCCTTCTTTTCTAGCGGGATTTCCCGACGTCGGCGCATCGGCTACGGCGGCGCCGGTTCGTGCCCGTAGATCGGTTCTGGCGGACGTCATCTGCTCCACCACTTCCCGGCTGGGGGCGTCGAGCGCAGTCTCAATGATGGTTTCGTCTTGAACGTTATCGTTATCATTAGACTCGCGATCGCTCGATTCGTGCGAAATCGAAGTGAAGTACTGGTAGCCCGTCTTGTTCCGGATGTTGAGCACCAGGCACCAGATGAAATTGGTGGTGAAACCGCCGATCAGGACTACGACCAACACCGGCAGGCCCTGCCACAGATCAGATGTGCCGTGTTTCATGGTGAGAGTCTTGATGGGATCTCCGGCTGCCAATCCATAGGCGAAGCAGGCGCTCATTACGCCCGAAAGCGTGGCCACGCCCACACCCTTCTTTAGGTCAAACTCCTTGATAGTTACTCTTTGCTGTGCGGGTGACATGGCACGCTCTTTGTAGATGCCAGCCACGCCCGCGGCCGCGATGCCGAGCAGGCAAACGAAAATACCCAGAAGAATCACTCTTCCAGAGGTTGTGCCTACCACCTGGGTCATGAATTCGCCACGAAAAATCGGGGGGATCAGGGTTCCGAAAGCGGCGCAGAGGCCAAGCACTACCGCCATCCCCAGCGACAATCCCAGATAGCGCATGGTCAAGCCAAAAGTGAGACCGCCAACGCCCCACAGGAGCCCGAAGAAAAACGTCCAGAAAAGCACTGTCCCGGGAGTCTCGCGCAGAACAGCCAGCAGGTCTCTGGTCATCAGCAGACCGAAGAACCAGGGGGCGATGATCCAGCTGAAGAAGCCGCCGGTGAGCCAAAATGTTTCCCACGCCCAGCGCTTCACGCCACGGTACGGAACGTAGAAGCTGCCGGAAGCGAGCCCCCCCAGCCAGTGATAGAGCACGCCGATTGCCGGATTTGGATTCATATCAGCCTTGGGATCTTAGTTTCGTTTGCTCTGGTGTCAATGCTTCCCACGCTTCCATTTGCAGGCTTCGAAGATACCTTCAGCATACGCGGATGCTTTCGATGCCGGTTAAGCCACGAGCATTTTCAGCTTGCCCGCGACCTGTCCAGCTCCGACCGCGCAATGGGCTTATGCTTTGGGAATGCCGACCGGCGCGAATCCGGTTCGCTCCAAAGGGCTGAACTCTAGCCTTCCGCATCGCCATTTGTCAATAGCAATTTTATTTCTCTATTGAAGTTAAGCCCCGGATACCAGCAGCATCGTCGCGTGCTTCCAGACGGAGGGGTGAGTTGACCAGATCGGTCGGGCGTTAGTTTTGTAAAAGCCGGGTCTTTTCGAATGTTCTAATAGAAACTGTTGCCCTATTGCATCGCTGGAGTATCATGTTTGCTGCCCGGCGACCGACGGGGCGCGGCGCGGCCTGTCCCCCGTTTTGCCGCCCGCAGTGACCGCAATCAGATACTCTTTGGATTGAAAACACTCTCATGAAACTCAAGACAAAGCTGCGCTATTTGGAAGACCGTTGGGACGAGCAGGTGGCCCGCGGTCTGGAGGAACCGGAATTACTGCGCTACCGCTCGAACCTTTTGGGATCTGACCTTCGCATCACCAACTTCGGCGGAGGAAACACAAGTTCGAAAATCCTGCAAGCCGATCCTCTGAGCGGAAAAAAAGAGGAGGTTTTGTGGATCAAGGGTAGTGGCGGCGATCTGGGAAGCATCAAACTGGCGGGACTGGCGGCGCTCTACTCGGAAAAACTGCACGGGCTGGAGACCATCTATCGCGGCGCCGAGCATGAAGACGAGATGGTGGAGATGTATCCGCTGTGCGGGTTCGGCAAGAGTACGGTCGCAGCCTCGATTGACACCGCCCTGCATGGATTCCTGCCTTATCCGCACATCGACCATTTGCATCCGGATTGGGGGATCGCGCTGGCCGCTTCCGCAAACGGCCGGGAAAAGATGGAGGAGTTCAATCGTCTGTTTGAGCACCAACTGGTTTGGGTGCCGTGGCAGCGCCCTGGCTTCGAGCTGGCCATGATGCTGCGCCACGCGGTACAGCAAAGTCCGAACTGCGACGGGGTGGTGCTGGGCGGTCACGGGCTCTTCACCTGGGGCGATACGCAGCCGGAGTGTTATGAAAACACGATTTCGATTATCGATCAGCTTGGGCAGTTTGTGGCGGATCATGTCGAAAAGAAGGGCGCCTCGCTATTCGGCGGGGCGCGGTACGAGGCATTACAGAATCGACACCATCTCGCGCTCGATATTTTTCCCTTTCTGCGCGGCAGGGTTTCCAGCGTCCGCCGTTTGATTGGCAACTTCAGTGACCTTCCGGAAGTGCTGCGCTTTGTGAATTCAGGTGAGGCGGAACCCCTGGCGCACTTGGGTACCAGCTGTCCCGATCATTTTATTCGCACCAAAGTCCGGCCCTTGTTTGTGCCCTGGCAGCCGGGCGCGAGCGCGCAAGGGCTTCGCGAACAGATTGATGCGGCGCTGCACAATTACCGCCAGGAATATGCCGAGTATTACAACTCGTTTGCGCAACCCGATTCTCCGGCCATGCGGGACGCGAATCCCACCGTGGTGTTGATTCCCGGCATTGGCATGTTCAGTTTTGGCAAGAGCAAGACCGAAGCCCGGCTCACGGGCGAGTTTTACGTGAATGCGATTCACGTGATGGAAGGTGCGACGTCGCTCGGAATTGGAAAAATGCCAACCGGAAAAGCGCCGGAGGTATTGCCTCAGGCGGGGCCGGCGGCGCCCGCCAGTGCGTTCACGGTGCATTCGAATTACGTGGCTCTTCCTCCCTCTGAGGCCTTCCGGATTGAATACTGGCAGTTGGAGGAAGCCAAGATCCGGCGGCAGCCTGCAGAAAAAGAATTAAGCCGGCAGGTAGTTCTAATCGTTGGAGGCGGCAGCGGAATTGGCCGCGAAGCCGCTTTGCTCGCGGCCCAGCGCGGGGCGCACGTGGTGATCGCGGATCGAGATAGTGAAGCAGCCAAGAAAGTAGCAGAGGAGGCGAAGCCGATCGCAGGCCAGGAAGGCAGCCTGGCGGTGTCAGTGGACATCCGCCATCGCGACGTCATCCGGCAGAGTCTACGCGATCTGGTAGCTGCCTATGGTGGGCTGGATGTCCTGATCAACACCGCCGCCCTGTTCCCGTCCTCTGCGGACGGACTCATCACCGATGAACAATGGGGCCTAACCCTGGATGTGAACGTCACCGCCAACTATCTATTGGCCGATGAAGCGGCGCGCATATTCCGCGACCAGAATCTTGACGCGTCCATCGTGCTGACCAGTTCCGCTAATGCCGTGGTCGCCAAACGGGGCAGCGAAGCCTACGACGTGAGCAAAGCGGCACTCAGTCATCTGGTGCGCGAACTGGCAATTTCGTTGGCTCCGAAGATTCGGGTGAACGGGATCAGCCCGGCCACCGTGATCAAGGGATCGACCATGTTTCCACGCGACCGGGTCCTGGCGTCGCTCAAGAAATATCGGATTCCCTACGAGGAAACCGTCGGCGATGAGCAGTTGCGAACTATGCTGGCCGAGTTTTACGCGCAACGCACGCTTACCCATCGCGCCATTGATCCCAAAGATTGCGCCGAGGCAATTCTCTTCCTGGCCGGACCGAAATCAGCTTGCACCACCGGCCATATTATTCCGGTGGACGGTGGGCTGACTGAGGCTTTCCTGCGATGAACGATGTTCCGCGGGCTCAGGATGCTGGGACTGGCGACGGCAATCTAGCCGCGGACTCCAAACCGAAAAGACAGGCCCTCGCCGCCGTGGATTTAGGCGCGGAAAGCTGTCGGGTTTCCCTGCTGCGATGGGTGGACGGTCAGCCGGAGATCCGGCTGGTCCACCGTTTCGCCAATTCTGCCACCAACAAGGGGACCGGCCTTCATTGGGACCTGAGCAACATCTGCAACGGTGTTGAAGAGGGGTTGCGGGCATGTGCGCAGCTTGCGCCCGAAGGCATTGCCGCCATCGGTGTGGACGGCTGGGCTGTGGACTATGTGCGACTGGGGCCGGACGGAGCGCCGATTGGCAATCCCTTTTGTTATCGCGATGAACGCACGGTGGCAACGCAGAAGCAGGTGCATTCCCGAATTTCTCCGGAGCGCCTTTATGAACTTACCGGCGTTCAGATTCTTGGCCTGAATACTCTGTACCAGTTAGAGGCAGACCGCGACACCGAACAGGGCTTGCCGTGGATCAACGTGCCGGAGTTCGTCATGCACTGGCTGGGCGCGCGGCGTGTCTCGGAGTACACCAATGCCACGCATACCCAACTCCTGTTCGTGCACAACCCGGACTGGTGTCCGGAGATTTTTGCGGCCGCGGGTCTGGAGCTAGGTGCCGCTCCTCCGCTAGTGAAGCCAGGGACTGACATTGGGCGGGTGCAAGGCACGCTGGCTTCCCTGCCCGCATTCCGGGAAACAAAATTGATCGCGCCGGCGTGCCACGATACGGCCTCGGCGATTGCGGGAATTCCGGCGCAGGGAGCGGACTGGGGCTTCATCAGCTCCGGGACCTGGTCACTGGTAGGCTGCGTTCTTGATTCTCCCTGCGTCTCTGCGGATGCACGAAACGAAAATTTCAGTAACCAGGGCGGAGTCGGCGGCGGGATTTATTTTTTGAAGAACGTGAACGGCATGTGGCTGCTTCGGCAATGTATCGAGCATTGGCGCCTGCAGGGCCAGGTTTGGACAGTGGAGCAACTGATTGCCGCGTGTGCGGACTTCGCGGCGCCTGACTATCTGTTCGATGTGGATCGGCCCGATCTGCTGTTGCCGGGCGACATGCCAGCGCGGATCAATGCCCAACTGAAGCGCGTCGGCCAGACTCCCATCCCTGAAGGGCTGGGGATGGCCGCCGCCCAAATGGCGAACCTGATTTTTCATAGTCTCGCGGACCGTTATGCCGAGGTCCTGCAAAATGCAGCCAGGATCACTGGGAAGGTTTTGCAGCGGCTTTACGTCGTGGGAGGCGGAAGCAGGAACGCGCTGCTGAACCGGCTTACGGCAAGAGCCACAGGACTCGAAGTGCTGACGGGATCGACCGAAAGCACGACGGTCGGCAATTTCGCGATCCAGCTTGCCGCTCTTCAAGGGGACTATACCGATGCCATCGGAGTATCCGCCAGCGCCGTGGCAAAGTGGGCCGGCGTTCTGGCGCCCCAACCCATCGGCCCACCCTTGGCTCCTGGCAAGCAAGCGGCGCAACCAACACCGGCCTAACGCTGCACCGTGAAACTATACGATCCAGCCCCGGCTTCATAGATGGCGTTGTGATCATCCCTGAGAACCAGCGATACTCCGGCACTGTGACGAACGTCTTTGCCGTTTTCCAGGATTCGGGTTGTCACATCACCAGGAAAATAGAGCAGGCTCGTGGTATTCGGCGGAACTACGACGTCCCAAGCCGTAGTGTTGCCATCAACTTTCCAGCTCGAAGTGATCGGTCCGTACGAAGAGTCGTACGTGGCTTTGGTTTCGCCCAGGCTGGCATCGAATTGGGGATGCAGGACGATGCGGTGGAATCCCAGATCTTCGGGGGACTCATCGATACCAGCCGCATAACGGTAGAGCCATTCAGCCACCGCGCCGTAGGCGTAGTGGTTGTAAGAATTCATGGACGGGTCGCCCATCATCTGATCACCATTCCAGCGCTCCCACATCGTGGTTGCGCCGTGCTCGATCATGTATCCCCAGGAAGGATAGGTAGTCTGCAGCAGCAGCCGATAAGCCACATCACTGTGGCCGCTGTTGCTCAGCTCGATCATCAGATAAGGCGTGCCCAGGAAGCCGGTGGTCAAGTGCCAGTCGTGGGCTTTGATGTCGTCGACCAGTTTGTCCACTGCGATCGCGCGCTGTGGTTGTGACAGCAGATTCATGTGTAGGGCCAGCACGTAACTGGTCTGGCTCCCGGTTCCGATTGTGCCATCGGGCTTCACGTATTCCTGATTGAAAGCGGTCCGGATCTTCTCAAAGACTTCTCTGTACTTCTGCTCATCCGCGGGCCGGTCCAGCGCCTGCGCCATGTGCATCATTAAGGAAGCGTCGTAAGCCCAATAGGCAGTGGCAATCAGATCTTTTGACGTCTGGCTGCCGATGGCCAGCCAATCACCGTAATCATTGCCGCGTTCTTTCAGCCAGAGATAGCTTGGATTCGAGCCGGCAACGTGATCCATCCACTTTTCCATGGCAGACCAGTTTTCTTCCAGGATGCGGGTGTCTCGAAATTGCAGGTAGGCGGACCAGGGAATGATGACGCCCGCGTCGGCCCAGCCGGCAACGCTGTCCCCGGTAGGACCGACCCGCGGTGAGACGTCTGTGAAGGCGCCGGTAGAACTCTGCGCATCACGAATGTCGGTGGTGAATTTGCGCGAGAAGGCAGCCAGGTTGGCATTGAAGGAGGCGGTGCGCCAGAAGACTTCGGCATCGCCCATCCAGCCCAAGCGCTCGTCGCGCTGCGGACAATCCGTGGGCACGCTCAGAAAGTTACCGCGCTGGCCCCACAGAATGTTGCTCCACAGCTGGTTCACGGTTTCGTTGGCGGTCTTAAACTGGATGGTGAAGGGTGCCGCGGTGTAGAAGACGATGCCCTCGACCGCGTCACGAGTGGGCGTTCCGGGGTAGCCGGTGAGTTCGACGTAACGGAAACCGTGGAAGGTGAAGTGAGGCTCGAAGGATTCAGTTCCTTTCCCGCGCAGAATGTAGGAATCAGTAGCCTCGGCCGTGCGCAAGTTCTCGGTATAGAGCTCGCCATTCGGTTTGAGGACTTCTCCGAAGCGGATTTGAACCTTGGTGCCTGCCTTACCCGCAACCTTCAACCGCGCCCATCCGACCATATTCTGTCCCAGATCGAAGACGTAGACTCCAGGTTTCGGATTTGTAACCGTCTTTGGCTTGAGCGTTTGGTTAATCCGGATGGGCTGAAAATTCTGCGCCACCACCGGAGCCGGAGGCGCCGCCGCGACCACAACCGCGCCCCAGCGCGCGTCGGAAAATGATGGCTCGTCCCACCCTTTCTGTTCCAGCCCGGCATCGTAGTTTTCGCCGTTGTAGATTTCGGAGGCGAGGATGGGAGACTGCGACGCTTTCCATGATTCGTCGCTCAACACGGAATCGCGCGTGCCGTCGGTATATTCGACCTCCAGTTGCACCAACAACCGGACCGGCGGCGGTCCAAAGTTATATCGGGTCTGCAGCCAGCCCAAGCCATCGGCATACCAGCCTCCGCCCAGAATCGCGCCGACAGCGTTCCCACCTGGTCGCAGTTGTGAGGTGACATCGTAAACCTGATAGACAATCCGCTTGCGATAGTCCGTCCAGCCGGGAGCGAGAATGTCGCTTCCGACGCGCTGACCATTCAAATACAGCTGATACGTTCCCAATGCAGTCGAATAGATTCGAGCGCTGCGAACGGTCTTGGCCACGCTGAAATTTCGCCGCAGCAGATTTACCGGCTGCGCTGGCCAGGGAGTACCAAGTGGCGCCTGGCCGACTTCCGCCACCACGACCGCGCTGGGCCACGCTGAGTCGTCAAAAGCCTGCGCCGCCCATGCATTCCCGCTTTGCTCTGGCGCTGCCTTCCAGTCGGGTCCGGAAATAAATCGCTCTATCTTGCCGTCCGCCGTCTGGACTCGGAGAAGAGCGATGAAACCGGCCTGGGGAGGCCGGTCCCGATCCTTTTGCACAATTGCCTCGGCAGCCAGCGAATTGGCCCCGGCGTTCAGAAGCTTGCCCACGGGGATGACTCGAAAATAGCCCCAGGGATCGCGTGCTCGCCCGAAGTTGCCCATCGGCGATTCGACCAGCACCTGCTTGCCATTCACCCACGCTGCCACGTTGTCCTTCGCGGTAATGAAAAGCGTGGCAGCTTTGGGTTTTCCCACAAGACTGAAACGGAAGCGGAAATCATGCTTGCCCGGCGTCGCACGGGTGAGAGCGTTGTCGTTAGCCGCCCATATCCACTTTGGGGCTGACTCGTAGTCTCCCCGCTCCCGAGGCATGTCGCGGGTGATCCACTTTGCTTTCCAGTCCTGAGCAGAGAGAAGGCCCATTTCCCACCAGCTCGCCGCGCTGTACGGCGAGGGCTGGCCCTGCGAATCCCAGGCCCGTACCTGCCAGTAGTAGCGGCGGCGAGACCCGACTGCGGGACCGCCGTAGGGAACGTTTACGGACTGATCGGAATCAACCCGTCCGCTGTCCCAGACATCGGCGTGATCCTGCGCCAGCGATTCGGCCGAGCTGGCTACGCGGACTTCATATGCCGTCTGCCGGGCGCCGCGCCGGGAATCCTGAAGCTGCCACGAAAGACGGGGATGGGCGATGTCGATTCCGAGCGGCTCCGGCATACTCTCGCATTGCAGGTGGCCGGGTGCGTTGCCGTCGAAAGCCAGCGCATTGTGGGAAAACGGTCCAGCCGTCAGGAACAAAAGCGCCAGCCAGGATGCCACCCATGCTTTGGGCATTTGCGAGCCTCCTATCAAAGTTCCCTATTGTACTTATTTGTCTTTTGAATTGACAGGGAGATTTGTGCGGGCTTCTCGGGGGGAAAGCCCGCGCGCACCTTTGACCCTTGGTAGGAACGCAGGGCTGGATACGTGCCAGGGAGGGCCAGGAAAGCCGAGCCCCGTCCAAGGCCGCAGGCCTAGAGAATTCTTTCGTGGGAATAGCCAGCCGCGCCCAGCGCTGCCAGCAATTCGGCAATTTGCTCGGGCCCTCTAGTTTCCATGGTGATGTCGATGGCTGTCTCTCCCAAGTTGACCCCGTAGTAGGTGCGGTCATAGGAGGTTTCCACGATATTGGCGCGGTGATCCGCCAGAATTCCGGTGAGCCGGTGCAGCGCGCCGGGGTAGTCAGGAAGGTGGACTCTCAATCGAACCAGGCGGCCATCTTTGACCAGGCCGCGCTCGATGATCCGGGAGAGCAAGGTCACGTCAATATTGCCCCCGCAGACCAGTACGGCAATCTTCTTTCCGGACATCTCTATCTTGTGATTGACTATGGCGGCGATGGCCGCGGCGCCCGCGCCTTCCGCCATGGTCTTTTCGCGCTCCAGCAGGAGCAGAATGGCGTTGGCAATTTCTTCTTCGTCCACGGTGACGATTTGGTCCACATACTTCTGAACCAGGGGTAGAGTACGGTCTCCGGCTCGACGTACCGCAATGCCGTCCGCGATGGTGGCAGCGGCAGGAATGGTCACCGGTTTGCCCTCAGCCACTGCCGCCTTCATCGAGGGAAGCCGCGATGTTTGTACTCCCACCACTTGAACTTTCGGATTTGTCTCTTTAATTGCGCAGGCAATGCCGCCGATCAGGCCCCCTCCGCCGATGGGAACGACAACCGCCTCAATTTCGGGATGTTGCTGAAGCATTTCTAGGCCGAGGGTTCCCTGGCCGGCGATGACGGCGTCATCGTCGAAAGGGTGAATGAAGGTCAGCTGTTGTTGCTGGCCGCGGCGGATGGCTTCTTCACAGGCATCGTCGTAATTGGCCCCATGGAGAACGACATCGGCACCGTAGGCTTTGGTCGCGGACACCTTTATTAACGGGGTGGTGAGCGGCATGCAAATCTGGGCACGGATGCCGCGTTTGCCCGCGTGATAAGCCAGTCCCTGAGCGTGATTTCCGGCCGAAGCCGCAATCACACCCTGGTCGCGTTCTTTCTTGGTCAGAGTCAGCAGCTTGTTTAGCGCGCCGCGTTCTTTGAACGCGCCGGTTCTCTGCAGATTGTCGAGTTTCAGATAGATGGAATTGCCGGTCAGCTGGGAAAAAGTCGCGGAGATGGTGCAGGGCGAGAGATAGATGGACTGGCGAACGCGTTCCAGGGCGGCTTGGACGTCGGGGAGAGTGATCATCTGCTGCATTCTACTAGGGACAGCCTAATAACCTCACCGTAGAACCTGCTCTCAAGTCTCGGACGGCATGATGTCAGAGTTACCAGTACTTTTTCGTCATTGCTCTTTTTCCCGCTTCCACCCCTTTCACGGAACGAGCTCCCTTTTCCCGGGATTCGTCCAACCAGTTGACGGTCGGAGTGTTGCTGCCTTTTCTTGGTCTCCTGCTCTACCTTCATTCCCCGCTTTTCACCCAAAACTTGCGCTCTGGGCGGCAACCTTGCGCCGCTTCGCGGCTATGCGCAGTGAATCGCGTTACGCCTCGACTGGCGCGCCGGTCGAAACTGGCAATTGCGCTTCTTGCCACTCGGCAAATCCCCCGGTGACGTTGATCACATTTTTGAAACCAGCTCGTTGCAGAAGGCTGCAAGCGATCATGCTGCGATAGCCGCTCTGGCAGTGCACTGCCAGGGGAATACTGAGATCAACCTCGGGAGGAGAAACCCGGAAGCGATCGAGGGGCCACCAGGCTGCGCCCGCCACATGCCCGGCCATCCACTCCGGTTCGCGGCGGACATCGAGCACGCGCACCGTGTTTCCCGACAAACCCTGTTCCGAGAGGCGCTGGTGCAACTCCCGCGCGGTAGTCTCCGGCAGTTGGGCCAGATCAAATCCGGCCTGTTTCCATTCCGCAACGCCACCTTGCAGGTACCCGCGTTCTGCTTCAATGCCGACCCTGGCCAGGCGAACGCGTGCTTCCGCGATTTGTTCCAGGGAATCGGCGATCAACACTGGACGAGATGACAGACCGAGAATGGTTCCCGCCCAAGTGGCGAATTGTCCAGACAGCGCAATGTTGATCGAGCCGGGTACATGACCCGCCGCGAACTGGTCTCCGGGGCGGATATCCAGGGCGATTACGCCCTCCTCTTCGTTCTCCAGCATCACTTGCAATTGGGCGGGGGCAATTGCCTTCAATTCTGGCATGTCCGAAAGCGCAGCAGCGCCTCCACGATTGATTTCGGCATCCTGCAAAAAATAGTCGGGACGCGCCGGCAGGTTGCTGGTCAACTGGTTTACGAACTCTTCGCGGCTCTGGATTTGCAAGGCGTAGTTGGTGAGACGCTCAGTACCGATCGTAGAGGATCGCTCGGCTCGCATGTTGCGGCCGCAGAGCGAACCGGCGCCGTGGGCTGGATACACGAGGACTTCGTCCGGCAATTTCAAAAGCTTGTTGTGCAGGCTGTCATAAAGCAGGCCGGCCAGTTCTTGCGGTGTGTGGGTTCGGGAGAGATCGGGACGGCCTACATCTCCGAGAAAAAGCGTATCACCGGTCAGCACGGCCCACGGCTTGAGCTTGACCGGTTTCTCGTCATGGGTGACCAGCAGGCATATACTCTCCAGCGTGTGTCCCGGAGTTTCCAGAACTTTGATCCGGGCCTTGCCGAACCGCAGTTCGAAGCCATCCTGCACGGCTACGTGCGGGAAGGTTGCGCCTGCGCTGGCGCCGAAATAGATTTGTGCGCCGGTGCGCGCGGCGAGTTCCTTGTGGCCGGAAACGAAGTCGGCGTGCAGGTGAGTTTCAAAGATATGGCGGATCGTCAGGCCGTGATCTTCGGCCGCCTTGAGATAAAGATCCACATCCCGCTGCGGGTCGACCACCACCGCCTCGGTTTTGGATCCGAGCAAGTAGGAAGCGTGGGCCAAACAGCCCAGGTAAAATTGTTCGAAATACATAAGCGAGCACCTCCGTCATGGTGCGACGTGGACTGACAGCAGAGCCAGCCTCCGTCTACAATACGACACGGACACCACTTCATAAAAATCAGGAGGGTGAAATGCAACGCAAAGCAAGCGCAGTTTGGAAGGGGGGGCTGAAAGACGGCAAGGGCGTGGTTTCCGCTTCCAGCGGCGTACTGTCCAACACCCCGTATTCATTTGTTACGCGTTTTGAGAACACGCCCGGGACCAATCCCGAGGAACTGATCGCGGCGGCACACGCAGCCTGTTTTTCCATGGCGCTTTCGGGCCAGCTGGGAGCGGCCAATCTCACAGCCTCGAGCATCGAGACCTCGGCCACGCTGACGCTGGAAAAGCTTGACTCGGGCTGGGCCATCACCACCGTACATCTCGACGTCGTGGGACGAGTGCCGGGCGCCGATAACGCCGCCTTCCAGAAGGCCGCAGAAAATGCCAAGAGCGGTTGCCCCGTCTCCAAGCTGCTCAAGGCGAACATCACCATGAGCGCGAAGCTGGAAGGCTAGGAATCAGTCTTCAGTGTTCAGCCTTCAGTCGGCTCGTCCGTTGGGGCTGAAGACTGACAACCGGAGACTGACGACTGTGATCTTAGTATTTGCCTGATCTCGCGAT
>Ga0137416_10000664_pt1 | contig 16332 bp, 13 predicted proteins | sample CZODoug3_1_1_16f_FD_108282 | JGI IMG/M metagenome (GOLD analysis project Ga0137416, IMG submission 108282) | Vadose zone soil fungal communities from Angelo Coast Range Reserve, California, USA - CZODoug3_1_1_16fungal (Illumina Assembly) | ecosystem: Environmental > Terrestrial > Soil > Vadose...
GGATTGTTGAGGAAAGGGACGAAAGCGCGAACGGCGCAGCAGTTTGCAGCGGACCTGGATTACATCGGCGGAGACTTTGAAGCGGAAGCAGGGGCGGACTTCAGCAGCGTGGGCGCAGAATTTTTGACCAAGGATTTGGCGCGCGGGCTGGAGCTGTTCTCGGATGCGCTGGTGCACCCGACGTTTCCGCAAGCGGAAGTGCAGAAGCTGCTGGCGCAGTCCATTGATGCGGTGCGCGGAGCAAAGGACGATCCGCAGCAGGTGCTGGGGCTGTACTATTACGGGTATTTGTACGGAACGCATCCCTACGGAAGGCCAGCGGGCGGCGACGAAGTTTCGCTGCAGAGGATCAAACGCGACGCGATTGCAAAGTTCTACGAAACGAACTATGCGCCGGGCAACACGCTGCTGGCGGTGGCGGGGGAGTTCAATGGCGCAGAGATGCGGAAGAAATTGGAGGATGTATTCGGCGGATGGCCGGCGCGCACGGTGGCGGCTTCGCAGATTGCGGCTACCGCGCCGGTGAAAGGCAAGCGGTTGCTGCTGGTGGACAAGGACGACGCGACGCAGACGTATTTTGCATTTGGGAATGTGGGGATTGCGCGCAACGACCCGGACCGCGTGGCGATTCGCGTGGTGAACACCATTTTCGGTGGGAGATTTACGTCGGAGTTGAATGAGGCGCTGCGCGTGGAGTCCGGTTATACCTACGGAGTGTCTTCTTTCTTCGATTCGCGGAAAGCGCCGGGGCCGTTTGGGATTTTCAGCTTCACGAAGAATGAGACGACGACGCCGGCGATCGACCTGGCGCTGCAAGTGCTGCTGAAGCTGCACAAGGACGGCGTGACGGACGACCAGTTGAAATCGGCGAAGAGTTACATCAAGGGGCAGTTTCCGCCGAACATCGAAACTTCGCGACAGTTGGCGCAGATTATTGCAAGCCACGAGTTTTATGGGCTGGGTGACGACGAGATCAATCAGTTGGAGGTGCGCGTCGATGCGGTGACGCCGGAAATCGCGAAGCAGGTGATCCAGAAACATTTCCCGGCTGAAAATTTGGTCTTTGTGCTGATTGGGAAGGCTTCGGCGATTGGCAAGGCGGTGGAGAAGTATGCGGAGAAGCGCGACGCAAGAGCCATTAGCGAGCCGGGCTTCTGGCCGCCGCCGAGTGCAGCAATCAAGTAATTGCCGGCCCGTTTCGCGAATCCTTATGGGCGCGAGGTAGAATTCTTACTGTTTGCGGACATGGGGCGCAGTAGTGCCTGCCTGCTGCCGGCTGCGCCCCTGCATTTTGCGGGCAAGACTTATGCCGGAACTTCCTGAAGTTGAGACGGTTGCGCGAGGGCTGCAAAAATCCATCGCCGGGCGGCGAATTCTCTCGGTACGACTGGGGAAGACGGACTTCATCGATGATCCCGCGGCGCTGGAGCAGCATCTTCCCGGAAGACAGATCGAGGCGGTGGAGCGGTATGGCAAATTCATGCTGCTGCGGCTTTCTGCGCGCACGAATGCGAGCAGGAATTCGGAGAATGGAGATCGGGAAGCAGCTTCTCTGCTGGTGCACCTGGGAATGACGGGGCAGCTCGCGCCGTGTGCCGCAGCGCAGCCCAGCGCGAAGCATACGCATGTATGGTTTATGCTCGATGATGGACGTGAGCTGCGCTATACGGACCCGCGCCGTTTTGGGCGCATGGTGTATCTTACCGGGGCGTTGCTGGCCGAGGAGTTGACGGCATTTGGAGCTGATCCGTTGTTGGTGAGCGCCGAGGAGTTTGCCTCGCGCGTCCGCTCACGGCACGCGCGGATCAAAGCGTTGCTGCTGGATCAGAGCGTATTGCGCGGCGTCGGGAACATTTACGCAGACGAAAGTTTATGGCGGGCAAGAATTCATCCTGCGCGGCGAGGCGCGGAGCTCAGCAAAAAACAGGCCGCAACCCTGCGTAAAGTTCTGCAGGACGTTTTGCGCAAGGCGATTTTGGCGCGCGGGTCTTCGATTTCCGACTTTCTTGACGCCGAGGGCCAGCCGGGAGAATATCAGCGGCACCATCGGGCGTACGGACGCGAAGGAAAACGCTGCTACCGTTGCGGAACGGCGATCCGGCGCGTGATTGTTGCAGGCCGCAGCAGCTATTTCTGCTCGAAATGCCAGCCCGCGCCGCGTTCGCGGAAGCAGAGTAACCGGCGCAGGCGGGTGCGAAACGGTTGATGGGATTGCGCGCGTCTAAGAAGCCAGTGGAGACGGCGGGGACTTACTGGCGCGTCGTGGAATCAGTAGCAAAAATCCAGATTGGGTTTGAGGTAGACGAATGAGCTTGCGTCGATTTAGTGTGCTCGTGTGCGGCGTTGTTTTGGTTTTAGTAGCGGAGGGCGGCGGCTTGGCGAAGCCGCCCGGCGACGAGAAGAGTCCGTTTGCGGCGGCGGATGCGCACATTCTCAACGAGATTCGCGAGCACAGCGAGGCAGCCGCGAACCTCGAATACCTCTCGGACAGTATCGGAGCGCGGCTCACGGGGTCGCCGCAGCTCAAGCAGGCGAATGAATGGACGCGGGATATGTTCGCCAAGTACGGTGCGGTGAACGCTCATCTGGAGGGCTGGATGATGGAGCGTTCCTGGACGCGCGGGAAGGCCAGCGCGAGCATTGTGAGTCCGACCCAGCATCCCTTGACGATCGCGTCGGCGGGATGGTCGCCCAGCACGCCTGGAGCGATTACGGGGCCGGTGGTGTACTTCGACGCGAAGGAGCAAAAGGATTTTGCGAAATTTCACGGGAAGCTGAAGGGAGCAATCGTCATTTACCAGGAGCCGGCGAGCCTTTCTCCGCCGAAGCCGGACGATCCGCACGCGCAACTGAGCCGGCCGATGCAGCAGCCTCCGCCGCGAATTGGGGAACCACCTATCGCGGATCCGTTTGAAGCTTTTCAGAAGGCAGCGAAAGAGCGGACCGAATTCTGGAAACAGGAAGGCGTCGCAGCGGTGCTGCGCGATTCGAACAAGCCGCATGCGCTGCTCAATATGACGGACGTGAGCCTGGCGCGTTACGACATTGGGCCAATCCCGACGGCGTTCATTACCGGAGAGGGGTATCGCGAAATTTTCCGGATGCTGCAGCGCCATTTGCCGGTGCAGGTGGAAATGGAAATGACGAACACGATCGGCGCCAAGCCGATGGAGGTGTACAACACCGTTGCGGAGATTCGCGGCTCGGAAAAGCCGGAGGAAGTAGTGATCATCGGTGGGCACCTGGATTCCTGGGACCTGGGCACGGGCTCGACCGACAACGGAACCGGCTCCATGGCCGTCCTGGAAGCCGCGCGCGCGCTGGCCAAGCTGAACCTGAAACCAAAGCGCACGATTCGCTTTCTGCTGTTCTCGGGCGAAGAGCAGGGACTCTACGGCTCGCAGGAATATGTGAAGTCGCACAGGAACGACCTGGAGAAAATTTCCGCTGTGCTGGTACACGACGCGGGAACTGGCCGCGTGCTGACTCTGAGTCTGCATGACAATTATCAGGACCGCGAGTTGGTGGACCAGGTGCTTGCGCCGCTGCACGAATTGAAATTGCTCGAGCCGCGCATGGCGCGCTCCTTCGGAACCGATCATCTTTCTTTTGACGAGGTTGGGGTGCCGGGATTTTTCTGCATTCAAGAACGCGCGGAATACAACCTGACGCACCACAGCCAGTCGGACACGTTCGATAAGGTCTGGAAAGACGACCTGAATCAGGGGGCGCAAGTGTTGGCCGCGTGGGCCTACAACACGGCAAACCTGCCAGAGATGTTGCCAAGACGGCCGCTGCCCTATAGCCCCGCCAAAGATGCGAAGAAGGAAGAAGCGCTAAAGCCCGATCCGGTTGCGGAAATGGACACGAAAATTCTGGAACAGGTAAAGGCCGACGAGCCGGCGTTGAAGGCGGACCTGACGTATCTGACCGAGCACATCGGTCCGCGGCTCACCGGTTCGGCGAAACTGGACCAGGCGAGCCACTGGACCGCGGAGCAATTTAAAGCGGCAGGGCTTTCGAACGCGCATCTCGAGGACTGGACAATAGCGAATAGCTGGACGCGCGGCCCGGCGACCGGCCGGCTGATTGTTCCGACCGAGCAGACGTTGACGCTGGCTGCAGCAGGATGGTCTCCGAGCACGAATGGCCTGGTGCGAGGACCGGTTGTTGGGGTTACATTTGAAAAAGTGGAGGATCTGGAGCCATACAAAGGGAAACTAAAAGGCGCGATTGTCCTGTTTGGCCGGCCCCGAAAGATGGAAGCCCCGGAGTTCCCCCTGGCGACGCCGTGGGGCGAAAGCACGATTCCACTGGCGCACGCCGTGAATGAAATGCCCATTGACCCGGCAGCGTACCGGCAGGCACGGCTGGCGGCCATGAAGATGTTTGCCGATGAGAAAGTCAGTGCTGTGCTGCTCGCTTCGGAGAAGGAGTTTGGCCTGCTGAACATGTCCGTGCAGTCGCGGGAGTATCAAGCCGCGCTAGTTCCGGTGGCGTATGCCGTGCGCGAGAACTATGAGCAGCTGTGGCATTTGCAGGAAGAAGGCCGCGCAGAGGCGGAGGTAAGCATCGAAGGAAGCCTCAGCGGCAAGCCGGTGCAGGTGTACAACACCGTGGCGGAGATTCGTGGAACGGAGAAGCCCGATGAACTTGTCATCCTTGGCGCGCACCTGGATTCCTGGGACCTGGGCACCGGCGCGACGGACAATGGCACAGGATCAATGGCTGTGCTTGCCGCCGCGCGGGCTCTGCAGAAAGTGGGAGTCAGGCCGAAGCGCACGATCCGGTTTGTGCTCTTCACCGGCGAAGAGCAGGGCTTGAACGGCTCGCGCGCTTACGTGAAGGCGCACAAGGACGAGTTGCCGAAGATTTCCGGGGTACTGGTGCACGACACGGGGACGGGCAAAGTACTTACCATCGGCTTGATGGGAAACTACGGCGCGCGCGAGACGATTGACCATGCGCTGTATCCACTCGCCAAGGCGAAAGACATTGGATTAGTAGAGCCAACTCTGCGCAGGGAGGGCGGCTCTGACCACGTGCCATTTGATGAAGCAGGCGTGCCGGGCTTCTGGTGCGTGCAGGACGTTGCCGACTACGACAAGATGCATCACTCCCAGTCGGACAGGCTGGAGCACGTGCGTTGGGATGACTTGACCGAAGGCGCGCAGGTGCTGGCGGTGTTTGCGTACAACGTGGCGCAGTTGCCGGAGCTGTTGCCGAGGAAGCCGGTGAAAGAGAAAAAAGCCGATCAGTAGGTGCGCAGCCAGCCAAGCACAGTCGGTTGAGGTCCTTCGCTCATCCTCATCGGATGGGCTCAGGATGACAGGTCTTGCTTGTAGCGAGTGGAGCGACAACACTTTGACTTATGCGAGCTGTCGTGCAGCGCGTGAGCCGCGCCAAGGTTAGTGTCGAGGGACGCATCACCGGGGAAATTGGCGCTGGGTTGATGGTACTGCTTGGCGTGGGCCGGGAAGATTCTTCCTCGGTGGCTGCTTCGCTGGCTGAAAAGGTCGCAAACCTGCGCATCTTTGAGGATGAGCAGGGGAAAATGAACCGGTCGCTGCTGGACGTGCGGGGCGCAGCGCTCGTGGTCTCACAATTCACTTTGTACGGTGACGCGCGCGGACAGCGCCGCCCGAGCTTCATTTCCGCGGCGCCGCCGGAGCAAGCGGCTGCGCTGTATGAAGAATTCAACAAGGCCCTGCGCGGGCTTGGCGTTACCGTAGCCACCGGAATTTTTCAGGCGATGATGTCGGTGGAGTTAGTCAATGAAGGCCCGGTCACAATCCTCCTCGACTCTCACAAGACGTTTTAAAAGTTCTTCGCGCAAGCAAAGGGCAGAACGTTGGAGTCGAACAAGCGTCCTGCGGGAATTAAAGAGGCTTGCAAGTCCCAAGGTTCGCGCCAAGATGGCATATTTCGGTGTCAAAGTGCCAAAGGCGTATGGAATTTCACAGCCAGTTTTGCATGGGCTGTCGCGGCGCATCGGCAAGAACCACAAACTTGCCGAGCAGTTGTGGTCTTCGGGGATTCACGAAGCGCGAATTCTGGCAACGCTGATCGGAGAATCGGACAAAGTCACCGCCAGGCAGATGGAACGCTGGGCGCGAGAGTTTGATTCGTGGGACATCGTGGACGCTGCGTGCTGTTATCTTTATGCGGGTGCAAGCGCGGCGTGGCGGCAGGTCCAGGCCTGGAGCAGAAGGCGAGAAGAATTTGTCAAGCGCGCGGCATTTTCACTGGCTGCCTATTTGAGCTACAAGGATAAACAAGCGCCGGATGCGCGGTTCGAGCGCTTTTTGCATGTCATCGAACGAGAAGCGCATGATGAAAGAAACTTCGTGCGCAAAGCGGTCAATTGGGCGCTCCGAAATATCGGAAAGAGAAACTTGCGTCTTAATCGCTCGGCGATTCGCGCAGCGGAGCGAATTCGGCGACAGCGGTCTCGCTCAGCGCGATGGATTGCTGCGGACGCGCTGCGCGAGCTCAGAAGCGACGCGGTGCGGCGTCGGCTACGGCGGAAGGCGGCGTGAGACGATGGCATCAATGGCAAATGCGTTCGCATCAGAAAAACTGAAGATTCGGAAAGCGCGGCGCGGCGATGCCGAACGGATCGCGCAGCTCTCCGGTGAGCTCGGATATCCGGCTACGGCGGCGCAGATCGCCACGAGGCTGCGGCAGCTCACGCCTGTTTCCAAGCACGCGGTGTTTGTCGCGGAATCACTCGACGCAGCCGCCGGCGTGGTAGGTTGGGTGCATGTGAGCGTGGCGCATTTGTTGGAGAGCGATATCCGGGCCGAAGTGAATGGGCTGATCGTTGGGGAAGGACAGCGCAGCGCAGGAGCGGGAGCGAGGCTCCTGGAAGCTGCCGAGGAATGGGCGCGAAGGCGCGGCTGCCGGGGGATGAATGTGCGGTCGAATGTGATCCGCGAGCGGGCGCACGGGTTTTACGAACGGAACGGATACGAGCATTACAAGACGCAGAAAGCGTTCCGCAAGGCGCTTTAGCTTGTCTGCGCGTTAAGAGCACCAAGACGACGAACAAGGACAGCCAGGATTGGCTGTCCCACACCTACCTGCAGGGTTACTCCCGCGAACCTCCCACGATCCGCGCTGCCCTGGTATATCGCAGTACGATATACTAGAGGAATGGCCGCGGAGATTACTACCGACGAATACCGGGCGTTGGCCGAGTTGCGCTATCGCATCCGCCAATTCCTTCGGGAAGGCGATATGGTGGCGCAGGCGGCGGGCTTGGAGCCTCAGCAGTACCTCCTTTTGCTCACCATTCGAGGGTTGCCGGCCGGCGAAGAAGCAACGATCCGCACCTTGGCGGATCGGCTGGCGTTGAAGCATCACAGTGTCGTCGAATTGATCGACCGCCTGGAGACGCACGGCTATGTGCGGCGCACGCGCGGGCGCGAGGACCGGCGCCGCGTACTGGTGTCGTTGCTGCCGCGTGGGGAGCGCATCTTGGAACAGGTAGCGCGGCACCGCATCGGTGAACTCCGCGCGAACGGGCATGCGTTGGTTCGCGCCATCGATCGATTGCTCGAAAAACCCGCTGCGAGCAAGTCAAAAAGAGTCTGCACGTTGACTTGCCAGTAGGCGCACCCTAAGATGAACCGCGGATGGCGATTTCCTTCTCATGACCGGGCGAACCATCTCCCATTACCGCGTTCTGGAAAAGCTGGGCGGCGGCGGCATGGGGGTTGTGTACAAGGCCGAGGACGTTCGCCTCGGCCGCCACGTGTGCCTGAAATTTCTTTCCGAGCAGCTTTCCAAGGATCATCCTGCCGTCGAGCGATTTCAACGCGAAGCGCGAGCGGCCTCGTCTTTGAACCACCCGCACATTTGCACTATCTATGACGTCGACGAATTCGAAGGCCAGAGTTTCATTGTCATGGAATTTCTCGAGGGGCAAACACTAAAGCATCGCATTGCGGGTAGGCCGTTGGACATTGAGCGCGTGCCGGAATACGGCCATCAGATGGCGGACGCTTTGGAGGCTGCTCACGCCAAAGCCATCATTCATCGCGACATCAAGCCCGCGAATATTTTTCTGACTGAACGTGGCCAGATCAAACTTCTCGACTTTGGTCTCGCCAAGTTGATGCCGGAGCGCAAAGGGGTGGCATCACTGAGCCACGCGGGAACCGCGTTCACCAACACAACGGAAGACGCGCATCTGACCAGCACGGGTGTTTCCATGGGCACGGTGGCCTATATGTCTCCGGAGCAGGTTCGCGGGCAAGAGTTGGACGAACGCACGGACCTGTTCTCCCTCGGACTCGTGCTGTACGAAATGGCCACGGGCAGGCAGGCTTTTGTAGGACACACCTCGGGAGTCGTGTTCGAGGCCATTCTCAATCGTGCGCCGGTGCCAGCAGCGCGTCTGAATCCGGATATTTCCCCGCAACTCGAGCAAATCATCAACAAGGCGCTGGAAAAGGACCGCGCGCTCCGCTATCGCACCGCAGCGGATCTCAGCGCGGACTTGCAGCGGTTGAAGCGCGACACAGACTCCGCGCGCGCTTTCCAAGTGCCTTTGGGCGCCTCATCCGAGCAGCCGGCGAGGCAAAGATGGATTCATTTCGTTTGGGCTGGAGCCCTCGCCCTGGTGTTGCTCTTGTTTGGCTTGAATATTGGCGGCCTGCGCGATCGCGTGTTTCACAGCTCCTCCCAGGGACGAATCGACTCCATTGCCGTCTTACCCTTCGCGAATGTAAGTAACGACCCGAAAACGGAATATCTCAGCGATGGGATCACGGAGAGCCTGATCAACAGTCTGTCGCAATTGCCTAACCTTTCGGTGATGTCCCGCAATACGGTGTTTCGATACAAGGGACAGACAAACGATCCGCAGAAGTTGGGGCATGACCTGGGCGTAAAGGCCATCCTTACCGGCAGACTCATCCAGACTGGCGATGAGTTGATGATCAGTGTCAGCTTGGAGGACGTGCCCGGAAGCCGACAAATCTGGGGCGAGCAATACAACCGCAAGCTTTCCAACCTGGTTTCGGTGCAGCAGGAGATTGCCGCCGACATTTACGGCCGGCTGCGTCCAAAACTTGAAGGCGAAGAGCGAAAACTGCTGGCGAAGCGGCCCACCGAGGATGTCGAGGCCTACCAGCTCTACCTGCAAGGCCTTTTCTACTGGAATAAATGGACTGAAGCCGACCTCAAGAAAGCCGCCGATTATTTCACGCAAGCCGTCCAGAAAGATCCGCGCTATGCCTTGTCCTACGCGGGTTTGGCCGACACCTACAGTCTGCTCGGCGACTATTATCTTCCTCCTTCGGAAGCATGGCCAAAGGCAAAGGCTGCGGCTATGCGAGCCTTGGAAATCGACGGCACGCTCCCCGAAGCACACACCTCCCTCGCCTTGGTGAAAGAACACTTTGAATGGGATTGGAGCGGTGCCGATTCCGAATTCCGCCGCGCCATTGAGCTCAACCCAAACTCCGCCACCGCCCATCACTGGTATGGCGACTACCTCGCCAATATGGGCCGGTCTGAGGATGGTCTTCGCGAAACCAGACGGGCTCAGGAGCTCGATCCTCTTTCTCTGATGATCAATACCACTTTAGGCTGGCAACTCTATTTGGCCCGCCGCAGCGACCAGGCCATCGAGCAACTGCGCAAAGTCCTCGACATCGACGCCAAATTCACGCCCGCCCGCCGTATGCTTGAGGAGGTCTACGCACAGAGCGGCAGGCAAAAAGAAGCCGTCGCGGAGCGCGCGAAGATCTTGTCTCTTTCCGGTAGCCCCGAATTTGCCGCCTCCATTGAAGAAGATTTCTCGAAGTCCGGTTACAAAGGTGTTTTACAAAGCTGGCTGGATGGTTTAACGGAAATCTCGAAGCACGGCTACGTGTCCGCTTACAGCATCGCGGAAGGCTACATGCGCCTCGGCCAGAAAGACAGAGCCTTCGCGTGGCTCGAGAAGGCCTACGAAGATCACGATAGTGGCCTCGTCTCCATTGCTGTTGAGCCCATGTTCGATCCCATCCGATCGGACCCTCGCTTCAAAGACATCGTGCGGCGCATGAAGCTTGCGAACTAGCTCTGCGTCGCGTCACAACCCAATGTCAGCGGCGGCCCTACCGCAGCGGATACTCCTTGTCTCCCGGCAGGTGCCCGTCCACGCGCAACACCTTCAACCCCGGCCGCACGTTGCGAGCGTCGATGAAACCAATAGCTCCCGGTATGCCCGAAATCAGCTCATATTGCATATCGTTCGAATAAACAATTTTCGGCGGCGAGGCCGCTTCCGCGCGGAAAATCTTCGCCACCCAGTACTGTTTGAACTGCGCTTCGCTCATTTGGTAGATGACCCGCAATACGACATCGCGCTCACGAGCGACAGGCGCGCGAATGAGCAACACCACCGGCAGTTTCGAACTCCAGTATTGCCGCTCCCCCAAGAGAACCTTGCGCACATCGGAGAGGCTCAGATCGCTGACCGGCGTATCCGGATGCACCACTACCGCAATATCCGCTCCGCTTCGCGTCGTCTGCGCGCCGGAAGGCGCCATCGCGACCAGGAGCGAGCTAAGCACCCAAACAATCATCACTACGCGTTTTGTGGTTGCGTTCATGGGCGGCTCACTCAAAAAGTGAAATCGGTCTGTGCAAACCACCCATTCACACGAGGTTCGCCGATTCCCCGTCTGAAGTTGCGATATTCCGTCTTAAACGCGGCATAGTTCGTTATGTCGTACCGCACGCCGAGAGTCGACACTACCAAATCCTGGTTCGTGAACACCTGCTCGCTGAGCGGCGTGTGAGTATATTCAAATCGGTAATACGGCTTCACGCTTCTCTCAAACCAGGGCAGCCGGTAGCCGAGCTGCACGTAAAACGCCTCGCTATTCGTCGACAAATTGGTCAGCACTTTGCGATGGTTGACGTTCGCAAACTCCGCCAAGAACTCCGGAGTCTCCTTGGTCCACACTACGTAGGCGTCACTAATCCACTCCCGAAAATCGCCGCCCGCCAGCGTGATCTTGTCGCGGTACACCGAAGCTCCGAGTTGCAACCCATAGAACCTCTGCGGCCGGGAATAGATATTCGCCACCCACGCGCGATTGTCGTTGTTGTCCCCCGCATCGCCCGGCCGGTTGATCATCGATCCGCGCCCATTTCCAACTCCCACGTTGTAGCTCAGGCCCGCGCCGCCCGAGGGAATGTTGCCTTCTGCCAGGAGTCCCACGAAGTGCACCGGGATGAATGTTCCGCCGAATCGCACAAAGTCCGGGCGGCTGATGGTCGTCTGCAGCCATGCTCCGTGGTGAAATGCCGTATTCCAATACCCAATCGGCGTGTGATATCGCCCGAACGACAGCTTGAAATAATCGTTGTAATCGTAGCGAATGATGTTGCGCTCCACTTCCACGGTGTAATCGGTTGGGTGCGCATTGAACGTAATCTCTGCGAAATAGCTCACCTTGTGGGACAGCGCCGACGCCAAGTGCAAATCGAGCTGCCCAAGATTGAAGCCGCTCGTCGTGCCCTTCTGGTCCGTCGCCGAAAAATCGACGTCGCCGAATCCCCGAATCTGCAGCGACGGATAGTGTGTCTCCATCTGCTGAACGGTAGCAGCCTGCTGCTCCTGCATTTCGTGCTGGTGCTGCCCGGGCCCGGGTCCCGCCGCGGCCGGTGCTTGCGCCGCCTGCTGCGCCCGTAATTGCGGCGACGGTTCATTCGCCGCGGAAATGGCGCCCGCTTGCGGCGGTGCCTGCCGTGCCTCCAACTCCAAGACGCGCTTCTCGAGCTGTTGTACGCGCTCGAGCAGCATCCTTACCTGCTCGCCCTGATCCGCCGACGGCGAGCCTTGCGCGCGGACCGCAGCACCTGCGAGAAGCACCACTGCGAAAATCGAAAGTGCTCGCAACATGATTCCTCCACTACTGCTTGGTTTCGTTCCACGGTTCAAACGGAAACACTGCTGGCCCGACAACCGACACCTTAAGCTTTACGTCAAAGTCACCTTTTCAGTGGAGAGTCCCGCGTCATTGACCTACTCACTTGCCGGAGAGTGCGGGTATTGTATTCGCGGCAAATGCTTTGTCAAAAGGTACTTTGCTGCACGCTCAGAAACCGCCGCCACCGCCGCCGCCGAATCCGCCGCCGGAAAAGCCTCCGCCACCGGAAAAGCCAGAACCTCCCGAGCTGCGCGGTGCGGAGGCCATCACGTTGCCGGCGCGCGAGGACATGTAGCTCAAATCGTTCGTGAACATCATAAGATAAAAGCCCGGCCCATACGAGGAGCCGCGATACCACTGCGGCGGCTGCGTCATGATTCCCTGGAAAGCCCGGCTCCAGTTTTTCTCCACGCCGAGCGCCATCGCGAACGGCAGGAATTTCTCGAACATTTCGGGCGTCTTAATCGTGCGATTGAAACGATCGGATTCAACGTGCACGAGAAAATCCTCAAAGCCTAGGACACCTTCCAACGCGCGCGCGCCCTGTTCCGTGTGCGCGGGCATGAACCAACCAAACCCGCAAATGATCAAGCCCGTGAGGATTCCCGCGATGATGAACGTCAGCGGAGCCATGCCTTGGCTCGAAGCGACCTTCAACCCCCCAAATGTCAAAAGAAAGCCGACGACCACGCCCGCTGCGATGTAAGCGGAACGGACGCTATCCGGGCGCCTGGTGTAGTAGCCGTCCGCCACCAGCGAAGAAAAGATGTTGCTCTTGATGCCGGGCAAGTTTGTATAGAAATGGTTTTCCAGGCTGGACATCGAGACGGATTCGCCGACCGTTCCCGTCGTGAACATACCCTCGAGCAACGCCTGCTCGTGCGGCTTCAGCTTCGCCCATTCCGCGCGATCCTTTTGCACGATGAAGTTGTAATCCTTGTCGTGCATCAGCCCGAGCATGCGGTCCCTCTGGTGTTCCTCGATGACGATATAGCCGCGCACGGCCAGGTCGACGATGGACGCTGTGATGTCGCGCATGTCCGCGGAGTTATCCACCAGTGTGCCCACTTCTCCCGGCGTGAGCTGGTCCGGAGGTTCATACTGCGCGGCGATGGGCCGCAGCCGCGGGTCGCGCCCGCGCGTCCACCACAAATAAAACATCACCACAAATGCGCCGACGGGAATACCGAGCGGCCAATTGCTATGGAAGAATAGAATAAGCTTGCTCGACGCTGTTGGCTCGTGAACGAAGCCTTTGTCGAACGCGACGGCGACGGTCAATCCTTCGTGCAAGTGCAAAGGCTCGCTCGTGTGCACCTCGACGCCGTTTCCGGCAATGTCCACGTCCGCATTTTGTGCGCGCGAACGGTACGCGCCGGTAAAGACATTAGCGCGAATATTCGTGGTGCCTTCCGGAAGGATGATGCGCGCGCTGGCCGCCTGAATGGGAATGTCCCACTCGTCGCCGGTCACGTTCCAGTAGAGCTCGTCGTGGTCCTCGAAAAAGCGCAGCGCATCGGAAACCGAATATTCGATGGAGATGTTCTGCGTGGAGTTGTCGGCGTCCGGAACGTAAATCTTGAGCTTACGGTAATGACGCTCGCGGCTGGTCTCGTACTTCAGCGCTTGGCCGCTTCCGTTCACCACGCGCTTCACGTCAAGAAACAGCGAGTAATTCAGCCCCTGCGGCGTAACATATTCGACCGGAATCGTTCGATAAAGCCCATGCCACGGCCCGCCGATAAAATGCGCTTGAATGGCCTCCGTGACATCGATCGTTCCGTCCGGCATAACGACCGTTTCGGACTGAAAGTTTTCGATGCGCAGCTCGCGGGTGCTGAGAGCCGAAGTTGCCGGGAAAACAAAAGCAGAAACTAGAGCGATGGCGAAGAACGATCGGATGGCGATGCGGCGCACGCGCGTCATTCAGTGTGTAGCTCCAGCGTCATGCCGTGGGCGCGCTAAAGCTGACTTTCGGCGCTTCGCGCTCGGTAGGCGCGGAGACCTCGAAGAATTCACGCGGCTTGAATCCCAGCATGTTCGCGAAAATATTCGAGGGGAACTGCTGGATTTTGGTGTTCAGGTCGCGGACCACGGCGTTGTAATAGCGCCGCGCATTCTGCACGGTGTCCTCGATTTGAGTGAGCGAAGTCTGCAGCGACGTGAAGCTCTCGATGGCGCGGAGTTGCGGATACGCTTCGGAAAGCGCAAACAAGCTCTTCAGCGCGCCGGTAAGCATGTTCTCCGCTTGCGCCTTGTCACCAGGGCTGGTCGCGCTCATGGCTCGATTGCGCGCGTTGATCACCGCCTCCAGCGTACCTTTCTCATGTCCCGCGTAGCCCTTGACCGTCTCCACCAGGTTCGGAATCAAGTCGTAGCGCCGCTTGAGCTGCACATCGATGTCCGCCCAGGCGTTGTCGCAGGTCACTTTTAGGCGCACCAAGCTGTTGTACATCCCGACCAGGAAAACAATGATCAGGACCAACGCGATCAAAATAATCCAGCCAATCATGGGCCAACCTCACGCAGGAAGGAGTACGTGCACACTGCCGGTGAAGCCAATATACGTGTCCGCATCGATGACTGTAAAGAAGCCTGGTGCCCTGCTGTGTGTTAGCGATACCGCCGTGGAATTGTTGCCTCTGGCGTATAGTTCCGCATTGGTTTATGCTGCACTCAGCTTTTCGCGGCTTCCCTCTTTATGCTCTTCAAAACGCTCAGCGCTTCCGTCTATGGCATCGACGCCCACCTCGTCGAAGTGGAGGTCGATGTAGGCTCCGCGCGCATGACCGACTTCAATGTTGTCGGGCTGCCGGATAATGCCGTGAAGGAAAGCCGCGAGCGTATCAAGTCCGCGCTTAGGAACTGTGGGTTCGAGTTCCCCCATGGCCAGGGCGTCACAATTAACCTGGCGCCCGCCGATGTGCGCAAAGAGGGCTCCGCTTTCGATTTGCCTATGGCGTTGGGACTGACCGGTTGCATGGGACATTTCTTCGGCAAAATGCTGGACAAGTGCATGTTTCTCGGCGAGCTCTCGCTGGACGGCAGCGTGCGGCCGGTGCGGGGCGCGCTGTCCGCGGCGCTGGCCGCGCGTGAAGTCGGCTTGAAATCCGTGGCTGTTCCCGAAGCGAATGCGCGCGAGGCCGCTGTCGTGGAAGGCGTGGATGTCTTCGCGCTGAAGTCACTGCCGCAAGCCGTGGACTTGGTGAATTCTCCGGAATCGTTTCAGCCCGTGCGGGTAGATGCGCGCCAGTTGCTCAGCGAAGCGGCGCAATACGCGGTCGACTTGCGTGACGTCCACGGCCAGCAGGCAGCCAAGCGCGCTCTGGAGGTGGCTTGCGCGGGCGGTCACAACATTTTGTTCATCGGACCGCCCGGAGCGGGCAAGACCATGCTCGCCAAACGCATCCCTACTATCTTGCCGCCCATGTCGCTGGAGGAGGCCATCGAAACCACGCGCATCCACAGCGTCGCCGGCGTTCTGGAGGACAGCCGCGGCTTGGTGGGCACGCGACCCTTCCGCTCGCCGCACCACACCATCAGCGATGCCGGGCTCATTGGCGGCGGCGCTGTGCCGAGGCCAGGCGAAGTATCGCTAGGTCACAACGGCGTGCTCTTCCTGGATGAATTGCCCGAGTTTCAGCGCAACGTGCTGGAGGTCATGCGCCAGCCGCTGGAGGACGGTTCCGTGACGATTGCGCGCGCCGCGGTTTCCGTAACCTTCCCCTCTCGCTTCATGCTGGCTGCCGCCATGAACCCTTGTCCCTGCGGCTATTTCGGCGACCCTACGCGCGAGTGCCACTGCACTCCGCCGATGATTCAGCGGTACGTCTCCAAGATTTCCGGTCCTCTCCTGGATCGCATCGATATTCACATCGAAGTGCCCGCGGTGAAGTACAAGGAGTTGCGTGCGCCCTCCTCCTCAGTGGATTCCGCTGCGGTACGCCAAGGGGTGATCGAAGCGCGCAACCGCCAGACCGAGCGTTATCGCGCTGACAAGAAGACGTACTCCAATGCGCAGATGATGCCCAAAATGATCCGCAAGTACTGCGCCATTACGCCGGACGGAGAAAAATTGCTGGAAAACGCCATCACCCGGTTAGGTCTCTCAGCCCGGGCACATGATCGCATTCTGAAAGTGGCGCGCACGATTGCGGACCTTGATGCCGCGGAGAATATCGAGCCTCGGCACCTCAGCGAGGCGATTCAGTACCGGACTCTGGACCGTTCCTATTGGGCGTAGCAGTTGCCGTCCGGGGAACGGCCATTTCTCTACGGGAACAACGGGGCGACCCTAGAGCTGCTCCTCCATTGACTCGGTTTCCGTCCCTATGTTACCCATAAGGCGCCCACAACCGGGCCGATTGGGCGCTGGTGACGCCCCCGCATGTCCGAAGAC
>Ga0137416_10000670_pt1 | contig 16290 bp, 15 predicted proteins | sample CZODoug3_1_1_16f_FD_108282 | JGI IMG/M metagenome (GOLD analysis project Ga0137416, IMG submission 108282) | Vadose zone soil fungal communities from Angelo Coast Range Reserve, California, USA - CZODoug3_1_1_16fungal (Illumina Assembly) | ecosystem: Environmental > Terrestrial > Soil > Vadose...
ATCCTCTCAGGACCAGTCTGCACAATGCTTTTGGCCGACATGGGAGCGGAAGTCATCAAGATTGAACCGCCCCCGCTGGGAGACGACAGCCGGCAATGGGGTCCCCCGTTTATTGGGGGAATCAGCACTTACTTCTTATCTATCAACAGGAACAAGAAGAGTCTCGGTTTGAACCTGAAGACCGAAGAAGGACGCCGCATTCTGTGGAAGCTGATCGAGCGGGCCGACGTGGTGATCGAGAACTTCAGGCCGGGCGTCCTGGCGAAGCTGGGATTTGGATACGAGGCCGTATCGAAGGCGAATCGTCGAGCAGTGTATTGCTCGATCTCCGGGTTCGGTCACACCGGACCTTACAGGGACAGGCCGGGCTATGACGTCATTGCCCAGGGGGAGTCGGGCTTGATGGATCTGACGGGCTTTCCGGATGGGCCCCCCACCAAGTTGGGCGCTTCCCTGGCCGATATTGTTGCCGGTCTGTACGCATTCCAGGGAATACTGCTGGCGCTTCTTGCGCGTCATAGAACCGGCACGGGGCAGCACGTCGATGTCAGCTTACTTGACAGTATGGTGTCGACACTGACCTATCAGGCGCTCATCTATCTAACCACAGGCCGCTCGCCTAAACGGATGGGTACCCGTCACCCTTCGATCGTTCCATACGAGTGTTTCAAGGCCAAAGACGGTTTCGTCAATATTGCCGTTACAAACCAGAAGCAGTGGGTGAACTTCTGCGGGGTCCTCGGATTTCCCGAAATTGCGGCGGACCCTCGTTTCGAAGAAATGAGGTCCCGCCTTGCCCACTACGACGAATTGAAGCCGATGATCGATCGGGTGGTTTCGACGATGACTCGCGCAGAGGTGATGGCCTGCATGTCTGAAGTCGGGATTCCGGCCGGCCCGATCAATACGGTTGGTGAAGTCCTGGAAGACCCGCAGATCCACGCCCGCGAAATGGTGGTCGAACTCACACACCCCGAGTACGGACCACTGCGGCTGCTGGGCATTCCCATCAAACTCTCGGATACTCCGGGCAGCGTGGAGACGGCTCCTCCGCGCTTTGGAGAACACAATCGAGAAGTGCTGATGAAGCTCGGATTTGAAGAAGCTCTGGTCGCTCAGTTTGCGAAATCGGGCGTGATTGCGAGCGGAGAGTAACCTCCGTTGGTTCGGGTACCCCTTGCTTTTGACGAGATTAATCCAATATTCTTCACTGTTTTGATATATGGAACCTAAAAGCACTACTGTTGCGGCAGCGCCCGCGGATGACCTTACCGAAATAAAGAAGCCGACTTCTCTTCTAATTGCGCAATTCTTTCTTTTTCCGCTGATCATCATTGCCATCTGCGTCGGAATTTTTCTCCTCTTCGGTTATCTGACCTACGAACAAAAAACACCAAAGGAATACCTGGCGGATGTTCAAGCAGGTTCGGAGCTGTGCTGCCGATGGCAGTCTGCATACGAGTTGTCCAACATCATCACGTCACAAAAGGAAAGGCTGCGCGAGACCGACTTTGTCAATGACCTGGTGAAGGTCTTTCAAAAATCGCGTGACCAGGATCCGCGTGTGCGGCGCTACCTCGCCGTAACGATGGGTCACCTTGGCGATCCGCGCGCGGTGCCCGCGCTTGTTGAAGGTCTGAACGATGCGCAGGTGGAGAATCAGATTTATTCCTTGTGGGCATTGGGCACGATTGGAGACAAGGCCGCTGTTCCCGACATTCTCAAGAAGCTGGATAGCCCGGATCGTGCTCTTCGAAAGACTGCGGTCTACGTACTTGGCGCCATCAAGGATCCCCGAGCCATTCACAGTCTCCAGGTCGCGCTCAACGATCCGGCCGACGATGTGCGATGGAATGCCGCGATGGCACTCGCGCAGATGAATGATGCTTCCGGTGCCGACCTCCTGACGAAGCTGATCGATCGCCGCTACCTGGAAACGGTCGAAGGGATGACCCCGGAGCAAAGAAGCGAGCTAATAATAAATGCCGTTAAATGTCTCGGAATACTGAAATTTCAAGGCGCTCACGATAAAATAGTTGAACTCAGCCAGAATGACCCTGATCTGGCAGTGCGCGATGCTTCGATTGAAGCACTAAGGAAGTTTTAGCTGTAATTCAGACGTAATAAACTATTTGAAGTCATTACTGTAGGGGCTGTCTATGACCGCCCTGGGGCGCTCGCAGAGCGCCTCCACAGGAAACAGGAGATTCCGATGAGTAAAGAGGAATCAACATCGACGGCTGCACCACCTTCGCCGTCGGGACCCCCAAAACCCGCAGCCAGGCCCGCGGCTCCAGCCAAAGCTGCTCCCGCGGCTCCTGCGAAAGATGCCAAAGTGCCCCGCCGTTCTTTTATTTCCTGGATGACACTGGCATGGGCTGCATTTACCGCGTCGATGCTCGCAGCCGCGACAGCGACCACCCGTTTCATGTTTCCCAATGTTCTTTTTGAGCCGCCTCCGACATTCAAGGCCGGTTTCCCGAACGAAATCCAGGTTGGCCAGGTCGATGAACGATTCAAGCAACGTTACGCGGTCTGGCTCGTGCGCAGCGGCTTCGATCAGTACGCGAATGCGGAGGGTATCTACGCTTTGTCCACGGTGTGCACGCACCTGGGCTGCACCCCGAACTGGCTCGAAGCGGAGCAGAAGTTCAAGTGTCCATGCCATGGGAGCGGCTACTACAAAACGGGAGTGAACTTTGAAGGTCCCACGCCGCGGCCGCTGGAGCGATTTGCGATCAGCCTGGCGGATGATGGACAGATCCTGGTGGACAAGAGCAGGAAGTTCCAGCAGGAAAAAGGCGAATGGTCGAATCCTGCAGCGTTCTTAAAACTGTAATTATTATGTGGCCGCGGAGGGGGGAAAATCAGCCGCAGATCACGCGTAATCTGCGGCTGATTTTCCCCCTCCGCGGCCAATAGGTAAAACGAATGGCAAAGATAACCGATCGGCTCAAGGAGACTTTCAAGAATCTGTCGCCATCGAATGTCGGCCAATGGATCCAGGAGAGTCAGGTCTATCGATCCGTCTTCCGCGTGGGCGTGCCGGACTCCGACCGCAAACGCATGCTCGTGATGCTTGGAAGCGTCTTTCTTCACTTGCATCCGGTAAAGGTCCGCAAGTCCGGCATCCGCATGCGATACACGTGGTGCATGGGCGGAATTACGTTTTTCCTGTTTCTGGTGCTGACGTTCACGGGATTGTTGCTGATGTTCTACTACCGTCCGACGCTCGAGTACGCGTACGTGGACATTCGAGATCTTCGCGAACAAGTCCCTCTCGGAATCATGCGTGAAATACATCGATGGGGCGCGCACGCGATGGTCATCGCCGTCTGGCTGCACATGTATCGGGTGTTCATGACGGGCTCGTACAAGCCACCTCGCGAGTTCAACTGGAACGTCGGAGTGATCCTGCTCGTGCTCACGCTGCTGTTGAGTTTCACGGGTTACCTGTTGCCGTGGGACCAGCTTGCAATCTGGGCTATTACGGTGGGCAGCAACATGGCTCGAGCCACACCGTTTGCAGGACATGAAGGGCCCGGCGCGTCGCTGTTGAAACTCGGCGACATCAGCCTGGTGAACAATGCAAGCGACGCCCGCTTTGCGCTGCTTGGCGGCCGGTTCGTCGGCGAAGGTGCCCTGCTGCGCTTTTACGTGCTGCATTGCGTGGGTCTGCCGCTGGTGGCGGGCTTTCTCATGGCCATCCACTTCTGGCGCATTCGCCGTGATGGCGGCATCTCCGGGCCTCTATAGACTGTAGGGGCGCTCTGTGAGCGCCCTGGGCGGTCATAGACCGCCCCTACAGAAGAGAGAACGAACAATGGAATTCATCAAAGACTTCATTAATGCTCTTACCGCTCCATATTTCCTGATTACGGCAGCGGCCATCCTGCTCTTCGTTTCGCTGAAGTATGCCGACAAGTTCTATACGAACAAGTCGGCACTCATCGTTTTTGGCATCATGTTCGGGTTCCTGGGGCTCAGCGTGCTCGATCCGAACTTCCGGCTCATCGTCACCAAACCGGACAATGTGCCGATTGTCGGCATGCTGTTCCTGGTCCCGTTCTTTACATGGTTCTCGCTGCGTGAGGCTGTGCGGAACGATAAGCGAACTACCGAGGGTAAACCGCTTATCGAGCACGAAGAGACAGCGGAAAAGGTTCTGACCTGGCCCGACCTCGTTTACACCGAGTTGATCTGCATGGTCGTGCTCACGGTGATACTGATCGGGTGGTCCATGGCGTTACAGGCGCCGTTGGAAGAGCCTGCAAACCCGTCCGCCTCTCCGAATCCATCGAAGGCGCCCTGGTACTTCCTCGGGCTGCAGGAGATGCTCGTCTATTTCGATCCATGGCTCGCAGGGGTGGTCTTTCCCGGCCTGATCATCGTGGGGCTGATGGCCGTACCTTATATAGATACCAATCCCAGGGGCAACGGGTACTACACGCTGAAAGAACGAAGGTGGGAAATCTCGACCTTCCTGTTCGGGTTTCTGATTCTCTGGATCCTGCTCGTGATTCTCGGAACGTTTCTGCGCGGTCCCAACTGGAATTTCTTCGGGCCGTATGAGTATTGGGACATTCATAAACTGGAAGCGCTCGTGAACGTGAATCTCTCCGAGTACATCTGGGTGAAGCTGTTCAGAACAGGACTACCCAGCAATCCATTGATCCGTGAGTTTTTCGGGTTTGTGCTGGTGCTTGGTTATTTCCTTTTGATTCCGCCATTGCTTGCCAAGAAGTGGTTGCACCGCTTCTACGGCACGCTCGGACCCATTCGATTTCACGTGATGACGTTTCTGTTGCTGTGCATGGCAGCGCTGCCGATCAAGATGGTGCTGCGGTGGCTTTTTAACCTGAAGTACATCATTGGTATTCCGGAGTACTTTTTCAACATCTAGTCCAACGAATAGTGGAGAAACCCGTGAGCAGCGAAACTCCCAACGAGGGCGGCCACAAAAAACCGCCCATACCACCGCCGGCTAAAAAGATTCCGGCGTACAATATCGACCAGCGAGGCGACAGGCTTTATCAGGTCATTTCGCTGCATAAGTGGTTTGCCATATCCAGCCTTTTGCTCTTCCTCTTCACTGTCGCGATGGTTCTTGTGGACTATGCGCGCGAGTGGAAGACGTATCAACGGGCGTTCAACCGTATCCAGATCCAGCGGACGCAGCAGGACATCCAGCAGGTTGCTTCATCGATCGATCGGAACAAATTCCAGCAACTGCAGCAACAGCTTCAGCAATCGCGTGCCGATCAGCAGAAGAACGAACAGGACATTGAAAAGATCCAGAAACAGATGAGTGACCTGAATGCGCAACGCTTCCGGCTCAATCAAAACTACCAGTTCGCCAAGGCGACCTACGACAGCGAAAAGTACGAGTACGAGGAAGCGGTGGCGTACAAGCGTCCGAACGCGCAGAAGCTGGGCGAGCAGTTGAAGAAGACCCAGCAGGAGATGGATAGCTATAAGGCGCAGGTCGAAAAGCTTGATATCGACCTGAAAGCCGCCAACATGGAGTTGGATAAATACGTCGGCAAGAGGAACCAGTACCAGAAAGACATCGACGCGATGATGACCGACTACAATCGGCTCCAGGCCCGGTTGAGCACCCTGAATCCCGGCTTGATTGTCACGTCCTTCCGGAACGCTCCCGTGTTCGACTTCATGAATCCGTCGGAAAAAATCGATCAGATCCTGTTGCCGAACCTCTTTTACGATCACCCGTTCAAGCAGATTCCGCGTGTGGACCGGTGCAGGACCTGCCATCAGGGAATCGATCAGAAGCCATACACGGATGCGCCACAGCCATTCAAGACTCATCCCAATCTGGACCTGTACCTGGGATCAGGGTCTCCACATCCTTTGGAATCCTTCGGTTGCACTACCTGCCATGCCGGACTTGATCGCGCGACGAGCTTCCAGAATGCCGGCCACTCACCGAAGAGCGAAGAGCAGCGTAAAGAGTGGGAAAAGAAGTACGGCTGGCACGAAGAGCAGTTCCTCGAAACGCCGATGCATCCGATGAACGGCATCGAAGCGGGCTGCTACAAGTGTCACAATGCCAGCCCCGATGTGCCCCAGGCTGCAGCCCTTAACAATGGTCGCGATCTGATCCGTATCTACGGCTGCTTTGGTTGCCACAAGATTCCTGGCTACGAAAACATCCGCAAGGTCGGGCCGGATTTGTCGACTGTTTCCGGAAAACTCACCAAGGAGTGGGTCCGGAAGTGGCTCATGAATCCGAAAGACTTCAAATCCGAAGCGCGCATGCCGCAGTTCTGGTGGAACAGCAATAACAGCGGTCCGCAGTGGGACAAACGGAATGCCGCGGAAATCAATGCGATCACCGAGTACTTGTGGTCGAAGTCCAAGCCGAAGGAACTGCCGGCGGGCCGCACAGGTGGAAATGCAGAGGCAGGCAAACAGATTATCGAATCCGTGGGCTGCTTCGGCTGTCATGCGATTGGGCCTATCCAGGACGTCCCGAACCAGAGCCAGACACGGCGGAGACACGGCTTCAACCTTGCGAACCAGGGAAGCAAGGTCAGCGCGTCGTGGATCTATAACTGGGTAAAAGATCCTGCGCAGGTCTGGCCGCAAACCAAGATGCCCAGCCTGCGCTTGACCGACGACGAGGCGGCGAATGTAGCCGCGTACTTGTCTTCGCTGAAGAATCCGGAGTGGGAAGCCAAGCCGCTGCCGCAGGTGGAAGAGCCCGCGCTGGATGAGGTCACGCTCGAATTCCTGCGGGCCAACTCCACGGACATCGAGGCGCGCGAAAAGTTAAAGGGAATGAACCTCGACCAGAAGAATCTCTATACTGGTGAACGGCTCATCGCCCGCTATGGCTGCTTCGGCTGCCATACCATTCCCGGTTTTGAAAACGCGCAGCCGATCGGCACTGAATTGACGGAAGCGGGAAGCAAGCTGATCTCGCAACTCGATTTCGGATTCCTTCCGATCGAACATTTGCGCCACAGCTGGTACGAGCAGAAGCTGAAAGATCCACGTATCTTCGATGTCGGCCGTGTAAAAAGACCGGAAGAACTGCTGAAGATGCCGAACTTCCACTTTGCGGATAAAGACGTCAATTCGATCACCATGGTGCTGACCAGCCTTGTTCGGGAGCCGGTACCGTTGGAAATGCGCGATAAGACGAACACCGCGATTGCCGAAGGACGGCAGTTGATCGCTGAGAAGAACTGCAGAGGGTGCCATCTCATCGAAGGCGCGGGCGGCGATATTCGGCCCACTTTCAGCGCCCAGGCTCTGTGGCCGCCCAACCTTGCAACCGAGGGTTTCAAGACGCAGCCCCTGTGGCTGCATCCGTTCTTGAAAGATCCGGGTAGCGTCAGGCTTCGTCCGTGGCTGACGGCGCGCATGCCCACGTTCCACTTCACCGAACAGCAGGCCGGGACGATCGAGCGCTATTTCTCGGCGGTCGATAAAGTGGATTATCCGTTCATATCGACTGAGATCGAGACCGATGCGGAGAGGCTCCGGGTGGGAGCGGACCTTTTTACCAAGCTGCAGTGTCAGAGCTGTCATCCCACGAGCAACGCGCTGCCGCCCGGCAAGGCACCCGAAGATCTCGCACCCAACCTTATGCTGGCAAGCCAGCGTCTGCGTCCGGAGTGGGTATTGCGATGGTTGCAGGATCCTCAGAAGATCTTCCCAGGCACGCGAATGCCGACCTTCTTTCCGGCTGATGCGGCGCACCCGGAAGGCGTGAGCCCGTTCCCGAATATCCTCGGCGGTGATGTGAAGGCCCAGATTCGGGCTGTGCGAGATCACCTGTTTATCACTGTCGGCGGCGGCCGGCGTTCGAGCCTGACAACCAATTAACCGCAGAGTACTGTAGCGGCGGGCTGTGACCGCCGGCGATCTAGAATTCAAACAGCGCCGGCGGTCGCAGACCGCCGCTACAGTAACCCCGGCTAATTCCTTTTTCTAGTGATTTGCTGATATATTCTAAGGTTGGACTTTCTTCTTGATTTACACCCTATAACCTGGAGATTCCAAGATGCATAAACGATTGTTGTTTGCCTTCTCCTCGATTCTCCTCCTTGTGTTGGCCGTGAGCTGTGGCGGCGGTGGCGACAAAACGACTGAACTGCCGCCGGGTGCTGCCCCAGCGGTGGGCGGTCCTGCCGCTCCAAACGCGACGGCGACAGTGAGCGGAAAGATTGCTTTCGAAGGCACTCCTCCACCAAATGAAAAAGTTCAGATGTCGTCGGATCCTTATTGCAACATGCACGCGAAGGATTATCCTACGCTGGAGACCGTGAAGGTAAGCGACGGCGGGCTGGAGAACGTGATCATTTATATCAATAACCCGCCGAATGCGACCTATCCGACCCCGACGTCGGCCGTCGAGATCAACCAGGAGAACTGCCACTACACTCCGCACGTTTTCACCATGCAGACCAGTCAACCGCTGAAGATCAAGAACAGCGACGCGACTCTGCACAATATTCACGCCTTTGCCGAAAAAAATCCGCAGTACAACGTCGGCCAGCCCCTGAAAGACATGGTAAACGAGACCAAGTTCCCCAATGAAGAAATGCCCCTGCCGGTCCGATGCGACGTTCACAAGTGGATGGGCGCCTTTATCGGTGTCTTCCACCACCCCTATCACACTGTTTCCAAAGGTGGTGGATCGTATGAATTGAAGCTTCCCGCCGGCAAGTACGAAGTCGTCGCCTGGCACGAGAAATACGGCAAGCAGACACAGATGGTCGATGTCATGGACAACGGGAAGGCGGACCTCAACTTCACGTTTAAAGCAGACAGCAAACCCACAGACTAGGTCACTTGAAGTGTCCTCGGTTTACGAAGAGGGCGAAAACGTTGGACTCCATCGCTTCGCCCTCTTCACAGCATGCTGCACCGTATTTTTGATTTTCGTCGGCGGGCTGGTCACCAGCACCGAATCCGGGCTTTCTGTTCCCGACTGGCCCACGACGTACGGCTGGAACATGTTTACTTTCCCGCTGTCAAAATGGGTCGGCGGAATTTTCTATGAACACGGCCACCGATTGGTGGCTTCCTTTGTCGGTTTCCTTACCGTTATTCTCGCAATCTGGACCTGGTTGAAGGAAAAGCGGCGCTGGGTTCGATGGCTCAGCGCCAGTGCTCTGGCCGCCGTGATTCTTCAGGGTGTGCTGGGAGGTCTCACAGTGTTGTTCCTGCTGCCGGCGCCGATATCGACCTTGCATGCCTGTCTGGCACAAACCTTCTTCTGCCTGACAATATCCTTGGCCCTGTTCACATCGCCAGGCTGGAAGCGAGGGTTGCCGGTGATCAAGCGGGAGGCAGAAAGTATTCCCCTTCAGACGCTTTGTGCCATGACAACCGGCGCCATTTATTTGCAGCTTATTCTCGGCGCGCTCATGCGCCACACAAACGCCGGTCTGGCCATCCCGGACTTCCCTCTGGCGTTCGGACGAATCATTCCGCCGTTCACATCCGACAAAGTCGTTATTCATTTCGCTCATCGCCTGGGAGCAGTTATCGTGGCGGCGATGATCGTGTGGACGTTCAGCCGGATTGCGCGGTTTTATTCCGACTACCGATTACTCTACAGACCTGCAATGACCATGCTCGTTCTTGTCTGCATACAACTCACGCTGGGCGCGCTCACTGTCTGGACTGCGAAGGCCGTCACTCCGACGACGGCACACGTTGCGACGGGGGCGCTGGTTCTCGGGACATCCCTTCTGCTGACGTTGAGGGCTTACGGGATGGTTGTCGTAAAGGTGCCCGCGAATTTCAGGGGCGCCCTATGAGCGCTCCGCAACCGGCGGTCATGGAGCGCCGCTTCAGCCGTCGTGTGCGTTTCGCCGATTTTTTCGAGCTCACCAAGCCGGGCATCACAACGATGGTGCTCATCACCACGCTTGTGGGTTATTACATGGCCTCGAGGAATGGCCTGAGACCGCTGCTGCTGCTTCACACCATCCTCGGAACTGCTCTCGTAGCCGGCGGTGCCAGTGGCTTGAATCAGTACTTCGAACGCAATCTCGATGCCCGCATGCACAGAACCCGCAACCGTCCGCTGCCGGCGGGACGTCTGTTCCCGAACGAAGCCTTGTTCTTCTCGATGATCATTTCCGTTGTGGGCGTTGCTGACCTCATGTTCTTTGTGAACATCCTCACCGGAGTGCTCGGCCTGATGACGCTTGCGGCCTACATCTTCGTCTATACGCCGCTGAAGACTCGAACAGCCTTGTGCACCCTGATCGGCGCTTTTCCAGGCGCTACGCCTCCTGTGATGGGCTGGACGGCCGCCGGTGGTGATATCGATGCCGTGGCGTTGTCACTATTCGCCATTCTATTCCTCTGGCAGATGCCGCACTTCTTCGCCATTGCCTGGATGTGTACGGAAGATTATGCGCGTGGCGGTTTTTCCGTGCACGTGAGCGGTCAAAGCACGGGCCGGCAGATCATTTTCTTCTGTTGCGCGCTCATTCCAATCAGCGTCCTTCCCACCCTGCTGGGCCTGACGGGAATGCTTTATCTTCTGGGCGCGATCCTGCTTGGTTTCGTTTATCTCGGGTACGGTTTCGCGGTTGCGCTCTTCAGATCCAACGCGCACGCCTATCGTCTTCTCTGGGTTTCCATTCTATATTTGCCTGCTCTGTTGGCGCTCATGATGCTCGATAAGGTGTAGCGGACGCACGATGAGCAACAACACGGCGGTTCGCGTTCGAAACCTGCAGCATTCCTACGGAACCCACAAAGCGCTCGCGGGCGTGAGCTTCGAAGTACTCCGCGGAGAGATCTTTGGCTTGCTGGGTCCGAATGGAGGTGGCAAGACCACACTGTTTCGAATTCTTGCGACGTCATTTCCGCCGACCTCCGGTGAAGCCGGCATATTCGGTTCGGACGTGGAAAGCCATGCAGACGAGGTGCGTCGTCGAATCGGCGTCGTGTTTCAGAGTCCAAGTCTCGATAAGAAGCTGACCGTTCGTGAGAATCTCATGCACCACGGTCACCTTTACGGCCTTCGTGGGCCGGAACTGCGGCGTCGCATCTCGGAGATGATGGAAAGGCTTGTTGTGGCCGACCGTGCCGATGACATCGTGGAAACCCTGTCGGGCGGGCTTCAGCGGCGGGTGGAACTGGCGAAGGGATTGCTGCATCGCCCGGAACTGCTCATTCTGGATGAGCCGTCCGTTGGATTGGACCCTGGAGCCCGTATTGACCTGTGGAATTATCTTCAACGTTTGCGCGACAAGGAAGGCGTAACGGTCCTGTTGACGACGCATCTGATCGACGAAGGCGACCGCTGCGATCGAGTACTGATTCTGCATCAGGGCATCGTTGTTGCGCTGGGCACACCGGATTCACTGAAAGAGCAGATCGGCGGTGACGTGATTGTGATCGCGACCAAAGAACCCGAAAAGCTTCGCGACATGATTGGAGCGAAATTTGACGTTCAACCTACCCTGCTCAGTGGTAAGCTTCGCATCGAAAGAGAAAACGGGCACGCACTCGTTTCCCGGATAGTGGAAACCTTTACGAGTATGATCGACTCGGTGACCCTCTCGAAACCCACCCTGGAGGACGTGTTTATCGCTCGCACAGGACACCGATTCTGGGAGGACCAGTGAGCGACTTCCTTCTGGCCATGACCACGCTGTGGCGCCGTGAGATGGTGCGATTTCTCCGGCAGCGCAGCCGGATAGTTGGCGCCCTTGGAACGCCGCTGCTGTTCTGGCTGCTTCTTGGGTCAGGAGTAGGATCGTCGTTCCGATTGGACTCGTCGAGCACCACCATGGGATATATGGAATACTTTTTCCCGGGAACGGTCGTTTTGATTCTCCTTTTCACGTCGATCTTTTCGACGATCTCCATTATCGAAGACAGAAAGGAAGGATTCCTTCAAGGCGTACTCGTTGCGCCTGTTCCGCGATCGGCCTTCGTTCTCGGCAAGCTGTTGGGCGGCACGACACTGGCCGTGATGCAGGGCGTGATGTTCATGCTCCTGGCGCCCTTCGTCGGTATCTCGTTTTCCGCCATACCGGGGGCGCTCGGGATGCTCGCGCTTGTGGCGTTCGGCTTGACTGCGCTCGGCTACATCATCGCCTGGAAAATGGATTCGACGCAGGGTTTCCACGCGATTATGAATTTGTTGCTGATTCCGATGTGGCTGCTTTCGGGATCCGTGTTTCCCGCTTCAGGCGCGCCAGGCTGGTTGAAGCTGGTGATTGAGGTGAATCCATTGACCTACGGTCTGGCCGCCGTGCGCTGGTCGATTTACGGCGTATCGAAAGCGGCTCAAATGAGTTTGCCTTCATTTGCCCTCTCTTTTGGTGTCTCTTTGTTGTTTGCGGCGTTCGTATTTGCTACGGCGATCCTGGTAACGAGGCGGACTTCATCATGAAACGCATAATGTTTTTCCTGTTCGTCGTCGGTTTCGGATGTGCCCGGCAACCGGAGCTCATCCGGTATTACCCGGTTCCGGAGTTTTCACTCGTCGAACGAAGCGGCAAGACCGTCACCCGTCACGATCTGGCCGGCAAAGTATGGATCGCAGACTTCATCTTCACGAATTGCGGCGGCACCTGTCCGATGATGTCGGAGGAGATGCGCAAGCTGCAGGATGTGCTTCCGCCGGAGATTCGCATGGTTTCCTTTACAGTCGATCCCTCGCGGGATACAGCCGAGGTGCTCGCGAAATACGCGCAGAAGTTCGGGGCCGATGAGAATCGCTGGTGGTTCCTGACCGGCGAGAGACAAGCTCTCTACGATCTTTCAATCAAGGGATTCAAACTTGCGCTTGAAGACACCGGCGGGACGAGGACAGAGCCGATTACGCACAGTACACGTTTCGTCCTGGTCGATCGGCAGGGAATGATCCGTGGTTATTACGGGGGAACGGAAGACGAAGAGCTGAAACGTCTTTCGGCTGACGCGAGGAAGCTGCTATGATTCGCGTCGCGGACCTGCCTACTGTTAATGCCGCTTTGAACCTCACCGCCGCGATCCTCATCGGCACCGGCTTTTACTTCATCAAGCAGAAGAATATTCGCGCGCACAAGGTTTGCATGATCGCTGCGCTCGGGGTCTCTGCGCTCTTTCTGACCTCGTACCTGGTTTATCACTACAACGTCGGCTCAGTCCCATTTAGGAAGGAAGGCTGGATTCGGGGCGTGTACTTTCCTCTGCTGATCTCCCATACCGTGCTCGCGGTAGTCGTTCTTCCGGTGGTTCTGCGCACGGCCTTCCTGGCATTCAGGGGAAGGTTTCCAAATCACGTCCGCATCGCCCGCTGGGCCTTCCCGATCTGGATGTATGTTTCGATCACGGGCGTGGTGGTTTACCTGATGCTGTACCACTTGTGACAAACGCGGGCTGAAGCCCGCGACTACATTCAGGCCGAGGTATTCCCCAAATGTAGTCGCGGGCTTCAGCCCGCGTTCGTTTCAATTCAGATTAACCGTTTCCGCCCGGCCGTAATAAATCCCGTTGAAGAGAAATTTGTAGGTACCGTGGGGCTGTGATCGAAAGAGGATCTCGGGCCCGAAGAGGAACAGCTTTCCCTTCCCGACACTGGCCTCCACGACTGCGGCGGTATTTTCGAGGTACTTCTGTCCCCAGGCCCAACCGCTCCGGAGTGGCGTGCTGGAGTCATACCACGCGACGACCTTCACACCCTTCTTTTCCGCATCGCGTGGCACGCGGAACGCAGGACTGTTTTCGAAGAAGAAGTCGGCCCGCTCAGGCATTCCGAACGCCAGCGGGTTGGCATTGTCGACCTTCGCCTGCAGGAGGGAACCGGGGACGTAAAACTCGGTTGCCGGCAGCTTGTTGACGCGGCCGTCAGGAAGGGCCTGGGCCAGAGCATCCGAGATCGGCAACTCCAGACGGTAGGCCAAACTCGTTGAACCACCAATAGCGAGGATCGTTCCACCTTCCTGCAGGAATCTTTTCAACGGCTGCGTGGCCGAGGTCACACCATCCTCGGCGAAGATCAACACGTCGAACCTTTGTGCCAGGTCTCCGGCATCGATGGTTGAGCCATAAACCACAGTAAACGGGAACTCGAACTTCTCGAGAACATACCGGGTCCAGCCCGACGGGACAGATCCGCCTGTGCGATCCCAGAGTCCGATGCGCCGCGGCCGCAGCCGCAGGGCCTCGCCTGCAGGTTTTGTCGCAGTCCCCTCAAAAGAGAGGCCAATGTCCTGAGCCATCTTCTGAAGCTTGGCCAGCGTTGTGGACTTTGCCGAAATGAAGTGAGTACCGGCCGGATAGGCTTTTCCATTCGCTGTAAAAGCATTCTTGACCCAGTACACTTCCTCACCACTGTTGAGCAGCCGGTTGACGGCGATGAAAGAGTCGTTCTGATCGTGAGTGAGCAGATATCCGGCAGGTTGATTTACCTCGGTAATCCTGCCCGCGGGAGCCTTCACTTCGCCCTGTAGTTTCTCGAAGGGACCATCGAAGCCTTCCAGTATCCTGTCGAACTTCACGCCCATCTGGTAGGCCAGCGTCCATCCCGCGCTGTCGTAGGGTGGTGTCGGCGGCGCGCCCGGATACGGAAAATCATCCGGGTGATCCTGCGGTTCGAACATATCCAGGACGTGTGGGCGGAACGCCTGCGCCGCCTTCACAATGTAGGAACCGGCGGAGTATGTCTTGCCGTTCATGAAGAACGAAGCGGTCGCACGCTGGATTGTGATGCCGTTTTTGATGAGCGCGTTGACGAACTTGGTGGCAGTGAGAAAATCCGGCTGATCTGATGGAATCACATAGCCTCGAGGATCGCGCGAGGCGCGATCGCGCAGTCCATCGAAGTACCTGGTCGGAATCGTTCCGCCCCTGTCGGCGGTAATTCGGTCCCTTGCAGCCTGCGCCTGAACCTGTTCGATGCGGCGAGGTGTTGCTGTCCAGCTATCCCGGTTTCCACGTTCGATCGAGTTCATTCCCATGCGGTAAATGTTGAACAACAATCGATCCTTGTTGCGCGATGCGTAATCGATGACTGCGCGGTTTGCGGTGATCGAGTAATCGATCGATTGGCGGAAATGCCACAACGGCTGCGGTGTGATCGGAAAAGGCAGATCGTTTTTTGGAAGCGATTTCTCCGGAACAAACGGGATTGCAGTGGGCGTCGGATTCCCGATGGTCTCCGTCAGCAGGCCGATCTGGTTGTGAAAATACGGACTCGTTCGAAGACCGCCATTCCACCACGTCGAGTAATTCGCCCCCGAGCGTGAGGTCACACCAGGCTTTCCTTCCAGCGCGAAACGGCTGTGCATGGCTGCGCCCACTTCGTCCAGCTCTGTCATCACCAGTGGATCATAGTAAAAATTGAATGGATCCCGGAACGGGGGCGAGAACATCACTGCGCCTGCCGGTCCGGTTTGATGGTGGTTGTAAACAGTCTGGGGAAACCAGTCGCGATAAAGGACGCGGTTGATGGCTTCGCTTTCCGACAAAGCTGTCATGTAGAAATCCCGATTGTCATCATGGCCGGCATATTTGTTGTACAGCCTCGGAATATTGTCGGTCGAACGCTTCGCCGGCTCCGGCTCGCGCATGTACCAGTCGGACACAAGCTCCATGCCATCGGGATTGACGAGACAATTCAGGACGATCACGTCATTCAGAAACCGCATTGTTTCGGGATCCGTTCGGCTCACGAGCTGATACAAGTTCTCGATCAGCTGCTGCGCTCCCAGAACCTCCGTCGCATGGATTCCGCCATCGATCCAGACGACCGCCTTTCCTTCAGCCGCGAGAGAGCGCGCTTGTTCCTCGGTCAGACCTTCGGCGTGGGCAAGGCGCTGGGATATCTCTTTGTATCGTGCCAGATTTTTCAGGTTTTCCGGCGAAGTGATGATGGCCAGGTATATCGGCCGGCCTTCTGAGGAGGTTCCAATCTCCTCAACCGTCATCCGGTCCGATTCCGCGTCCAGCTTCTTCAGGTAGTCGACGTACTGCGTGTAATTAGCGAGGACGTAGTCGTCGCCGATGTTGAAGCCGAACTGCTCCTTTGGCGAGGTGATTCTCCCCTGTGCCTGTGCCGCGACAGCCACCAGCAAAGATAGGAGCAGTAATCGGATTAAGGGTCGGGTCCGATAACGCATAGGGAAGGGATTGTAAGTCAGAACTGTAGCGGCGGTCTATGACCAGAGCTGATGGTTCTGAACAATCTTACGGCCCTTGCGGGGCCTTTAGCCGCAACCACTTACCCCACGCTCACGCGTGTTTCTGCGACGAAGAAAAGCTTCTTCGCCAGAAACGAATGTTGCTTTGTGACGAACTCAT
>Ga0137416_10000673_pt1 | contig 16274 bp, 12 predicted proteins | sample CZODoug3_1_1_16f_FD_108282 | JGI IMG/M metagenome (GOLD analysis project Ga0137416, IMG submission 108282) | Vadose zone soil fungal communities from Angelo Coast Range Reserve, California, USA - CZODoug3_1_1_16fungal (Illumina Assembly) | ecosystem: Environmental > Terrestrial > Soil > Vadose...
CCGGCGACCAGGTTGCGTCCCACCACCCGCACCAGGTTCAAGTCCCGGCTCTCGTACTGGAAGCCCCCGGACGAGGTGGCGAAGTAATCGGCGTTCGAGGGCGACCAGTTGTGCACGAGGTTGATGCCCAGGTTGTAGTTCAGGTTGTTGGTCGTGCCGTACAGTGCGGTTCCCGGCAGGCCGTCGGCCGGGGCCCAGTAGAGGGATGGCGGAAAGAGCAGGTCGTTCTCCTGCTGGAAACGGTCCACTCCTCCGTTGAAGAACAAGTTGAGCTGCTGCTCGTCGGTCCTCCAGAGCCTGAACGTCGAATCCACCGAGCTCAGGATGCGCCAGACGCCTTCGTCGTTCTTCATCAACGCCGCCGTCTGCAGCGGGTTGTTGCCGTTGCTGATGAATGGATCGGGCGGGTACGTGCCGTCGGGGCGCCGGCGCAAGTCGTAGAAGTTCGGAATGAACGGCAAGACGATATAGAAGGACGTATTGCTGTTGTCGTTGTTCGTGATGCCGCGCGACGCGACGGAGTGGATGAGGTAGGAGTTCACGTTCACTCGCCAGACGTCGCTCAGATCCTTGCCGATGTTCAGGCGGACCGACTGCTTGTCGTAACCGGTGTTGGCGATGATTCCCGGATCGTGCTTCCACGTCCCGGAGACGTAGTAGCGCAGGCCGCCCTCCCCGCCGCCCGACACGCTGAGGATGCTCTCGCTGGCGAGGTCGTGACGGCCGGCGAGATCGGCGTCGTGATCGTAGGTCACGCCCGGTTTGAAGAAGGGGCGGGCCTGCTCTCCGAATACGGCTACGGCATCGTCGACGTTGGTGAAGGTGCGCGCCCCCAGCTTCTTGGAGAGACTGGACACGCCGACGCGCTGCGTGAATTCGACGCGCGGAGGACCCGGTTGGCCCTTCTTGGTATTGATGATGACGACGCCATTGGAGGCCTTGGAGCCGTAGATGGCGGCCGCGGCCGCCCCTTTCAGGACCTCGATCGACTCGATCTCCTCCGCATTGAGGTCGGCGATGCGATTGACCAGCGAGTCCTGGTTGGGCGACGGGTTCGACCCCGCGCGCGACTTGGTCACGACGGAGATGCCGGAAGGCACTGCGACGTTGCTGACGATCATCCCGTCGAGGACGAAGAGTGGCTCCGCCTGTCCGTTGATCGATGAGACGCCGCGCAGCCGCACCTGGGCGCCGCCTCCGGGCGCGCCGTCGTTGCGCTGGATGTTCGCGCCGGCCACCTTTCCCTGCAGCGCCAGGTCCACCGTCTCGGAAGCGACGTCGCTGAGATCCTCGCTCCTCACCGTGGCGACCGAGACCCCGATGTTCTTCCTCTTCGTCTCGGAGGCGCGCCCGGAGACCACGATCTCCTCGCCCATCGACTTCGGGCTGAGCGCGATCTGCGCCGATTCGCTGCCGGCGGGCACGGTCACTTCCGTCCTCTCGTAGTCCGGTGCCTCCACCGTCAGGTTCAACTCGCCTTCCGGCGCGCGCGCCAGACTGAAGCTTCCGTCCGGCTCGGTGACGGCGGTGAGATTCGTTCCTTGCACGCCGACGATAGCGCCTCGCACCCCTTTCTTCGTGCCGGAATCGATCACCGTTCCCGTGAGCGTGCGCCCCTGCGCAGAGGCAACATTGGCGGTGAGTACGGCGGCAGCAAAAAGCGGTAGGCCCCTGCGCCACGACGTCATGGTTCCTCCCCCATGGAAGCCGGCTTCTTCGCTCTGCGTGCTGCGTCAGCTCGCCCCCGGGCCAGATGATCGTCGGGGCTCCGAGGCCGCGCGACCCGCGCAAGGTGGATCAGCTGCGTTGCGTTTGTCCAGCACCGTACAGTTTTGGCGGGTTCAGTTCTAGACGCACTTTCGCTGCCGGTTCGACCATTCCATCTGCAGGGTGTGGCCGGCGACCTGCTTGAAGTTCCAGGCGCAGATGTCGCCGATTTCACCGTTCACGTCGTCGTACCAGCCAGCGCCGGGAACCGGGTCGGTGATCGCCTCGCACAGCTCGTGGGAGCTGGTCCCCGTCATCGCGTCCAGCGCCGCAAGACCGCCCAGACAGCCTCCGCAGGTCGGGTACGGCATCACCGCGTAGTACGCCTTGCCGGCGTCGTTGTGATAGCCGCAGTAGCTCTGGCAGGAGCGGCCGCCGCCCATGATCGAGACGATGCCCGGATCGAGGTAGACGAAGTAGAGCGTGTTCCGGGTGATCTTCGGTACCGCCCGGGAAGCGATCCATCTGCGCAACTGCTGCTTCAGGGCGGAATCGGTGACGCTCCCTGCAGGCGCGTTCGCGCTGATCGCCGTGCTGCCGGTCAGCGATCCGTGCCCGATGGTCTTCCCGGGGACCCCGTACTCGCCCAACTGATCGAGTAGGGGGCTGACGAGGATGTCGGCGAAGAACCTGTTGATCCCGTCCATCAAGCCCCTGGAGGTGCCCGTGCCGCCCCAGAGCTTGCCCCAGAAGACGGTGAAGACCTCGACGTTCGTGAGCAGCGGCCCGTTGCGATAGGTGAGCCGGGCATCCGTCGGGGCCGGGTGTGGCTGGCCATCGAAGAGATCCTGCGGCTCTCCTTCACGCCGGAGGCGGCTGAGCTCGTCGATCGAGTAAGCGGGCTTCGGATGGTGCAGCGGCACGATGCGCACGTACTCTTCGGCGGCGAACTTTTCCGGCTTCGCCGGAGCTGCGCGGGCTGCTCTCGCGGGCATTTGATTCCTCCAGGTTCGGACGCGGCAGGGCGCCCTGCGACTGACATTATCTCGACCGCGGCGCCGCCAGGGGACGTGGCGGGAGAAACAAGCGCAACGACCTGGTCGGTCAGTCGACCGACGCGCTTTGCAAATGATCAGTGCTGAATCAAGTTTGTGAAACAAATCGAGTCCGGGAGTTGAGCCCTTACGCTCGCCTCATTTCCTCCTCGAGGATGTCCCGACACAACCCGAGGCAGTCGTCGCAGATGGTGGCCTTGTCGCCGCCGTAGAGCACGCGGACTTTGCGCCAGCCGAGCCAGTCCCGGAAACCCATTCGCTTCCCTCCCCCATGAGCTCGCGCTACCGGCCGTCGGCCGCCGGCCGCACCGGCGTCTTCGCGTCCTCGAGGTCCGCCTCGATCACCTTCTCCAAGTCATCCCCCTCCACGCTGTAGATCGCCCGCACCCTCCCCCCCGCGTCCACCAGGAACGTCCGCGGCAGCTGCGTCTTCTCCTCCCCGGCCACCCCGTACGTCTTCGCCACCTGCTCGAACTTGTCGAGGAGCGCGGGCCCGTCGATCCCGACGCGCGCGACGAACTTCTGCGCTTGCGCCGCGTCGTTCTCCACGTCGATCAGCACGAGCCGCACCTCCGGATGCTTCACCGAAAGCGCCTTGAGCCGCGGCAACCCCTCCGCGCAGGGCTTGCACCACGACGCCGCGAAGGTGATCAGCAGCGGCGCGAGATAGGGCTGCCGCCGCAGTCCGTCCAGCGTCAGCACCTTCCGCCCGCTCAGGTCCCACCCGCCGAACGAGGGCGCAGCGGCGCCGACCTTCGCGCTGCCGCTCTCGAAAAGTCGGACGGTGGTCGCGGGAGCGGCGGCGAGGAGCAGCAGCGCGAGCAACATGTTCACTCCCCGATCAGGATGGTGCCCTTCAGCGCGTCGCGCACCGCCGCCTCCACCGCCTGCGCGGTGACCTTGTCCCACGCCAGCCTGCGTGCCCTCTCCCGGTCGCTGGGATGGATGCCGCGCGCGGCGGCGACGGTCGCCACGCCCGAGACGCCGCCCGAGCAGGCCTGGGCGACAAGGCGGACCACCACCTCACAGCGCTCGCCGAGCGCGCCCTCGCTGCACTTCTCCTCCGGCGTCACATCGAGCTCGGTCGCGTCCGTGAGATCCTTCCGATCGCGGGTTGCGCAGCCCGCGGCGTCGGGCCGCAGCCCGAGCCGCTTCACGGCGTTGACGGTGAAGTCGGCCAGGTTCTCTGCGCCCGCACTCTTCACCACCACGCCCACCACGCGGCGCGCGCGCGCTTCCTCGATGAGCGCGAGCAGCTGGTTGCGGAGCACGACGTATTCTCTCTCCTCCGCCGCCGGATGGCCGGCCACGGCGCGGCGGACGATGAACGCCGAATCGATCCGAGGCCGGATCTTCGCCGCCTCGGCCGCGGCTGTCCCGAACACGCCCGCGTTCTCCTCTGCGCGGGCCTTGCGCGCGGTCCCTGCCGCGGCGTGGAAGCTCGACAGATCGGCGCTCATCGACGCGCCGAGTTCGCGATCGGTCGCGGCGCGATCGAGGACGGCGTACGAATAGAAGACGCCGCCCTGTCGAGCCCGGTCGACCAGCCGGATCAGCTCGGCGCGATCGAAGCTGCTCCGCACCGACAGGCGGCTGGTGACGGTCTCGCTGGTCCCCGCCTGCGTCGTGTACTTCTGGAACGAGCTGGTCTCGCTCTCCAGCCGGGTGCTGATCTGCAGCGCGACGTTCTCCTTCGCGCGCGCATCCGCGTCATCGGGGCTCGTGGACGAGAGTCCGACACCGGTGATGTAGCGCGCTTGCGGATAGGCGGGATGGTCGGCGCTCACCGCCGCGGTCCAGGCAGGGGTCGGCGCCTGCGCCGTCGAGCAAGCTGCGAGGACGAGGCCGAGCGCAACCAGTTTCAGGTTCATTCAGATTTTCGCCTTCAGGGTGACGAGCAGCGCGCGCTTGCCGTCTTCTTCCTTGAACTCGACCTTGCCGCCGCACCGCTCCCGCGCGAACTCGCACACCAGCCGCGACTGCGCGTCGGCTGGCTCGCGGTAGCGCTCCTTCGCCTTCGCTTCCACCGGCGCCAGCGTGAACGTGACGCTGAGGCCGTCGGTGTTCACGTTGACCGCGGCCGGCCCCCCGTCCTCGGGCGAGAGCAGCTTCGCTTCCCGCAGCAGCGCGTAGCAGAAGAGCACCGCCTCTTCCTTGCCGGCATTCACCGCGGGCAGCACCGCTTCGATCTTCACCGGTACGTCCGCGTTCGGGTCGGTCGCGTGCAGCAGCCCCTGCGCCCTGGCCAGCGCCGCTTCCACCTCCACGGACCCGTCTTCCTTCTTGAACGCGTCCGAGTAGTCGAGGATCAGCCTCTTGGCCTTGACGATGCTCTCGGCGTTCTCCTCGCCGATCCCCTGCATGTTCTTCACGATGACGTCGGGCTGGGTCTGGTCCACCAGCTCGACCAGCATCTGCTGCTGCTCCGGCTCGAGCCGCGTGTAATCGATCTTCCGCACCGCGTTGGCGAGCAGCCCGCAGTCCTCGACGTACCCTTTGAGCAGCTCGGAATTGCGGCGGAGGAGCGACACGGCGTTGTTCACGCCTTCCAGCATCTGCGCCACCAGCGTCTCGTGCACTTCGGCACGCGCGCCCACGAGCCGCAGGAGACCTTCGTCGACCGTGAACGTCCCCCCTCCACTGCGCGCCGCGGCCTCCCTGGCCTGCAACAACTCGATCCTCATGCGCGAGACCAGCTTCTTCAGATCGTCGCGCTCGTCGGCGGCGCTCTGGAAGCGCGCCTCCCAGTCGCCGCGGAGCTGGTTGCCGGTCGCCGCCACCCGCATCTCGGACTGCAGCGCTTCGATCTTCGCCTTCAGCTCGTCGCGGTCGTGGACGATGTCCTCGTAGGTCCCGCGGATCTTCGCCAGCTGCTGCTCCGCGGCATCGCGCGCTTCCGCCGCCGCTTTCGCTTCCGCGGTCCGGTCGTCGCGGTCCGCCTTGAGCATTGCGAGCTGCTTCTCGTGCTGGTCGCGGTCGCCGGACTTGCGCAGCAGCTCCGAGAGCTGGCCTTCGACTTTCATCCGGGCCTCGACCGCCTCGGCGACCTGCACCTCCGCGTCCCCGACTTGCTTGCGGAGATCGTTCAGCGTCGCCTCGCTGCTGTCCAGCTTGCCCCCGATCACGCTCGCGGCGTCGCGCGCTTTGGCCAGCTCCCCCTCGAGCTGGATGATCCGCTCCTGCGAGGCCTGCGTCGCGCGGTTCTGCTCCTCGACGGCCGCGGCCGCCTCCTCGGCCCCACCCACCTTGGCGATGATCTGGCGCGCCTTCGCCAGCTCCTGCACCAGCTCGCCGCGCTCCTTCCCCAGCTGCGCGAGCTGGACGTTCTTCTGCTTGAGCTTGTCGTTCAGCTCCTTTTCCTTGCCCGCGGCCCCGTTCAGCTGCTCCCTCGCGCGGTTCACCTCTTCCTGCGCCCCGGCCACCTTCTCGTCGCGTGACTTGATGTCCTTCTGCAGCTCATCCTCGCGGTCGGAGAGCATCCGGATCAGATCGTCCTTTTCCTTCAGCTGCCGCGCCACGGTGTCGCTCTCGGCTCCCCGGATGGCGACGCGGTGCTCGAGCTCCTTGATCTGGCGCTGCAGGGTCTCGGTCTCGCGCCGGCGGTCGGCCCCGATCGCCCCCTCCATCCGCTTGCGCTCGCGCTCCAGCTCCGCGGGCGAGTAATACGTCTCCTTTTCGTCCAGCTCCTTCTGCAGCTTCTTCAGTTCGTCCTCGCGCTGCTTGAGGAGGGTGCGGATCTTCTCCGCGTCCGCCCGGGCGGAAGCGGCCGCGTCGTGCGCGGCCTGCTCCTGCACCTGCTTCATCTGCACCTTGATCTTGCGGTTCTCCTCCTCGAAGAAGGTGACCTTGCCGCGCAGCGTCGCAATCTCGACCTCGTCCTGCGTCCGGACTTCCCTGCGCAATGGAGGGAATGCGCTCCCGCGCGGCTCGTCGGTGACGATGCCTTCCGGCGCGACCTCCGGCTCGCCCCCAGCGCCGCGGGCCCGTCCCGGGGCAATCGCGGCGCGCTGCGGCGTCCCCCGCGCGGGTGCCGGCCGCGGCCTGGGCTGGTCGCCGACGAAGGAGGCCTTGGTCATTCCGAAGGTGATGACGTCGCCGTCACTGAGCTGCTCCCGATCGACATCCTTCTCGTTGACGAGAGTTCCGTTCGTCGACCCGAGATCCATCAGGAAATACTGGCCGTTCTCGCACCAGATCTTCGCGTGCTTGGAGGATACGCCGGAGTCGGCGATGCGGATGTTGCACGCGGAGGCGCGCCCGATGGTCATCGGGTCCGGGCTCAGCTCGATCTCCTGGTTTTCCAGGGACCCGTTGAGGATGCGTAGCAACGCCATCGGAACCCGTCCTTGGTACTCTGTGGTGATGCGTCGGGCGCGGTGACGTTAGCCAACGCCCGCGGCTCTCGTCAACGCGACGCGGGCCGCCACGCCGCGCGATGTTCCCGCTCTCGTGCCAATTGCGCTGTTTTTTCCGCATCGGGCGCCGTTCTTGACCCATGTGCGAGGGCCACGCTACGCTCGCCACACTCAGCTTCCAGGATTTCCTTCATGCCCGAAGCAGCCGGATCGAGCGAGGTCGGCACCTACTTCGGGAAGTATTTCCTCATGAAGAAGCTGGCCGCCGGCGGCATGGGAGAAGTGTTCCTGGCCAAGCAACAAGGCCCGGCTGGCTTCCAGAAGATGCTGGTGGTGAAGAAGGTTCTCTCCCACCTCACCGAGAGCAAGGAGTTCGTGGAAGCGTTCCTCGGCGAAGCGCGGCTCGCCGCCCAGATGAACCACCGCAACATCGTGCAGGTCTTCGAGCTCGGCCAGGAAAGCGGCGCTTATTTCATCGCCATGGAGTACGTGCAGGGCAAATCGCTGCGCGACCTGATCGACACCACGATGCGGCGGAAGGAGAAGATTCCCGCCGAGCTGTGTCGCAGCCTGGCGGAGCAGATCTGCGACGGAGCTTCCTACGCGCACAATCTGACCGACATGGCCGGCAGATCGCTCAACCTGGTGCATCGCGACCTGAACCCGCAGAACGTCCTCATCTCCTACGGCGGGGACGTGAAGATCATCGACTTCGGGATCGCGAAGTCGGAGCTGAGCACCGTCAAGACCGAAGCAGGGATGATCAAGGGCAAGTTCGTCTACATGAGCCCGGAGCAGTCGCTGGCGAAGAAGCTGGACAAGCGCTCCGACGTTTTCGCCATCGGGATCTCCCTCTACGAGATGCTCACCGGCATCAATCCTTTCCACAAGAACAACATCGTGCTCACCCTGGAGGCCATCCAGCGCTACGAGCCTCCGCCTCCCTCCGAGTACGATCCCGGCTACGCCCCGTTCGACCCGATCATCTCAAAGGCCCTCGCCAAGGACCGCGACCGCCGCTACTCCGACGCCTGCGAGATGCAGGACGACCTGCGCCGAGTGGTGCTGCCGCGGCCACCGGAGCGGCTCGGGCAGTTCATGGGCCGCCTGTTTCGCGCCCAGCTCGAGGAAGAGCAGAAGCTGCTGTTCGACAGCGACCGGGCGCGATTGACGGGGGCAGGGCCACGGCGGACGCCTCCGCGCGCGACGCCCCCGGAGTCGGTCGCGACCGTGCCCGATCTGGCCGCCTCGGCCGGCGGCACGCAGCTCCTGCCCAGTGCTGCGGACCGCGGCAAGGCCTTCTCGCGGCCGGCCGCGGCGCGTCCCCTGTCGCCTTCAAGGCGCGACGGAGCAGGCGATACGCTGATCGACACGGATGGCGGCGGGCCTCCCCAGGGGTTCGTTCGCGACGATTTGCCAGGGGGCACGGCGGTCCTGAAGCCGGGCCAGGCGTGCCCGCCGGTCCCCGCGCGCAAAGGCGTGCCGCGGCCCGCCGATCCCGGCCAGGAAACGACCGAGGAGCTCCCAGCGCCCGAGCCGGCGCGCAAGGCCGAGTACCTCGGCGCCGCCCCACGACGGCCGCCCCCCGGCAAACCGGCGTCGACGAACATCATGACGGCGGAGGAGACCGAGGCGGCGCAGCGCGCGGCCCAGGCCAAGCTGGACGAAGCGAAGAAAGCCGTGCTCCACACACGGACCCGCAACGACAAGCGCGCCGAGCTGGCGCGGGCGCGCAGCAGCCGGGGAATGTGGATCGCGCTCGGCGTCGGGACCCTGGCAGCGGTGGTGCTGATCGTCGGACTGCTCTTCCTCTTCTTCGCCGACGAGTCGTCTCCGTCCGCGGCCCGCCGCGCGCGGCGGGAAATTCCGGAGAGCCGCTCGACGCCTGCGTCGGAGCCGCGGCGCTAAGGCGGCCACGGCGACGTCGCCGTCGCCTCCACGTTCACGTCCACGTCCAGGTCGACGGCGGTGCTCCGGCCGGGCGGGGGCTTGATCGCACCCCACCGGGCGAGGTATGGGTCGGCCTTCCGAGAGCATGTTTCCTCACAGTTCAGCCGAGGCTGAGATGCTCCCGGTGCGTCGAATGAGGGGGCTTTGGCGGACATGGATGAAAACGCCGAAGATCGCCTGACTGCGCTCGAATCGGTCTGGTACGAGATCATCGAGGCCGTCAACGCGGGCCGCACCAGCGGGCTCCTCTGTCCCGAGTGCAATGCCCCGGACGGGCTCGAGGTCGAGGAACGGCAGCGTCGAACCATCGTCACCTGCCCCAACTGCAAGCGGGTGGTGGAAGTGGCGATCGCGACCGCATAGCCGGCGCGCGCATCCGGGTGCCTCCATGAGCAACTTCCTCGGCATCGGCTTCAAGTTCCCCTTCTCCGTGGGGCCGAACGGCGCCATCCAGCTCAGCCGGTACGAGGCGAACATCGAGGAGTCGGTGCGCATCATCATCGGCACCGCGCTGGGCGAGCGGCAGATGCGTCCGGAGTGGGGGTGCCGCGTCCACGACTTCGTCTTCGCCCCGAACAACACCGCCACGCAGACGCTGGTCGGGCACCACGTCGAAGAGGCGCTCGCCAAGCACGAATTCCGCATCCGCAACATCCAGGTGGAGGCCCTGCCTGACCCGGACAGCGCGGAACGAATCCTGGTGGACGTGCGCTACGAGATCCGCGCCACCAACAGCATCCACAACCTGGTCTTTCCCTTCTACCTGGCGGGCAGCTGAGTCGCGCCTCTTCGGAGCTCCATCCCATGGCCCTGCCGGTTCCGAACCTCGACGACCGCTCATGGAAGCAGATCGTGGACGAGGCCGTGCGCCTCATCCCGCGCTACTGCCCGGAGTGGACCAACCACAACGCTTCGGACCCGGGTGTCACGCTGCTCGAGCTCTATGCCTGGATGACGGAGATGGTCATCTACCGGCTCAACAAGGTGCCGGAGAAGAACTTCCTCGCCTTCCTCGACCTGATCGGCGTGCGCCTCAAGCCGCCAGAGCCAGCGAAGGTGGTCCTGGAGTTCACGCCCAGCGAAGGCGCCGCGGGCGAGCTCGTGGTGCACAAGGGGACCCAGGTCGCGACCTTGCAATCGGGTGGAGCCGACCCGGTCACGTTCGAGACGCTGCGCGACATCACCTTGCTCCAGCTGCACGTGGTGCGCGCGGCGAGCAGCCATCGCGCGACGGTGGCCGACCATACGGAAGCGCTCGCCTCGGGGGAGGCGCACGAACCGCTCTTCACGGGCGTGCAGGAGGTGGAGCGCTTCCTCTATTTCGGAGACGACCGGCTGAACGCCTTCAACGAGGAGGCCGCGGTCGATCTCTTCTTCGATGCCATGCCGGGGTCCTCCGGCCCGCGGGTTCCAACCATCACCGAATGGCAGTACTTCGACGGCAAGCGCTGGCGCGACATGACCGTCAACCGGGCGGAGAGCGACTCGCGCCGCCTCGCCTTCGGGAGCCATCCAGGGATCGAGAAGCAGATCGTCAACAACGTGGAGACGTACTGGATCCGCGGCAAGCTCGCCGAGCCGCTCAAGGATCCCGCCTCGGTGCAGCTCGACAGCGTCTCGTTGCGCGTGGAGATCCTCGGCGAAGGCATGGCGCCGGAGAATGCCTTCGTCAACATCGGCAACTACATCTTCCTCCCCGTCGACCAGGGAAAGAGCTTCCACCCCTTCGGCGAGGAGCCGAAGTTCGACTGCGCGCTCTACCTGGGCCACAAGGAGCTGTTCTCCGCGCCCGAGGCGCGCATCCGGCTCGAGGCGCAGCTCGTCGAGCCATCCGTCGTGCCCACGCCGGAGGGCAGCCCGGACCTGGTGGTGAACTTCGAATATTGGAACGGCCGCAAGTGGCCGGAGCTCGGCCGGACCTCTCCCATGGGCGTCTCGGGAGTGCAGGGGCAGTTCAACTTCCTCGACTCGAGCGGCGCGTTCACGCGCAGTGGCGCGATCAGCTTCGACCGGCCCATCGACATGGTCGAGGCCGAGGTCGGCGGGCAGAAGAACTTCTGGATCCGGGCGCGCATCAACGCCGGGAACTATGGAGCGCCTGGTTCGTACGAGCTGATCGGCCAGAACTGGGTATTCAAAGAGGACCGGCCGTTGCGGCCGCCCTGCCTCAAGTTGCTGGTGTTCAAGTACGTGCGCGAGCCGAAACCCATCGCGCATTGCATGAGCTTCAACGACTTCCAGTACCGCGACCACACCGACGACCTGAACACGCCGTACGTCTTCTTCCAGCCGTTCCTTCCCGACCAGGACGAGACGCCGGCCTTCTACCTGGGGTTCGACGCGAGGTTCCCGCAGCAAGCCATCCATCTCTATTTCGAGCTGGACGACGTGGCCGCGGGCGGCGGCGAGCAACTCGGGGGATCTGCCCCCGGCGCTTTGGAGGAGGACCTGGTGCAAAAGGGGCCGCGCGTCGTCTGGGAGCACTGGGACGGCGGCCGCTGGGCGGACCTCTTGCCGCAGGACCGCACCTACGGGTTCACGCGCTCCGGCTATCTCACGTTCAACGGGCCGCGCAACTTCGAGAAGCGCAGCGTCTTCGATAGCGAAGCCTGGTGGCTGCGGGCGCGTCTGGAGACCGGCAGTTACGACCTGCCGCCCGTCCTGCGCGCCGTGCTGGTGAACGCGGTGGACGCGATCAACGGAGTCACCGTGGAAGAAGTGCTCGGCTCTTCCGATGGCTCGATCGACCAGAGCTTCACGCTCGCGAACGCTCCCATCCTCGCCGGGCCCGAGCTCTGGGTCCTGGAGCCCGACGCGCCCACGTCCGCCGACCGCGGGATCGTCCTGAGAGAGGAAGGACCCGAGGCGATCGAGCCGGACGCGGATGGCGCCGGTTCCTGGGTCCGCTGGCACGAGGTGGAGAGCTTCTTCGACAGCCAGGCGAGCGCGCGCCATTACCTCTGCGACCCGATCAAGGGCGAGGTGACCTTCGGCGACGGCCGCAAGGGCTGGGTTCCCCCGGTCGCGCGCGACTCGATCAAGTGCGAATACCGCCTCGGGGGCGGCGTGGCCGGCAACGTGGGCGCGAATACCCTCACGGTACTGAAGCAGAGCATCGCCTTCGTGCAGAACGTCACCAACCCGTTCGCCGCCCAGGGCGGCGCCGACCCGGAGAGCATCGAAGAGGCGAAACGCCGCGGCACCTTCGCCATCAAGAATCGCGATCGCGCCATCACCGCCGAGGACTACGAGTCGCTCGCTCTCGCCGCCTCGCGTCGGGTGGCGCGGGCCAGGTGCGTGCAGGCTTCCGACGGGAGCATCTCGCTGCTCCTGGTGCCGAAGGCCGAGCGGGGGAACGGCGATGCGCGGGCCGTTCCCTCCCGGGACTTGATCGACCGGGTCGCCGCCTACATCGACAAGCGCCGGCTGATCACCGCCCGGGTGAACGTCGGCAAGCCCAAGCTGATGCCGGTCTCCCTCGAGCTGACCATCTCGCTCAAGGCGGGCGCCACCGCCGACCGGGTGAAGGCCGACGTGAAGGAGAAGGTGAAGACGCTCCTCAATCCGCTCCACGGCGGCCCCAAAGGCGAGGGCTGGCCCTTCGGGCGCGCGGTCGGCAAGGCCGACCTGTACCCGGTGGTGGAGGGCGTGGACGGCGTCGATCGAATCGCCGACCTGATCATCATCGACGAGAGCCGCCGGCTGCGGGTGGAGATGCTGAAACTCGCCGAGGACGAGCTGCCCCAGCTCATCGGCGTCGAGATCTACGACCGCGGATGACCAACATGGCCGAGCAGATCTTCGAAACTCCCGCGATCGCGCCTCCCCTCCTCGGGCTTCCGCTCGGGCAGGCCCGCCGCGTCGCGCGCAGGCGCGCCCAGGCCCGCGTCGAGTTCAAGCTCGTCGATTCCGAAGAGAAGGCGCTCACGGTCGTGCGCCAGTACCCGGAGGCGGGGGACGCGCTGCCGCAGTCGCGCCTGATCAAGGTCGAGATCGCCACCCGCCCCTGGATCGACTTCCTCCCCGGCATCTACCAGGATGCCGACGAGGAGAACGCCGACTTCCTCCGCCGCTTCCTGTTGATCTCCGCCCACCTCACCTCGGGCGTGGAGGAAAATCTCGAATTCGTCCACGAGCTGTTCGATCCGCGGATCACCAACCAGAACTGGCTGCCCTGGCTCGCCTCCTGGCTGGCCATGCCGCTGCTCGAAGGCTGGGACGAGGAAAAGCGCCGCGAAATCATCCAGCGCACGCCGGAGCTGTACCGCAAGCGGGGGACCGCCGAGGGCCTGAAGCTGGCGCTGCGGCTCTTCGCCGACATCAAGGCCGAGATCCACGAGGGCGAGTGGCCGTATCCGGGGCTGGTGATCGGCAGGTCGAGCACCATCGGCAAGGACACCGTGCTCTCGCCGCCGGTGTTCGTCAGCCAGTGCTTCACCGTGGAGCTTCCCGATCGGAAGGCGGAGATCTCCCGCGAGCGGCTGCGCACCGTGCAGGCGCTGGTCGAGACCGAGAAGCCCGCCCATGCGCACTACGCGCTGGTGTTCGAACGGACAGAGCCGGTCTACGAGAAGGTCCCCTTTCTCCACGTGGGCAAGACGGGACGAGTCGGGGTGGACGCCCGCATCGGTGGTCAGGAAGACGTTCCCGCCACCCAGGATGAGGAGCTGCAGAAGCTCGGGCTGGGGCGCAAACAGCCGGTTTGACATCACCTGCCCTTCGGTCGTTTTCTGGAAGGGCCGCATGGTCGGAGGACGCAATGGCGGAGCAGGCCAACTTCAAGCGGATCAACTTCTTCGAGGGCTTCTTCACCACCGACGAGGACTGGAACGCGGCGGAGGCCTACCACCTCGAGAAGCGGCGCCTGCACAACTGCGTCCTGCATACGCCGGGCGTGGTGCCGGTCGAGGCGGGCGGACTCAAACTGACGGCGCGCGGCCGCGGCGATCTCTCCTTCGAGGTCGCTCCCGGCTACGGCATCGACGGGCGCGGAAACGAGCTGGTGCTGCGCGACCCGGCGGTGAAGGTGATCGAGGCGGACAAGCTCAAGCTCCCGCAGACCGTCTACGTGGCGATCAAGTATTTCGAGGAGCCGACCGACTTCATCGCCTACAAGGAGAACCCCCGGTTCAAGGGACATCGCCGGATCGAGGAGAAGGTGAAGATCGAGGTGATGGCGCGCGAGCCCGACGGACTGGAGGCCATCGAGCTCGGCCGGGTGCGCCTCGAGGAAGGCGTCCGCGAGATTCGCGACGCGCTCGATCCGCGGGTGCCGGGTCCCGGCGAGATCGACCTGCGCTTCGTGCCCATCGCCGGGACGGCTGGCAGCCATGCCTCGCCGCAGCTGCGCGTGGAAGTGGCGAACGGGCTCTCCGAGAAGGCCGCTCTCAGCCAGCTCCTCTGCAGGATGGGCGTGCCCGCGGCGAACCACCTGCGCGGCGCGGTGCTCGCCGCCGAGATGGTGAACAGCGCCAACGCCGTGGGGCCGTTCAACCTCGCCGACGTGCTCACGGGCGTGGTCGAGCTCGAGCGCGAGATGGTCGACACCATCGAGAAAGACTTCCCCCAGATCGCCGCCCGCAAGGGCTTCGCCGAGTACAAGAAGGCGCTCGAGGCCCTCACCAAGGTCGTGCGCGACCGCCCGCGCGACGCCGACGGCTGCATGGGGATCGCTCGCTTCCTCAGCGCCTCCAACCAGGCGCTGACGCCGGTGGTGAAGGAGAAGCTCACGCCGTCCGCGAAGAAGGAGGTCAAAGGGGAACAGATCTCCTGGAAGGACGTGGTCATCCGCTCCAAGGACTTCCCGGAGGAGCTCAACATCGACGGCTCCAACTTCGTGCGTGTCGACCACCTGCAGCTGGTCAACGACGAATCGGAGAAGGCGCACAAGTTCCGCATCGAGGGGCAGAAGGACATGTGGAAGAGCCGCCAGACCTTCACCTATCCCGACAAGGAGTCGGTCTCCGACTCGGGCATCGCCTACATCGGCGGCGAGGCGAAGTGGCTGGTCCAGAACCTCAAGCCGGGCAAGGACCTGATCATCATCAAGCGCTTCGACGCCATCCTCGGCGAGCAGATCTGCGACGTCAGCGTGGACGGCAAGAAGGTGGGCCAATGGAAGGTGACCGAGGCCGACCGCAAGCACCGCTGGCGCAACCACTACTTCCTGGTACCCGGGACCTACGTCACCAACGATACGCTGGAGATGTCGGCCAAGGCCGTCTCGGCCGAGCGTGACATCAACATGTTCCAGCTCTGGTTCTACCAACCCGCCTGAAGGGGGAGATCTCGTGTCGTTCCTCGCCATTCTCGATCGGGTCCTGCCGTTGCTGAAGAAGGACAAGCAGCAGGGCAAGGTGTGCCCGAACGGCCACGTGATGCACCCGAGCTGGGACACCTGTCCCTACTGCCTGGAGATGCAGCAGGCGATGATGGCGGGCGGTGGCGGCGTGTCCGCCATCCCGATGCCGTCCGCCGGCCAGGGCACGGCAATGCTGAACGTCCAGGAGATCGGCGGCGAGAAGGGGCGCGGATCTCAGGACAAGAGCCGCGAGGTCTGCGGCTGGATCGTAGCGCTGAACGGGCAACACAAGGGCGAGGACTTCCGGCTCAGGGTCGGCAAGAACGTGCTCGGCACGGCGGCGGATTGCGACATCGTGCTCACCGACAAGAAGATCTCCCGCAAGCACGCCACCGTGCGCTACGAGGGCGGGGAGTTCCAGATCGCCGATCTCGACAGCTCGAACGGCACTTTCGTGAACGACGAGAAGGTGCAGAAGCACGACTTGATCGACAACGACATCGTCAAGCTCGGGGACATCGAGTTCGAGTTCAAGTGCCGCGCGATGCGCGAGAAGCGCGAGTGAAGACGAATCTCTGCACAGCCCTTCTGGCGCTCTGCGCGCCGGTGGCCGCCCTGGCCGCCGGGGCGCAGCTCTCCATTCAACAAGTCCAGGCGACCCAGAACCGCTGGCCGCACGTGCGCGCCTTCGTGAACGTGATCGGCGCCTCCGGCTCGCCGATCCAGGGGCTCTCGCAGGATCTGTTCCGCGTCTACGAGAGAGGCGACAACGACAGCTCGAAGGTCGAGCGGGTGGAGTCGCTGGAGGCGGCGCAGACCGGGGCGTCCATCGTCATCGTCATCCAGGCCTCCGGCGCGATGATGGGGATCCAGGAGGACATCAAGAAGGCGGTGTCTGCCTTCGTC